>Ga0137356_1000096_pt1 | contig 13648 bp, 28 predicted proteins | sample EasRivERMLT830_2_FD_102297 | JGI IMG/M metagenome (GOLD analysis project Ga0137356, IMG submission 102297) | Soil microbial communities from meander-bound floodplain in the East River, Colorado, USA - East River MetaG ERMLT830_2 | ecosystem: Environmental > Terrestrial > Soil > Floodplain ...
GCTAGCAGAGAACACATGGCTTAATGGCTGTGAATATGCTGCTGGCTCACAATTCAAGTGCTTTGAAACAACCAACTTTGGTTGGATTGTATTTGCACCTGAAACGCTAACTCCATGCGGTAACATTCCCGGAAAGAGAATCATCAAGTGGTAGCAAGCATCTTGTACGAAGATGGCAAACCAATAAGAGCATTCAAAGGTGATAGTTGCATCTACAATGCTTATCGTTGGGCACATAAGAACTTCTATCTATATGAAGAAGGTCTTCCACTTCACAAGCTACCAGATTGGCTAGAAGTGAAATTCTACATACTTTCTGAAGAGCAGTTTACAGATTTAGTGAAGTGAGTTGGTTCTGTTCGTGTGGCTGTAAGAACACAGGTATTGCTAATATCTGTGTTTTTACAACTCTACGAAGAGACGTAGAGCATAACATGATATCAGGAAACACGCCAGATTTCCTGATGGCACTCGTAGCGACAAATGAACTAGGTCTGGTAGGAAGGGTAAACATGACAGAGCAAGAAGAGTTATATTCCAAATTCTACAACAAGGGTAAGTTACTTGTTGCTGACATGGATGTGACTCAGCTTCGAGAGCACAGAGAGACACTTTCTCAAATAGCATTTGAAGCTAAGGCTACATTAGCCGCTGCTGACGATGAGTTGAGGGAGAGAAAGGCGAAGTCTTCTGTCAAGAGTAAGGAATGGCTGGTAACGCCTACAGGGCCAGACCAGACTACTAGCGACGCTATCAACGCGGTAGCAATTCGTCAGAAGAGAATGAGCAAGATGGACAAGCTACGTAGTGACTTGCTCAAATCTCTAGACCCTGAGACAGTAAATGAGATGATAGCTCAGTTAGAGCGTAAAGCTACTGAGAAGAATCTCAAAGCTGTTTCATTCACCAAGCCTACGACAGAGACAGGCATTGTTACTGTTCAGGTAGCGAAACCAGCAGCAACAAATGGTGAGAGCAAGCCGTTCGACCCATCGAGTTTATTTGGGAGTAAGTAATGAAAGATACAAGAGAAGAATTCATTACAGAGAACGCTTACACGGAGTTTGTTAAAGACCTAGTGTATTACGGCCAACGAATTCAAACACTTGAATTCATGGCTGATAAGGACATTTGGTTTGTGACTACCAAGTCATGGACAAGCCAAGTAAGAACGACGCACATCTACCATCTAGGATAGGAGAGGGAATGAAAATCAAAGTAGAACCATTCCTGATGAAGAAAGGCAATCGAGTCGCTAAAGCCGCTATTGAGTTTGAATCAGGTGATTCATTCATGGCGGGTTGGCACATGGTTGGTTTCACGATTTGCGATGATAGGGAAAAGGGACTATTCGTCTTGTTTCCTGCTAGCATCGTAAAGCGTGAGAATGAAACAAAGCCTTTCTTCTTTCTCAGGCCGGGTAACGACGAGCAATTGAATCAGCTAGAGTCATTGATTCTCGATACATATGAGTCAATGACTGGCTCGTTCAATTCACCAAGACAAGCAACAGTGGCTGGAAAGTAGGACATGGCTCTATCGAGCATTGTAAAACAGACCTGTAAGGAATGCGGCAAGATAGCCGTTGAGAAGAGCCGCATTAGCTTTGGTACTAGCAAGATTATCACTCTTGAGTGTGGTCACGTTAGTACTGATGATGTCTTGCAGTCAGTTCAGGATATTGCAAGTATCTTGAATGGCTGCAAGCTAATGCCCTATCAGGTTGATGGAGTTAAGTTCCTACAAGCATGTGACGCGAGAGGATTGCTAGCAGATGAGCAAGGATTAGGAAAGACAATCCAAGCACTAGCACTAATCAAGATACATGCTAAGGAACTGCTCCCGTGCGTTCTGGTTTGTCCGACGACCGTGAAACTCCAATGGCACCATGAGATAATCAACAAATGTGGTGTCATGGGCTTTCTTACTCAAGTCATAGGCTCTGGGAAGGAACTAGCCGCTCCCGGATTCGATATCTACATTACAACATATGATTTGGTTAAGAACGAAGAGTGTTTCAAGTTAGTCAAGGATAACATCAAGTTAGTTATCATTGACGAATGTCAGCGTATCAAAGACCACTTGAGTGGACGTGCAAAGGCTATTCAAAAGCTTTGCAAGGAAGTTCCGCACATCATTCCGATGAGTGGAACGCCAATTAAGAATCACGCTGGCGAATACTTCACGGTCCTGAACTTAATTCAACCAAGAATGTTTCCACATTATGCCACATTCATTGAACGTGAATGTGACAGTTACCACAATGGGTGGGGATACAAAGTAGGTGGATTAAGGAATCCTGAAGCATTTCATGAGAAGACAAAGGATTTCATTCTAAGACGAACGAAAGCCGATGTTCTTCCTGATTTGCCGGCACTGTCACGTAGATTCTATCACGTAGAGTTAGATAAGCGATTGAATAAGGCTTACTCGCAAGCAATTCAAGAGCTGGATGACACACTCTACGATGATGAGTTGAGTGGCATGGAGAAATCAAGCTGCATTCTAGCTATCATGACTAAGATGCGTCAGATAACTGGCGTATCTAAAGTCGAGCAAGCAATTGACTTCGCCACTGAGTTCTTACTCTCCAATGAACGTAAGTTAGTTATCTTCTACCATCACCATGCAGCCGCTGGTAAGCTGGAGATGGAATTGAATAACTGGCTTAAAGAGGGAGGATTTGAACCAGTGTTACATATGTCTAGCTCTCTTGGACAGCAACAGAGGCAAGACATGGTAACTAAGTTCAGAGAGACAGCAAGTAGCAGGATAATGATTGCGTCAACACTTGCGGCTGGAGAAGGATTGAATCTCCAGTTCTGTGCTGACTCAGTAATGCTAGAGCGACAGTGGAATCCTGCTAACGAAGAGCAAGCAGAAGGACGCTTTCATCGCTTCGGTCAAGTCCATCCAGTTACTGTGACATACATGATAGCCAGTGAGACTATCGACGAGTATTTCACTGAACTGGTAGAACAGAAACGTGCAATTGTTGGAAGCACGTTGGATAACAAGGACATTCAATGGGACCAGAACAGTCTGATGACTGAGTTGGCTCAGATACTTGTTACGAAAGGAAAGAAAGCGTGGAAGCTATAAACCGTCCAACATGGGAACAGAAGAAGTACATGATGGAGATGGAAGATGCTGGGCTTCTGTCTCCTGAGTGTGCTACGTGCAACGAACACTTTTATCCAGCAATAAAGAGAGGACAAAAGATTTGTGAGGTATTTGCACCAAGTCACAAAGCAAGTGATAAGTGTGAGTCAGGCAAGCATCCACATTGCACGTGTGATACGTGCTTTTGAGGTAACATGAAGTTATTGGACCAAGCATTATCAATTAGCAAAGGCCAGCACGATAAGAAGTTCTCTAAAGAAGAACTTGAGCTGGTTCAAGCATGGCTCAGTGGCGTAATCGGAGTTACTCAAGTATCCAAGGTGCTAAAGATGAATGGAACAGGAAATGTTTATGCATTTCTTGCGATGGGCGCTCGAAAGATGTGGCAGAAATAATGCCTAACATCAAAGCAGTTACGATAGGCATGAATAAGTTCTGCGGTCCAGCCGTTCTTTCGATTCTAACTGGACGCAGCACTGATGATTGTGCCTATACAATCAGTCGCATTAACGGACACTACGATGTGCGTGGTGTTATGTTAAGTGACTTGTTGAAAGCCGCTGATAGGCTCGGATTCAATAGCGAGTTAGCACCGTCAGGTACAAGTCTATTTGGCACTTTCGTTCGACTCAGCAATTCAGACGGAATGTATATCATAAGCATTCCAAATCATTTCATTGTCATTGAAGTGATTGACAAGAAGATATACCTCTGTGACAACCATACAAAGGAGCCAATTCCTGCTGAATCTTCAGCTAGAATGTCTCAGAAAGTAGAGATGGTTCACAGAGTATGGAAGAAGCCGGTTCCTCCTCCACCTTCTACGCCAATTCTATTGCATACTTCGATAAAGCTGAGTCACACAGCAACGGCCATTGACATTGAAAGGTTAATGGAATACGTAAACCCAATGGATAATAGAACAGAATATATTGGAGAGATTAAGGCTAGAGACGAGAATGAACTGATGGCAGTTCTTGACAAGTTAAAGAGTCTATGGGTAACGCTGGATTTGGAGAAGTAATGAGATTCACTCGATTGTATTTCCACATTGGAGATGATTATTACTACGAAGTATTAGTTATCTACATGAGATTGGTGAAAAATGGTTAATCAAGAAATCACCGTGGCGTTAGAGCTGGCAGACAAAGCCGTTGCCCGTAACAGATGGGCGACGCTTCACGTAGATAGTAAAGAGGTTACATTGGTAATTGGTCCAATGAATTCAAGAGGTGAGAGAGAACACAAATCAGCTACATACAGGTTCTACACGGATGCGGCTGGAATCGTTCATTACAACACGTACGCACATCCATGAGTGATGTACAAATTGCATTCTGTTTGGGATTAGCTTGTGCTTATATTCATGTTTTTATTCAGATTTGGTTTAGGACAAAATAATGAATGCACTAGCATTAGCAGCATGGTTAGCATGTCAGTCATTTGATGCAACTACAACTACAGTTGCACTGAGACGTGGATATGCTGAAGGTAATGTAATTATGAGTAAAGGTCACATTCCAATTCGTATCAGTATCAACATTGGAATGTTACTTGCATATCGCAAGACAAAGGCTAAGGTAATTCCAATCACTCTAGCCGCTAGCGGGTGTGCAGCAGGAACGTGGAACACTTATCAGATGAGAAAGGATAAGTAATGGAAAAGGTAAACATAGTCATGGACATGTCACAGTTTGACATGTTCAGGCTATGCGAACAACGATTTCACAATAGATACAATCTAAACAAAACTGCGCCGACAAAAGCAACACAGTTAGACCGTGGCATTCTCGTACACATTGCAGCTGAAACATACTACGAGATGCTAAAGGATGGAGCTAATTATCAAGATAGTGTGACAGCCGCTCTTAGCAAGATACGACAAGCTAGCGTCATATCGACAGACTTAGAACCTGAAATGGTTAACAGAGTCATTGATGTGATGGAAGAGTATTTCGACCATTGGCGAGTAATTGACCAGAACCTACACATTGTAGCCGTTGAACAGCCATTCTTATACTTGCTACACGAGGATGAAGAAATCAAGATTCATCTAGCCGGTAAGATTGACATCATCACTAGCGACAATCAGTACGAGAATAAGCCTATGGACCATAAGAGCTATGACAGGTCTTATGAAGTCACTAGGATGAGCAATCAATTCAAGAATTACTGCTATGCTACAAAGAGTAATTTCTTGGATATCAATCTCATAGGCTTTCAGAAGACACTCAAGCCGCATGAGAAATTCAGACGTGTTCCACTCAGCTATGACCCATACATTCTAGAAGCATGGAAACAGAATGTTATTAAGGTTATGTATCATTACTTGACTTGCGTAGCTGAAAATTCGTGGCCTTTGAATGAAACATCATGTGATAAGTTTCACAGACGTTGTGAATACTTTGGACCATGTGATGCTAGCGGTGCAGAAGCTAAGTTCTACAAACTCAACGCAGACTTCATCACTGTAGACCCTTGGGACGTATCAAAGGTACTACGTAAAGCGTCTGAGGTTCTCAATGATGAAATCAAGAAGAAAGAAAATCAATCAGACAGCAGCGTTCCAGACAATCCTAGTTAATCAAGTAGAGGTTGTCTATAATGGAATCATTATTGGGCATGGTCTAGCATATTATGATGGCGTGGCTATGTTAAAGCCCGACATTGTTAGTTTGACCGGAGGGTGTCTTCCGGTAGAGACTTATCTACTTCGATTCACAGATGACCCACGTTTGGCTATACTACCGGAGAATGTACAATGAAGATAGAACTTAGTAAGACTAGATACACTCATATTGAGCTGGATGAGAAAGATATTATACAATTTGTAAACACGTACCATAAAACAAAGATGATTCCAGATAATGCTGTTATAAGATTTTACACTAAGCAGGGACATTATTATGATATTAGTGATGAGTACCCAATAATTATTTTCTTTGAAGAAAAGACAGAAGAGAAAGATGGCTAAGGCGCAGAAGCATACGCATAAACTCAAGAGACATCGTTATAAGACGGGAGTAGCGGTATACTTCTGTACGATGGAAGACTGTCATTTCAAGATAGAAGTTGCATTAGCTTTTGGTAAAAGAGCATTGTGTAACCTTTGCAATAATGAATTTATTATGACTGAATATCATTGTAAATTGGATAGGCCACACTGTGATTCTTGTAGTAAGAGAAAGGTAACTGGAGAAGATGGAAAGAGTCATTATGTTAGACCAAACACCATTCCAGTCCTTACTTCAGTGGCTAACGAGAATAACGAGGACTTGCGTTCACGTCTTAATAGTATTGTTTCACCTATTGTCGATGAAGATATTTAGGTGTAAACACAACGATGCACATAAATGCCATGCAGATGGTTGGGTTTGGCTTGAGTGTGATGAGTGTGGCTGGCGAAGTAACGGCTGGAGAATATGATGAGATTCCTGACAAAGTTGATATTACTAATAGACAATTTTGATTTAGAGAAGGCTGAAGAACTTTCAATAGAAATACATGATGCTGAAGCATCTGGATATCTTCTTTACAGAAGAGAAGATAAATATTGGTTAGAGTTAACAGATATGATTCAAGCTGAATATTCCAAAATGAGGAAAAAGAATTGCCTTTAGGCGTTCCATTCAAAGATGCTGCTGGTAAGAAAGGTTCTAACCAAGCCGTTAATGCTCCGACAGCAGAGACTAATTTAACTGGTAAGGGCGAACGCTCAATGCGTAGAGTTCCGCAGCTTATCAATTGTCAATTTAAAAACGGCGGGTTCAGTCTTAAACTAGATAATGTTATTGGTCCTAGAGTAAGAGTTAAGAAAGTCGATATGGTTCGGTTTGCTAATTGGATACTAGCCGCTGTTAGGAGAGACAAATGAGTAGAGAAGACCATATTGCATGGTGTAAAGAACGTGCCATTGCAGAGGCTAGATTTTATCCAGATAAGCCTTGGCAAGGCATAATCTCGATGATGTCTGATTTGAGAAAGCATCCAGAAACTAACAATGAAACATTGGTTTCACTGTGTGCGATGCAGATGATGATGAAACCTAAGATGTCTCTACAAGAGGTAATCAACTTCATCAACGGATTCAACTGATGAAAGCTAGTGATATGATTGTCGAGGGTCAAACCTCGCTTTTATTCAAAGCTCCATATGGTCACGGCAAGACACTAGCCGCTGCTACATTTGCACTTGATGGACCAATCTGGCTAGCGTATTGGGATAAGAAGAAACCTATAGAATTAGAGAATTATTTCTACAAGATAGTCAAGCGACCAGACTTGCTTGAACGTATAGACTATGACGTGTATGGAGCACACAACGCTCACGAATATCTTAATAAGCTAATACAATTATCTAAAGACTGTCGTTATACTGCAATCATTAATGATTCAATAACGCAGATGACCAGTGGAGCCGTTAACTGGTCGCTCAACTTCAACGACACGCGTAAAGGCAAAGATAAATTAAAGATTATTCCAGACTTCGATGAGTACAAGGTTGAAACTAGTTTAGTTACACAGTCATTAGATATCTGTCGAAGTCTTCCATGTCATGTTATCTGGACATGCCATCCAGTTCCATCAATTAGGATTGAAGGCACTGGAGCTAGCATGAAAGTAACAAAGACAAATCCAATTGTAACATACGGTTCTAAGGTAGCCGGTATAGTCCCTGGCAATTTCAGTGAGATATATCATTTTGCTAAAATTAATAGCTGGGACAGCGCATCTGGTAAATCTACAACTCGATACGTTGTAGATACAGATGCTGTTGGTGATGACTTTGCTAAAAGTAATATTGGTCTGACTGGTCAGATGGATATTACTGATAGAATGTTCTATGAAGTGTGGAAAGAGAAACTTTCCGCACATAGAGCGGAGGTGAGAAGTGAGATAAAGAAGAAAGAAGAGACACCATTTAACCCATTTGATAAACCAACCGCAAGCTCAGATGTAAACCAAACAAAGTGGAGAACCTAACATGCGCGCTATTCTCACACCAGATGACCTAAAGAAAGGTGATTTGGCAGAGGTTGGCTGGCATCCAGCAGAAATCGTTGACTACGATGAGAGCAACGCTTCTGAAGATGCCAAGAACCCTGGCAGCACAAACTGTAATTTCTATTTCAAGATTATTGATGGACCAAATAAGGGCCTTACTGCCAAACGTCTATTTAATGAGACTGCATTAGGATTCGGCAAGAATCTGTGGAAGACTCTTGCATTTCCATATGATGCAGTAAAGGGATATGAGCTAAGTACCGAATTGTTCAAGCAGACAATCGGTAGCAAACTCAAGATTTATATTAAACGTGGCAAGAGCAACCGTGGTAACGAGTTCAACGACGTTACCGACTTCATGCCACTGAGCTAGTATCACCAGTTTGGGTGCTCTCATAGACGACCTTTCATCGAGGCTAGGATAGTCTGTGCTGCATTCAGCTACCAGTACCAACCCTACTGGAGAGCACCCAATTTTTTCTTTAGGATTACTTATGTTATCAGAATGTTGTCAGTACGAATGTTATGAAACTAGAGATAAGTATATATGTAAATCTTGCGGAGCAAATAAATATAAAATAGGCACTTTACCAAGATGGTCTTTTCTTAAGGGGAATCAAATGAAGAAGTATTATACGACGATGAGTCCAGATGCGGCTAAGCATATCCTTCTCGAATCAGCTGACGAAGCAATACAAGAAGCTACGCAAAGAGTCAGGGATGACGGAAGAACAAGATATGTATGTATGATTCTATATAAAGTTGAACCTGATGTACCACCTGTTAAATTAACTAGAATTCCATAGGAGAATCCATGAGTGTCACAAGAGAGAACATCGAGACAGCGTTAGCAATGGCTATAGATGACGAAGCCGTTGAGGACAACAGCGTTAAACAGTATGAAATTTATGCAATTAAACACAGATTCAATGGATTACTTGACCAATTAGCAAACGAAGCTGATACTGGTGAAGAAGACGATGTTGATGATGTTGATAATGATGGCCCAATAGATGAGGAAGATGGCAAAGGGTGAAGTCACCACCAGTTAAACAAAACTGGATTGACAGATGTTCTGACATACGCAGGTTTCACATTGAACAACTAAGAGACGAACCTAAATGGACGGTTGAGAAAACAGCAACGGCTCTCAATCGTTCAATAGGTTCAGTATCACAAGATTTACTACTAGCTAGCTGGCTCAAGACTCACGAAAAACAACTCAAGAGATGTTCAAGCATGAGAGATGCTCTTGCATACGTTCGTGATAAGCAACGTGAGATGAAATTAGAGGATATTGAATCATGACAGAAGAACATGCGAAGAAGATTATTGATGCTGTTAATAGATTAGAACGTAGAGTCATAGGCATGGAACAACTCTTATTTAATAAGTTAAAGATTGCAAAGATTATAAATGTAAGTGATAATAAAGTTCACATGGTTATGACTATAGTTGACATGTGGGAAACGACAGACGGCGTGATTATTCAGGTGAAGTAATGCCAATTCATTGGAATAAGGTTCAACCTAATATGTGGGAACCTAAAGAATTAATTATAAGAGTTGAATGATACCTAAAAAACTTTTATATTTAGTAGTATGGCCTAATGGTCATGAAGAGAGAATTTGGGTAGAGCACTGGCTTGAGATGTCAGAAATGCTGATGTTGTACGTAGGAAGATTAGGACTTCCAGATTTAATTTACAGAAAAGAATAATGCCCCGATACGTTGAGGGAATAGGGCCATTAGAACCAGACCTAATGGCTATAGGTGAAGCAATATGATTACTACAATTACTATTCGTATTGTCCATGACAATCCAAAAGTAATTGAATATGTAAAGACTCTTATTAGCATGGTAATAGTTAAAGAATTAAACATTCAGTTTGCTAGCGATATCTCCATTGAACACAATAATAAATGAAACCTCCAAAATCTAATACAGTTAGAAGAAAGAGTAAGACATACTATAGATTGCTAAAATTAAAATCATATAATGAAAGAATATTAGATAATCTAAAGAAACGAACAGTTATAGATATAGCCACAAACTGTTGGTTATGGCAAGGCGGTAAGAGTAGTCATTTTGGTCATGGTAAAACATCTTTTCATGATAGAACTATTACTATCCATAGATTAGCTATGCATTTGATTAAAGGATTTGATTTAATGAGTGATAATCATATTTTACATAAACTTATTTGTCCAAATAGAAATTGTTGGAATCCAGAACATTTATATGAAGGTAATCATCAAGATAATATGAATGATAGAAAACAAGCTGGCAACTATTCAAGAAAGAATACAAGTGCCTAGGTATGTCGAGGGAATAGGCCCTCTTGAGCCAGATTTGATGTGCGTGGGTGAGGCACCCGGTAAGCATGAGAATGAGACAGGTATACCATTCTCAGGACCAGCCGGAGGTTTATTTAATGATGCTCTAGAGAAGGCTGGCATACGTAGGTCTGAGATATTCGTAGACAATGTATGTAGATACCAGCCTCCGATGAATGATTTAACTAAACTTCATCTTATAGGAGTGGACATTAATGAACAAGCCAAGAATCTTTGGGAGACTATACGGCAGCTTAAACCTAAATGTATCCTTGCTATTGGTGATACTGCTCTTGAACACGTTACTGGTTATACTGGTATCCTTAACTATCGTGGCTCTATTCTCCTGGCTAAGGATGGAGTTACAAAGGTAGTTCCATGTATACATCCAGCCGCTCTGTTCAATCGTGGTGATAAGGGAGGATTGGAATACACATATCTCAAGTTAATTGAAGCTGATATACAACGGGCCGTTGAAGAATCAAAGACGAGAAGCCTTAACTTACCAGATAGACAGATAGATGTCTGTCATAACTCACTCGATTTGTTCAGGTTCTTTAGCAAATATGAAAAACTTGATAAGGCTACCACTGATATTGAATCTATTAATTGTGTTCCTGTATGCATCGGTTTTGCTTTCAACAGGCATCATGCAATTTCCGTACCGCTTTTGCGGAATATTGGTAAGCATAAACTTACTGACATGGGTGACTACGAAATGGATGAAATATGGAGATTGATAGACCAACAATTAAGACGGCTAAAGTTGATTGGTCAGAATATTAAGTACGATGAATTCAAATTAAATCTATTAGGATTTGAACTACCAAACGTCGTGTCGGATACACTGATAAAGACACGAGTTATTTTTCCTGAGTTGCCAGAGAAGAAGTTGCATGTTCAAAGCTCACTCTGGACCAGAGAGCCGTACTACAAAGAAGAAGGTAAAGAATTCAAACTTGGTAAGAGACCAGTTGAACAACTATTCAAATACAATGCTAGAGATTGTGCTGTCACACATGAAGTAGATGAGGAACAAGAAGATGACCTCATCTCTATGGGTGAAACCTATAATGTACCGTTAAGAGATTACTATTATAACTATATGATGAAGAAGCACAAGTTCTACATGAAGATGGAGAGCACTGGCTTCCGAATTGATATGGCTCGTAAGAGAGAACTAAGTAAGAAATATACAGAGATGGCTAAGGTTGTCCATGATAGGATAACAGCCGCTGTCGGTCACGAGGTGAACGTTAATAGTTATCCACAGATGTTCATGCTGTTATATAAAGAATTAAAGTTTAAGGCTATGAAGCGCAATCCAACTAGTGAAGAAACAATAGTTGCGCTGTTAGGAAATCATGCGAAGACAAAAGAGAGGAAAGATATCCTCACCGACTTACTTGAAGAGAGAAGAACTAGAACGCAAAAGTCACGATATATTAGTTTTAATCCGGATTACGACGGACGTTGCAAAACCTCTTTCAATATCTCGGCAACTGAGACTTGTAGGTCGTCTACATCAATTCTTAAGAAACCTGTCAGGCCCAAGAAAATTGGACTTGCGTACCATACTATATCCAAACACGGTAGGCTCGCAAAAGACATACGTTCTATGTTCATCCCAGACCCAGGATATGTCTTTCTTGGAGCCGACGCAAGTCAATGCCAAGCGAGGATAGTAGCTGTTCTCTCAGAGGATTGGGTCTTACTAGAAGCATTTGATAAGGTTGATATTCATCGAAGAACGGCTGGATTAATGTTTGGCTATATCAGAGAATTAATTCTTACAACTGATTTCATTCCAGTCGTAGATATTATGGATAAGGATGGTCCAGAAAGATTCTGCGGTAAGAAGACTCGCCATGCAGGTAATTTTGACATGGGTAAAGGTCGTTTCATGGTTGAGTTTAATACTGATGCTCAGAAGTTTGATATACCTATGTCCATTTCGGAGTGGCGTGCTGGACAGATGCTTGATATATTTCATGGTGCGTCTCCTCTCCTCAGAAGTAAGTTTCATCAAGACATCAAAGATTGCATCGGTTCAACAAGAACACTTATTGACCCTTTTGGCGGTGTACGTGTATTTAACGGCCGTATGGATGACCAAATCTACAAAGAAGGTTATGCCAACATTCCACAGAGAACGGAAGCACACTTAATTCAGAAAGCTGCATTAGCTATTGACGAAGAATTAAATGGCGATACTGCATTCATGTGGCTATCTGAAGACCATGATAGTTTGAAGATGCAAGCACCAGCTAATAACTGGGAACCATATGCTAGACTGATGAAGAAATATTTTGAGGTTCCTATTGATTTTTCTACTTATTGTTCGCTTAAACGTGATTACAAGCTAGTCATTCCATGTGAGATTGAAATAAGTGATACGAACTATGCGGAGATGAGAAAGGTGAAGATATGATTTATTACATGGTCAGACACAAAGCAACTGGCGAGTTCATGCCAGAATTAAAGAGAACCAGAGGCTACAGTCATTGGAATCCAGCTAAAGTTGATACTGTTGAGACACTTGGTAAGAAGGTACTAGGTGTTCCAAGATTATTTGCTAACCGCAAGAAAGCTCATAATACTATAGTTCAATGGAATGCATGTCCAAATAGTTATGTTAGGGGTAGCCATAGCTATGATGGTGAGTGGGATGAAGACCTTAATGTTAAACCTGATGGTAGAACTAAAGAAGATTTAGAGATAGTTGAAGTTAACATTGAGGTGAAGATATGAAAGACATTACATTCTGTGAAGATGATGATTTTGGTATTTTAGCAAATTCTTCTGGTATGCCATACGTTGCTGTAAAATTAACTAAAGAACAAGCTAATGATGTAGAAAAATCAGTGGCTGGAATATATGAGATTGATGGTAAACAATTATTTAATATTAAAGATTCAAATGGAATACTTACTGGTGAGAAGATGCTTTACGTTGTCTTTGTAAAGAAATGATTTGCATTATTGCAGGCAACTACGAAGAAGCCAGAACATGGGCATATGGTCAACATTTATACCATGATGAATGGTTCTATCCAGCCGATTTGGACGAACTGAAACAACGCTGTAACTTCCACGTTGTAGTGGTCGGAACGGCTGGTCAGAACGTATCACCAGGATATTTCGAGAAGGTGTTTAATCTTGCACAGACAAGAGGAAGGATGAACA
>Ga0137356_1000097_pt1 | contig 13584 bp, 12 predicted proteins | sample EasRivERMLT830_2_FD_102297 | JGI IMG/M metagenome (GOLD analysis project Ga0137356, IMG submission 102297) | Soil microbial communities from meander-bound floodplain in the East River, Colorado, USA - East River MetaG ERMLT830_2 | ecosystem: Environmental > Terrestrial > Soil > Floodplain ...
GATCTTCATCCAGGGCCGCCTACCCGAGCATGCCGAGCTCTTCACGCTGCTGGCCATGGGCACGCCGCTGGGCTGGCTCGAACGTGTGCCGACCTACAAGGACCAGATCGAGAAGCTCAAGGACCGCGACCTCGCGACCTACGGCTTCCTCGGCTATCCGCTGCTGCAGTCGGCGGACATCCTCATCTACCGGGCGCGCTACGTGCCGGTGGGCGAGGACCAGGTGCCGCACGTCGAGATGACGCGCGAGGTCGCGCGGCGCTTCAACCACCTTTACGGCCGCGAGCCGGGCTTCGAGGACAAGGCCAAGGCGGCGGTGAGGAAGATGGGCAGCAAGAAGGCGCGCCTGCTCAACGAATTGCGCACCAAGTTCCTCGAGGGCGGCGACGCCGAAGCGTTGAAGCGCGCGCAAGCCCTGCTCGAGGAGCAGCAGAACCTGCCGCGCGGCGACCGCGAGCGGCTCTACGGCTGGCTGGAGGGCGGCGGCCGCCGGATCCTCGTCGAGCCCGGCGCGCTGCTCACCGAGGCGGCCCGCCTGCCCGGACTCGACGGGCAGAAGATGTCGAAGTCCTACGGCAACGCCATCGGCCTGCGCGAGGCGCCCGAGTCGGTGGCGAAGAAGATCCGCACCATGCCGACCGATCCGGCGCGCGTGAAGCGCACAGACCCGGGCAAGCCGGAGAACTGCCCGGTCTGGCCGCTGCACCAGGTCTATTCGGACGAGGCGAGGCGCGCGTGGGTGCAGAAAGGCTGCACCACCGCGGGCATCGGCTGCCTGGAGTGCAAGCAGCCGGTGATCGATGCGGTGCTGGCCGAACTCGCGCCGATGCGCGAGCGCGCGCAAACCTACCTCGACGACCCGACGCTGGTGAAGAACATCATCGCCGACGGCTGCGACAAGGCGCGCAAGCTGGCGGTGGAGACCATGCGCGACGTGCGCGAAGCCATGGGGCTGTCGTACAGCTGATGGCCGATCCGGCCCCGCTCGCGCCGTTCACGCTCGTGGCCCGGCTCTACGGCGAGCCGATGATCGAGATCCCGCAGGACCTCTATATCCCGCCGGACGCGCTGGAGGTGATCCTCGAGGCGTTCGAGGGTCCGCTCGACCTGCTGCTGTACCTGATCCGCAAGGAAAATCTCGACATTCTCGACATCCCGATGGCGCCGCTCACGCGCCAGTACCTGGAATACGTCGAGGCGATGCGCACCACCAACCTCGAGCTGGCCGCCGATTACCTCGTCATGGCCGCGATGCTGATGGAGATCAAGTCGCGCCTGCTGCTGCCGCGGCCGCCCGCCGCGGAGCAAATGGAAGACGATCCCCGCGCCGAGCTGGTGCGGCGGCTGCTCGAGTACGAGCGCATCAAGCAGGCCGCGCAGCAGATCGAGCGGCTCCCGCAGCTCGGCCGCGACGTGCTCGCGGTCTCGGTCTGGGTGGAGCGCACCGTGGGCGAGCGCCTGCCCGACGTGAACGCGCAGGACCTGGCCGAGGCCTGGCGGGCGCTGCTGCACCGCGCGCGCCTCTCGGCGCACCATCATGTCTCGCGCGAGCAGCTGTCGGTGCGCGAGCACATGAGCGCGGTGCTGCGCCGCCTGCAGGACCGTCGCGTCCTCGAGTTCGGCGAATTGTTCGACCCGGCGCGCGGCGTGGCGGTGCTGGTGGTGACGCTGCTCGCGGTGCTGGAGCTGGCGCGCGAATCGCTGCTCGAGATCACGCAGTCCGAAAACTTCGCCCCGATCTACGTAAAATTGGCCCATGTCGAGTCCCGCTGAGGCCAAGCGCATTCTCGAGGCGGCGCTGCTGGCCGCCACCGAGCCGCTGTCGCTCGCCGACCTGCGCCGCCTGTTCGACGACCAGCTTGCGGCCGACACCCTGAAGAACCTGCTTGGCGAGCTGCGCGAGGACTGGAGCGCGCGTGCGGTCGAGCTGGTGAGCCTGGCGAGCGGCTGGCGCTTCCAGACGCGGCCGGAGTTCCGGCCCTTCGCGGAGAAGCTGCAGCCCGAGAGGCCGCCGCGCTATTCGCGCGCGGTGATGGAGACGCTGGCGATCATCGCCTACCGCCAGCCGGTGACGCGCGGCGACATCGAGGACATCCGCGGCGTCGTCGTCTCGACCCAGATCATCCAGGCGCTGGAGAATCGCGGCTGGATCGACGTCGTCGGCCATCGCGAGACCCCCGGCCGGCCGGCGCTGTACGCCACGGCGAAGAAGTTCCTCGACGACCTCGGCCTGCGCTCGCTGCAGGAGCTGCCGCCGCTCGAGGAGATTGCCAAGACCCTGCAGCTTGAACACGCGCCGGCCGCCGTCGTCCCCGAAGCCGCCAACGAACCCGCCGCAGGCTGAGCGGCTGCAGAAGCTCCTGGCGGCCGCCGGGCTGGGATCGCGCCGCGCGATCGAGGGCTGGATCGCCGCCGGACGCGTCCGCCTCAACGGCGCGCCCGCCAAGCTCGGCGACCGGGCGACCCCCTCGGATGTGGTGGAGCTCGATGGCCTGCGCATCGGCCTCAAGGCCGCCGCCGCGCAGCCGCGCGTGCTGCTGTATCACAAGCCCGATGGCGAGATGGTGACCCGTTCCGACCCCGGGGGCAGGCCCACCGTGTTCGAGCGCCTGCCCGCGATACCCGGCGGCAAGTGGGTCGCGGTGGGGCGGCTCGACATCAACACCGCGGGCCTGCTCCTGCTGACCGATTCGGGCGAGCTCGCCAATCGCCTGATGCACCCGCGCTACGAGGTCGAGCGCGAGTACGCGGTGCGCGTGCTGGGCGAATTGACCGAAGAGGACCGCCGCAGGCTGCTCGCGGGCGTGCAGTTGGAGGACGGCACGGCCCGCTTCGACCGGCTCGAGCCCTCGGGCGCCGCCGAGGGCGCCAATCGCTGGTATCGCGTGGTCCTGCGCGAGGGCAGGAACCGCGAGGTGCGGCGGCTGTTCGAGACGCTGGGCCGCAAGGTGAGCCGGCTGCTGCGCGTGCGCTACGGGCCGGTGAGTCTGCCGCGCGACTTGCGCCCCGGCCGCTGGCTCGAGTTGGATGCCGAAAGCGTCGCCAGCATTGTGAACGCCGCAAAATAGGGTTAAACTTCAAGCCGTTTCATAGGGATGGGCTTCGGCCCATTTTTTGTTTGTGGCGAGCGCACTGGAAGGCATTCTGGAGCCCACCCTGGCAGGGATGGGCTACGAACTGGTGGACGCGCAGGTGTCCAACCGGGGGCGTTTCCTGCGCATCTTCATGGACAAGCCCGGCGGCATCACGTTGGATGACTGTGCGGCCATGAGCCGGCACCTGTCGCACCTCCTGGAGGTCGAAGGCATCGATTACGACCGCCTGGAGGTGTCCTCGCCGGGGCTCGACCGGCCGCTGCGCAAGGCCGTGGATTTCGCGCGCTTCGCCGGCCAGAAGGTCGACGTGCGCATGCGTCTCGCGGACGCGGGCGGCAGGCGCCGCTACGTGGGCTTGCTGAAGGGAATCGAGGGCACCACGGCGACCGTGGAAGTGGACGGCGTGCCGGTGGCGCTGCAACTGGATGGCATGGACCGGGCGCGGCTCGTTCCAGACCTGTGAGCATGGAGCAACGATGAGTCGGGAAATTCTGCTGTTGGTGGACGCGCTGGCGCGCGAGAAGAACGTCAACCGCGACGTGGTGTTCGGCGCGCTGGAGATGGCGCTCGCCTCGGCCACGAAGAAGCGCTTCACCGAGGACGTGGACGTGCGCGTCGCCATCGACCGCAACTCGGGCGACTTCGAGGCCTTCCGCCGCTGGCATGTGGTGCCCGACGACACCCCCGAGTGGAACACGGCGCAGATGCTGTCGCTCGAAGAGGCGCAGGACCGCAAAGCCGACGCCAAGATGGACGAGTACCTCGAGCAGCCGATCGAGAAGATCCCCTTCGGCCGCATCGGCGCGCAGACCGCCAAGCAGGTGATCCTGCAGCGGATCCGGGACGCCGAGCGCGAGCAGATCCTGAACGACTTCCTCTCCCGCGGCGACGAGCTGGTGACCGGCACGGTGAAGCGCATGGAGCGCGGCAGCGCCATCGTCGAGTCCGGGCGCCTGGAGGCGATGCTGCCGCGCGAGTACATGATCCCGAAGGAGAACTTGCGCGTGGGCGACCGCGTGCGCGCCTGGGTGATGAAGATCGACCGCGGCGCGCGCGGCCCGCAGCTGATCCTGTCGCGCACCGCGCCGCAGTTCATCATGAAGCTGTTCGAGCTCGAGGTGCCGGAGATCGAGGAAAAGCTGCTGGAGATCAAATCGGCGGCGCGCGATCTGGGCGTGCGCGCCAAGATCGCCGTGCATACCAACGACCGGCGCATCGACCCGATCGGCACCTGCGTCGGCATGCGCGGCTCGCGCGTGCAGGCGGTGACCCAGGAGCTCGCCGGCGAGCGCGTGGACATCGTGCTGTGGTCGGCCGACCCGGCGCAGTTCGTCATCGGCGCGCTGGCGCCCGCCGAGGTCAGCTCGATCCTGGTGGACGAGGAAAAGCATTCCATGGACGTGGTGGTGGACGAGGAGAACCTCGCCATCGCCATCGGCAGGAGCGGCCAGAACGTGCGCCTTGCCTCCGAGCTGACCGGCTGGACCATCAACCTGATGACCGAGGAAGAGTCCACCAAGAAGCAGGCCGAGGAGTCGACCCGCGTGAGAGAGCTGTTCATGCAAAAGCTCGACGTGGACGAGGAGGTGGCCAACATCCTCATCCAGGAGGGCTTCTCGACGCTGGAGGAAATCGCCTACGTGCCGATCAACGAGATGCTCGAGATCGAGGCCTTCGACGAGAACACGGTGAACGAGCTGCGCAGCCGCGCGCGCAATGCGCTGCTGGTGCAGGCGATCGCCAGCGAGGAGCAGGTGGAGGGTGTCGACCAGAACCTGCTCCAGCTCGAGGGCATGGACACGCAGCTCGCCGCCAAGCTCGCGGAGGGCGGCGTGCGCACGCGCGACGACCTCGCCGACCTGGCCGTGGACGAGCTCTCGGAGATGACCGGCATCGAGGGCGAGCGCGCGAAGGGCCTGATCATGGCGGCGCGCGCGCACTGGTTCGAGCAGGACGCCCAAGCGCAACCCAAGGGAGCCTAGCCACGTGGCGCTGACGAGCGTTGCCCAATTTGCCAGTGAGCTGAAGGTGCCGCCCGCGGTGCTGCTCGAGCAGCTGCGTGCGGCCGGGGTGGAGAAGCGCGTCCCGGAGGACTCGCTGACCGAGGGCGACAAGTCGCGGCTGCTGGAGTACCTGCGCCGCTCGCACGGCTCGGCCGACGCGAAGAACAAGATCACCCTGACGCGCCGCCAGTCGAGCGAAATCATCAAGAAGTCCGACACCTCGGGCAAGGCGCGCACCATCCAGGTGGAGGTGCGCAAGAAGCGCGTGTTCGTCAAGCGCGACCCGGCGGAGCTGGCGGCCGAAGCCGCGGCGCCGGAAGCGGTCGCGCCGGCACCGGCGGCCCCGGCCCCGGCCGCGCCGGCGCCGGCGATCGACGCCAGGGAGATCGAGGCGCGCGAGCAGGAAGCGCGTCGCCACGAGCAGCTCTCGGAGCGCCAGGCGACCGAGTTGCGCGAGAAGCAGGAGCGCGAGCGGCGCGAGGCGGAGCACAAGCTCGCCGCACGCGAAGCGCAGGCGGCGATCGAGAAGGCGCAGGCGCAGGGGCCGGCGGCGGCGGTCGAGGGCACGTTGCATGCGCCGAAAGCCGGCGAGATCAAGGTCGACAAAAAGGCGAAGAAGGCCAAGCCCACGACCACCATGCGCGACGATTCGGTGCGCCGGCGCACCATCAAGACGCGCGGCGACCTGGGCGGCGGCGTGGGGGGCTGGCATGCGCGCGGTGGCGCGCGGCACCGGCCGGCGCCGAGCGGCGAGCAGCCGTCCTTCAGCCAGCCGGCCGAACCGGTGACCCGCGAGATCGCCGTGCCGGAGACCATCACGGTGGGCGAGCTCGCGCACCGCATGTCGGTGAAGGCCGTCGAGGTCATCAAGGCGCTGATGAAGCTCGGCACCATGGCGACCATCAACCAGGTGCTCGACCAGGAGACGGCGATGATCCTGGTGGAGGAGATGGGGCACAAGGCAAGAGCGGCCAAGCTCGAGGACCCGGAGTCCTATCTGGCCGAGGCGGCGCCCGAGGTGGAGACCGGCGAGCCGCGGCCGCCGGTCGTCACGGTCATGGGCCATGTCGACCACGGCAAGACTTCGCTGCTGGACTTCATCCGCCGCACCAAGGTGGCGGCGGGCGAGGCAGGCGGCATCACGCAGCACATCGGCGCCTACCACGTGGAAACACCGCGCGGCGTGGTCACCTTCCTGGATACCCCGGGCCACGAAGCGTTCACCGCGATGCGCGCGCGCGGCGCCAAAGTCACCGACCTGGTGATCCTGGTGGTGGCGGCCGACGACGGCGTGATGCCGCAGACGATCGAGGCGATCAACCACGCGAAAGCCGCCGGCGTGCCGCTGATCGTGGCGATCAACAAGATCGACAAGAACGAGGCGAACCAGGAGAAGGTCAAGCGCGAGCTGCTGCAGCATGGGGTGGTGCCGGAGGAGTTCGGCGGCGATGCGCCTTTCGTGCCGGTCTCGGCGAAGACGGGCGAGGGTGTCGACAGCCTTCTGGAGCACGTGCTGCTGCAGGCGGAAGTACTCGAGCTGAAGGCCCCGCTGGACGCCCCGGCGAAAGGCGTGGTGATCGAGGCGCGCCTGGACAAGGGGCGCGGTCCCGTGGCGACGGTACTGGTGCAGTCGGGCACGCTCAGGCGTGGCGACGTGGTGCTCATCGGCCCCGTGTCCGGGCGCATCCGCGCGATGCTCGACGAGAACGGCCGGTCGATCGAGGCGGCCGGGCCGTCCATCCCGGTGGAGATCCAGGGCCTGTCGGAGGTGCCGAATGCGGGCGAGGAGCTGACGACGCTCGCGGACGAGCGCAAGGCGCGCGAGATTGCGCTCTTCCGCCAGGGCAAGTTCCGCGACGTCAAGCTCGCCAAGCAGCAGGCCGCCAAGCTGGAGAACCTGTTCCAGCAGATGGGGGAAGGCGAGAAGAAGGTCCTGTCCCTGGTGATCAAGGCCGACGTCCAGGGCTCGCAGGAAGCGCTGGTGCACGCGCTGACGCGCCTGTCCACCGAGGAAGTGAAGGTGGGCGTGGTGCACGCCGGCGTGGGCGGGATCACCGAGTCGGACGTCAACCTGGCGATGGCCGCGCACGCGGTGATCGTCGGCTTCAACACGCGCGCCGACGCCACCGCGCGGAAACTCATCGAGAGCGCCGGCGTCGACGTGCGCTACTACAACATCATTTACGAGGCGGTGGACGAGATCAAGGCCGCGCTCTCGGGCATGCTGACGCCGGAGAGGAAGGAGCAGGTCATCGGCCAGGTCGAGGTGCGGCAGGTGTTCCGCATTTCCAAGGTCGGGGCAGTGGCCGGCTGCTACGTGCTCGACGGCCTGGTGAAGCGCAGCGCGCAGGTGCGGGTGCTGCGCGAGAACGTCGTCATCCATACCGGCGAGATCGACTCGCTCAAGCGCTTCAAGGACGACGTGCGCGAGGTCAAGGCCGGCTTCGAGTGCGGCATGTCGCTCAAGAACTTCTCGGACCTCAAGGAAGGCGATCAGTTCGAGGTGTTCGAAGTCCTCGAGGTCGCGCGCACGCTGTGACCGCAAGGAGGGTCACGGAGTGACCCGGGGCCGGCCGCAGAGGGTCGCGGACCAGATTCAGCGCGAGCTCGCCGAAATCCTCCGGCGCGAGCTGCAGGATCCGCGCCTCGGCCTGGTGACCATCACCGCGGTCGATGCCGCTCCGGACCTGTCGCACGCGGTGGTGTACTTCACCTGCCTGGAACGCGTGCAGGCGGAGGCCGCGGAGCGCACCCTGCGCAAGGCGGCCGGCTTTCTGCGCAGCAGCCTCGCCCGCCGCATCAAGCTCTACACCACGCCCGAGCTGCGCTTCAAGTACGACGAGTCGGTGGAGCGGGGCGCGCATCTGTCACAACTGATCGACAGCGTCCGCCCGAAAGACTGATGCGCCGGCCGCTCGACGGCGTCCTGCTGCTCGACAAGCCGATCGGGCTGGGATCCAACGCGGCGCTGCAGGCGGCCAAGCGCCTGTACCGGGCCGAGAAGGCCGGCCACGCCGGCACGCTCGATCCGCTGGCCTCGGGCCTCTTGCCGATCGTGTTCGGCGAGGCGACCAAGTTTTCCCAGCTGGTGCTCGACGCCGACAAGGAGTATCTCGCGCGGGCGCGGCTCGGCATCACCACGCGCACGGGTGATGCCGAGGGCGAAGTGCTGGAACGGCGGCCCGTGCAGGTCCAGGCAGATGACCTCGAGCGCGTCCTGCCGGCGTTTCGCGGCGAGATCGAGCAGGTGCCGCCCATGTACTCGGCGCTCAAGCACCGGGGACGACCGCTCTACGTGCTGGCGCGGCGAGGCGAGAGCGTCACCCGGGCGCCGCGCCGGGTGCGCGTGCACGCGCTTGAACTGCTGGGCATGACAGCGGACACGCTCGAGCTGCGCGTCCGCTGCAGCAAAGGCACCTACATCCGCACCCTGGTCGAGGACATCGGGCATGCCCTGGGCTGCGGTGCGCATCTCGCCGCCCTGCGCCGGGTGGCGGCGAGCGGCTTTCGCATCGAAGAGGCGGTCACGCTGGACGCGGTGCAGGAGGCAGGCGAGGCGGGGCGCGACCGTTTGCTGTTGCCGCTGGATCGGCTGCTCGAAGCCCTGCCGCGCCTCGACTTGACCGATGACCAGGCGGACCGCTTCGCCAGGGGACAGGCAATCCTGCTGCCGCAGGCGTCCGCCGGTCGCTACCAGGTGCACCGGGGACAGGGCGGCCTTCTCGGTGTGGCGGAGGCCGGAGACGACGGCATCCTGCATCCGCGCCGCCTGCTCGCGACGCAGCCGGATGCAGCGCAAGCGGCTGAAAAACATCAAAGAAACTTGTGAACCGCAGCACGTGCAGGTTAAAATCCGCGCTTACCCAAGGAGATGAGAGCATGGTTTTGCAGGTTGCGCAGAAAGCGCAAGTGGTGAAGCAGTACCAGCGCGCCGGCAACGATACCGGATCGCCCGAAGTGCAGGTCGCGCTGCTGACCGAGCGCATCAACAGCCTCGCCGAGCACTTCAAGGCCCACGTCAAGGACTTCCATTCCCGCCGCGGGCTGCTGAAGCTCGTGTCGCAGCGTCGCAAGCTGCTCGATTACCTGCGGCGCACGGATGCGGACAAGTACCGCTCGGTCATCGAGCGGTTGAGTCTCCGCAAGTAGCCCCCACAGATGCCGCGGCAATGGACGCTCATCGTGTGATGAGCGTTTCTTGTTTTCGCCGCTTACCCGAGGAATCCCTTTGAATCCGATCAAGAAGACGTTCACCCTGGGCGGCCAGCAGGTCACGCTCGAGACCGGCGAGATCGCCCGGCAGGCGCACGGCGCCGTCATCTGCACCATCGAGGACACCATGGTGCTGGCCACCGTGGTGGGCGCCAAGTCGCCCAAGGCGGGCCAGGACTGGTTCCCGCTCACCGTGGACTACGCGGAACGCACCTACGCCGCCGGCAAGATTCCGGGCGGCTTCTTCAAGCGCGAGGGACGGCCCTCGGAGAAGGAAACGCTGACCTCGCGCCTGATCGACCGTCCGATCCGGCCGCTGTTTCCCGACGGCTTCTTCAATGAAGTGCAAGTCGTGGCGCAGGTGCTGTCGCTGAACCCGGAAGTGGATTCCGACATCCCGGCGATGCTGGCGGTGTCGGCGGCGCTCACCATTTCCGGCATCCCCTTCAACGGCCCCATCGGCGCGGTGCGCGTGGGCTACGTCGAGGGCCAGTACGTGCTCAATCCGACGGCGACGCAGCTCAAGGAATCGCAACTCAACCTGGTCGTCGCCGGCACCGAGCAGGGCGTCTTGATGGTCGAATCCGAAGCGCAGGAGCTGCCCGAAGACGTGATGCTCGGCGGCGTGGTGTTCGGGCACGAGAAGATGCAGGCCGCGATCCAGGCGATGAACGAGCTGGCCGAGGAGGCCGGCAAGCCCGTCTGGGACTGGAAGCCGCCGGCCAAGGACGACGCGCTCATCGCGCGGGTGGCGGAGCTGGCCGAGGCCGAGCTGCGCGCCGCTTTCGGCATGCGCCAGAAACAGGCCCGCAACTCGCGCCTGAACGAGATCCGCAATGCCACCATGGCCAAGCTGGAAGAAGAAGCCAAGGCCGCCGGCACGGAATTCGGGGCCAACCACGCCAAGGACGTGTTCTTCAATCTGGAATCGAAGATCGTCCGCACCCAGATCCTCGACGGCGAGCCGCGTATCGACGGCCGCGACACCCGCACGGTGCGGCCGATCAGCGTACGCGTCGGCGTGCTGCCGCGCACCCACGGCTCGGCGCTGTTCACCCGCGGCGAAACCCAGGCGCTGGTCAGCGTGACGCTCGGCACCGGGCGCGACGAACAGATCATCGACGCGCTCTCCGGCGAGTACCGCGAGCGCTTCATGTTCCACTACAACATGCCGCCCTACGCAACCGGCGAGACCGGACGATTCGGTTTCACCAAGCGGCGCGAAATCGGCCACGGGCGACTCGCCAAGCGCGCGCTCGTCGGACTGCTGCCCAAAGCCGAGGATTTCGGCTACTCGCTGCGCGTGGTGTCGGAGATCACGGAATCGAACGGCTCGTCGTCGATGGCCTCGGTGTGCGGCGGCAGCCTGGCGCTGATGGACGCCGGCGTGCCGGTCAAGGCTCACGTGGCAGGCATCGCCATGGGGCTGATCAAGGAAGGCAAGCGCTTCGCCGTGCTGTCCGACATCCTCGGCGACGAGGACCACCTCGGCGACATGGATTTCAAGGTCGCCGGCACGGAGAAGGGCGTCACCGCGCTGCAGATGGACCTGAAGATCGAGTCCATCAACCAGGGCATCATGAAGATCGCGCTCGATCAGGCGCGCGAGGCGCGCATCGGCATCCTGCAGATCATGAATCAGACGATCCAGGGTTCGCGCGCCGAGCTGTCCAGCTTCGCCCCGCGCATCATCAAGATCAAGATCAACCCGGACAAGATCCGCGACGTGATCGGCAAGGGCGGCGTGGTGATCCGCGGCATCCAGGAGGAGACCGGCACCACCATCGAGATCGAGGACGACGGCACCATCTCGATCGCGTGCGTGGTCGCCGAAGGCGGCGAGGCGGCCCGCAAGCGCATCCAGGAGCTGACCGCGGACGTCGAGGTCGGCAGGATCTACGAGGGCCCGGTGCTGCGGCTGCTGGACTTCGGCGCGATCGTGCAGCTGATGCCGGGCCGCGACGGCCTGCTGCACATCTCGCAGATCAGCAACGAGCGCGTGAATGCCGTCTCGGACTATCTCAAGGAAGGGCAGATCGTGAAGGTGAAGGTGCTCGAGGCCGACGACAAGGGCCGCGTGCGCCTGTCGATGAAGGCGGTCGGCGCGCCGGAGGCGGCCAAGCAGGCCTAGCTACTTCGCGACCTGCTTCTCGCGCAGCTCGTCCAGCGTCTTGCAGTCGATGCACAGCGTCGCGGTCGGCCGCGCCTCCAGGCGCTTCAGGCCGATCTCCACGCCGCAGCTCTCGCAGTAGCCGTACTCGTTGGCGTCGATGCGCGCGATGGTCTCGTCGATCTTCTTGATGAGCTTGCGCTCGCGGTCGCGGTTGCGCAGCTCCAGCGCCATGTCGGACTCCTGGCTGGCGCGGTCGTTGGGATCGGCGAATACCGTGGCCTCGTCCTGCATGGTGTGCACGGTGCGGTCGATCTCCTGCGAGAGCTCGGCCTTGAGCTGCTCGAGCATCTTGCGGAAGTGCGAGCGCATCCTGGCGTTCATGTAGTCCTCGCCCTTCTTCGGTGCGTAGGGCGTGAAGCTTCTTCTGCTCAGTTCGAGTGCCATTTCCCGCTTCGGGCTGAAAAATGAGTTGTGCTTTTTAGCAGAAAAGCCCCCCAGCAGCAAGCCGAAAAAAGAGTATCATTGGCGCCCTTTTCGGGGTGTAGCGCAGCCTGGTAGCGCGCTTGCTTTGGGAGCAAGATGTCGGGAGTTCAAATCTCCCCACCCCGACCAGTGGATGGCCCGGCGGCTGCCCGTAGCTCAACCGGATAGAGCACCAGCCTTCTAAGCTGGGGGTTGTGGGTTCGAGTCCCGCCGGGCAGGCCACAGATGCAATGGTGACCGTAGCTCAAAGGTAGAGTCCTGGATTGTGATTCCAGTTGTTGTGGGTTCGAGTCCCATCGGTCACCCCACATTCTCACCGTTTGGCAGGTCTTCGCGGGACAGCAGGAAGACCTGACCCGTCCCCGCCGCGGTCCCCGGCCAGGCGAACGGCAGGTGCGGAAACGCACGTTCCAGCGCCTTGCGGTTGTCGCCAATCTCGCAGACCAGCAGTCCGTGCGCATTCAGGTGCACCGCGGCCTGCGCGATGATCCTGCGCACCAGATCGAGGCCGTCCGCGCCGGCCGCCAGCGCCCTGCGCGGCTCGAATCGATATTCGCGCGGCAATGCGCGCATGGCTGCCGCGTCCACGTACGGCGGGTTGCTGAGGATGAGGTCGTAGCGCCGCCGTCCAAGCTGCGCCAGCAGGTCAGAGTGCACAAGGCGAATCCGGCTGCGCAGGCGGTGGCGCGCCACGTTGCGCCCGGCAACCGACAGCGCAGCGCGCGAGAGATCGGCGGCATCCACGCGCGCGCGCGGAAAGGCCTTCGCGGCCAGCACCGCGAGGCATCCGGAGCCGGTGCATAGGTCGAGCGCGCTGCGCACCGGGTGCCGCAGCCACGGCCGCAGGCGCTCGCGCAGCAGCTCGGCGATATGCGAACGCGGGATGATGACGCGGCGGTCGACGTAGAATTGCTCCTCGGCAAGCCAGGCTTCGTGCAGCAGGTACGGCAGCGGGATGCGTTCCCGGATGCGACGTTGCAGCAGCCGCTCGACGCGGGCCCGCTCGCGCGCGCTGACGGGCCGGCCGGCGGGCGCCGCGAAAGGCAGGCCGAGACCGCGCAGCACGAGGAATGCCGCCTCGTCGCGCGCGTTGTCGGTGCCATGGCCGTAGTGCAGGCGCGCCCTGCGCAGGCGCCGCTCGACCTCGCGCACCAGATCGCGCAGGCTCAAGGCAGCAGCGCGCGCAGCGTGTCGAGATAGATCTTCGGCAGCCGCTCGAGCGCGGCGAGCTCGATGTGCTCGTTCAGCTTGTGGATGCTGGCGTTGACCGGACCGAGCTCGACGACTTCCGGGCAGATGTCGATGATGAAGCGGCCGTCCGAGGTGCCGCCGCCGGTGGAGAGCTGCGGCGCGCGGCCCGCATGCGCCTGCACGGCGCGGCGTACCGCTTCCACCAGCCGCCCCTTGCCGCTCAGGAACGGCTTGCCGCCCAGTGTCCAGGTCACGGCGCAGTCCAGGCGGTGCCTGCGCAGCACCTCTTCGAAGCGCGCGCGCAGCGACCCCTCGGTGCTGGCCGTCGAGAAGCGGAAGTTGCAAAGCATCACCGCGCTGCCCGGCACCACGTTCTCCGCGCCGGTTCCGGCATTGAGGTTGGAGACCTGGAAGCTGGTGGGCGGAAAATCCTCGTTGCCGCGGTCCCATTCGGTGGCCGCCAGCTCCGCGAGCGCCGGCGCCAGCA
>Ga0137356_1000101_pt1 | contig 13110 bp, 11 predicted proteins | sample EasRivERMLT830_2_FD_102297 | JGI IMG/M metagenome (GOLD analysis project Ga0137356, IMG submission 102297) | Soil microbial communities from meander-bound floodplain in the East River, Colorado, USA - East River MetaG ERMLT830_2 | ecosystem: Environmental > Terrestrial > Soil > Floodplain ...
TCACATCCGGGAACTGCTCCACCGGCAGCCGCGAATAGGAGAACACGCCAGCACCAGCAGCGCGGCCATCATCATGGTCGCGAAGACCGGATTGCCGATGCTGACGCGCGTGAACCACATGGCCGGCGGTCCCTAGCGCGAGGCTTCGGGTTGCGGGCCGGCGAGCCGCGCCGCGGTGCCTTCGCGCAGCGTGCCCAGGTTGGCGCGCACGATGCGGTCGCCCGGCGCAAGCCCCTCGAGCACCTGCACGCGGTCGACGGCGTCCGCCGGGCCGACCTTCACGGCCCGGCGCTGCACCTTGCCGTCCACCAGCGCGTAGACGATATTGCGGCCGATCTCCTCGCGCACCGCGCTCGAGGGCACGACGAGCGCGCCCTCGATGCGCTCCAGGCTCACGGCGCCCTGCGCGAACAGGCCCGCGCGCAGCACGGCCTGCGGGTTGTCGATGACCGCGTAGACGTAGATCGAGCGCGAGCCGGCCACCGTGGCCGGATTGATGCGGTCGATGTGGCCGGCGAAGCGCTGCTCGCCGAAGCCGTCGACGCGGAACGCGACCGGCTGGCCGACCCTCAGCCTGCCGATCTCGCTGGCGGGCACCGCGGCCTCCAGCTGCAGGCGCGACAGGTCGACGACCGTCACCACCTTGCCATCGAGCGCCACGCGCTCGCCGGCCTGGGCGTGGCGCAGGGAAACGATGCCCGCGAAGGGCGCCATCAGCACCGAGTCGCCGAGCGACTTCTGCGCCACGACCAGCTCGGCTTCGGCGGCGCGCAGCCTGGCGAGGGCGACGTCGTAGTTGCTCTGCACGTTGTCGAAGGCCGTCTGCGCGATGAAGCCCTTGTCGAGCAGCGCCTTCTGCGAGGCGCGGTTCTTCGCGGCCCAGTCGAGCTGCGCACGGGCTGCACCGACGTCGGCGCGGCGCGCCGCAACGCGCGCCTGAACCTCGGTCTGGTCGATGCGCGCGAGCACCTGCCCCTGCTTGACCGATTCGCCTTCGCGCACCGTGACGGCCACCAGCTCGCCGGCAATCTTGGCCTTCAGCGTGGCCTCGGCAAACGGCATGAGCGAGCCGGTGAGCGGCAGCGTGCGCTCCATGGCCTGCGGCTCCACGATGTAGAGGTCCTGCTGGGTGAATTCGACCACCATCGGTGCGCTCGGCGCGGTTTCGGCGGGCTTGCGCTTCACGCCGGCGTAACCGGCGGCGGCCAGCGCGCCGATCGCGGCGAGCGCGACGAACCACTTCATCCTGCGGGTCATGAACTCACTCCTTCTTCGCGCTCAGGCCGAGCAGGAGCACGTCGAGGTGGGATTCGAGATAGCGCTGAGCGTCGATCTTGTATGTCGATTGCGGCTCCAGGGCACTGCGCCACAGCATCAGCTGCAGCATCGGGGCCGCGATCAGGAGCGCGGCCTGCCCCGGGTCCATCTCGCGGAATTCCCCTCGGGCGATGCCGCGCTTGACGATCGCCGTCAGCATGGCGTGTCCCGGCTCGACCACCTCGGCGAGGTAGAAGCGCACGAGCTCGGGGAAATTGCCGGACTCGCCGCACAGGAGCTTCGGAATGCCCGACATGCGCGTGGCGCCGACTTTCTCCCACCAGCCGAGGATCAGCACGCGCAGCAGCTCGAAGCTGCCCCCCGGGAACTGCTCGACGAAGCCCTTCATCTCGGCAATCGGCGAGACCAGGCCTTCGCGCACGACGGCCTTGAAGAGATCTTCCTTGTTGGCGAAGTAGAGATAGACCGTGCCTTTCGAGACGCCGGCGCGCGCGGCGACGTCTTCGAGGCGCGTGGCCGCGAATCCGCGCTCGACGAAGAGCTCGAGTGCGGCGGCCGTGATTTCCTCTGGGCGCGCTTCCTTGCGGCGCGTCCAGCGTGGTTCGCTTCTGGTATTCGCAGTCGAGGACATGGGGAAATGAAATAACTGAACGGTCAGTAATATATTGCGGCACAGCAAAAAGGTCAAGCGGAGCAAACTATTGCCTACGCAGGGGTCCTGCCCCGGAGGGTCCGGGAGCGGGTGAGAGAGTCCCTTAGAACCTGATGCGGGTAATGCCGCCGAAGGAAGCGCCATGAACGCCAATCCGAAGTTCCTCGCAGCCACCGCCCACGTCGACGACGCGGCGGTCAAGCCGCTGCCCAACTCGACCAAGATCTACACAAGCGGCAGCCGGCCGGACATCCGCGTGCCGATGCGCGAGGTCCGGCAGGCCGACACGCCGGGCATGTTCGGCGGGGAAGCCAATCCGCCGCTCCACGTCTATGACTGCTCGGGTCCCTACACGGATCCCGCTGTCCGCATCGATATCCGCTCCGGCCTTGCGCCGCTGCGAAGCCGCTGGATCGAGGAGCGGGGCGACACGGAGGTCCTCGCGGGGCCGTCGTCGCGCTACGGCGTCGAGCGCCTGAACGACCCCCAGCTCGCGGAACTGCGCTTCAACCTCAAGCGCGCGCCGCGCCGGGCACGCCGCGGCTTGAACGTGTCGCAGATGCACTATGCGCGCAAGGGGATCGTCACGCCCGAGATGGAGTTCATCGCCATCCGCGAGAACCTGCAGCGCGAGCAATACGTCGAGAGCCTGAAGGCGGGCGGCAAGACGGGCGAGAAGATGCTCGAGCTCCTCGTGAAGCAGCATCGCGGCGAGAGCTTCGGCGCATCGATCCCTGAGTGCGTCACGCCCGAGTTCGTGCGCGACGAGGTGGCACGCGGGCGCGCCATCATTCCGGCCAACATCAACCACCCAGAAGCCGAGCCGATGATCATCGGCCGCAACTTCCTGGTGAAAGTGAACGCCAACATCGGCAACTCGGCCGTCTCCTCAGGCATCGGCGAGGAAGTGGAGAAGATGACCTGGGCGATCCGCTGGGGCGCCGACACGGTGATGGACCTCTCCACCGGCAAGCACATCCACGAGACGCGCGAGTGGATCATCCGCAACGCACCGGTGCCCATCGGCACGGTGCCGATCTACCAGGCACTGGAGAAGGTCGACGGCAAGGCCGAGGACCTCACCTGGGAAGTCTACCGGGACACGCTGATCGAGCAGGCGGAGCAGGGGGTGGACTACTTCACCATCCACGCAGGCGTCCTGCTTCGCTACGTGCCGCTTACCGCGAAGCGGATGACCGGCATCGTCTCGCGGGGCGGCTCGATCATGGCGAAGTGGTGCCTCGCGCACCACCAGGAGAGCTTCCTCTACACGCACTTCGAAGACATCTGCGAGATCATGAAAGCCTACGACGTGAGCTTCAGCCTGGGCGATGGCCTGCGCCCGGGCTCGGGCTACGACGCCAACGACGAGGCGCAACTATCCGAATTGCGCACCCTCGGCGAGCTCACGCAGATCGCCTGGAAGCACGACGTGCAGGTGATGATCGAGGGCCCTGGCCACGTGCCCATGCAGCTCATCAAGGAGAACATGGACATCCAGCTGAAGGAGTGCCACGAGGCGCCCTTCTACACGCTGGGGCCGCTGACCACCGACATCGCGCCGGGCTACGACCACATCACCAGCGCCATCGGCGCCGCGCAGATCGGCTGGTACGGCACGGCGATGCTGTGCTACGTCACGCCGAAGGAGCACCTGGGGCTGCCGAACAAGAAGGACGTGAAGGACGGCATCATGGCCTACAAGATCGCGGCGCACGCCGCCGACCTCGCCAAGGGCCATCCCGGCGCGCAGATCCGCGACAACGCGATCTCCAAGGCGCGGTTCGAGTTCCGCTGGGAGGACCAGTTCAACCTCGGCCTCGACCCCGACACCGCCAAGGACTTCCACGACGAGACGCTGCCCAAGGACAGCATGAAGGTGGCGCACTTCTGCTCCATGTGCGGCCCGCACTTCTGCTCGATGAAGATCACGCAGGACGTGCGCGACTACGTCGAGCAGGGGATGAAGGAGAAGTCGGTGGAGTTCGTGAAGCAGGGCGCGGCGCTATACCACAAGACCTGATCGGCTCGGTCCTGAAGGTGGCGCTCGCCATCGCGATCGGCCTGCCGCTCATCGTCTACCTCGCGCAGGACGCGCTGATCTTTTACCGCCAGCCGATCACCGAGACACGGCGCGCCGAGGTCGCCCGGCTCAACCCCCCTGTCGCCGACGTGTGGCTTGCCGCCGCGGACGGCACGCGCGTGCACGCCTGGCATTTGAAGTCCGGCCCGGCGCTCGTGCTCTATTTCGGCGGCAATGCGGAGGAAGTATCCTGGATGCTCGACGAAGCGCGAACCGGCGCCCCCGGCATCTCCTGGCTGCTGATGGACTATCGCGGTTATGGCCAGAGCGCGGGCTCGCCCTCGGAAGCCGCGCTCGTCGCGGACGCGCTCGCGCTCTATGACCATGCGCTCACGCTGCCGGGCGCGGACCCGAGGCGCATCTACGCCTTCGGCCGCAGCCTCGGCAGCGGCGTGGCGGTGGCGCTCGCCGCCGAGCGTCCGCTCGCGGGCCTGATACTCGCCACGCCCTTCGACAGCCTCACCGCGGTGGCGAAGCGGTACTACTGGTACTTGCCTGTGGACTGGATGCTGAAGCACCGCTTCGATTCCATTGCGCGCGCGCCGCAGCAGCAGGCGCCGCTGCTGTGCCTCGTCGCGGAGTTCGACGACGTGATTCCGCCGGTGCATGCCGAGCGCCTGTTCGACGCGTGGGGCGGCCCGAAGCGCAAAGCCGTGCTATCGGGCGCGCATCACAACAGCACCGATGCGCACCCGCTGTTCTGGCCGGCCATCCGCGCGTTCCTGGAACAGCGGGTACATTGAGCGCTTGGACGCCAGCCTGATCCACGCGCTGATCCTCGGCATCGTCGAGGGTCTTACCGAGTTCCTGCCGGTCTCGAGTACCGGGCACCTTATTCTGGCGGGTGATCTCCTCGGCTATCAGGGCGCGCGCGCCGGCGTGTTCTACGTGGCGATCCAGACCGGCGCGATGCTTGCGGTCGTGTGGGAGTACCGCACGCGGTTCTTCAGGGTCGACCTGCAGCTCTGGCGCAATCTGCTGGTGGCGTTTCTGCCGGCGGCGGTGCTCGGCCTGCTGTTCGGCGGTTTCATCAAGGCGCAGCTGTTCGGCCCGGTGCCGGTCGCCATGGCGTTCATCGCCGGCGGCATCGTGATCCTGCTGGTGGATCGCGGCAAGCGTGTCGCGCGCGTCGAGAGCACGCAGGCGATGACCTGGCTCGATGCCTTGAAGGTCGGCATCGCGCAATGCTTCGCACTGATTCCCGGCACCTCGCGCTCGGGCGCCACCATCATCGGCGGCATGCTGTTCGGCCTGTCGCGTCCGGCGGCGACCGAGTTCTCGTTCTTCCTGGCGGTGCCGACGCTGGTGGCCGCAGGTGCCTACGACCTGTGGAAAAACCGCAGCCTGTTCGCCGCGGAAGACCTGGGGATGTTCGCCGTCGGGCTGGGGGCGTCCTTCGCCTCCGCGTTCATCGTCATCCGCTGGCTGGTGCGCTACGTCGCCACGCACGACTTCCGGCCGTTCGCGTGGTACCGCATCGCCTTCGGCGTCGTGGTCCTGGCGACCTCGTACGCCGGCTGGGTGCGCTGGAGCGCGCGCTGACGGTTCCCGCTCAGGCGGTACTGCCGGCGAGCCCGGGGCGCAATTTGTGATGGCCGGTGTCTTCCTGGTACGCCTTGCCGATCCCGAGAATGACCCGCTCGGCAAACGGCTTGCCGACGATCTGGACGCTGAGTGGCAGGCCTTCGTGCAGGCCGGCCGGCATCGCCAGCGCGCACAGCCCGAGGTAATTCGCCGGACGCGTCAAGTAGGCCGGGATCGGCGCCTGCTCCTCGATTTCGTCCAGCGGCGGCGCGGGCACGGCGACCGTCGGCAGCAGCAGCGCATCGAAGCTGCGGAACCATTCCTGGAACGCGCGCCGCCGTTCCGACATCACCCGCAGCGTCTCGGCGTATTCGCCCGGGGCAAGCTTGCCGGCGCCCAGCACACGCTCGCGTACCGCGTCGCCGATCGGCTGGTTCCGGTCCTCGATGTACTTGCGGTGCAGCGAAAAGGCCTCGGACGCGATGATCATGCCCACCTGCTTGGCGAGATCGAAGTACCAGTCGGGCAATCGCACCGGCACGATTTGCGCACCGAGTTTCTCAAGCCGCCTCGCCGCGTCGATCCAGGCGCCGAGCACCGCCGGGTGCATGAAGGGCGGCAATTGCGCGCGTTCGGGCAGCGCGATGCGCAGGTGATGCAGCCGGCCGGGCGCTAGTTCCGCCGGCAGATCGAGCGGTGGTTGCGCCAGCGTCGCCGGATCGCGCTCGTCCGGCCCGGCGAGCGCGCGCAAGATCTCGGCGCAGTCGTCCACCGAGCGCCCGAGCGGCCCGATGCTGTCGAGCGTCCAACTGAGCAGCCCGGTGCCGTGCAGGCTGATCCGGCCGTAGGTGACTTTGAGGCCGACCACGCCGTTGAATGCGGAAGGGATGCGCACCGAGCCGCCGGTGTCGCTGCCGATGCCGATCGGCGCGAGCCCGGCCGCGACCGCGACGCCGGTGCCGCTCGAGGAGCCGCCCGGCACTCGATGGCGCGCGAGGTCCCAGGGGTTCCACGGCGCGCCCATCAGCGGATTGGTGCCCCAGCCGCCGAATGCGAACTCGACCATGTGCAGCTTGCCAAGGGGAATCATGCCGGCGGCAAGCAGCCGCTCGACGGTTGCGCAGGTGGTCTCGGCCACACGGGCGCGCCACATGCGCGAGCCCACGGTGCCGACCCGTCCGGCGATATCGCACAGATCCTTGAACCCGATTGGCAGTCCGTGCAGCGGCCCGAGCGGCAGGCGCGCCTTGCGCGCCCGGTCGGCCGCATCTGCAAGCGCGCGTGCCTCTTCGGCGTATACGTCGGCAAAGGCGTGCAGCTTGCCGTTCAGCCTGTCGATGCGCGCGAGGTGGGCGTCGACGATCTCGCGGCTCGAGCTCTGCGCGCGGCGCAACAGCCCGGCCTGCTCCAGCAGCGTAAGCTCAGTGAGTTCGACTGTTCTTCCCCTTGGCGAAATGCTCCCGGGCAACCGGGTCCTAGCCCTGCACCCAGGGCAACCCGGCCTTGCGCCAGCCGCCCACGGTGCTGCGGTGCTGCGCGGCGTCCTTGTCGCCCTCGAAGCCCTCGAGCACGTTGTAACTCTCGCGCCAACCCGCCTGCGTCGCGGCAGCCGCCGCGCCGTGCGAGCGCGCACCAGAGCGGCAGATGAACATCAGGGTGTCCTCCGGCTTGGCAACCTGCGCAAGCTGCGTGAGGAACTCAGGGTTGAGGTGGTTGCCTGGATAAGTCTGCCACTCGACCGGGAGGCTCCCCGGTATGCGCCCGACGTAGAGCAGCTCCGGGATGGTCCGCACATCCACGAGCTTTGCGCCCGCCTGCATGAGCATATGAGCTTCGGCCGGCGTCAGGGCGCCAGCGTAAGGCAGTTTGCGCTGGCTGGCTCTCTCTGCTGCCGCCTGCCTGATTGCCGCAATATCCAAGGGAGCATTCATTGTTGCTTTGCATTATAGGAGTGACAGTCGCGGTGCATCGCTGGCACCGCTGTGGTGCCGGGCCGGCAAAAATGCACCAACATCGTGCCAATCCTTGAATTAGAATTCCCGCAGCCTTTCGCGGCAGAGACGGTAGCGGGGAGCCCGTCTCGTGGCATGGAACCTGCTGCATCCGACGCGTCCGGCCGCCTGGCGCGGCCGCAATCCTCATTTGCACTCAACTCATTCGGCACACACTCAGGAGATTCGAAGATGGCCATGACGGCTGATGACGTCTTGAAGATGGCGAAGGAAAAGGAGGTCAAGTTCGTCGACTTCCGCTTCACCGACACGCGCGGCAAGGAGCAGCACGTGCAAGTGCCGATCCGGCACTTCACGAAGGACAAGTTCGAGGCCGGGCACGCATTCGACGGTTCCTCGATCGCCGGATGGAAGGGCATCCAGGCCTCCGACATGCTGCTGATGCCGGACCCGAACACCGCGCGCATGGATCCGTTTGCGGATGAGGCAGTCCTCAACATCAATTGCGACGTCTACGAGCCGACCGACGGCAAGCCCTACGACCGCTGCCCGCGCGGCATCGCCCGTCGCGCCGAGGCCTATCTCAAGTCCACCGGGCTGGGCGATGTCGCCTATTTCGGCCCCGAGCCCGAGTTCTTCATTTTCGACGGCGTCACCTGGAACGTGGACATGTCCGGCTGCTTCGTCAAGATCAAGTCGGAGGAGGCGCCCTGGTCCACCGGCATCGACTACGAATCGGGCAACATGGGCCACCGCGCCCTGGTGAAGGGCGGCTACTTCCCGGTGCCGCCGCAGGACACGCTGATGGATATCCGCAACGCCATGTCGCTCGCGCTCGAGCAGCAGGGCGTCGAGGTCGAGGTGCACCACCACGAGGTGGCGGCGGCCGGACAGTGCGAAATCGGCACCAAGTTCGAGAGTCTGGTGAAGCGCGCCGACTGGATGCAGATCCTCAAGTACACGGTGTGGAACGTCGCCGCGTCTTACGGCAAGACGGCGACCTTCATGCCCAAGCCGGTGGTCGGCGACAACGGTTCCGGCATGCACGTGCACCAGTCAGTGTGGAAAGGCGGCACCAATCTGTTCGCCGGCAACGGCTACTCGGGGCTCTCCGAGTTCGCGCTGTATTACATCGGCGGCATCATCAAGCACGCCAAGGCGCTCAACGCCATCACCAACCCGGGCACCAACAGCTACAAGCGCCTGGTGCCGGGCTTCGAGGCGCCGATCAACCTCGCCTACTCGGCGAAGAACCGCTCGGCGTCCTGCCGCATTCCCTACGTGTCGAATCCGAAAGCGCGGCGCGTGGAAGTGCGCTTCCCGGATCCGACTACCAACGCCTATCTCGCGTTCGCCGCGATGCTGATGGCGGGTCTGGACGGCGTGCAGAACAAGATCCACCCGGGCGATCCCATCGACAAGAACATGTACGACCTGCCGCCGGAAGAGGCCGCCAAGGTGCCGCACGTGTGCGCGTCGCTGGAAGAAGCGCTGGCGCATCTCGAGAAAGACCACGCCTTCCTGACCAAGGGTGGCGTGTTCTCCGAGGACTTCCTCGAGTCGTACACGGCGCTCAAGGAAGAGGAACTGACGCGCTTCCGCATGACCACGCACCCAGTCGAATTCGACATGTACTACTCCTCGTAAACCGGACTCGCGCGCAGGTGTCAAAGAGGGGACGGCTTCGCCCGTCCCCTTCTATTTTCTGGTATGTTCTTGATCATGCGCTTGTTTTTTGCGGTTCCGGGAATCTGCCTGATGCTTGCGGCGGGGATGGCGCAGGCGCAGCAGGAGGTCACGATCTGGAGCTGCCGGGACAAGGATGGCCGCACCCACGTCACCAACCTGAAAGCAGATACCGCCGGCAAGAACTGCAAGGTGGTGCAGCAATCGCGCGTCCAGGTGGTTCCCGCGGCGATCCCCAACGCGAAGCCCGGCGCCAAGCCGCCGACGGCTTTTCCGAAGGAGGACGCCAACGCGCGCGCCGCCGCCAAGGCACGGCAGCGCGACATCCTCGAGCGCGAGCTCACCCAGGAGGAGACGCTGCTGTCGCAGGCGCGCAAGGATCTGGCCGAGCAGGAGGCGGTGCGCTTCGGCGACGAGCGCAACTACGCCCGGGTTCTCGAGCGGCTGCAGCCGTACAAGGACAAGGTGGAGCTTCACGACAAGAACGTCGAATCGCTGAAGCGCGAGCTCGCCAACCTGGATCGCTAGGGAGCCTCTGATCTATTCCCGCGTGCGCGACGGTGGCGATTTTCGTGCAGGGCGAGACAGCGGACGCCGCCGTGTACTTGACGTCCACAAGGCGGCCGATGGCGATGCCCTGCGCGAAAACTCGCCCCGTCCCTTTAGGCGGCGAGCCGGGGACGCGAGCCTGCAAGGCGAGAAGCGCTCGCCGCCCTCGGGTTGCGGCCGGAAGTCCGCGGCGGTTGGCCTACGATAGCGCGATGACACGGGCGCCGGCGTTGTTGCTCGGCCTTGCGATATCGACATATCACTGCGGCCGCGCGCCTAGCCGGCGCCGCGTTCGGGCCGCAACGCGCACCCGCGCGAATAAATCAGCGGCTCCCTAGGCAAGCCCCGGGCAAGTCCCGCGGTGACTTCCCTGAGCTCTACGGCCTGACGCATGGGCGCCAATTTCGCCGGCCTGGGGTACCTCGCCACCGCCGTGGTCGTGCTCGACGAGCGCTTTGTGGTGCGCTACGCCAACCAGGCCGCCGAGAACCTGCTCGAAGCTCCCGCCAAGAGTCTCGTCGGCCAACCGTTCCTGCCGCTGTTCGCCGACGGCGCGGCGCTGGAAAAGGCGCTGAGCGAGGCGCTGGCCACGCACTGGGACTACACGGCGCAGAACGTGGACTACCTGCGCGCCGGCCACGAGCCGCTGCCGCTGTCCTGCACGCTCACGCGCATCGACGTGCCGCAGGCGCCGCTCCTCGCGGAGCTGCGCCCGCTCGAGCAGCAGCTGCGCCTGGCGCGCGAGGAGCGCGCGATCGGCGAGCAGCAGGCGAGCCGCGAGCTGATCCGCAACCTCGCCCACGAGATCAAGAATCCGCTGGGCGGCCTGCGCGGCTCGGCGCAATTGCTCGAGCGCGAGCTCGACCGGCCGGCGCTGCGCGAGTACACGCAGGTGATCATCAAGGAGGCCGATCGCCTGCAGTCGCTGGTGGACCGGCTGCTGACGCCGCACCGCACCCCGCGGCTCGCGCCGCTCGGCATCCACGAGGTGCTCGAGCGGGTCAGGAGCCTCGTGCTGGCCGAGTTCTCGAAGGGCGTCGCCATCGAGCGCGACTACGATCCGAGCCTGCCGGACATGGTCGGCGACCAGGAGCAGCTCATCCAGGCCATGCTCAACGTGGTGCGCAATGCGGCGCAGGCGCTCACTGCGAAGGCGGGCATGCCGGGCAAAGGCGGCACGATCACGCTGCGCACCCGCGCGCTGCGGCAGGTCACGCTCCTGCGGCAGCGCCACAAGCTGGCACTAGAATTGCAAGTGATCGACGATGGGCCCGGTGTCCCTGAGGACATCCGGGAAAGGATTTTCAATCCCCTGGTTTCGGGGCGGGACGGCGGCAGCGGGCTGGGACTATCGCTCGCGCAGACCTTCATCCACTACCACCGGGGCGTGATCGAGTGCGACAGCCGCCCCGGCCGCACCCTGTTCAGGATTATCTTGCCGCTGGCATGAAACCGGTCTGGATCGTCGACGACGACCGCTCCATCCGCTGGGTGTTCGAGAAGGCACTCGGCCGGGAAGGCATCGCCTACAGCTCGTTCTCCTCGGCGCAGGAAGCGCTGGACGCGTTGCGCGCCGGCCCGCCGCAAGTGCTGGTCTCCGACATCCGCATGCCGGGGCCTTCCGGGCTGGAGCTGCTGCACACGGTCAAGGAGAAGCACCCCGCGGTGCCGGTCATCGTCATGACCGCCTACTCGGACCTGGAGTCGGCGGTGGCCGCGTTCCAGGGCGGCGCCTACGAGTACCTGCCCAAGCCCTTCGACGTCGACCAGGCCGTCGATCTCATCCGGCGCGCGCTGGACGAGAGCCAGCGCGACGCGGCCGCGGCGGAGCCGCTTGCCGAGGCGCCGGAGATTCTCGGCCAGGCGCCGGCGATGCAGGAAGTGTTCCGCGCGATCGGCCGGCTGTCGCAATCGAGCGCGACAGTGCTGATCACGGGCGAATCGGGAACCGGAAAGGAGCTCGTCGCGCGCGCCCTGCACCGCCACAGTGCGCGCGCATCGCGGCCGTTCGTGGCGATCAATACCGCGGCGATGCCCAAGGACCTGCTCGAGTCGGAGTTGTTCGGGCACGAGCGCGGCGCCTTCACCGGCGCGCAGCAGCAGCGGCGCGGCCGCTTCGAGCAGGCCGAGGGCGGCACGCTGTTCCTCGACGAGATCGGCGACATGCCGGCGGACCTGCAGACAAGGCTGCTGCGCGTGCTCTCGGAGAACAGCTACTATCGCGTCGGCGGCCACCAGCAGATCAAGGCCAACGTGCGCGTCATCGCCGCCACGCACCAGAACCTCGAGACGCGCGTGCGCGAAGGCAGCTTCCGCGAGGACCTGTACCACCGCCTCAACGTGATCCGCATCCGGCTGCCGTCGCTGAACGAGCGGCGCGAGGACATTCCACTGCTGGCGCGGCATTTCCTCGCGCACAGCGCCACGCAGCTCGGCGTAGAACCCAAGCGCCTGTCGGAAGCGGCGCTCGAGCACCTGTCACGCCTCGATTTTCCCGGCAACGTACGCCAGCTCGAGAACCTGTGCCATTGGCTGACGGTGATGGCGCCCGGCCAGGCGATCGAAGTGGGCGACTTGCCGACGGAGTTTCGCGACCCCGGCGCCGGTGCCGCCGCGACCGACTGGTTGGCCGCGCTCGAGCAGGAAGCGGAGCGGCGGCTGGCGCGCGGCGAAACCGGGATTCTCGAGGCGCTCGGACGTCAATTCGAGCGCACGCTGATCAGCAGCGCGCTCGCGCGCACCGGCGGGCGGCGCATCGAGGCGGCCAATCTGCTTGGCATGGGCCGCAATACCATCACGCGCAAGATCCAGGAACTCGGCATCGAAGGCGACGCGAAAGACTGAAAATCGGGGTCTGACCCCTAGGCGGCGGCCTTGCGGTTCTGTTCCAGGCGCGCGTCCACCAGCGCGACCACTTCGTCGAGGGCTGCGGAGCGCATGCCTTTGTGTGCCGCGATGGTCTGCACCAGGCGATCCACGCGCTCGATGTGGGGCGCGCCGCCGTAGAGTGCACGCGCGGCGGACGATGGGCTGGCGAGCCCTTGCGCGGCAGCGGCGTATTTTTCGAAGGGCACCAGGTCCTTTTCGTCCGCGCCCAGCGAACCGCACAGCTTGACCACCCACTGGTAGACCGCGCGCGTCGCCTCGAGGTCGGTATGCACGGCTTCCTTGATCGAGCGCACCCCGCCTTTCGTGACGCAGCGGTAGTTGCCCGCCACCAGCATCGCCCACTTCGCGAGCGGCACGAACACCGAGTCGTGCACCTTGAGTTTCACCGGCAATTCGATCTTGCCCGTGCCGGTGTCGAATCGCGACGCCTCGATGTCGGCCTGCAGCTGGCGCAGGATCGCGGTGTGCGCGTCCGAATCGAAGCGCGCGGACTTGAA
>Ga0137356_1000105_pt1 | contig 13044 bp, 15 predicted proteins | sample EasRivERMLT830_2_FD_102297 | JGI IMG/M metagenome (GOLD analysis project Ga0137356, IMG submission 102297) | Soil microbial communities from meander-bound floodplain in the East River, Colorado, USA - East River MetaG ERMLT830_2 | ecosystem: Environmental > Terrestrial > Soil > Floodplain ...
CATCGCGGCGAAAGTGGGCGTGGACAAGCGCGAGCTCGAAGAGGCGCTCAACGACCCCGCGGTCAAGGCGCGGCTGCGAGCCGAGGTGGACGCGGCAATTGGGCGCGGCGTGTTCGGCTCGCCGTACTTAGTGGTGGATGGCGAGCCGTTCTGGGGCTCGGACCGCCTCGATCAGGTCGACAAGTGGCTGGAGACGGGCGGTTGGTGACATGAAGCGCAGGCTCGAGGCCCGCCAGGTCAACATCGTCACGCTCGCGGTGGATGCGATCGTCAACGCCGCCAATACGACGCTGCTGGGCGGGGGCGGTGTCGACGGAGCGATCCACCGCGCTGCCGGCCCGCAACTCCTGGACGAGTGCCGGACGCTCGGGGGATGTCCCACCGGGCAGGCGAAGATCACCCGTGGCTACAAGCTTCCCGCCGGGCACGTGATCCACACGGTGGGACCGGTCTGGAGCGGGGGCCGGCGCGGGGAGCCGGAACTCCTCGCCTCGTGCTATCGGGAGAGTCTCAAGCTCGCGGCCTCGCATCAGTTGAAGAGCATCGCCTTTCCCGCGATCAGCTGCGGCGCGTACGGCTATCCGCTCGAGCAGGCGGTGAAGACCGCCGTCCGCGAATGCGCGGGTTTTGCGGCCGCGCATCCCCTGCCCGAGCGCATCGTCTTTGCCTGCTTCGACGCGGCGACGCTCGCCGCCTACGAAGCCGAGATCTTGAAATGGCTGTCATCAAGTCCAAGCTGAAAACCTCGTCCGCGGAATTCAAGGCCGCAGCGGAAGCGATGCGCGGCCATGTCGCCGTGTTGAACGAGCGGCTGGCGCTCGTGCGGCAGGGCGGCGCGGATGCTGCTCGAAAACGGCACCAGGGCCGCGGCAAGCTGCTGCCGCGCGAGCGCGTGGCTGCGCTCCTCGATCCGGGCGCGCCTTTTCTCGAGCTCTCGCCGCTCGCGGCGTGGGAGGCGTACGCCGACCCCGTTCCCGCGTCCGGCCTCGTCACCGGCATCGGCCGGGTGAGCGGCCGGCAATGCGTCATTGTCGCCAACGACGCAACCGTGAAGGGCGGCACCTACTATCCGCTCACGGTGAAGAAACACCTGCGCGCCCAGGAGATTGCGCTCGAGAACCGCCTGCCCTGCATCTATCTCGTGGATTCCGGCGGCGCGCACCTGCCGAGCCAGGATGAGGTGTTTCCCGACCGCGACCATTTCGGGCGCATCTTCTACAACCAGGCCAACCTGTCGGCGGCTGGCATCGGGCAGATCGCGGTGGTCATGGGCTCCTGCACGGCGGGGGGCGCGTATGTGCCGGCGATGGCGGACGAAGCGATCATCGTGCGCAACCAGGGCACGATCTTCCTCGCGGGTCCGCCGCTGGTGAAGGCCGCGACCTCGGAAATCGTGACCGCGGAGGAACTGGGCGGCGCCGACGTGCACACGCGCATCTCGGGCGTGGCCGACCACTACGCCGACGACGACCGCCACGCGCTCGAGCTCGCGCGCCGCGCCGTCGCCAACCTGGGCGCCGCGGTGCCGATACCTCCGCTTGCACAGGAGCCGCGGCCGCCGCTCTACGACCCGGAGGAGCTCTATGGCGTCGTCCCGGCGAGCCCGCGCTCGCCCTTCGACGCGCGCGAGATCATCGCGCGCGTGGTCGACGCGGGCGAGTTCGACGAGTTCAAGGCCCGCTACGGCGCGACGCTCGTGACCGGCTTCGCGCATATCGAAGGCCGGCTCGTGGGGATCCTTGCCAACAACGGCATCCTGTTCTCCGAGTCGGCGCTGAAGGGCGCGCATTTCATCGAGCTCGCCTGCCAGCGCGGCATCCCGCTCGTGTTCCTGCAGAACATCACCGGCTTCATGGTCGGGAAGAAGGCCGAGCACGGCGGCATTGCCAAGGATGGCGCCAAGATGGTGACGGCGGTCGCGTGCGCGCGCGTGCCCAAGCTGACGCTCATCGTCGGCGGCAGCTACGGCGCCGGCAACTACGGCATGTGCGGGCGCGCCTACTCTCCGCGCTTCCTGTGGACATGGCCCAACGCCCGGATCTCGGTCATGGGCGGCGAGCAGGCCGCCGGCGTGCTGGCGCAAGTCCGGCGCGATGCGCTGGAGAAGAGCGGCAAGGAATGGACCAGCAAGGAGGAAGACGCATTCAAGGCGCCGATCCTCGAGCAGTACGCGCGCCAGTCGAACGCCTACTATGCCACCGCCCGGCTGTGGGACGACGGCATCATCGATCCCAGGGAGACGCGGCATACGCTGGCACTCGGCCTTTCTGCCTGCCTCGGTGCGCCAGTCCAGCCGACCCGCTTCGGCGTATTTCGCATGTAAGCGACCGCGCTGGCCGACGGACGATGTGCGCGGCACCTGCGGCTATAATGTGCGCCTTTGCGAGCGCCGGACGACCATGAGCCAGAAAGTTCTTTCCCAGATCGATGCCGACGGCAACGCGACGGTGCTGTTGAACCGTCCGGACGTGCATAACGCATTCGATCCGGAAATGGTGGATGCGCTCACCGCGACGCTGAGGAAGCTCGAGTCCACTCCCAGGGTGCGCGCCATCGTGCTCACCGGCGCCGGCAAGAATTTCTGCGCGGGCGCCGATATCGAGCACATGAAGCGCAGCGCGCGGTTCTCGCGCGAGCAGAACCTGGAGAATGCACGCGCCACCGCGCTGATGCTGCATACGCTCTACACGCTGGAGAAGCCCACGGTGGCCTGCGTGCGCGGTGCCGCGCGCGGCGGCGGCGTGGGGCTCGTCGCGGCATGCGACGTCGCCATCGCCGAGCGCGGCGCGACGTTCCGCCTCTCGGAAGTGAAGCTCGGGATCATTCCCGCCATGATCAGTCCATACGTGATTGCCGCGATGGGACGGCGCCAGGCGCACCGCTACATGCTCTCGGGCGAGGAATTCGATTCGGCCGAGGCCTTCCGCACCGGGCTCGTGCACGACATCTGCGAGGAGCCGGAATTGAACGCGCTCGTCGGCCGCATGCTGGCGCACCTCTACTCGAGCGGGCCGGGCGCGGTGGTCGCGATCAAGAAACTGATTCCCGAGGTTGCCGGCAGCCGCATCGACGAGAGCCTGACCGAGTTGACCGCGCAGCGCATCGCGGAGATCCGCACATCGGCCGAGGCGCAGGAAGGCCTGTCGGCGTTTCTCGAGAAGCGCAAGGCGTCCTGGGTCACCCCTGCCTCCGGGAAGGAGAAGCCGAAACCGGGCGCAGGCAAGGCTAAAGGCAAGAGCTGACGACCCCTTACCCGCCGGGCATCCTGCGCGGCGATGGGTTATCCGGATCATGGGCATTCCGCGAAGAGTAAAGCTGGTCGAGGTGGGGCCGCGCGACGGGCTGCAGAACGAAGCCACCCCGGTCGCGACCGCGGTCAAGGTCGAGCTCATTCACCGCCTGCAGGACGCCGGGCTGCCGGTGATCGAGGCGACCGCCTTCGTCTCGCCCAAGTGGGTGCCGCAGATGGCCGACAATGCCCAGGTGATGGCGGCGATCCGGCGCAAGCCGGGCGTCGCCTATCCGGTCCTGGTGCCGAATCGCAAGGGGCTCGATGCCGCGCTCGCCGCGGGCGCCCGGGAAGTCGTGGTATTCGGCGCCGCCACGGAGACGTTCTCACGCAAGAACACCAACTGCTCGATCGCGGAAGGCCTTGCGCGCTTCTCGGAAGTGTGCGAGGAAGCACTGGCCCAGGGCCTCAAGGTGCGCGGGGACATCTCGGTGTGCCTGGGCTGCCCGTATGAAGGAGAGGTTGCCCCGGAAGCCGTTGTGCGCGTCGCGCGCGAGCTCGACGCCATGGGCTGCTACGAAATTACAATCTGCGACACCCTCGGCACCGGCACACCGGGCAAGACCCGCGCCGTGCTGGACGCGGTGATGAAGCACATTCCCGCCAGCCGCATCGCCGGGCATTTCCACGATACCTACGGGCAGGCCGTCGCCAATGTCTATGCGGCCCTCGAATGCGGTGTCGCGACCTTCGATGCCTCGGTCGCCGGGCTCGGCGGCTGCCCCTACGCCAAGGGCGCGACCGGCAACGTCGCCACGGAAGACGTGCTCTACATGCTCGACGGCCTCGGCATCGAAACCGGGGTGGACCTCGCGCAGCTCATCGCCGCGGGCGAATACATCTGCGGCGTGCTTGGACGGCCCACGCACTCCAAGGCCGCGCGCGCCCTGGCAGCCAAGCGTGCCGCCGCCTGATTCAAACCGGAGCCTGACATGCCCTTGAGCAACTCCGCCCCCCGGAAACTGATGCACACCCGCACCATCGAATGCCGCGGCTTCGAGCGCGAGGACGGGCTATGGGACATCGAGGCGCACCTGACCGACGTCAAGACCACGCCCCATTCGCGGCACCACGGTGGACGCGAGCGCAAGCCGGGGGAGCCGGTGCACGACATGTGGCTGCGGGTCACCATCGACCTCGACATGAAGATCCACGAGGTCGAGGCGCGGACCGACGAAGGACCCTATCCTGTCTGCGGCGACATCACCCCCAACTTCCGGGCATTGGCGGGCTTGACCATCGGCCCCGGCTGGCGCAAGAGCATCATCGAGCGCGTGGGCGGCGTCCGGGGCTGCACGCACCTCGTCGAGCTGCTGGGCCCCCTTGGAACCACCGCGTTCCAGGCGACGAACCGGGCGCGGCTCGCGCACAGTGCTGGCAAGCCCTCGACCCGCAAGCCCTACCAGTTGAACTCCTGCCACGTCTACAAGGACGACTCACCCGCTGTACTCGAGCGCTGGCCGCAGTACTATACCGGGCCGCGTTAAAGCCGGCCGGCCCCGCCGGGGCCCGAAAAGTGCCCGAAGCGGCAATTCTGCCGTTGAGTCCCGGCAAGCACGGTGTCATGATATTGCCGTTCCACAACAAGGGAGTACCGTATGAAAATCCTGGTTGCCATCGTTGCTTCGCTGCTGATCGCCGCGCCGGCCCTGGCGCAACGCAAGGATTGCGAAGAGCTCAAGGCCGAGATCGACGCCAAGATCAAGAAAAACGGGGTGAAGGAATTCTCGCTCGAGATCGTCCCCAGCGAGCAGGTCAAGGAAGACATGGGTGCCGTCGTCGGCAGCTGCGACGGGGGCACGAAGAAGATCGTCTACAAGCGCGGCGGCTAGACCGCTTCGCAGTCACCGGCAACCCTCCGCCGGCGCGCGCGCGCCGGCGCTGGAGCCCGTCACTCGAACATCCACTCGTGGCCGCACTTGCGGCAGCGCACAGCAAGGTGCGGTAGCGGTGTTCCAGTACTCCCTCTTGTCGTCGCTGGCGGCGCAAGCAGGCCTCCGCTCATCACCTCGAGGCGAGCGTAAGCCATGCACTTCTTGCACACCGACTGTCCCGCGGCGCTCTCAGCCATTCCCAGAATCGCCCCGTAGCGCCTGACCGCCCAGACGCCGCCGCAGACTCCGGCGAGCATCCCGACCAGCCTCAGGAGCGGCTCCGGCCCGGGCGCGCGCATGCTGAAACCCTCGAGGCAGGCGGTCAGCAGAATCAAACACAGGAACGCGGTCACCAGATAGAGATGCGCCTCTATCAGCTGCCGCTCGTACCAGCGCGCGAAACCGACCCTGCGGATGCCCTCTGCCAGCTCCATGCTCACACCATCGCCGAGCCGCCGTCCACCACCAGCGTCTGGCCGGTAATGAAGGCGGCATCCGCGCTCGCGAGAAAGCTCACCGCGCCGGCGAGGTCCTCGGGGTGTTCGTCGCGCGGAATCGCGCGTGACGTGCGGCTCGCTTCACCGTGCTTCACGTGCTCGCGGCTCTTGAGCACCCCTTCCGACAGCGTGAACCCCGGTGCCAGCGCATTCACCGTGATGCCGTCCTTTCCCACCTCGCGCGCGAGCGCCCGCGTGAGCGCGATCACCGCCCCCTTACTCGACACGTAGTGCAGCAGGAGCGGCACGCCCTTCAACGGCGCCCCGGAGGCAAGGTTGATGATACGCCCGCCTCCCGCGACGCGCATGTGCGGCACGCAGGCCCGGCAGCACAGAAACACGCCGAGCGTGTTGACCTCCATGACCTTGCGCCACTCGGCGGCGTCGATTTTCTCGAATGGTCGCACCTGGAGCACGCTGAAGCACGCTGCGTTGTTGACCAGGATATCGATGCGACCAAATTCCCGTACCGTTTCCGCTGCCAGCCGCGCCGTGTCGGACTCCGACGCGACGTCCACCTGTAGCCCCAGCGTGCGGGCGCCCGTCGCCTGCGCGATCTCCGTGGCCGCGGTATCGTGATTGCGCAGGTCCGCCACGACAATCGCCGCGCCGTCGCGGGCGAGGCGCAGGGCGAGCGTCTTGCCGATCCCGCTCCCGGCACCGGTGACGATGGCAACCTTGCCTTCGAGCTTCGAGCTCATTGCGGCTCAGCGGATCATGGTGTTGGGAAGGATCAACGCGATCTGCGGAAACGCGATCAGGATCGCAACGCACACCATCATCGCCACCCAGAACGGCAGGATGCCCGCGAAAATCCGGTACATCGGCACATCCTCCGCGATGCCCTTGACGACGAAGACGTTGATTCCGACCGGCGGACTGATGAGGCCCATCTCGAGCACGATAACCATGAAGATCCCGAACCAGATCGGGTCGAACCCCATCGCCAGCATAATGGGATAGACGATCGGCACCGTCAGCACCAGGATCGCGAAGCCCTCGAGGAACATGCCGAGGAGGATGTACACAACGAGAATAATCGCCAGCACCGCGAGCGTCGGCAGCGCGAGCGCAGTCAGCGCGTTGGCGAGATCGACGGGAATGCGGGAGAGCGCGAGGAAGGGGCTGAAGATGTGCGCCCCGATCAGGATCAGGAACACCATCGCGGTCGTGCGCACGGTCTGCAGGAGGGCATCGGACAGGGCGGCCCAGGTAAGCCGGCGCCGCCACACCGCATGCGCCAGCGTGAGGCCGGCGCCGACCGCCGAAGCCTCGGTGACGGTGAAGACGCCGGCATACATGCCCCCGATCGTGGCAATCAGGACGACGAAGAATGCGCCCGCGTTGCGCAGCGCCAACCAGCGCTCCCGCATCGATGCCCGTTCCCGGGGCGGCCCGAACTCGGGGCGCACCGCGCACACCAGCACGACCGTGATCATGAAGAGCGCGGTGAGGAGCAAGCCGGGCAGAAAGCCGGCGAGGAAGAGCTTGCCGATGGATTGCTCCGTGAGAATGCCGTAGATCACGAGCACGGTGGAGGGCGGGATCAGGATGCCGAGCGTGCCGCCCGCCGCCACCACCCCGGTCGCGAGCCGCGGATCATAGTTGTAGCGCCGCATTTCGGGCAGCGTGACGCGACCCATGGTGATGGCGGACGCCACCGACGAGCCCGAGAGGGCTGCGAACCCGGCGCAGGCGAGGACCGTCGCGGAGGCGAGCCCGCCGCGCCGGTGCCCCATCCAGGCATAGGCGGCGGCGAAGAGATCGCGGCTCATGCCCGACACCACCGCAAAGTTGCCCATCAGCACGAAGAGCGGAATGACGGAAAGCGCCTGCACCGCTCCATATGAATACGGGTAGGACCCCAGCATGTGCAGAGCCGCGTCCACCGAGTTGAGGGCGGCGAAACCGATGGCGCCCGTGAGCGCCATGGCAATCCCGATTGGCATGCGCAGGAAAAGGAGCGCGAGCAGCGCCACCATCCCGATCACGCCCGCCGCGGTCGGGCTCATCGGCCGGCTTCAGTCTGCGGCGGGCGGCGCAGGGCCCTCCAGGCGTGCGCAAGCAGGACGATCGCGAATATCGCCGCGCACGCCGCCGTCACCAGCTCGAAGGGGTATTTCGGGATCCGCAGCATGTTGGAAGCCTCGCCGCGGGCGACCGATTCCAGGGCGTAGCGCGTCGCCTGCCAGGCGATAGCCAGCATGAGCGCCGCGCCGGCGAGGTGGATGAGCGCGTTCAGCCAGCGCAGTCCCGGCCGGTCGAGTATGGGCGAGAGGACGTCCACCGCGACGTGGCCGCCGGTCGCGGCGCAATAGGGCAGCGCGAGGAACACGATCAGCACCATCGCGAGCTCGGTCATCTCGTAGGCGCCGAGGAAAGGAAGGCGCAGCGCGTAGCGCATGACCACGTCGAAGAGGACAAGGCCGAGCAGACCCAGCAGCACGCCGCCCGCGCCAAGGGCGAGCACGCGCAGGAATCGGTCGAACATGAGTGGCAGGGACCGCGGGGCGCGGGGCTACCCGGAAAAGCCGGCGCGCTTGAGCATCTCTCGCGCCGGAATGCCCTTGCCTTCCGATTCCGTGATCCACTCGTCGATGATCGGTCTCAGCACGGCCCCGATGCGCCGCTGCTCTTCCGCCGACAGGGTCACCACGTCGGCCTTGCCGCGCACGCTGGCCACAGCCTCCTCGGCGCGCTTGATATAGACCGCGGTCGCCTTGAGGCTCAATTCGCGCCCCGAGAGCCTGTCGATTGCGGCGCGGGCGGCCGGTGACAGGCTGTCGTACTTCTTCTTGTTCATGACCACGAGAAACGAGGAGCGCCCGAAGATCGGGCCGGAGATGGTGAAGCCCTTGGCGACCTCGCCGAGGCGGAAATCGAGGATCGTGGTGAACGGCACCATGGCCCCGTCCATCACGCCGCGCTCCAGGCCCTGGTAGACCTCGGTGATCGGCGCCGCGATCGGGACGGCGCCCATGACCTGGAGCTGTTTCGCCTGCGCCGCCGACGGCGAGCGCATGCGCTTGCCCTTCACGTCCTCGAGCGAGCGGATGGCCGCGCCCCGGCTCATCAGCCCCGCGTCCTCCGCGCCCCACAGCGCGATGACCTTGGTGCCTTCGTACTCGGGCAGCAGAAACGGGTCGAGGAGGTCCCACATCATGTTGGTGGCGGCAAGGCCGTCGGGCTTCAGTCCCGGCAGCTCGATCATCTGCGTGCGCGGGAATGCGGGCGAGGTGTAGCCCGGCAGCGTGAACACGAGGTCCACCACGCCGTCCTTCGCCTGCCGGAACAGCTCCGGCGGCTTGCCGCCGAGCTGCATCGAGGGATAGAGGGTGACCTTCACCTCGCCGTTCGTCGCCTTGGCGACTTCGTTGGCCCAAGGCACCAGGATCTCGCGGTAGATCACGTGCACCGGCGGAACGAAAGTCGAGAGCCGCAGCTCCTGCGCCTGCGAGGGCGCGGCGCCGGCGGCCAGAAGCGCAGCACCCAGAACCAGCGCGATGAACGCGCGTGCAGACTTGCTCATGCGGTACCTCCTCGCGGTTGAAAGCGTGATAGTGCGGGCGGCGGAAATCAGGCCGCGGTCAGGGAGACAGCCGCGTCCTCGTAACGGCCCGCGCCCATCTTGCCGGCTTCGAAGATCCCGTGCTCCGCGATCCAGCGCTGGGAGTCCTCGAACACCTCCCGCGTGTAGGGCTCGAACACGATGCGCTCGCCCGGCCCCCAGCGCCGCGTGTCCATCTGCTCGAGGAAGCGCCGCGGGAACTCCCGGCGATAGTAATGGGTGTAGCGCTCGGGCCGCAGATCGATGTCGCGCTGGGCGCTGCGGAGCGCTCGGAAGTATTTCCTCACGTCCTCGGGATCGGGATTGCCGGTGATCATCGAGGCGATCATGAAGGTGGTGTCGATCACCTTGCGGAAGCCCAGCTGCTCGACGAAGTAGTATGGCCCGCTGAACAGCGCCGCCGCCGGTACCTGGCGATCGACGAGCTTCTCCAGGCGGCCGAAGAGGATGCCGTCGGCGAACGAGAGCCTGATCTGATCGGGACGCAGGTACTGCTCGAGGGCCTGGATCGTCGAGTAGTGGCTGCCGGACTGGTAGCCGACCGAGATCGGCACGCCGGCGAGATCCTGCGGCGTGCGCACGGGCGAATCGGGCGGCACGAAGATTCCCGAGGGCGCAACGGAGTAGCAGTCGGCATAGAGCTTGCCGTGACCCGCCGAGGACGCAACGTTGACCGTCCAGTGGCAGGCGCAGCTTACGTTGGAGTCGCGACCCTTCTCGATGTCCTGGTAGGCCCCGACCTTGTTCGGCGTGGCGTGGGACTTGCCGAGATCATCGCCGTCCCAATTGGAACGGAACTCGTAATCGAGTCCCTCGGCCTTGAAGTAGCCCTTCTCCTCGGCGACCCACTCCTGCAACCTGAAGTGCGGGGATATGACGAACCTGGCCACGGTCTCCTCCTTATGCACGGCGGCAGCCGGCGGGCAAAATGTAACCTCACGGCGCGCGGAAATCAAAGCGCCCCGGATTTCAGCCGGGCGCCTCACCGCCGGGCGGTCCCGGGCCGGATGCTGCGGCGCAACGAGCCGCGGATGTCGATCAAGTGCGGCGCGTGTAAATCAGCCGCGCCAGCGGCGCGAGCACGCCGAACAGGCCGATGCTCGCAAACGCAAGTCCCCAGGCGAGCAGGTTGCGATTGCCGCCCGCGAGGTCGAGCACGGCGCCGAACACGAGGGGCGCGAAGATCGCGGAACTGAAGCCGACGAAGGAATAGACCGCCATCGTCGCGCCGCGCTCGTCGGGATGAGCGGCCGCCACCGCGCCCGCGGTCAGCGCGGCGGAGTCGCCGAGCATCAGGCCGTAATGCAGGCACATGATGAGGAACACCAGCATCCACGGCAACGGGGCGGTATAGCCCAGCACGCACGCGAGGAGCCCCGACGCGGTCATGAACGTGAAGATTACCCGCGTGCGGCCAAAGCGCAGCGCCAGCTCGTTGCCCGTGACGCTCATCACCGGCCCCAGCAGGTTGATCAAGGCCGCGAGCGTCGCCGCGGCCACCCACATCGGCGCGTCCGCCGGCTGCAGCGACGCGGTGAACACGAGGAAGGCCACCATCCACGAGCGCTGGCCGAACAGCTCGTAGTTGTGCGCCGTGTAGCCGATGATGTAGGGAAGCGTCCTGCGGTTTCTCAGCACCGGCCGGAAATCGAGCAGCGCCGGCGCCGGCTGGCCCGCGGCGCGCGTGCGACCGCGCGGCATGGCGAGGCCCACGAGGGCCGCTGCCACCAGCGGTCCGGCCGCGCCCCAGGCGAACGCGGCCTGCCAGCCCAATGCCGCGCCGATCCAGCCGCAGAACAGGATCGAAAGCGTCGAGCCGATGCCGAAGGTCGCGGTGTAGAAGGCGACGGCGCGCGACTGTCCCGCCCCTTCGAGCTGATCCGCCAGCATCTTTAGCCCCGGCATATAGGTCCCGCCGAGCCCGGCGCCGATCAGGAACTGGAAAACGAGCGCGCTCACGAGATCCCCGGCGAACAGCATGAAGCCCGCGGCACCGGCGCACGAAACCAGGCAGGCGAGGACGTAGACGCGGCGCGCATCCACGCGGTCGGTGAGGCTGGTGAGGAGCGGGGTCGCCATCACATAGCCGGCGTAGTAGATCCCGCTCACCAATCCCGCCTCGGAATTGGAGAGCGCCCACTCCTGCTGCAGCACCGGCAGCAGCGTGGTGTACGCCGCGAAGCCCGTCATGCTCAAGCTCTCCGCGCCGCACATCAGCAGCGCCAGCTGGACCGGCGTCAGCCGCCCCGGGGCACTCATTCGTTCAGGACTCTTTCAGATTGCGCCCGCCTCGCGCAACAGTTCGGCGATCGCCTCCGCCATCCTGCGATAGCCCTTGGCGTTGGGGTGGATGGCATCAGCCTTGAGATCGAACTGGTGCATGATGTGGTTCAGGATCTTCCCTTCGTAGGGGATGCGGTACTCCTTCGCCAGCTCGCCGTAGAACGCGGCGGCGCTGGTAAGGAGCGCGGGCTTGGGCACGCCCACCAGCACGACCGCGATGCCCCGGTCCCGGAGGGTCCGGATGATCTGACGCAGGTTGCTCCGGATCTGCGCTTCGTCCAGCTTGCGCAGCATGTCGTTGCCGCCGAGGCACACGATCACGAGCGCAGGCCGGTGTTCCTCGATCACCTGCGGCAGGCGCACGAGTCCCTGGGCGGTGACCTCTCCCGGCACGCCGGCCCGCACCACTCTGCGACCGATCAACTGCGCCAGCACCGCCGGGTAACTCTCGGACTCGGCCGCACCCGTGCCGTAGGTCAGGCTGTCCCCGAATGCGACGATCACCTCGTCCGGCCCCACCGCCGCAACGCGCGGCACCCGCTCCCCGCACCCCGTCAGCAGCGCCGCGGCAAGCAGTGCGGCCGCGCACGACGCCAATCGCGAAGCACGCAGCGATCGAGTCACGAGAAACGCGGATCGAGTCACCCGGTTGCGCCGGCGCGCCGGATGAACTCGAGCGTGGCGCGCGCGCAAGCGTCCGGGTCGCTCGCGGCAACGTGATAGGAGTCGCCCGGCAGCACCAGCAGCTCGGAGCGCGGAATCATCCGCTGCCACGCCCGCACTTCCTCGACCGACCCGAGGGCGCTGCCCTCGGTGGAGATGACGAGGGTGGGACACCGGATCCTGGGGAGTGCGTCGGTGATGTCCGCGTCGGCGATCGTCGGCATGAAGCCGACCTGGGTGGAAACCGCGGTGCGTCCCATGAACCGGATCCACCATTCAAGCCCTTCCGGCGGAAAGCGGTTTCCGAGCCGGCCCGCCATGGTTCGGCGCGCCCAATGCCCGACGCCCCTCGTTTCGAATTCGTCCACGAGCTCCGCGCGTCTCCCTACGCCGCGCCTCGGCACCGGCGTTCCCGCGAGCGTCAGGGTCAGGACCCGGTCGGCGCGGCGCGCCGCGAAATGGCGGGCGATGGTGCCGCCGATCTTGGCCGCGACCACGTGGAAGCGCGCGACGTCGAGCGCGTCCATCAGGGCGATGTAATCGTCGCAGATGCGATCGAGCGTCCATGGGAAATCGCGCGGCATCGGGGTGGAGGCGCCGAAGCCGCGCATGTCCGGACGCACGACCCGGTAATGGCGCGCGAGGTGCGGCACCCAGCCAAACCACGCCGCGCCACTCTCGGAGTTGCCGTGGAGCATCAGGACCGTCTGCGGCGCGCGCCACGGGTCGCTGTAGTCGTCCACGACGTAATACAGCTCGCAATCAGGCGAGACGCGGTGAACGGGCATGCGGGTGACGCTCTGGCTACTTCCTGCGCCAGCGCAGATCGCGCAGGATCTCGCGCGCGGCATTGTGCCCCGGCAGCCCCGA
>Ga0137356_1000106_pt1 | contig 12889 bp, 15 predicted proteins | sample EasRivERMLT830_2_FD_102297 | JGI IMG/M metagenome (GOLD analysis project Ga0137356, IMG submission 102297) | Soil microbial communities from meander-bound floodplain in the East River, Colorado, USA - East River MetaG ERMLT830_2 | ecosystem: Environmental > Terrestrial > Soil > Floodplain ...
GTAGGCATTGAAGCCGCCCGTCGCGATCGCATTTCGCATGCGCGCCATCAGGTCGAGGTAGTAGTGCAGGTTGTGCAGCGTCGCGAGACGCGGTCCGAGCATTTCGCCGCAACGATCGAGATGTCGCAGGTAGGCCCGGCTGTAGCGCCGGCAGGTATAGCAGGCGCAGTCGGGGTCCACGGGACCCGTGTCCGCGGCATAGCGCGCATTGCGAATGTTCATGACGCCCCAGGGAACGAACAGGTGCCCGTTCCGCGCATGGCGCGTCGGCATGACGCAGTCGAAGAGATCGACGCCCTCCGCCACCGCCTCCACGAGGTCCTCGGGCCGCCCGACACCCATCAGGTAGCGCGGCTTGTGGCGTGGCAACGCGGGCAGTAATGCTTGGAGTATTTGCTTGCGCTCTGCCGTCGGCTCCCCGACCGAAAGACCGCCGATCGCGAGCCCCGCAAATCCCTGCTTCTCGAGCCCTTCGAGCGATGCAAGCCGGAGCGTTTCGTACATGCCGCCCTGGACGATGCCGAACAGCACGCCCTCGCCGGGCTCGGCATCCCAGGCGAGGCGGCTGCGTTCCGACCAGCGCAGCGAAAGTTCCATCGATGCGCGCGCCGCCTTCTCGGTCGCCGGATACGGCGTGCACTCGTCGAAGACCATCGCGACATCAGAACCGAGAGCGCGCTGGACTTGCATCGCGCGCTCCGGGTCCAGGAATACGTCCGCGCCGTCGACTGGCGAGCGGAATCGCACGCCCTCCTCCGAGAGCTTCCGCATCCTGGCCAGGCTGAAGACCTGGTAGCCGCCGGAATCCGTGAGAACGGGGCCCGCCCAATGCATGAGGCCGTGCAGGCCGCCATGCGCGCGGACTATCTCGGCACCCGGCCTCAGCATCAGGTGGAAGGTATTCGCGAGGATGATCTCGGCGCCGCAGTCGATGAGTTCCTCGGGCGTGACGCCCTTGACCGTTCCGTAGGTGCCGACAGGCATGAAGGCCGGAGTCTCGACGACGCCGCGCGCGAACGTGAGCCGCCCGCGGCGCGCACCGCCGTCACCGGCCAGGAGTTCGAACTTCACGGGCGCCCGTCACGTTCGGCGAGCGCGGCCGGGTCGGGCGTCACGAACATCGCATCCCCGTAGCTGAAGAACCGATAGCGAGCGGCGATCGCGTGATGATAAGCGGCGAGCACATGCCGACGCCCCGCAAAGGCGGCGACGAGGACCAGCAGGGTCGACTCGGGCAGGTGGAAGTTCGTCAGCAGCGCATCGATTACCCGGAAGCGATGGCCCGGACGGATGAAGATGTCCGTTTCGCCCTCGCAAGCCTCGAGTCGGCCGCCGAGGGCAGCGGCTTCGAGCGCCCGTACGACCGTCGTACCGACCGCCACGACGCGCCCGCCACGTTGCCGTGCTGCTTCGACTGCAGTGACTAGGGACGCAGGGACGCGAATGCGCTCGGCATGCATGTGATGCTGGTCGATGTCGTCGGCGCGCAGCGGCGTGAAGGTGCCGGCACCGACGTGCAGTGTCAGCCGCTCGATCGCGATGCCGGCGCCGGCAAGTCCATCGAGTGCCTCGCGATCGAAGTGCAGGCCTGCCGTCGGCGCCGCGACTGCGCCCGGTTCCGTTGCATAGACCGTCTGGTAGCGCTCGCGATCGTCCGCGTCAGGCGGGCGCGCGACATAGGGCGGCAACGGAATGCTGCCGTGCGCCTCGAAGTACGGCAGCGCAGCGCAGTCGAGCGCGAACTCCCACAGGTCGTCATGCCGCGCGATCGCGACTGCGACGGCGTTAGCCGGAAGCGTGATCTTCGTGCCGGGCCGCAGGCCCTTGCTGGAGCGCGCTTGCGCAAGGATGCGCCCGCCTTCGAGGATGCGCTCGAGCAGCAGTTCGCAGGCGCCTCCGCTTTCCTTGCGGCCATGCAGCCGCGCCGGCAGCACGCGCGTGTCGTTCAGGACGAGCAGGTCGCCCTGCCGAAGCAGGGTACCGAAGTCGCGGAATTGCAGGTCGCTGATTGCACCGCTTGAGCCGTCGAGTGCAAGCAGGCGACCCGCGCCGCGGCTTGGCAGCGGCCGGTCGGCGATCAGGTCCTGTGGCAGCGAATAAGAAAAGTCGGCGCGGCGCATGGGCCGCGCAGACTATCACAGGGCCTCTGGTGCTCAGCTCGCGGCGGCGCCTTCGACCGGCGGAGGCGGAGCCGGCGGCCGGGGCGGCGCGACACGGCGCAGGACGTCTTGGCCCGTGCGCTCCGGGATCTTTGCCGAAATCGTCTGCGTGCGGCGATCGCGCAGGATCCTGAACTCCACTGCTTCGCCCGGCTGGTACGAGCGCAGGATTCGCATCGCGTGACGACCGTTCTGCGGCTCTCTCCCGCCGATCGAAACGATCACGTCGCCGTCCTTGAGACCCAGAGCCGCGTCCTTGGGCGCGTGCGCGACGAGGACGCCTTTCTCTGCGCCGAAATAACGCCCGAGATCCGGTGTCAGCGTGACGAACTCGGCATCGCCCCAGGAGTCGAGCAGCCAGTGCCCCTCGCCATCGAATGGCAGTCCGGCGAGTTGCGGCATCGCCGGCAGCACGCGGAGGCCGGGCCTTGCGCCGACAGGCTCGAGGAATAGCTGGTCGAGCGGCCTCGCAACGACGGCGAGCGCGAGCGGCTTGCCATCGCGCTTGAGGCCGAGCTCGACCTTCTCGCCGGGCTCGACATCCTCCATCACCCGAACGAGTTCGCGGCCCGTCGTGACCGGCTTCGCTTCGATGGCGACGATCACGTCGCCCGCTTTCACGCCTGCCTCGGCCGCCGGTCCACCCGGGCTCACCCCCTCGACACGCACGCCGCCGCCATTCGGCGCGGCGCCGCCGAGATTGACGCCGAGCATCGCCCGACGCGGATTGGGCAGGAAATACCGGAACTCATGGAATCCTGCGGGACCTGCCGCCTCGCCGCTCAATTCCGCGACCTCACGTGCCGCGTCCTCGAGGCGACGCTGGGCATCGGCCAGGCGCTTTTCCACGGACGCTTCGTCGTCGCCCTGCGCGAAAGCGGGCGCCGATCCCGCGGCAAGTGTCGCCGTAGCAAGTATTGCGACAATCAATCGATTCATCGTGACCTCCATCGAATCAGTAGTTGCCTGCCGCGTCCGCATAGCGGACCTGGACCAGGGAATGCATGACCTCGACGCGCTCCCGCCACAGCCGGTCGGCACGCTCGGGCGCATTCGGCTCAAGGGAGAGGACACTCAAGCGATCGTCCAGGGCGGCGAGCCGGTCCTCCAGCTCCGCAACCGTGAATGCCGTTCTGCCGCGCATGGCGTGCCGCTCGGGCAACGCGGCGAGAATCATTTCGAGCCGCTCGTTTTCCGCGCGCACGTCGGTGGCAACCGTTGCGCGGACCGGAGGCGTCGCGTCACTGTCGCCCGACAGCGCGCGCTGCGCGGAATGCAGCCACCAGGCAATCCCGATCGTCGCGACCAGCACTCCGGCCGCGAGCACGACCGGCAGGCGCCGGTCGAAACGGGCCTCGCGCGCTTCACGCGCCTTCATCACCGCATGCCAGCCCGCTGCGGGCGGTTCGAAATCGGCGAGTGCAACGAGTCGCCCGCTCCATTCGCTCACGTCGGGGTGCATGGCGCTCCCTCCACATTTATTTCGTCCCGGCCAAGCAGGTCGCGCAGGCGCCGATGGGCGCGCGAGAGCTGGGATTTCGAAAAACTGGGTGTCCTGCCGAGCGTGAAGCCGATGTCGGCATGCGTGAATCCCTCGACGTCGTGGAGCCACACGACCGCGCGTGACAGCGCCGGCAGGGTCATCAGCGCTTTCTCGAGGCCGGCATCGAGCGGTGCGGACGGATCGTGGCCGGACGCCGGCAGCCGGTCGGCGCCGCCCGGGTCCTTGTCGAGCCATTCGAGCCCACGATGCCAGGGAGAGCGCAGGTACATGAGCGCGCGATTGACCGCGATGCTGCGGATCCAGGCGGGCAGCGGACAACGCGCTTCGTACGCGCCGATGTGCAGCAGCACGTCGACGAAAGTCTCCTGAAGCAGTTCTTCCGCGATTGCCGGGCGCCGAACCAACCGCCGCAGCAGCGTATAGACGGCGCCCGAGGTCGCGACGTAGACCGCCTCCAGGGCTGCGGAGTCGCCGGCCCGCGCTCCCGCCACGACGGCGGCCGGCAGGTCTATGTCGGAAATGCGGGACATCGGTCGCTTAGATGCCCCGGTCCCGGAAAAGGTCGCAGGCGGAAGGAAAATCGCTGGTGCCGGGAGCGGGAGTCGAACCCGCAAGAATCTTCCGATCCGGTGGATTTTGAGTCCACTGCGTCTGCCAATTCCGCCATCCCGGCCGTGGAGATTCAGCTAGTTACTTCTGATCGCGTCGAGCGCTTGCGTCGATATTGCCGCCAAGTTGCCGCCAAATTGGAGGCAACTCGTGTCAACACGTCTAACAGAGTCGCTCGTGGGCCGAATTAATGCAGGTGATCGCGAGGTCACCCAATACGACTCACTTGTACCCGGCCTGTTCATCCGGGTCAGCCCTCACGGCATTCGCTCGTATGGGTTCGCTACGCGCCTCAGCAATGGAAGAAAGGTCAAAATCAAGCTCGGCCGATGGCCCGCCCTGAGCCTGTTAGAGGCCCGCAGGCAAGCCCGAGAGTTGACCGCTGAAGTTGAGGCCGACCGTGACCCTCGTGGCACGCCAGAGCTGTGTGCCACGCTCAGTTTGAATGAGCTTGCAAGCGCCTTCGTCGATGGTTGGTGTAGGCCGCGCAACCGCCACTGTTGTGTGAGCGTGCGTGGCTAGTAGTAAGCTATTGCACTGAATCTGCACGAATCGGGCGACAAGTGAGGTGCGAATCGTGGCTCGCCTCTCGTCACGCGTCTTGATTGCACTTGCTTACTCGGCATGTCTCTTTCCCCTAGCTGCCGATGCCAGCGATCCCCCAGATTACAAAATTGGAGATGAGATTCCTCTCGCCGACAGCGATCTGCGTGCGATCACACTCCAAGTGCTTGAGAGCAACCCGCTAGTGGCTTCGAGCCCCGGCGTAAAATTTGCTGAGGCATGGCGTGACGGTGTGTCGATGCCTTCCGGTCGACTGATAGATTCGGCAATGATTATTTATCTCCCACACGTCGAAAGCGGCGGCATCAAGCAGGCATTTCAAGTTCACTGTGCGCGAGAGGTGCCGAGTGAAGTGTGGTCATGCGGCGATGTCGAGATACGTCGCTATGTGCAGTTAGATTCTCAGGATTTCGAAGTCCGGGTCAAAGGCAGTTTGAGAAATGAAGAGGTGCTCGCTCTCATTCAGGCGACACGAGCTACCGTTCAAGCAAGCACGACTGACGGTTCAGCAGTCTCCTATACTGCAATCATCGTGTTTCCAAGGAACGACGGATATGTCGTTAGTTGGGGCAGTCCTGAGGGCCGAGGCGGGTTAACAGTGGAGGCCCACCTCAGGGCGGATGGGAATGGGGCGACGCCAGAAGACTGGCTGACAAGCATTCTTCCGCGACAGCAATAACTAACTTGGCCTCGCGCCCGCCAGCAACTAACAACTTGAGAGCGAGGAAAGCGCCGCGCCACCTGCGCGCCGCCGCTGATCGCGGACGTTAGGTGGCAGAAAGTAGGTTGTTATCCAACAGGCTCACCGTGAGACATTGGCTTGGTTGCGGCTTGGTCTTTCTCACCTTGCCGTCAATCTGGGCATGTCACCGCGTTACTGCTACTCCCGCCAGCCGGTGCATTCTGGTAGACCTGCTGCAGAAGGAAGGGGTCAAGGCGCTGCCGAAGCTCGATGTGTTCTCGAGTTCTCATGGACTTGTTGCAGATAGATCTCATTGGACCGGACCGCAATATCAACTTCTTGACCACGGCCAGCTCGTCGCTGAAATCAGTTACAGGATGGGCATGGGTGAGTTCGGTGCAAATCTCGCATTCTTCTCATATAGCCCCGAGAAGAGCAGTCAACTTCTGGATTCCTTCGATTCCTTTGTTGAAGGCGATCTCTCGAAGGCCTTCTCCACAAGGCGCTGCTCCGATGTTCCTGGATACGCAAATCCAATTACGTACCGTTAGCGTGCTGCCACCTAACTATGCGCTCGAGCGGTCCGTTACAGCGTTGAGCGAGCGCGCCGCAGGCGCGCGGAGAAATTGTGCGCCTGCGGCGCGCCAGCCGCGCTCTGCGCGGCCCGCTCAACGCGGACGTTAGGTGTCATCGTGAGCAAAGTTGTCAACATTTTGTTCCTGGTGGCCATGTTCGTGGCTCCAATCTCTACCCAAGCACAGGTCTTAGCGCCTCCCATTAATTTCGACTGTGATGCTACCCCTGGATATGCGTCATCATGGACGACCGGAATCCGTTCGCCAGATCTGCGCGTGCAGGGGACGATTCAATTCATTCGCTTGCGCGACCACTTCAACTGGGCGCCGGGAGCCACCATATTGCTCATCAGCAAATCAGACGTGCGCAACGGATTGCAACTCTCTAGGCAATCCCGCAGGTCAGTTGACCTGCTGCATGCCCGGATCGTCAGTACCGATGATCCAACCGGCCGCACTGTTTTGACCTACCCCTGGAAAGGTAGCCCGCTGCCGTTCTCACTGACGATATCAAGTTCCGGTGAAGTAAATGTCACGATAGGCGACAAAGCCGCCTCGCTGAAAGTGAATGGCCTTGAACAAGACAAGCTAGTACTTGCCTGCTCAACGGCCCACGTTAAGTTCTCTGACATTGTCATCACGTCCACCAAAGGTGAATCGTAACTACGCGATACAATACTCCGCGCTGGACGTCACGCCGCTTGCAGAAACTGCAAGCGGCGTGCCGATTGCGCGCCGCCACTGATTGTGGATGTTACGTGTCATCGTGAGCCGAGTAGTCAACACCTTGTTCCTGGTGGTCTTGCTCGTGGCTCCAACCACTCTCGATGCACAAGTTCTGGTGCCTCCCATGGCATTCGACTGCGATGCCGAGCCTGGATCGGCTTCAACATGGACAACCGGAATCAAGTCACTTGACCTGCGAGTGCAGGGAACGATTGAGTTCGACCATTTGCACTATCAGTTCAAGTGGGCGCCCGTAGCTTCCGTATTGCTCATCAGTACGTCTGACGCGCAGACCGGGTTTCAGTTCTTTCTGCAACGCCACAAGTCAATTGACCTTCTGCAGGTAGGCATCGTCAATCCAGACGATCCTACCGCTCAGACCGTAATCTTGACGTATCCTTGGAAAGGCAAACCGCTTCCGTTCACACTGGCGATGTCAAGATCCGGCGACGTGAATGTCACGGTAGGTGACGAATCCGCCACACTGGAGATCAATAATTTTGAGCAAGACAGACTTTCGCTCGCCTGCTCAGCGGCAGATGTCTTGTTCTCTGACATCGTCATTACTCCGAACAGCGATGACACCTAACTATGCGATGCAGCGTTCGCCGCTTGTCGTCACGCCGCTTGCAGGGACTGCAAGCAGTTCCGATAGGTTTCGCTCGGCAAGCGACGCGCCAACTGCGCGCCGCCACTGATTGCGGAAGCTAGGCCGCAGTTGCTTGCCATGAAGGCGCTTTTGCTCTTTCTCGCGGTAGAGTCGATGTTGTCGCCAATCTCCTTTGCGCAAGATTCGTTGCATGACATTTCGACTTTGCAGGTCACGAACGCTGGACAAACTAGGGAGTTCGATCAAGACCAGAACAGGGTAATCAAGTTCTGGCTCCACAAGTTGATGCTTTCAGCGTTGTACCAAGACCTAATCACGGACGCTACGCTGCAGGAATGGCACCATGAAGCTGTAGTCCCAACACAGCTCTACGTTCGTTACGCCTCGCGCGCGACACTTGCGCTCCCTGAGCGTTCAGCACTGCTATTCGACGAAGTGCTTGTGCCAATACAATCTGTTTCTCCAAAGTTCATCTATATCAAACGCGACGACACAGTCATGCGTCTCGCAAAGTACGACCCTTGGGTGTATATGCTGCTTGCTAACGAAGCCGGGATTCCCGTTCACCCCAGTTGGAAAGACGTTAAACGAGGTTCGTGGTGACACCGCCTAACAATGCGTTGGCGCGGCCCGTGACAGCGTTGAGCGCGCGCGCCGCAGGCGCGCGGAACCATTGTGCGCCTGCGGCGCGCCGGCCGCGCCTCGCGCGGCTCGCTCAACGCGGACGTTAGGCAGGCGAGCTTGGATCGCTTCAAACGCATTGTTGGTCTACTGTCTCTGGCGATTCCCGTCGCTGCGTGCAATCCCTTGGGACCTGCAGTCGATGAAGAGGCCAGTTCCAATCACTTCTACAATCGAGGGCACACGAAGATACTCTTCAGCCCTGGTGGCAACTGGTTCGAGGGTGGCTCCAGTCCCCTTGTCGGAGCGGATGTCCCGTCGTTTGCTCCCTTGAATCAGTGGTACGCAGTCGATCGGAAGGCGGTGTTCTATCAGGATCGTCGGTTGGTTGGCGAACAGCCGACTGGCTTTCGCGTCGCCTCAGGCCCATACGCCGCCGGTACGGCCCATGTGTACTGGTGGGGCGAGGTTGTTGAGTCGGCAGATCCCGCGTCGTTCTCTGGGGTCGAGTTCACGGTCGACGGGCGCTCGCAACATTACGGATTTGACCATCGTCACGTCTTTTGCCGAAACACCGTCATCTCGGACAAACCGCTGACCTTTCGCGCACTACCGTGGGCACCGTATTTCGCCGACAGCTCGCGCGTCTACATCATGGTCGATGGTATTTGCGAGTCGCTAGGCGCTGATCCAGCTACGTTCCGCGTCTTATCGAAGCGCGATGGCTTCCGATCTATCTTTGCTCAGGACTCCGCGAAAGTGTTCGACATCGACGCAATGCCTCGAAAGGTGATCGATGGAGCCGACGCAACGAGTTTTGAGGTTTTGTGCGAAGGCAGCGGCCCACCCCACGTCGGGAGAGATAAGAACCGACTCTATGTCCAAATCTTCTCCGCCGGACCCGTCCTTTCTTTGGAATCCGAAGCAAGCGTACTTGAGAGGATCTCCATAGAAAGATCTAGTAAGAACTTCAAGTGTCCAGAGTTGGAGGGCTGAGGTCGTTGCTAAGTCAGCTGCTGGCAACCCGCTGCCTAACTATGCGATGCGGCGGTCGTCGCTTGTCGTCACGCCGCTTGCAGGACTTGCCACCGGAATCCAAAGTGCTGACTCAGCAAGCGCCGCGCCAACTGCGCGCCGCCGCTTATCGCGGACGTTAGGTAACCCAAGAATGCGCCTGTTAGTCGTCTTCGCCGCGCTGTGCTGTGTGCACATTTCGGCGCGTGCCGCTGCTCTGCTTGACGCTGCCAGTCCAGACGAAGCGCTGACCATGGGCGCAGTGGACTTCCGTCACATTGATGAGATGAGGAACGTATGCGCGTCAGTCATGCCGGAGCATAAAACAGCCATACACGGATATGCATTGGCTTGGCTTGATCGGAACGAGGACGAATTCAAGGCTATTTATTCATTCACAAAGACCGCGCCAGAATCGTGGAAGTCGGCGCGCGATGAATTCACCAATGTTGGCATTACTACAATTCGGGCCCTGTCCAAGGCTGAACAGATGGCCTATTGCGAATACCTATTCGGACGGGTTGAGTCGGGTGAGCAGGACATCGCTCGAAAGACGCCGAACGTCTCACGCTTTTTGGCGCAGTACCTAATAAATCATCCTCTATCGCCCCTTGATGTCGAGATGCTCAACTTCCGTGCGGGCTGTGAAAAGCAGTACTACAACCGTGTACGAGCCGAGGGCGGGGAGTTCGATTTGGATAGAGTAACTTCCCTGTGTCAATGCCTTTGGGACACTACCGAACAAAACACAACGGCGGAGGAGAGGAAACTCTCTAATGAATACGCCCGCCGACGCGAACCAATAGACTCGCTGCCTCACGTCCAACGAATCGCGCCCTTGTTGCAGACATGCTTCATATCAGGCCAGTCACCATGAAAGGTGTTGCTGTGTACAAAAGTCCCACGGGGCTGATTTGCAAGTCGAATGCGACCTAACTATGCGTTGGAGTGGTCCGTGACAGCGTTGAGCGAGCGCGTCGCAGGCGCGCGGGCCATTGTTGCGCCTGCGGCGCGCCGCCGCTGCCGTCATGCGGCGGCTGCTAGTGCTTGTTCTCTGCCGCTTCGAGGTGGGTGAGAAGGTCTCGAAGCAGGGGCTCCAACTGCCCCGTCTTCACGAGCACTGCCATCCCCGCCTTTTGCTTCGCGGTCAGGCGAGTTGGCGCCGGAGGGTACCGTTTCGCAGGCGGCTTCTTCCGTGTACTCATTGAATCCTCCACGCCAACTCAGCGCGCAACTCCAGTGGGCGATGATAGGGACGGGTCACTGGTCGCTCGCAAGCTACATCTGCACGCGTCTCGGAGAAATCTCTAAGGACGAGACTGCTAGTAGCTCTTGCCGTTATGGTGAACCGTGCCGTATAGGGGGAGCAGGATCATCTGGCTCTCCGGAGTCGCTAGTAGCACCGTACCGTGACGTAGCACCGTACCTCCGGCCAACCGTACCACCGGCCCACCGGGGGCCGAGGCGGGTCAGACTAGGCCGCACGGGCGCTGACGTGCCTACGCGCGCGCGCGAGGCCTCGTGTTTTCTTGGCCACAGACGACGCGTCAGCCGACCCGCATAGCAGCTTAGTGGGGCGTGTGGCGGTCCCTTCCCCTCCCACCGACACTCGAATGAGCACCCGCCTTCAGCTTGTATATGCGGGCCGTGGCCGAAGGGACGCGTTGCATTGACTCGACTGCAAGCGTACTGCATAAGTACCGTGTTGCCGCCAATTGGCGGCAGACTCGGGCCGCCGGGGCTGGTCCCGGCATGAAGATGCCGCAACTTGGTGGAGAAATCGCCAGCGCGAATATCACAGTAACAACGCTGACTTACGGAAAGACAAGGCTGGTGCCGGGAGCGGGAGTCGAACCCGCAAGAATCTTCCGATCCGGTGGATTTTGAGTCCACTGCGTCTGCCAATTCCGCCATCCCGGCGTGCCGAGGCGCGAGTATAAGGCCGCCTGCTCCTGCCGACTGCCCTTGGCAGCGCCGGCATGCGCGACGACAATCGGGCCGATGAAATTCTGCCCAAACTGCGCCGCCCCGGTGACGCAGCGCATTCCCGAAGGCGACCACCTGCCTCGATCCGTATGCACTTCCTGCGGCACGATCCACTACCGCAATCCGAAGCTCGTGACGGGCTCCGTTCCGGAACACGAAGGTCGAATCCTGATATGCCGCCGCGCGATCGAGCCGCGCCGCGGCTACTGGACGATTCCGGCGGGCTTCATGGAGACCGGCGAGACCCTGCAGCAGGCCGCGGCGCGCGAGTGCCTCGAAGAGGCGCTCGCGCAGGTCGAGATCGGGAACCTTTGCGCGATCGTGCACGTGCTGCACGCGGAGCAAGTCCACGTGATGTTCCGCGCGAGGCTTTCCGGTACCTCATACGGCGTCGGCCAGGAAAGTCTCGAGACAATACTCTGCGACGAGCGGGACATTCCCTGGCGAGAGATCGCCTTCAAGAGCGTCGAGTTCACGCTGCGCCGCTATTTCGCGGACCGCGCCGCCGGGCGCGCCGACCTTCACTATCACACGATCCCCTGAACGTGATACGGCGGCGCTATGGCACAATGCGCCGCTCCAAGAGCGGGTGGGCCGCCAGAATCGCCGCATGACCTTCGTCGTCACCGAAACCTGCATCAAGTGCAAGTACATGGACTGCGTTGAAGTCTGTCCTGTGGACTGTTTCCACGAGGGGCCGAATTTCCTCGTGATCGATCCCGAGGAGTGCATCGACTGCACGCTCTGCGAGCCCGAATGCCCCGTCGACGCGATCTACTCCGAAGAAGAGGTTCCCGCCGGCCAGGAACAGTTCCTCGCGCTCAACGCGGAGCTCGCAAAGGAGTGGCCCGTCATCGCCCAGCGCAAGGAACCGCCGGCCGATGCCGACGCCTGGAAGGATGTTCCGGACAAGCTCCCGCTGCTCGAGCGGTGAGTCTCAGTTCGTCGCGGCAGTCGCCTCGGGCTCCGAGAGATACGCGGCGAGATAGGCCGCGGATGCGTAGCCAGGCAGGAACTCGCCAGTTTCCGTGATGATGCCGGGAGTCCCGCTGATGCCGAGCTGGCGCCCCAGTTCGTACTGGGCTGCGATCGGGGTTTCACAGCGGCCGGACGCGATCGTCTCGCCGCGCTTCGCCCGTGTCAGTGCATCTTTCCGGTCAGCGCTGCACCACACGGCCTCCGCCTTGCGCCAGGACTCGGTGTCGGGGCCGCCCCGCGGGAACATCAGGTAGCGGACACGGATCCCGAGCCGGTTGAGTTCGCCGATTTCCTGGTGCATGCGGCGGCAGTGCACGCAGTCGACGTCGGTGAACACCGTGACCGTATGCTGCAAGGTACCTTTCGGCGTGAACACGATCGCGTCGGCGTCCTTGATGCCTGCGAGAAGCAGGAGGCGCCCCTGCTTGCGCTTGTCCTCTGTGAGGTTGTGCTTCGTATTCATGTCGAACACGTCGCCGTTGACGTAGAAGCGGCCGTCCACGGAAACGTAGCCGATTTCCGTTCCCGAGCTGACCTCGTACAGCCCGGCGATCGGCGACGGCCGGATGTCCTCGACCTTGATGTCGAGACGGCGCGCGATCTCGGCGCGGACATCGGGTTTTGGCGCCTGCGGGGCGGCCTGCCCCGAGCCCGCGAGCCCCAGGGACGCGACAATGGGAAACAGCAGGTGGCGGATCGTCGGCACGCAGGCCTCTTGGCTTGAATCGACCCTGCTTCGACCCCGCTCCGGGGTCCCAGTTCGGGTCCAGGCCGGCAGTTTATCAGCCGCGCGGGTGGTGCTGCGCGTGCAGTTCCTTCATGCGCTCGCGTGCCACGTGCGTGTAGATCTGGGTCGTGGAA
>Ga0137356_1000107_pt1 | contig 12882 bp, 8 predicted proteins | sample EasRivERMLT830_2_FD_102297 | JGI IMG/M metagenome (GOLD analysis project Ga0137356, IMG submission 102297) | Soil microbial communities from meander-bound floodplain in the East River, Colorado, USA - East River MetaG ERMLT830_2 | ecosystem: Environmental > Terrestrial > Soil > Floodplain ...
CCGGCTGACCAGCTCCACCACCGGCAGGTCGTGCGAGATGAACAGGTAGGTGAGCCCCAGGTGCTTTTGCAGGTCGCGCAGCAGGTTCACCACCTGCGCCTGGATCGAGACGTCGAGCGCGCTGGTGGGCTCGTCGGCCACGATCAGCCGCGGGCGCACGGCGAGCACGCGCGCGATGCCCACGCGGCGCTTCTCGCCGCCGGACAGCTCCGAGGGAAAGTTGGCGAGCTTGCTGTCCTTGAGATTCACCTGCTCGCGCAGCTCGCGGATGCGATTTTCGATCTCGGCGTCGCTCGGGCGCTCGTGCACGGTGAGCGCCTCGCGCAGGATGTCGCGCACCACCATCTTGGGATTCAGGCCCGCGTCGAGGTCCTGGAAGATCATCTGCATCTCGCGGCGCAGCGGGCGCAGCTCGGCGCGGCTCAGCCTGGTGATGTCGCGCCCGCCGAACACGATGCGCCCGCTGCTCGGGTCGGTCAGGCGCAGCACCGTGCGCCCGATCGTGGTCTTGCCGCAGCCGGACTCGCCGACCAGACCGACGGTCTCGTTCTCCCTCAGGTAGAAGCTCACGCCATCCACCGCCGGGATCACGCGCCCCTGGCCGCTCAGCATCGGCAACAGGCCGCGGCGCTGGCTGTAGTGCTTGCGCAAATCGGTGACTTCGAGAATGGCGCGGCTCATGCCGTGCTTTCGTGCGCCGCCGGGTACAGCCAGCAGCGCACCTGGTGGCCGGGCGCGACCTCGCCGAGCGGCGGCTCGTGACCGGCGCATTGGTCGCGGATCGCGTCGGTGACCCGGTTGCAGCGACCGTAGAAGCGGCAACCCGGCGGCACGTTGATGGTATCGAGCACCTCGCCTTCAATCGCCTGCAGGTAACTCTTGTTGCGGATCGCCTCCGCGCTCGGCGTCGAGGCGAGCAGCGCCGCGGTGTAGGGGTGGCGCAGCTTCGCCTCCGGCGCGAGCACCTCGCTGCTGCGGCCGGTTTCCACCACGGTGCCGCCGTACATGATCGACACGCGATCCGAGAGGCGCTGGATCACGCTGATGTCATGGCTGATGAGGATAGTGGTGATGCCGGTCTCGGTCTTGAGCTGGGCCAGCAATTCGACGATGCGCGACTGGATGGTGGCGTCCAGGCCGGTGGTCGGCTCGTCCGCGATCAGCAGCGCCGGTTCGGCGCACAGCGCCATCGCGATCATGACGCGCTGGCACATGCCGCCGGACATGCCGAAAGGGAAATTGTCGAAGCGCAGTCCGGGCGAGTCGATGCGCACGCGCTCGAGCCAGTGGAGCGCGCGTTCCTTCGCTTCGGCCCCGCCTTTCAGCCTGGTATGCAGGCGGATGGTCTCCACCAGCTGGCTGCCGATCGTGGCGTAGGGGTTGAGCGCCGAGCGCGGATTCTGGAAGATCATGGCGATCTCCTTGCCGCGCACGCCCGCCATCAGCCTGTCCGAGTGCCTGCGCCAGCCGCGCTCGTCCTTCTCCACCGCCATGACGCGCCCATCCTGTTCCGTGACGCGCGCGTAATTCTCCAGTCCGTCGAGCAGGTTGCGCTGCACGCCGTTCGAGTGCAGGTCGATGCGGCCGCCGATCACGCCCGGCCCGGCGCTGACCAGGCCCGCGGCCGAGAGCGCGGCGACGCTCTTGCCGCTGCCGCTCTCGCCCACGATGCCCAGCGTCTCGCCGCGCGCAACGCTCAGGCTCACGCCGTCCACCGAGCGGATGAAGGCGCGCTTGGCGCGTGCGTAGAAGTAGGTGCGCAGCTTGTCGATGGCGAGCAGCGGCGCGTGCATCACTTGCCCCGCTTGCCTTCGAGGAGGTTGTTGAGCCCGTCGCCGAGCAACTGGAAGCCGAGGATGGTCGCCAGGATGGCGAGCGCCGGCGCGGTCGAAGGCCAGAAGTTGCCCTGCAGGAAGTAATTCGCGCCGGCCTGGACCATGTTGCCCCAGGAAGGCGTGGGCTCCTGCACGCCGAAGCCGAGGTAGCTCAGGCTCGTCTCGACCAGGATCGCCTCGGCCATGCCGAGGGTGGCCTGGATCACGAGCAGCGCGCGGCAATTGAACCACAGGATGTGCTTGAGAATGACCGTGTGCGCCGACAGCCCGAGCGCGTGCGCCGCCTCGATGAAGTTCTTCTCGCGCAGAAACGCGATCTTGCCCGCGATCAGGTTGGCGATCACCGGCATGCCGGTGATGCCGACCACGACCATGACGTAGTAGATGTCGGGCTTGAACGCGGCGACCACCAGCAGGATCAGCACCAGGCGCGGGAACGAGTCGATCAGGTTGTCGAAGTAGGTGACGATGGTATCGAACCAGCCGCCGCGATAGCCGGCGAGGACGCCGAGGATGCTGCCGCCGGCGACTGAAATCGTGATGGCAAGCAGTCCGGGAAGGAAGTAGGCCTGGATGCCCAGAATCAGCCGCGCCTGCAGGTCGCGCCCGAGGAAGTCGGTGCCGAGCAGGTGCCCGGGCGTGAACGGCGCCGCGTTGATCAGCCTGACGTTGATGCGCTGCGGATCATCGGGCAGCCAGCCGAGCGCCCCGAGCAGGTACGAAACCCCCACCACCGCCACGACCAGCAGGCCGTAGCCGATGTAGACGAGATCGAGCGGCTCGGCGCGCTGCCACAGCGACAGCTTGGAGTATTCGCCGATCGGGCCGGGCGTCTGCAGGTAGCGGCGCCAGCGCACTAGGGCCCCTGTTCCTTCGAGGCGCGCGGGTTGACCGCGGTGAACACCACGCGCTGCAGCAGGTTGCCCAGGCGCACGAACGCCGCGGCAACCAGGGCGATGCCCATGATCACCGGGAAATCCCGGTCCTGCGCCGCCTGCCATGCCATGCGCCCCATGCCGGGCCAGTTGAACACCTGCTCGACGATCACCGCGCCGCCGAGCAGGAACGGCATCTTGGCGCTCATGATCTCGGTCACCGGGATCAGGAAGCCCTCCTTGAACGCATGGCGCCACACCGCGGCGCCCTTGGCGCGGGCGGTGCGGATGTAGTCGTCGGCCAGCACGCGCGACAACTCCTCGCGCAGGTGGCGGATCATCTCGGCGAGCGTGCCGCTCGCCACCCCGAGCACGAAAATCGGCACGAGGAAATACAGCCACGCGTGTGCCTGCTTGGTCGCCGTTCCCGAGATGAGCGGAAACATCTTGAGCTGGTTGATGAACACGTAGACCACGATGTAGCCGAACCAGAACACCGGCACCGCCGAGAGGATGTAGGCGACGATGGTCGCCACGGTGTTGCCGGGCGTGCTGCCGTGCGCGGCCGCGTGCACCGCGATCGGCACCGCGATCAGCAGCGTGAGCAGCAGCGAGCCGAAGATGAGATACAGCGTGTTGACGCCGACGCGCGCCAGCTCCGGCAGCACCGGCAGGCCGGTGCGGATGGAATTGCCGAAATTGCCCTGCAGCACCTTGCCGAGCCAGGTCGCGTACTGGCCGTACCAGGTCCGGGGTACGCCCAGCGCCTCGCGCATGCCGAGGGCGAGTTCCGAACGCGGCAACTGGCCGCCGAGCAGCACGTTGAGCGGGTCGCCGGGCGCGAGATAGAGAATGGCGAACACGACCACGCTCACGCCGAGCAGCAGCGAAGCGCTGATGCCGAGCTCGCGCAGCAGCACGCGGCTGACAGGCTTGATCGCGGCCAGCTTCATGCGCCGAGGACGCGATTGACGCGAACGCTCAACGCAACACGACGCGTGCGCGGATGCCTATCGAACAATCCCCGTGCTTTGCGCGCCGGCGCGGACCACGATCACCGTTTCCCGGGAGTTCACTTCTGTTCGCTGAGCGGGATGAACCACTCGTCGGCGAACGAGAAGAACTTGTAGGGGTGAATCTGCACGCGCCGCAGCTTCTTGTGATACGCGCTGTAGTTGGTGAGCGTCCACAGGAAGCTGTAGGGCTGCTCCTCGGCGAGCATCGCATGCAGCCGGCGATTGATCGTGCGGCGCTTTTCGTGATCGAGCGTGAGCTTGCTCTCCACGATCAGCCCGTCCACTTCCGGGCTGGAGTAGCCGCCGAAGTTGTTCTTCCAGGCGCCGATCTCGGCCGAGTGGAACAGCGACGAGATGTCCGCCGAGTCGTCGAACACCCAGGACGCGAACATGATGTCGAACTCGTGCTCGAGGAACACGTCCGCCTTCCACGCCTGCCACTCCTTGAACTCGACCTTGATCGCGATGCCGACGTTCCTGAGGTAATTCTGGAACGCGAGCACCACGCGCTTGACCGCCTCGCTCTCCTTCTCGATCGGCACCTTGAGGGAGAGCGCGAGTTTCTTGCCGCCCTTCTCCATGATGCCGTCGGCGCCGGGACTGAAGCCGGCCTCCGCGAGCAAGGCGCGCGCCTGCTGCGGGCCGAACGGCAGCGGCTTGACGTCGAGGTTGTAGGCCCAGCTGCCGGGCGCGAACGGGCCGGAGATGACCGTGCCCTGGCCGTTGAAGAACGAGTCGAGCATCTCCTGGCGGTTGACCGCGGCCGTGATCGCCTGGCGCACGCGCCGGTCCGCCAGCAGCGGGTTGCGCACGTTGTAGCCGAAGAACGAGTAGGACAGCGCATTGTAGGGCTGCAGCACGAAACGCTTGTCGCCCTGGACTTCGGGCAGGTTGCGCGGGTTGACCAGCACGATCATGTCGACGGCGTTGAACATCAGCGCCTGCGCCATGATGTTCTGGTCGGCGAACGGCTTGGCGATGAACTTGTCGATATGCGCGCTGCCCTTGAAGTAGTCGGGGTTCGACAGCAGCACCACCTCGCCGTCACCGGTCACCGTCTTGAGCATGTACGGCCCGGTGCCGATCGGGCTGTGGGCGAAGCGGTCCTCGCGCGTCAGGTACTGCGGGTTCGACGGGCCATGCCTGGGGATGATCTTGAAGCTGAATTTCGCCAGCGCATTCAGGATCGGGCGCTTGAGCGTGCAGACCACCGTGTAATCGCCGGTCTTTTCGACCTTGTCGATGAACTCGAAGCGCACCTTGAGCGGCGTGATGGTCTTCGGGTGCATCATGATGTTGTAGGTGAACACCACGTCGTCGGCGGTGAACGGCCGCGGCGCCTCGCCCTCGCGCGGGTGCCATTTCACGTCCTTGCGCAGGGTGAAGGTGAACACGCGGCCGTCCTTCGACACCTCCCAGCGCTCGGCCAGTTCCGGCACGATTTCCTGCTTCTCGTCGATGCCGACCAGGCCGTTGAACACCAGCTCCGTGATGCGCAGCGAGATCGTCTCGTTGCTGGTAATCGGGTCGAGCGTCGCCGGCCGGCCGTACTCGCTGTAGTTGAGCAGGCCGCCGTCGGGGCGCCCGTCGGCCTTGGGCGCCGCATGCGCCGGAACGCACCACGTCATCGCCGCGCCCAAGCCCAGTACCGCTGTTGCGAGGATCCGTTTCATACGTGCCTCTCTTCTCTGCTCTGAAAGTTAAGGTGCCATCTCAAAGAATCTTCACGTCGCCGGCGCTGCGCTGTTCCATGGAGTAGACGCCCTGCATCGCCTCCTGGATCTGGCGCACCACGGGAAACTCGCTGCTCATCGCAAAGAAGATCTCGAGGCCCTCGGAGAACTTCTTGGTCCGATAGTAGGCCTCGGCCAGGCCGGCGAGCATTTCCGGGTCGTTGGCCTCGATCTTGTTCTTGTTGCTCTTGTCGCGCCCGGCCTCCATGTAGGCGATGGCGCGCGCGTAGTCCTTGAGCCGCAGGTGGAAGCTGCCGAGCGCGAAGTTGAGCCGCCGGGTGCGTCGTGCGTCGCCCGTCTCGCTCGCCTGGCCGGCGCGCACCAGCACCTTGGCGCACTGGGCCTGGGCGTCGGCGCAGCCGTACACGATGTCGGCCAGCACTTCCGGGTCGCTGCCCTGCTCCGCCAGCGATGCCCAGGCGCTCTCGGCCTCGGCGCGCCGGCCCTGGCGGTGCGCGATCAGCGCCTGGCGCGCGCGGGCGCGCTCGCGGTATTGCGGCGGCGCCTGCGGCCTGGCGAGGAAGGCCTGCACGTAGCCCAGCGCCGCATCGTGGCTGCCCAGGGCGCTCAAAGCTTCGGCCAAATAGTACTCCGCGCTCGGCCTGACGCGCGCGTCGGTGGCGGACTGCTCGAGCTGGACGCGCGCCAGTTCGCGATACAGCCGCGTCAGCTCCGTGAGCAGCGCGAGATCGTAGAAGTTGATGCTCTTTGCCGTCCCCTTGGCGACCTTGAAGCGCTCGACATACGAAGCCATTCCCAGGTCGGCGGCGCCCGCCACCGCCAGCGCCTTGTCCGGCGCGCCGGCGGCGAGATAGATTTCGATCAGGTAGCGCCGCGAGCGCGGCGACAGCTCGCCCGCGCGGCTCGCTTCATCGGCCACGTCGCGCAGCGCTTTCACGTCCGCGACCCCGGCGCGGCCCTGGGCCGCGGCGCTGGCCAGCCTGATTTCCGCCGCCCCGCCCGCCTCGGCCCACAGGCCGCGCGCCCGTTCCGCGTCGCGCTGCGCCCAGAACACGCTGCCCAGGCCGATGCGGGCGATCGCCTGGTGACGGCGCTCGATTCCCGGGTCGGCGCGCACCTGCTCGAAGTGGGGCCGCGCCTCGGCCGCGCTGCCGCGAGCGAACAGCGCCTCGGCGAGGTACAGCCGCGCGTAGCGGCTGCGCTCTTCGGGCCGGGTCTTGAGCAGCTTGTCGAGATAGTCCAGCTCGACCGCCGCGGCGGTGCGCGCGAGCGCCTCGTGCAGATCGGCGTTGCGCAGGTAGACCATGCCGAGCGCGAGTTGCGCCTGCGCCCGGCGCCCTGATTCGAGGCGCACGAGTGCGTCTTCGAGCAGCCGCGCGGCCTGCCCGTAGCGGTGTTTGTCGTAGTGCTGCAGCCCCGCCGCCACCGGATCGTCGGCGCCCCGGGCCGGCGCGCCCGCGCCGAGCCCCACCGCGAGCGCAACCACGAGCCAGCGACCGAACAGCGAGGCGAACGGCGGGCGATGGCGGGCGATGCGGCGCGTCACGGCGTCAGTCCCTCAGCTTCGCGATGTACACCTGGTCCCACTGCTCGACCTGGGCGCGAAACGCGATCATGCCGCTGCTCGAGCAGGTGACGTCGTGGTTCATGTTGGTCCCCGTGCGCAGCAGCATGCTGGTGCGGCCGGCGACGTCGGCGATGTAGATCGGAAAATAGGTCTGCCTTTCGTTGCGCACGTAGGCAATGCGGCGGCTGTCCGGCAGCCATGCGGGCCCCCGCTCGGCGTCCGGGACCACGTCGGTCGCCACCACCCGCGCCGCCAGCCCCTCGCCCGAGGTCGGGTCGGAGCCGTCGGCAGCAACGACCGCAATGGCCCAGGTCTTGGGATCGTTGCCGACGTTGTAATTGGTGTAGAACGCGAGCCGCTTGCCGTCCGGGGACCACACCGGCCGCAGGTCATCGTAACGCCAGGTGGTGAGCGGCTTCGGCGGCACCGGCGGCTTGCGCCCCGGCTCGAGCACGTAGACGTCGTGGTTCTCGTTCTCGCCCTGGATCACCGCGAGGTGCTTGCCGTCCGGCGACCACTGCGGATAGAGATAGGGCGACTCGCCTTGCGTCAGTCGAGTCGTGGCCCTGGTGGCGACGTCGTACAGGTAGACGTCGCCCTTGCCGCTGCGCCCGGAGACATAGGCGATCTGGTCGCGGGCCGGCGACCAGTGCGCGTGCCCGTCCTTCTCCTTGTCGGTCGTGATCCGGGTGATCTTGCCTTCCGGCTCGCGCAGGTACAGGTCGTAGTTGCCCTCGCCGCCGTTGCTCATGAACACCAGCCGCTTGCCGTTCGGCGACCAGCTGATGCCGGAATTGAAGCTGGTGGGCTCCACGACCTTGGGGAAGAAGAACTGGCTCTGTCCCGGCGCAGCCGGAAGCTGGTGGAAGATCGTCTGCACGATGTCGCCGTTGAGGCGCACGATCATGATCTCCTTGTTGTCGCCGCGCGCGCGCTCGAAGGCGACCATGTCGCCGGCGGGCGACCACACCGGGTTGGAGTCGTTGCGCCCGCCGGCCACGGCAACCAGCGGCCGCACGAACTCCGGTTCGATCCCGGCCGGCGACGCCGGCGCCTCTGCTTCGGGCTCTTCGCCGGCCGCGTCCGGCAACGCGAGCGCGACGGCGAGGACCATCAGGAAGCGCCGCAGGTGCATCGCCATCGGGTCAAAGGCGCCGGCGCCTCACGGTTCCTGGAGCTGATCGCGGTACCGGCGCGCCCCGTCGCGGGCCTGCACGAAGGTCGGATTGTTCTCCAGCTTTTTCGGGAAGAAGTCGAAGTATTCGCGCCACGCCTGGCTCGCGCTGTTCATCACCGCCGTCTGCTTGGTGATCAGGTACAGCTTGTGGTAGGAGAGCGCCGTGTAGTAGTAGGTGTCGTGCACCGCCTCGTCGTACTCGGCGCGCGGGAAGAAGCGCGTGTTCTGCTTGGCGACCTGCAGCGCCTTGATCGCTTTGGCGAAATACACGGGCGCGGCCTCGCGATCGCTCGCCACCAGGCGATTGGCCTTCTCGCAATACGCGTGGCCGAGGTTGGTGAAGGTGACCGCGAACTGCTTGTAGATGAGCTGCTGGTGCTCGGGCAGCGCCAGCACGGTCTCGAACGCGGTGATCGCGCTGTCGTAGTCCTCCTTTTCGTCGAGGTAGATGTCGCCCAGGCGCCGGTGCGCCTCGGCGTAGTCCGGGTGCTCGCGCGCGGTCGAGGCATAGGTCTTGATGGCGCCGTCGATGTCGCCTTTCTGGCGCGCGCGCTCGCCGATCTTGAGCAGATCCTTCTGCAGCACGATGCGGCGCTCGCCGGTGCGGTCCTCCTCCTTCCTAGTGAACTCCATGACCTCGAAGAAGTCGCGGTAGTCCTCGCCGTAGGTCAGGCGCACGCTGTGAAAGCCGAGCGTGACCAGCTTGCCGCCGGCGATGGGGGTCTTGCCGGCCAGCTCGTCGTCGATGTAGACGCTCGCCGCCGAGGGCAGGGAATCGACCGTGAACAGGGCATTGTTGGCCGCGAGCACGAACTCGCGCGCCTCGCCGCTCTTGGCGACGCTGAGCTTGCTGGCGTGCTGCTGGTAGCCGTGGCGGTACAGGGTGAGCGCGTAGTTGCGCCCGAGCCGCAGCGGGATCTCCGCCTGGCCGTTGGCCCCGGTCGCGCCGGCCCACTCGCCGTTCAGGTAGACGCTGGTGCCCGCCAGCGGACTGACGTCCGTGCCGACGCCGCCCTTCGCGCTGAGCACGAAGTAGGTGCGACTAGCGGCTTCGTCGCCCTCGCGTGCGACGCGCCGCACGACGCGATCGCCGATCTGCACCTTGTCGCCCTGCTTGAGCGTTTCCACCTCGGCCAGCGAGCTGTTGTCGTCGACGCGCTTGACCTCGATGCGGCCGGTCTCGCGGAAACCCGCCACCTTCCCGCCCTCGCCGAGCGTCGGCGTCGTCAGGATGAACTCGGCGCCGCGGCCGATGCGCCAGTTCTTGCCGATGTTGATGCGATAGCGGTCTTCCTCCTTGGCGATCACCGTGCCCTCGAGCGGGAAGCGTTCGATGACGTTGTTGGCGATGTCGCGCACCGTGCCGCTGATGGCGCCGGCGCTGCGGGCGCGCGCAATCTCCGAGAAGATGACCTTGCCGCCCGCGCTGTGGAACTTGACTTCGACCAGGTAGCCGCTGTCGTCCTTGGCGACGCTGCCGAGCACGATCAGGTCCACACTCGCGCGCAAGGCAGTGTCCTGCCAGCCCTTGGTCACGATGCGGTCGATACTGAGCTTGCGCTGGGTGATCTCGGCCTGCAGCTTGTCCGCCGGCACCTCGCTGAACGCCGCGAACTTGAACAGCTGCGCCGCCAGCGCCTGCTCGGCCTGGGCCGCGACCTCCTTGAGGTCCACGCCGGGGGTGTTGCCGACGACCCGGTAGATGCCGATGCGGATCGGCTTGGGGCGGGTCGGGTAGAAGTAGCGCTGGAGCTTGACCTGACCTTCAAGCTTCACCGTGGTGCTCCACGCCGCGGGGACATAGCCCGGCGCGGCGAGAGCGATCGCGGCCTTCCTGCCCGGCTCGCCGCGATAAGTGTAGGTGTAGCCGCCCTGCGCGTCGGTCGTGCCGACGGCCTTGCCGTCGATGCTGACGCTCAGTCCGGGCACGCCGCTCGCTCGGCCGTACTCGTCGGTCAGCGCCGCAATCGTCACCACGGCCTGGCGGTTGAGCGCGACTTCGATGACCTGGCCCGGCTCGAGCTTGCGTGTCGCACGGTAGGCGCCGTAACCGGCCTTGGCGACGCCCAGCTCGGTGCCCTTCGCCGGCTGCGTCCGGTAGAGGTATACGAATTCGCCCTTGGCATCGGTAACGCCCGCCTCCTTGCCGCCGAGCATCACCTTCGCTTCGGGCAGCGGCGCGCCTTGCTCGCTCACGCGCACGGTAACGAAGCGCATGGCCTTGAGATTGGCCTCGATGCGGTAGGTGTCGGTCTGATTGTCCTTGGGCAGCTTGACCAGGAAAGTCGTCTTCCACGGCTCGATGCGATAGCCGGGCGCCTCCTGGTTCACGCTGACTTCGACCTCGCTGCCGGCCTTCTTGCGCAGCCGCTGTTTGAACACGCCTTGGGCGTCGGTGACGCCGAGCGCCGCGCGGTCGACGGCGACTGCCGCCTGCGCCGCCGGTTCGCCGTCGATGTGCGCCTTTACCTCGATGTCGATGTCCTGGCCGCAGCCGGCCAGCAAGGCGGCGGCAAGCAGCATGAAAAGAATACGCGGATTGGTTGCGGCCATGGCGTTACCCTCGATTCTGGTGGTGACGGCGTGTCTGGGGCACGGCGAATGCGTCCGGCTACATCGACGGCGGCTGGATGTTGACTTCGCCGGGGTTGATGATCATGTCCGCGTCGCCGGCCGAGCCCTTGATCGACCTGCGCCTCGCCTCCTCGATCTTCAGCAGCCTGAACTTGACCTCCTTGCTGAAGAACGAGCCGATCTCGACCGTCTCGGTCTTGGTCTCATAGCCGATGCGGCTCGCCTCTACTTTGTAGACGCCCGGCTTGATGCTGTCCTTGGGGGACTCGAACTCGCCCTTCTCGCCCGCCGTCGCCGAGGTCGAGGCCTTGTCGACCGCGGCGGTCGTATTGATCATGTTGACCACGGTCCCCTTGGGGCTCTCGTTCGCCACCGGCTGCTGGCGGCTGTCAACGAGCTGCACCGTGCCATGAATCGTGGCGGCACAGCCGGACACCAGCAGCAGGGCGATGGGCACTAGCAGCGCTCTTGCGGTCATGATCTCTCTCCAGTTGCAAGCGAAACGGTGCAGGATACCGGTTAACGCGGTTGCGGGTGCGCGCGACGGGACAGCAGGCGTCGCCGGAAGGCGACACGCGGCCGTACGCGATTGACAAGCGGCTGATTCGCGGATCGTTCCCTTGTCACCGACAGGCGACAACGGAGCCTAGTCCGCCCGGGTCACAAGGTCGTCGCCGGGCACGGCGAATGGAAAGGCGGCCGCAAGGGTCGCCCTCCGCACCTCCGGGTCATTCCGGGATAGTCAGCACCCCGTTGCCGAACACGATGCGGTCGCTGGCCGCCGGCGTGAGCGTGGGCAGCGGCAGCAGTTCCGGCACGTTGGCGTCCGTGTAGGGCGCCGCGCCACGCGGGGTCGGGCGCACGACCTGCGAGGGCGGCAGTTTCGCGCCCGCGGTGAGGTGCGCGTACATGCGATCCATCGCGTCCACGAAGTAGTAGTGCAGCGGCGCGAACTGCGCTCCGCCCGGACCCACGAACAGCGACGAGATGAAGGCGTCGAAATGCTGCCCGCTGGTCACCTCGATGTAGCTGAGGCGGCTCTTGCTGCGCTCGCGCTCCTGATTGAGTGCGTAGTACGCGCGCGAATGCAGGTTCGGGAACACCAGCGCATCGCGGCGGCCGTGAATGATGATCGCCGGCTTGCCGTGCAGCCGTCCGCTCGTCCGGATCTCGCGCGTGCCGGACTTCACCCTGGCGTGATTCCCCGAGTTCTCGCGGCCACTCGATCCCTCGCCGGTTTGAAGCGCACGGAAGCACAGTGCGCTGTCCAGGTTGAGGTCCGCCCGGTTGCTTGAGCGAGACACGGCGTAATTTTCCAGGATCGGTCCGTCCGCCGCGTCATCGGCAATGAGATTGACCCCGCCCGTGGGCGGGACGCCGGAGCTGTCGGCGAACAGCCGCTTGGCCACGGTCTCCGCGATAGGCGCGGGAGCCAATGTCGGACCGATCGCCGCGAAGCTCACGCCGCAGACATTGTCCTGGACGTCGAAGCGGCCATACATATTGGCATAAGTGACCTGCAGCGCGCGCCAGAGGCTGAGCCACTCGTGCGAGGCGATACCCCAGTCCTGCTCGGACGCATAGCCGTGCGCACGGATCGCTGCAAGCGCGGAGGCGGCCTGCTCGGCAATCGTGTTGCCCGAGACGAGTCCCTTCTCCGCCAGTGAGGCACAGCGATTCTGCGGCGCATCCGTCGGCGCACCGCCGAGCGGCGGCAAGCCGAAGAAGGGCGTGCCGGCGAGGGTCGGCGAGAGCGCGGCGCAAGGCGCATACACGCTCATCAACGTCATCGAGTCATAGATGCTGCGCCCTGCCGGATCGAAGGGCGCGCTAGATCCGAAGCGGATCACGAAGCGGCCATCTTCCGGCCCGATGTTCGGCTCAGTGACGACCAGGCCGTCGATCAGCCCCTTCTCGTCATCTTCCAGCGCGCGCAGCGCCATGCCGCCGCCATTCGAGGCGCCCGCGGCGATCACGATGGTGTTCTTCCGGTCGAAGCGCTTCTTGCCCTTGGTGTCGAAATGATCGTTGAGCGCCCAGAACGCGAACTCGATTCCCTTCAGGGCGAACTCGCCCCAGAGTCGCTCGGGATTGAGCCCCGAGTGCGCCTGCATGGTCGCGATGCGGTACGGGTTCGCGGCGAC
>Ga0137356_1000114_pt1 | contig 12425 bp, 10 predicted proteins | sample EasRivERMLT830_2_FD_102297 | JGI IMG/M metagenome (GOLD analysis project Ga0137356, IMG submission 102297) | Soil microbial communities from meander-bound floodplain in the East River, Colorado, USA - East River MetaG ERMLT830_2 | ecosystem: Environmental > Terrestrial > Soil > Floodplain ...
CCATACGTTTTCTCGCGGCGGCACGTGAAAAAGGACAAACCGACTCCCTCGCCGTGCGGCCTCGACTGCGAGTTGCATTATGAGGGCCTCGGTCAGGGCCCATGCCCGTTTCGTGTCTTCGTCGTATGATGTCTGAAAGACACGAAACTGATCCGGGAGAGAGTACTGAAACCACACGTCCCGTAGCGGATCGGCGGTCCGGGCGAATCCGTCCAATACCGCTCGGCGCACGAGGCGGTAGAGGCGGGAATGATCGTTGAGCCAGCGCTTGACGGCGAGGCTTGCAGGAACATCCGCCGGATCTCGCGGTGGCGGTCCTGCGCTGGGCCGACCGACGGCGCCACTTGGGAGGGCAATTGGCTTGTGTGCAAGTACCGGCTGTCGCCCCTCGAGCCGGAAAAGTGGTTTGTTGCCGAAGTCTTCTCCACCGTAGTATGGCTGTGTATTGAACCAGATGTCGTTGAAAAAGAACATCAGTACAGTGATGTCCGGTCGATACTTCCATCCTTCCTCGACAAAGAACAAGAGTTCCTGGTCGGTACTGTAGGCTTCGGTTCCGGCCGCGATCACGCGGTGTCGCCGTGAAGCCCGCGTGTTCAGATCTCTCTCAGCAACCTGGCCGAACGTTTCTTCGAACTGCACCGTATAGCCCGCGGTGAAGGAGTCTCCGATGACCAGGATCCGCGACTCGTGCTGTCCAGGCGCATAGGCATATTCAGGCCCCCTGATTCCACGGGAGTTGTTCTGCACAGAAATCGTGTACTCCGCGGACCTGATCGTCGCACTCGTGTTCGGTACGGTGCGCCATCCCAGCAATGGATCCCTCTGATGCAAGGGGCCACCTGATACTTCCCGGTGCTTACTTAGCGCCTGCTCCGGGTCCGGCAATACACGGAGAACGGATTCGGCCAGCACCAACGAGAGAATCGACGATGACGCGACAAGTGCTAAGACATGGAGTGACTTTCGGCTCATCGTGGGATTGGACGAGCGAGTTCTAGGCGCCAGGCGCGCAGGGAAGCAAAAAGCGCTTCACATACGTCACGCGCCGCGGGGCGTAGGAGCTAGCATCTCGTAACGCCCTGGCTGGTCGCTCCGGTTTGGAAGGCGGATCGACTTGCCTGTTTCTCTGGACGCCCTGATCTAGAACTGGTCGTAATAATGGCCGAGCGAAAGTTTGTGTCCGCGATTCGCCGTTGTCCGCTCTGTGTCCTTGTACAGGGACTTGGGAATCACGCGAAAATCCATGGACACCCTGGTATAGCCCTCTTTGTTGATCTCATTCCCATGTTTCAGGCCGGAGTCGAAGATCAGATACTCGCCGAATCCGAGTTCGGCTGGACGAAAGTCGCCCTTGTCGTATGCCGATTCCATCCAGATGGTCGCCGTGTTCCTGGCCTGAGTGAACGGTAGCCAGACGTTGATCTCCTCGAGGGGGTGTCCGTAGTCCCTGTCCCTGTGGTAATCGCCTACGCTGAGATTGCCGGGAAGGTGAATTCTGAACGTCGGCTTCTTTTGAAAAATAAGCTCCTCGCCAATCGGCCCCTGCAGATACTCCACGAATTTCCGGTAGGCCGGCAAGAAACTCTCGCCACTGAAAACGGTGTACAGGATATCGTGCAGCGGCGTGTTATTGTCCGTGCCGGGGGTAACGATCCCGGCGGGGAAAAGACGTCGATCCCCCAGCTTGTGCAGATCCTCGCTGGGGACATCCAAATGCTTCATGAAGTGGCTATCGATGATGCTCTTGAATGGAAACCGCGCGGTATCGTACCGGTAAATCGTGGCGCTGTTCTCCTTGATCATGGGCTCATTCCCCCTCGGCAATACCTCGCGGCAAACTCTGACTGTTCTGTCAGTTAATCATGGTCTCAAACAACATGGCGTCTGAATGCAGTTTCATCTTAGCATTTCTTGCGAAGTGGATTGATTGATGTTGCCTGTCCCGCCGCTTGACCCTGTGCGCGGCAGGGCAAGTTCGAGTCCAATTTCCCCGCCCCGCGCGGGCCGAGCCTCGGGCGCATAGGACCCAGCGCCACCGAGCGGTGGGAGGTAACTACCATCACACACTGGGAGATTTCATCAGCAAGATTCCCGGTTGCAAGAGCTCGCCGGCATTGATGGAGCCAGCTTACGCGAGCTCAAGTCCGATCTGGACACCGACCGGCTGCCCGCATCCTGCGCTGCACTATGCGGAGCGAACTACTAACAACGGGCCGTTGAGTGGGCAATTCTGATACTTTGCGTACAGTTTGTGGTATGGCCGAGGCACCTATATACGTGGGATTGACTACTCTTCCGAGCCGGTTCGGAAGAATTCGCGACACAATTGAATCGCTGCTGTCGCAAACGGTTGTCCCGGACAAGATCTTCTTGTCGATTCCAGATCGGTCCATACGGGAGGGCTGTGGCTACGTAATGCCCGACTGGCTGACGGGCGAGCTCTCGCAGCGAGTGGAGGTCGTCCGTTGCCCAGAAGATTACGGCCCGGGAACCAAGTTGCTGGGCTGCCTGCCCCGCATCACTCGCCCGGCATGCTTGATCATAGTCGATGACGACTTGAAATACGCTCCATTCCTGGTCGAGCGTCTGAATCTCGCGCAAATGTCTCGACGCGATTCATCATTCAGTTTCTTCGTATATAGGCATGGACCGTTTCCAATCGGCCAAGGAGCGGACGGATTCAGTTTCTACACACCTAACCTCGCTGGCATCGAAGAATTTGCACGTATCGCACTACGGAACCCAGCCGTCTTCGTGACAGACGATCTGTGGATCTCGGCGTTTCTCAAGAACAAGGGAATTCGCATAAGAAGTTTGCGCCCCCTCTTGGCCCCCGGTGAGGTTGTTTATGAGCAGACTTCCGATCGGCCGAACCAATTGAGGCACCTCAGTGGCGAATTGCAGCGAGACACAGCCATGTCAGCGGGCAGCCGCCATTTGGTGCAATCGGGCCTTCTGCGGTTTCCCTTGCGCTGCGAATACTGGCTCAGGCGGCTTCCGGGCTTCGACTTCTGCGAATACTGGCTGAGGCGATCTCTTGGTCCGTTGGTTCGGGGTGCGCGGATTCTCTTTGAATCCAAACAAGCGAAATAGAGAAAATCATAAGGCTTAGGGCAGATGCAGCGGGCACTTTGCCGGATGGAAAAGCAGACCGGGGCGCAACTGTCATCAAGGCTAGAACCTGGCCGATGTGCTAGTGGTGTGTCACGTCTGCAGACAATATGAAGACACGAGCTGGGCATCGCCAATTCATTCTTGCGGCATTGACCATTTCGATTTCAACTATTCTCACTCTTATCGTCTTGGAAATGCTGGCAAGAAGCATTGTTACACAACCTACTTACTTGTACGTTCCCAGCAATAACTTCCGTCTGATCTATGAGCTAAATCCTCGGCATCAGGAAATCAATTCTTTCGGAATGCGACAGGAGGAATTGGATCCTTCGATGTTGCACGACTATTTTGTGATCGCAGTAATTGGTGATTCTCACGCTTATTCCGTCAATTCGGTAAGGCGAGAGGATTCATTCCCGGCTCGATTGGAGCACCACCTAAAAGCACTGACTGGCAAGAATATCAAGGTTCTGAATTTCGGGGTTCCTGGTTACAACATGACGCAAGAACTGGAAGTCTTGAGAGTTAAGGCCCTGCAGTTCAGGCCCGATTTGGTCATCTTGCAGTACTGCATCAATGATGAGCACGTGTCAAACTACATCCAGCCTAAATATGTTTGGCTCAATCGCGCCATTTACCAAAGTGTGCTGGTCTCGCGTGGTTGGCAGAAATTCCTGTACTCCGATTTTGGACGAAGGTATGTTCTTTCCTATGTTGAAGAGTACTTGCCCGACTTGCTTCTGTATTCCCCGGGACTGGTGGGGACGCCATTGGCACGAGAGAGAGATCCCGCCCATCACCCGCATCCTCCGAGAAGCAGGGATCAAGTACCCGCCCGGTATCATGATTTCATAGGTTGGGACAATGTTAAGCGCGATGTGCAGGTATTTGGAAGGATTGCTAAAGACGTGGGCATGCTAGCGCTGGCCACGGGATTTATCAAAGACGATAACAGGGACTTATACGAAGCAGCTGGATTTCAGGTTTACACTTTTTCTCAGATTTTCCGGGAGCTCAATATGCAGGAGTACGGCTACAATCCTGCAAATACGGCGAGCCACTTTTCCGACCAGGGGGCTGACTTTATCGGCAAGGCTCTTGCCAATTTCATTAACGAAAAGTTCAGCCTTTCGAGACGATAGTCATTCGTTATTTTTGCGGCTCGCTCCAAGCGTTTCCCCAATCAACACGCGCACCACTTGGACCCTAGCTAGCACGTGAGTGAGAAGTGGAGACTTTCGTGAAATCGGTCTTCAAAGCGTTCATACCACAACCATATCGACTGCGATTACGTCAAAAGCTCTCCCGCTATTTGCCCATTGATCCCGTTGAGAAAGAATTTACGGGCCTGTCAAATAGGGAGATTTTCGAGAAGATATATCGGAAGAAGCTATGGGGAAATAATCCAGATGGTGTTAGCCCATTCTACTCTGGGTATGGCTCACATAATCCGGAGATAGTTAAGCAGTATCTGGATGCCATTCATAGTTTCCTGGATACGTTTCGTCAGCCTCAATTACTGGTAGATCTGGGGTGTGGGGACTTCAATATTGGCTCAAGAATAGCCCCAAGGGCAGAAAAGTATATCGCTTGTGATTTGGTTGCAGACGTTATTGAGCACAGCAAGAAACAGTATTCAGGCAAGAATATTGAATTCATGGTTCTCGATCTTGTAAATGATGAACTGCCAAATGCTGATATCTTTCTCGTGCGCCAAGTCTTGCAGCACCTAACGAACAGCGACATCAAGAACTTCTGTTCGAAAATAAAAAATCACTGCTCATATCTTGTTCTGACGGAACACTTGCCTGCGAGCAGCGTTTTCCGTCCAAATTTGGACAAACCAAGTGGCGCTGATAATCGCCTAATGTTTGACAGCGGTGTCGTGCTCTCTGCTGAGCCATTCAATCTGACCTGCAAGAGTGAAGAAGTGCTCTGTGAGTCGTCTGCCTATCGTGGGGTCATCCGCACAACTCTCTATTGCTTTTAGAGGAATGTACAGAGTCCGGATGCTGGGGCGCTGCCGGTTCGCCGTCACGAAATACGGGAAAGTCGATGTGGCTCGTTTGAGGTTCTTCGCCGGTGGCAGCCTTTCTCCGGCCCTTCGGACTGGGGGGCGGATCACGCTCGCCGGCCCTCGGACGCCCACGGGCTTGAGAATTCGCCGCACGGCATCGGTTGGATCTCGAACGGTACGGAACTGAGGCCCGTTCCCGTCGCCGGCGTCTATCGATGCTTGAGCGAGCCCAGTTTCACGAGAATCCTGCGCTCCAATGAATAGAAGAAATGCTGCCAGCGTTGCATGCGATAGCCCCCGGCGGTTGCCTTTGATTCTGTAAGCGCATCGTCGTAGGACACGCGGAACAACGCCATTGTCAGAGCACTGCTATCGAAGAGCGCGAACGGTCCCGTTCTCACTGACCTCAAAGACCTTCTGCTCATGCATGTGGCCATAGAAGCAGATGCGACGGCCGGGAAAATCCGTGCGCAGGTAGGGCACGTTCTCCTTGATATGGTGTGGCCGGGTCATATATTGCTGCACATCGCGCACGCCGCCATGGACTAGCACCACTCGGTCCTCGACTTCGAGGGCCGTTGGCAGAAAGCGGAGGTATTCGGCCGTGTGAGGATGGAGCCGCCGCCGTATACGTTTGAGTGAATGCATGGCGTTGGTCGAGCAGCGCTCGATGCCGAGACGACGGATACTGATGAGGTCGTGGTTGCCGGCGATGGCCAGTACGCTGCGATCCCGCAGGATCGTGGCGCAATCGTCGGAATCAGCGTTGTAGCCGACAATATCGCCCACGCACAGCAATTGCTCCGGGCGATGACTTTCCAGCGCAGCGAGCGTCGCGGTGAGCGCCTCCAGGTTGCCGTGGATGTCGCCTATGACGCCGTAGAGAGGCATTTGCGCAACCGGACTCTTATCCGCTCCAGCAGATTGCGAACCATGCGCGCGACGCGATTCGCACATGTCTTCACGAATGGTGCTGGATCGTTCCAGGCGAAATGCTTGTGAACGGTCCGCGTACTGAGGATCGAGGATACCCATCCAATGAAGCTCAATTCACCGCGCGCAGCCAGGAGGCAATAGGAGCGAAAATCGCGCGGCAGGGAAATCCAGCGCGTATCCTTGCGATAGGTTTGCGGTGTAGGGCGTTTCCCCGAGACCAGGTAGTCGTACGCGACCTGCATGAGATTGATGCCGTTCGCGGCGCCGAGATGATTCCAGAGGCTAAAGCGCGCGTTCACCTCGAGCAGAAAGTGCCTGCCCGTGACCGCGTCGGTCTTGAAATCCATCTTGAACGCGCCTTTCAGGGGCAACCGCTCGGCCATTCGCATCCCGTACATCGAGAGCTCGTCGTCGTGGATCAACTCGATGAAGGCGCTCTGGCCGGTGAGCAGCGGCGACGTGCGTATCTTTCGCCCAAGAAAGGCGCCCAGAACCGTCCCCTGCTCGTCGGAGAAGCCGTGGAAAGACCAGAGCTGGCGGTCGTCACCCCGAATGTATTCCTGGAACGTGAGCTGGTCGCGAAAACGCTCGACGAGCGCCTGCGAGGACGCCGCGTGGCCGTTCTCGAAGACGAGCGCCTTGCTCTCGCGTTCGAACAACTGGGCATGCAGCAGCGATTCATAGCAAAAAAGACCGCGAGCGCGGTTTGGCAAGCACCGCGCCCTCTATTTCGGCAAGCGAATCCCACTGTAGGCTGCGCGGCACCGGAAGATCGTATTTGCGCGCGAGCGCCTCGAAGCGGTCCTTCGTGAAAAGCCCGACCGCCACGTCCGGATCGTTCAGGAGCAGCAGGAATTTCACCTGTAGGCGATCGCGATGCGCATAGATGAGCTCGAGCCAATCGTCTTGGCCATACTTGAGAGGCACCCGGCGGCCGAACGAAGCGCAAAGTCGATCGCCTGCATCGAGCATCGCGGTGACCAGCGCGTCGGGTTGGTACCGGGAAGGAAGAATGCAGCGCCCGCGGCAGTAGCGAGAGGCGAAAGTGGGGTCGTTTTCATCGCTCGAGCCGACGATGGCGGGAATGCCCGCCATCCCGAGTGTGCGGAGCAAGTCGAGGTCGGCCTGGAGAAAGACCGGCGGCCGCTCTGACGTGAAATCCTGGTACTTGGGCTCGAGCACGGGGACTCTGCGCTCAGGGGTCTGAAAGGCGCCGTGGGCAAAAACTTAGCAATACTCTCAACATTTTGCTAGGGGCTCATTGCGGTTTTCAAGCGCTTATGAACAAGCGCAGAAGGCTCAACTTCACATAAATAATACTTGTGATTCTCGTGCCTCATCTGGTCTGCAAATTGTGGATCGGCAATCAATCTTTCACACGCCCCCACGCATTCTTCTGGCGTGCGAAACGGGAGATAATTCTTTCCTTCTATCAGTGAAACGGGTAGCTGATATCTTGGCGGCTCGGTCACTATGCATCGAGAGGCTGCAATATACTCTGGAAGCTTGCCTCCTATGGAGTCATGCAGACCAATTGTTGTGACACAGACCAAGCATTTCTTCACGAGGTCTATGTAGTTTCTTCTGTCAGTTTTCTCTACCGCAAGACACAAGTCAGGAAAATACTGTTTTGATAGATCATTCGGTATTAAGCCTCCAACAAACAGCTGACCAAACCGTTTTCTCAAAGACCGCACAGTATCAACTCTCATTTTATTTATTTCCTTGAGCCGGCCTTCACCAATTCTCGGACATTCCTCGGACGTCCATAGACGAGTCTGGAATAGAATCTTGAGTTCTGCTGGCTCAGTAGGCCGTGCCAAGAACTCATCGATGGATAACGGTTTGAGGCCACGAATGTCAACGTTATATTTCAATAGCAGATGTCTTACCAATTCACGCGAGAAATCCTTGAGCAAGATCTTGGGATTCTTCGAGAAAGAACTGTTTGCCGCATAAAATATGAAAAGTCGTTTCAATACATCACTTTCATTTCTACTTCTGCATTCATAATTCAGTCCATAAGGCAGTATCTTCTTTCTGTCCGCAGTATTCAGTGTTTCAATATATTCACCATAGTAACTTCTCTTGAAATACACATCACATAACCTGAGGCGTTCGACAGAACTGATCTCGCATCCATCAAACATGTCAAAGCAGACATTCCGCACTTGGCCATTGTCTGAATCAGTAATCTGGATGCACAACACACTGTTTCTCACCGATCTCTTAATGCGATTGTCAACTCGACTTGTAAACTCCAGATCGATTTTGCCTTCCTTCGCCAAATCGTATAGGCCGGAATAGACCTGTGCGATATGACGAGAGTTTAAGTCCGGATACACTTTCACTTTCAACATTCAAGTCCCCTCGACCTTCATGCCTCAAGAGCGCAGTGATCCTAGCACAGTGTTTGTTGGTCGATGCCCAGTGCCGGCAACTTGTTGACGGTGTCAACGTATGTCTCGATCTTTCGGCGATCGTTTGCAGGGTAGAAACTCTGTTCTGTCGATTTCGGGAGATTGCATTCGAGGATCCGACATTCAACGCCTGGAATCTTGAGTGGGTCACGATGATGACGTCACTCATCATCACCGGCCGCACAGCTCACCCGGTCACCTGGCCCCGAATGAGTTCGCGATGCAAGGTCGGGAAACAGCCTTAGAAACGGCAAGACTCTAGATCTAAATTGACGGAAAACTGGACCAATCTCAATGGAGTACAGACAGCTTGGAAAGGACGGTCCAAAAGTCTCGGCGATCGGTCTTGGTCTTTGGCCGCTTGTGGGCGGCATGGGGCGGGTGGAAGAAAAGGATGCCGTTGCGACGATTCGCCACGCGCTCAACAGCGGAATTACCCTAGTTGACGCAGCCCAGAGCTACGAGAACAGTGAAGACCTTCTTGGGAAAGCCCTGAAAGACGGCTATCGCGATCGATGTTTTGTCGCCACGAAAGTGAGCTGGAAGTACTCACGGGCCGACGTCGAGGCGGCCATCGAATCCAGTCTGAGAAGGCTGAGAGTGGACTACGTTGACCTCTACCAGGTGCACGGTTGGTGGGACCATAAGTACCCAATTGAGGAAACGATGGAGGCCATGGCTGCAGTCCGGGAAAAGGGCAAGGCACGCTTCATCGGCGTCTCGAACTTCAATGCGGAGCAGGTGAAGCGTACGCTCACCATCACATCGTTCCAGTCCAACCAGATTCTTTACAACATGTTCAACCGCCAGAGAGAAGCGGAGGATATTCCGTTCTGTGAGAGACAAGGGATCGGAGTCATCGCGCACACCGCGATGGCCCATGGATTGCTGTCGGGACGCCTCCAGGTCGGCCAAAAGTTTGCCAAGGACGATTACAGATCGCGTCTAGACCGCTTTAAAGGAGACACCTTTGCACAGTGCCTGAAGGTCGCTGCGAGTCTTGAAGACTTCGCGAAAGAAAAGGGCATAAGTCTCGTGCAACTCGCCCTTGCGTGGATCCTCCGAAAGGATGCGGTGTCCTGCCTGTTGACCGGGGCGAAGCGCCCAAGTCAGATAGACGAGCAGCTGGATGCACCCGGCACGACGTTCAGCGACGAAGAGCTCGAGCGCATTGACACGATTCTGGAAGACACTCCTGACTTGATGTCGAGCGCCAAGCCGTCGTTTACGCGCTCGATCGCGGCGTTCCTGAACAGATTCAGATAAACCCCTTGCCACGGACGATGGTCGACTTGACGGGAGAGGCCACGCGTGGCCTCGACGGCCTGTTTTTCGGGTTGCCAGGCAGTAGAAATAGGCGATCACAATGAACTTTCTCCTTAGAATGTGTAAGTCGACGCTCCTAAGAATGTCCAGCGCATGGCAGAGCCAGAGCGGTGTGCGCGATCTCGGGCTCTGGGATCTCGAAGTCAACAGCAGGGGACACCTGTCTGTTCAGGGAATCGACACGCTGGATCTGGTTTCAAAGTTCGGTTCGCCCCTGCTTGTAGTTAGCAAAAGTCGTCTGATGAAAGATGTCGACGAGCTAAGGAAGGCGTTCGCGAAGGCGCCCAAAGGGTCGAAAATACTCAATTCCTACAAGACGAACTGTATCCCAGGGATTCTCAAGTCGATGCATGAGGTCGGCATCGGTGCAGAGGTAATTTCGCCGTACGAGTTGTGGCTTGCAGAGCAGCTCGGCGTGCCGAGTGACATGATTCTCTACAATGGGGTCGACAAGTCGGATGCGAGCCTCGAGAGCGCTACTCGCATGGGCATCTTGAGTATCAACATCGACCAGGTTGAAGAAATAGACCGCATCTGCTCGATTGCTGCGAGGCTCAAAAAGAAGGCGAATGTGGGTGTACGGCTTGCGCTGTCGAGTCGATCGCAATTCGGTCTCGATGTCGAAAGTGGCGAAGCGCTCCATGCATGCAGGATTATCAAATCCCTCTCGCAACATCTTAGCTTTCAATGCATACACGTTCACCTGACGAGCAACGCAAAGGACGCGAGCACACACCGGGCATCTGCAATAAGAGCATTGCAATTTCTGCGTGAACTCAAGGATACAACTGGCCTCTGCATTCCGTACCTGGACATAGGCGGGGGCTTCGGGGTGCCAACGACCAAGAACATGAACGGTATCGAGTATGGCGTGTATCGCGCATTTGGCATTTTGCCGAGGCCACCTCGCCTTGAGGACTGGCAGCCTGTGTCGGAGTTCATGCACGAGCTGGTCGGTGCAATCGAGGAAACCTGCGCGAAGCTGCATCTTGAGGTTCCCCGACTAATCATCGAGCCGGGACGGCTACTTACGAGTCGAGCCGAGTTCCTACTCGCCAGCGTCCGAACGACTAAGCGACGTACGCGCGGCCCCTTGTTCGCGATATCCGATGCGGGTCGTCTTTCACTGACCTTCCCATGCGATTTTGAGTACCACGAGGTCTTCATTGCCGGACGACCCAACGCCAGCATGGACACAATCTACGATGTGATGGGCAGGGTCTGCACGACTTCAGATTGGATGTTCAAGAACCGGCTTCTTCCAAGTCTACAAACCGGGGATGTACTAGCCGTGATGGATGCGGGAGCCTACTTTTCGTCGTATTCCTCAAATTTTGCATTTCCTCGCCCCGCGATTGTGATGGTTGATGATGGCAAGGCAGACGTAATAAGAGGTGCGGAGACGTTTGAGCATCTAACCGCTTTAGACACTTACTAGAATACAGAAGTGGCCCGACCCCCAAGGCGTTTTGTCCGGCTCTTGCACCGATCCCGATGAGCGTCATAGTCACCAACGCAAGGAACAGGATCGCGTACAACGTGGTCCGAAGCCTCGGGCAGAAGGGCATTGAACTCTACACCGCCGATTTCGTTTCCCGGTCGATGTCGTTTGCCTCGCGGTACTCAAAGGGCCATTTTGTCTACCCTTCGCCGTTCACTGATCCGGAGGGTTTTATACGACGTTTGATCGAGGAGATTCATCGATTGCGGGTGGATGTGCTAATTCCGGTATTCGAAGAGACGTTTCTCGTGGCAAAGCATGCCGGCCGGATTTCTAGGTTCGTTTCCGTGGTGCTACCTGACTACGAGAAAATTCTGATCGCGCACAATAAGGACAGATGGGCACAGTTTGCCCGCAGACTCGATATCCCGGTTCCGGGAAGCTATTCAATAGAGGAGCTGCAGGCGGTCGTGGTACGAGCCAAGGACCTGCGCTACCCGGTTCTCGTCAAGCCGAAGCAGGGAGGAGGAGCATGGGGCATCCAGCAGATTGACACGTCGGAAGCACTAACGGACTTGCTGAGAGGCGAAAGCCTTAACGGAATGCCTTGGAGCAGGTTCTTCGTTCAGGAGAAGATCTTGGGCGAAACGCACTGCGTCGCAATGCTCTTGAACCGAGGTCAGTTGCGAGCAAAGGTGGCATACAGGCAATTGCGGGACTATCCGGTGACCGGGGGCCAGGCTACGATAAGAGTCAGCACGCGAAGCTACAAGGCCGAAGCGTACCTGCAGCAGATGCTCGAAAGTCTGAACTGGCACGGTGTCTGCCAGGCGGATTTCGTGGTTGACGAGAAAACGCAAGTCCCTTATCTGATAGATCTGAATCCGCGCCTCTGGGGTTCCCTTGCCCAGGCGATAGCCTCGGGAGTTGACTTCCCTTATCTCATCTATCGGCTGGCACGAGAAGGTGATGTCGCTCCAGTTACCGAGTTTAGATCGGGCGTGGTTACGCGATGGATTGGTGGAGAACTCGGAGCGTTCTTTCCGCACCTAAAAAGGTCGCCCGCAAAATTGCAGTTCGTTAGAAGGTTTTTCTTCCCACCAACACGGGTAACTCTATATGATGATTTTTCGCTAACCGACCCCTTGCCCCTCTTTGTGTGGCTTAC
>Ga0137356_1000116_pt1 | contig 12328 bp, 14 predicted proteins | sample EasRivERMLT830_2_FD_102297 | JGI IMG/M metagenome (GOLD analysis project Ga0137356, IMG submission 102297) | Soil microbial communities from meander-bound floodplain in the East River, Colorado, USA - East River MetaG ERMLT830_2 | ecosystem: Environmental > Terrestrial > Soil > Floodplain ...
GCGCCGGCGCATCTCCCGGTGCCACAGACGGCCGAGCGCGTAGGGCACATGCGCGGCGGGGATGCAGAACGCCATGCCCCAGCACGAGCCGCCGCGGCACAGCCCCATCACCAGCCCGGGCTGATGGTCCGTCCCCCGGTATCGCGTGGACAGGATGCATAGCGAGCGGTGGTAGCCGCGCAGCAGTGCGACCGAGCGCTGGCGGAAGTAGAAGCCCGGCGACCACATCAGCGAGCCGTAGCCGAACACCCAGAGATCGCCCCGCGGGAGCAGGGCGCGGAACTGCGCGAGGTTCATCAGCCGCCGTTTAACGCGCCACGCACCTCTTTGGCTGACGCGAGCGGCCGTCCGGCGGCCTCGATGGCCCGGCGCGCCGCACGTATCCACTCGAGGTTGGTGCGCGTGGAGCCCAGGGGCGCGTCCTCGAGGCCCACGCGCACGTTGCCGCCGCGCGCCGCGGCTTCGCCGGCCAGCGGCAGGATATCCACCGCAAGGCCGGCCACCATCCAGGGAGCGCCAGGCGCCTCGTCCGCCAGCAGCCGCTGGTAGGCCTCGAGGGCGTACGGCGCCGGCGGGAACCCGAAATTGAAGCCGTCGGAGAACATGAAGCGGTAGATTGGCTGCGGCACGGCAGCATCGCGGGCGAGGGCAGCGCCCACGCGCAGGAATCCGGGCTCGTAGACGGCATAGCCGGGGTGGAAGCGGTGGCGCGCGGCCAGCGCCAAGCCGTGCTGGATGTGGTCGTAGGGGTTCGCGTAGACGAACTCCTCGATGTTCACCGAACCCGGATCCACCACCGCCCATTCGAGCAGCCCGCGCTGCGCAAGCGCCTCGATGGCGGCGAAGCGCGTCTGCGCCGTGTGCTCGCCGCCGAACGGGATGGTGGGGTAGACGATGCAATCGACCTTGGCGCGGATGCCCTCGATGATGCGCGCGTAGAGATCCGCATCGTCACGCTGGCGGCCGCTCGCCTCGTCGTAGGCGTGCACGTGGACGATCGCCGCGCCTTCTTTCGCGCAAGCGACGCCCTGCTCGACGATGTCGGCAATGCGCACCGGAATGCCCGGCTGGCGGTCGCGGCCCCAAGGGCCGTTCAACGCGACTTCGAGCCAGGTGCCGTGGGCCATGGGCAATGTGCGCGCATTATAGAATCGGTGGGGAAAGGCCATGATGCCACGCCCCACGCGCCGGCCGCCGATCGTCGGCCGCTACACCCTGGAAGAAGTCGCGCTCGCCGCGCGCAACAGCGGCATGCCGCTGGAGGCGCTGCGCCACGAAGTGACGCCCGCCGGCCTGCATTACTCGCTCATCCACTTCGACATCCCGCACATCGACGCGCGAGCATGGCGCCTGCAGGTGGGCGGGCTGGTCGAGCGCCCGCTTGTCTTGTCGCTCGACGAGTTGCGCGGCATGGGCGCGCTACCCGTCGGTGCCCTGGGTGGAAGAGGGGGTGTCCACCGCCGAATGGACCGGGGCATCGCTTGCCGAGGTGCTGAAGGCAGCCGGACTGCGCGCGGCCGCCCGCGCAATCGTCTTCGAGGGCGCCGACCGCGGTATCGACCGCAATGTCGAGCATGCATTTGCCCGCAGCCTCGTGCCTGCCGAGGCGATGCACGAGGAGGTGCTGCTCGCCTGGGCGATGAACGGCGAGCCACTGCCGGCGCGGCACGGCCATCCCCTGCGCCTGGTGGTGCCGCGCTGGTACGGGATGGCGAGCGTGAAGTGGCTCGAGCGCATCGAGGCCATCGACCGGCCGTTCGAGGGCGTGCAGCAGGCGCTCAGCTACCACTTCAGGACCGCGCCCGGCGAGCGCGGCACGCCGTGCAGGCTGATGCGCGTCAATGCGCTGATGGCCCCTCCCGGCGTGCCTGACTTCTATACGCGCCAGCGCGTGCTGGGCCCGGGAAAGGTGCAGATCGCAGGGCGCGCCTGGTCCGGCGAGGCCGCGATCGCGCGCGTGGAGTTCGCCGTGGACGGAGCGTGGCGCGATGCGCGGCTCGATCCGCCCGCGGGCGATCATGCCTGGCGCGGCTGGCGCGCGGACTGGGAAGCGGTGCGCGGCGAGCATGAGCTCACCTGCCGCGCCACCGACGCGGCGGGCAACGCGCAGCCGCTCGAGCCGCCCTGGGATCTCACGGGCTTCGGCAACAACGCGGTGCAGCGCGTCGCCGTGCGCGTGGTTTAGAATCGCCCCCCTTGAACGCTCCGCTCCCTGCCGCTGTCGATTGGCCGCTCGCCGTGCAACAGGTGCTCTCGCAACACCGCATCGGCGTGGTCGGCTACGTGCCGGACGGCGGCCACAAGCGCCTGATCGAGCTGTGCCAGGCGGATGCGCGCATGCGCAGCGTCGTGCTGAGCACCGAGGAAGAAGGCGTCGGCCTTGCCGCCGGCGCATGGCTTGGCGGCGAGCGTAGCGTGCTGCTGATGCAGTCCAGCGGCGTCGGCAACATCGTCAATGCGCTCGCCACGGTGCGCGAGTGCCGCTTCCCGGTCACCATCCTCGTCACCATGCGGGGCGAGAACGGCGAATTCAATCCCTGGCAGGTGCCGATGGGACAGGCGACCGGCGCGGTGCTGCGCGCCATGGGCGCCGTGGTTCACCGGGTGGACAACCCCGCCGACGTGGCGGGCCAGGTCGAGGCGTCGTTGCGCATCGCGCACGGCAGCTATTGTGCAGCGGCGGTGCTGATCGGCCAGCGCCTGATCGGCATCAAGAGCTTCCAGGAGCAGGCGAACCAATGAGCTTGCACCGGCGCGACGTGGTGAAAGCGCTCCTCGCCGAGCGCGGCGGGCTGCTCGTCGTGGCGGGCCTGGGTTCGACCGCCTGGGATTGCACCGCGGCTGGCGATCACGATCTCACCTTCCCGCTGTGGGGCGCGATGGGCTGCGCAGCGGTGATGGGCCTTGGCCTTGCGCTCGCGCAGCCCAGGCGCCGCGTGCTGGTGATCACGGGCGACGGCGAGATGCTGATGGGCCTGGGTTCGCTCGCCACCATCGGCGTGCAGAAGCCGGCCAACCTCTCGGTGGTGGTCATCGACAACGAGCGCTACGGCGAGACCGGCATGCAGGCGACGCACACGGCGAGCGGCGTGGACCTCGCCGCCATGGCGCGCGCCGCCGGCTTCGCTACGGGCGTCCTCGTGCGCGACGCGGCGGGCGTCGGGGCGCTGCGCAAGATGGTGCATGAGGCAGACGGCCCGAACTTCGCGCAGGTGAAGGTGGCGGCGGAGAAGGTCCCGCTGGTGCTGCCGCCGCGCGAGGGCGTGCTGCTGAAGAACCGCTTTCGCGCGGCGTTGCTCGGCGCGGGCGCCGCGCTGGAATGAGGGCCGCGGCGGCGCTTCCTGGATGAGGCTCCGCGCGGCGCTGCTGGCGCTCGCCCTGCTCGGCCCCGCGGGGGCGGCGGCGCAGCCGGTCCTCAAGCCTGGCGACGGTGCTCGCGCGCCGGCACTGAAGCTCAAGGACCTCGAAGGCCGGGAGCACGCGCTCGAGGCCTACCGCGGCAAGGTGGTGCTGGTGAACTTCTGGGCCACCTGGTGCGCGCCCTGCAAGGAAGAGATGCCCTCGATCGAGCGGCTGCGCCGCTCCCTTGAAGGCCGGCCCTTCGCCGTGCTGGCGGTGAACCTCGCCGAGCCGGATGCGCGCGTGCAGGCGTTCCTGCGCCAGGTGCCGCTCGGCTTCCCGGTGCTCATGGATCGCGACGCCGCCGCGGCGAAGGCCTGGAAGGCCCGCATGCTGCCCGCGACCTTCATCGTCGGCGCCGACGGGCGCGTGCGCTACAGCTACATCGGAGAGCTCGATTGGTCACGCGAGCCCGTGAGCAAGCAGATCACCGAATTGCTGCCGCGCTAGCGGCCCTGCTCTTCGCGGCGGGCGCGGTCGCGCAGGACGGCGAGGTGCGCGCGCCGTTCATCACCACTCCGCCCGAAGTGGTGGCGCGCATGCTGCAGATCGCGGGCACCGGGCCGCAGGACTTCGTGGTCGATCTGGGCTCGGGCGACGGCCGCATCGTCATCGCCGCGGCGCGCGAGCACGGCGCGCGCGGCCTGGGCGTGGAGCTCGAGCCGGAGCTCGTCGCCAAGGCGCGCGAGAACGCGCGCCTCGCGAGCGTCGGGGACCGCGCCCGCTTCGAGGCGGGCGACGCGCTAAAGGCGGACGTCTCGCAGGCGAGCGTGGTGACGGTCTACCTGCTGCCTTCGCTCCTCGACCAGCTGCAGCCGCGCCTGCTCGCGCAGATGCGCCCGGGTGCGCGCGTCGTCACGCACGCCTTCACGTTCAAGGGCTGGGCGCCGGACCGCGCGGAAACGGTGCGGCTGTCCGCGCGGCACGAGGGCCAGGGCGACGAGAGCCGCATCTTCATGTGGGTCATTCCGGCGCAGGCGCGCGGCAACTGGACGGCGAGCGGCGGCTGGCGGCTGCGCATCCACCAGAACTACCAGGCGATCGAAGTCGAGGCGACGCACGCGGGCAGCCCGCTCGTCGTGGACAAGGCGCGGCTGGAAGGCACGGCGCTGGCGTTCTCCGGGACCGGCTTCGTCTTCACCGGGCGCATCGAAGCAGGGCGGCTCGCGGGAGAGATCGAGCGCGAGGGACGGCGCGAGACGCTGGTCTTTGAGCGCTAGCCGCGTGCCTTGCCTGGCGCGCTTGGGCCCGCTAGAGGACCTTGCCAGGGTTCATCAGACCGCGCGGGTCGAGCGCATGCTTGAGCGTGCGCATCAGCTCGAGCTCCAGCGGGTCCTTGTGGCGGCGGATTTCTTCGCGCTTCAACTGTCCCAGCCCGTGCTCCGCCGAGATCGACCCGCCCAGCGCGTCCAGCACGCCGTACACCACGCGGTTCACCTCGTCGCGGCGCGCGAGCAGTGACTCGCTGCCCACGTTGTAGTGGATGTTGCCGTCGCCGATGTGGCCGAAGGCGTACACGGGCTCGCCGGGAAAGGCGGCCGCGAGCGCGGCGCCCGCGCGCTCGATCAGCTCGGGCACCTTCGACACTGGCACCGAGATGTCGTGCTTGACGTTGCTGAACTGCGCTTCCGGGAGAGTCTCGCGGATGCGCCAGAGCGCCCGCGACTGGGCGGCGCTCGAGGCGAGCGCGGCGTCCTGCATGACACCGGCGCTCGAGGCGAACGCCTCCTCCACCTGCGCCGAGAGCGCGGCCGGCGCGCCGGCATCGGCGAATTCCGCGAGCACGTACCAGGGATGCGCCTGCGGCAGCGGGTCGCGCAGCGCCGGCGCATGGCGCAGCACCGCCTCGAGGCAGCGGCGCGAGACGAGCTCGAAGGCGCTGACGCGCTCGCCGAGGCGCGCGCGCAGCTTCGCCAGCAGCTCCACCGCGTGTGCCGGGCTCTGCAGCGCGATCCACGCCGTTACCTGCGCCGAGGGCTTGGGGTGGAGCTTGAGCACCGCCGCGGTGATCACGCCGAGCGTGCCTTCCGCGCCGAGGAACAGCTGCTTGAGGTCGTAGCCCGTGTTGTCCTTGCGCAGCGCGCGCAGTCCGTTCCAGACGCGGCCGTCGGGCAGCACGACTTCGAGGCCGAGCACCTGCTCGCGCGCATTGCCGTAGCGCAGCACGTTCACCCCGCCCGCATTGGTGGACAGGTTGCCGCCGATCTGGCAGCTGCCCTCCGCGGCGAGCGAGAGGGCAAAGAGGCGCCCCGCCGCGTCCGCCGCCTGCTGGATCGCGGCGAGCACGCAGCCGGCCTCCACCGTGATCGTGTCGTTCAGCGCGTCGATCCCGCGGATGCGGTTGAGCCGCGAAAGTGACAGCACGACCTCGGGCTGCGCGCCCGTCGGCACCGAGCCTCCGCACAGGCCGGTGTTGCCTCCCTGCGGCACCACCGCGATGCCTTCGTGCGCGCACAGCGCAACCGCGCCGGCGACTTCTTCGGTGCTGGCGGGGCGGAGCACGCACTGCGCCTCGCCGCGGAACTGCTTGCGCCAGTCGACGGTGTAGGGCGCCGTGTCCTGCGGCGCAGTGAGCACGTTCTTGTCGCCGATCAGGTTCGCGAACGCGGCGCGCAGGCGGGCATGCATGTTGGGTATTATCGCCCGATGGACTTCGCCTCCCACGATCCGTCGAAGGGCGCGCTGCCCTTCGCCGCCGGCAGCGTCGCGCGCACGGTCGAAGAAGCGATCCTCTCGCGCCGCAGCCTGCGCGCGTTCCGCCCGGATCCCGTGCCGCGGGAGACGGTGGAGCGCATCCTCGCCCTCGCGAGCCGCGCACCCTCGGGCTCCAACATCCAGCAATGGCAGGTGATCGTGGTCGCGGGCGAGGTGCGCGAGCGGCTCTGCAGGGCGATGCATGCGGCGTTCATGCAGCACGGCGAGGAGGGCTGGAAGCGCGAGTACGACTATTACCCGCCGCAATGGCGCGAGCCGTATCTCGCGCGGCGCCGCAAGCTGGGCTGGGACCTCTATGGGCTGCTGGGCATCGGCAAGGGCGAGCGCGAGAAGACGCAGCGCCAGCTCGGGCGTAATTTTCTGTTCTTCGATGCGCCGGTCGGGCTGGTGATCACGCTGGACCGCGACCTGCCCGTGGGCGCGTGGCTCGACACGGGCATGTTCGTGCAGACCCTGATGCTCGCCGCGCGTGCCTTCGGCCTGGATACCTGCGCACAGGCGGCGATCGCCAACGCGCACAGCGTGCTGCGGCGCGAGCTCGCGATCCCCGGGGAGCAGATCGTCGTCTGCGGCATGTCGCTCGGCTATGCGCGCGCCGACGCGGCAGAGAACGAGCTCGTCACCGAGCGCGAGCCGGTTTCGCGCTTCGCGCGCTTCCTGGGATTCTGATGCGCGCGCTGCTGCTCGTCGTGCTGGCGGCGGCCGCGGTGCCGGGCCTGGCGCAGCCGCTGCTGGTCGGGGCGGTGCTGCCGCAGAGCGGGCAGCTGGCGGACATCGCGGGTGACATGCAGAAGGCGCTCCTCCTCTGGCAGGAAGCGCGCAATGCGGCGGGCGGACTGCTCGGCAGGCGCGTCGAGCTCAAGCTGCTGGACGACCGTTCGGAGGCCACGGCATCCGCGCGGCTCTACGATCAGCTGATCGAGGTGGACAAGGCGGATGTGCTGATCGGGCCGTTCGGCAGCGCCGCCACTCTCACCGCGGCGGCCGTCGCCGAGCGCCGGCGGCGGGTTCTCATCAACGCCACGGGGATCACGAGCAACACTCAGCGCGCGGGAACGCGCTACGTGTTCCAGGTTCCAGCGCCCGCAGCGGAATATGGCGCCGGCGCGCTCGCCGTGGCGCAGGCGGCCGGCTACCGGCGCCTGCACGTGGTCGCGCGCAACGATCCGGGCTCGCGCGAGGCGGCGGCGCGCTTCGTCGTGCAGGCCGCCGCCGCGGGCCTGGAGCTGGGGGCGGCCGAGGCGGCGCCGGCAGCCCATATTCCGGTGCAGATCGCCAAGGCGCGCTCCCACGACGCGCAGGGCTGGATCGCGTTCGGGCAGCCCGAGGACGCCGCGGACACGATCATCGCCTTCAAGCGGTTCGGCTATGCGCCCTGGATGTTCCTCGCCCAGGGCGCGGCCGAGCCGCGCTTTGTCACGCTGGTCGGCCGCGACGCCGAGTTCGCCATGGGCCTCTCGCCCTACGAAGCGCGCTTCGCGACACGCGGGAACACCGAGTTCGTCCAGGCCTGGCGCAAGCGCTGGTCCACCGAGCCCGGCACCGTCGCGGCGACGGCGTACGCCGCCGCCCTGGTGCTGGAGGCCGGCGTGCGCAAGGCAGAAGGCGTGGAGACGGAGCGGCTGCGCGCCGCGCTCGCGACCCTCGAGCTGGAGACGCCGATCGGGCTCTACCGGGTCGATGCGAACGGCGCCCAGGTCGGCGCCAAGCCCGCGGTAGTGCAGATCCTCGACGGCCGCCGCGAAATCGTCTGGCCCGAGGCGCTGGCCACGGCAAAATGGCGGCTTCCCTATCCGCGCTGGGACGAAAGGCCGAAACGTGCCGCTCCATAGGACCTTCCTGTTCGCACCGGGCAACCACGCGCGGCGCGTGGAAAAGGCGCTCGCGCTCGGCGCCGACGCCGTGATCCTCGACCTGGAGGACGCAGTGGCGATCTCGGACAAGGCGGCGGCGCGAAAGCCCGTCGCCGAGGCGCTGAAGGGCCCGCGCCGCTGCCGCGGCTACGTGCGCCCCAACGCGCCGGCCTCGCCCTTCTGCTACCGCGATCTGGTCGAGACGATCCACGACAAGGTGGACGGCGTGGTCCTGCCGAAGGTGGAAAGCGCCGCCGACCTGCATGCCATCGACTGGCTGCTCGCCGCCCTGGAGCGCGAGCGGGGAATCGCCGAGGGCTCGATCGACCTCATTCCGATGGTCGAGACGGCGGCGGGGGTCGCGCGCGTGGATCGCATCCTGCAGGCGCGGAGCCTGCGGCCCTATGGCGCGCCCTGGCGCGTGAAGCGCGTCGCCTTCGGCGCGGCCGATTTCAGCCTGGACGCGGGGATCATCCCCTCGCATGAGGAGCCCGAACTCGCCGAGGCGCGCGCGCGCGTGGTGCTCGCCTCGCGCGCGGCGGGCATGGAGGCGCCGCTGGACAGCCCCTGGTTCCACCTGCGCGACGAGGAGGGATTCCGTCGCGCACTGGATCGCAGCCGGCGCGGCGGCTTCCAGGGGCGCCTGTGCGTGCATCCGGACCAGGTGCCGATCGCCAACGCCGCCTTCACGCCGAGCGCCGACGAGGTGTCGCGCGCCGAGCGCATCGTCAAGGCGTTCAAGGAAGCCGAGGCGAAGGGCGCGGCGGCGGTCGAAGTGGACGGGCAAATGGTGGACTATCCGATCGTCCATCGCGCGCAGGCGCTGCTCGAGGCGTCGCGCGAAATCCGCGCGCAGGGCGGCTGAGCGCCAGAGCAGAATTCCTCCGGTCCTGCGCGCGATCCTTCTCCCTCTTTCGGTCACGCTCGCGGTCCAGACGCTGGTCGCGTTCGCCGTCTACAGCGCGCCGGTGATGGCGCCGGTGGCGGGGCCCGCGCTCGGCGTCTCGCCCGCCGCGGTCGGCTACTACATCGCCATCGCCTATCTGGGCAGCATGCTCGGCTCCGCGGCCGCCGGCGGCTGGGTGGCACGCTTCGGGCCGATCCGCGTGAGCCAGGCGGGACTGCTGCTTTGCTTCACGGGTCTTGCGCTCGCTTCTTCTGGCGTGGCGCCGCTGGTGCTCGCGGGTGCCTTCATCGTCGGGCTGGGCTACGGGCCGACCACGCCGGCAAGCTCGGTGATCCTCGTGCGCGCGGCGCCGCCGGCGCTGTTCTCGCTCACCTTCTCCATCAAGCAGACCGGCGTGCCGGCGGGCGGCGTGCTCGCCGGTGCGCTGGTGCCCGCGCTCATTCTCGCCGTCGGCTGGCAATGGGGCGCGGCGGCGATCGGTCTTGCCTGCTTAGCGCTCGCGCTCCTGATCGCGCCCGTGCGCGCGCGCTACGACACCGGCCTCAATGCGCGGGCGCCGATCTCGATTCGCGCCGCGTTCGCGCCGGTGGGCCTGGTGGCGCGCACGCCGCGCCTGCGAGAGATGGCGGCGACCGGCCTCGTCTACGGCGGGGTGCAGATCACGCTCGTCACCTACCTGGTGACTTTCCTCACGGACGATTTCGCGCTGACGCTGGTGCTGGCCGGCATCGTCATGGCGGCTTCGCAGGTCGCGAGCGTTGCCGGCCGCCTCGTCTGGGGCGCGCTTGCCGACCGCGCGCTCGCGCGCCGCACGATGCTCGGGCTGCTCGGCCTGGGCATGGGCGTGTCGGCGATCGCCACGTTGGCGGCGGGCCCGGGCTGGCCGGGCTGGCTGCTGTTCCTGTTCGCTTCGGTATTCGGCGCGACCGCGGTCGGCTGGAACGGCGTGTACCTCGCCGAGGTGGCACGCATCGCGCCGCAGGGCCAGGTGAGCCAGGCGACCGGCGGGTGCCTGTTCTTTACGTTTCTCGGCGTGGTGGTGACGCCGCTCCTCTTCAACCTCGTGCTGCATCTGGGCGGCGGCTACTCGCTTGCCTATGCGCTCCTCGGCATTCCGGGACTCGCGGTGGGCGCGAGCCTGCTCCTCAGGCGACCGGCGTAGGCTGAGCCGCTGCCCAGGCCGCCGGCGCGCGAGTGGCGTCCGGGCAGCCGATGGCCGCAGGCTAGAATCTCAGCCCAATGAGCACCGTTCCCGCGGGATTCAAGCCGCTGCCCGCGGCGAGCCCCTTCAATGAGCTGGTCGGGCCGCTCTATGAGAAGCGCGGCGAGGGCGTGGTTGCCCTCGGCCTGCGCGTGGAGAACAAGCACGCCAACTCGCGCGGCATTTGCCACGGCGGCGCGCTGGCGACGCTCGCCGATCTCGCGCTCGGCTACGGCATGATCGCGAAGATGGGCGGCGCGCGCGGCGGCTTCGTCACCGCGCACCTTGCCGTCGACTACGCGGGCGCCGCCTCCGTCGGCGACTGGATCCATTCCGAGGTCGAGGTGCAGAGAGTCGGCTCGCGCCTCGCGTTCGCCAACGGCTACCTGTGCGTAGGCGCAAAGCGCATCGTGCGCATGAGCGGCATCTTCGCGCTCCCCGGCCGGACCGCCGCCTGAACCCGCAACGCGACGTCATCCTCGTCCACGGCCTGTGGGTGCCGGCGCTGGTGATGACGCCGCTCGCCGCGCGGCTGCAGGCTGCCGGGTTCCGCTGCCACCTGTTCGATTATCCGGGCCGGGGCCGGCCCCTGGAAGCGCACGCCGAGCGGCTGGCGCGCTTCGCGCAGGGCGTCGGGCCGGCGCATTTCGCCGGCCATAGCCTGGGCGGCCTGGTGGTGCTCGAGACGCTCGAGCACCGGCGCGAGCTCCGGGCCGGCAACGTGCTGCTGCTCGGCGCCCCGGTGCGCGGCAATTTCGCCGGCCGCCGGCTGGCGCGGCACGGCTGGGGCCGCTGGTTCCTCGGCGCGAGCGCGCCCCTGTGGCGCGAAGGCCGCGGCGCGCGCTGGGCGCGGCCCGAGCCGCTCGGCGTGCTCGCCGGGTCGCTGCCCATCGGCCTGGGGCGCCTGTTCGGCGCGCTTCCCGGCCCGAGCGACGGCGTGGTGCGCGTGGAGGAAACCGAGGTGGCGGGCATGCGCGAGCACATCGTGCTGCCGGTGAGCCACAGCGCGATGCTCGTGTCGGCCCGCGTGGCCGCGCAGGCGGTGTCCTTTCTCGGCGATGCGCATTTTCTGCCTCGCGCTTAGCGCGCTCTTGCTCGCGGGCTGCGAGACGCTCGCCTACTACGGGCAGGCGGCGGGCGGGCAACTGTCCCTGATGGGCCGCACGCAACCCGTCGAGCAGGTGCTCGCGGATCCGGCGGCGGCGCCCGCGCTGAAGGCCCGGCTCGCGCTGGCCGGGCAGATCCGCGACTTTGCCGCGCGCGAGCTGCGCCTGCCCGACAGCGGCGCCTACCGCGGCTACGCCGAGCTCGGCCGGCCCTACGCGCTGTGGAACGTGGTCGCCGCGCCGGAGTTCTCGCTCGAGCCGGTGCGCTCGTGCTTCCCGGTGGCGGGCTGCGTGTCCTACCGGGGCTACTACGACAAGGCGGCCGCCGAGCGCCACGCGCAGGGCCTGCGCGAAACGGGCCACGACGTGGTGGTGTATGGCGTGCCGGCGTATTCGACGCTCGGCTGGTTCGACGACCCGTTGCTCTCCACCTTCATTGATTATCCAGAGGCGGATCTCGCACGCCTGATGTTCCACGAGCTCGCGCACCAGCTGCTCTACGTGAAGGACGACAGCCCGTTCAACGAGTCCTTCGCGGTCGTGGTCGAGCGCGAAGGGCTCAAGCGATGGCTGGGCACGCGCGGGCGCGACGCGGAGCTGGCGCAGTGGCGCGCGCGCGAGGCGCGCTCGCGCGAGCTCAATGGGCAGATCGCGGCCGCGCGCGAGCGGCTGCAGGCGCTGTACCGCTCGCGCCTGGACGCCGCCGCGATGCGCGAGCGCAAGCGCGCGGAGCTCGACGGCCTGCGGCCGCTGCTCGCGCGGCTGCACCGCTTCGAGGGCCAGGAGCCGAACAATGCGGTGCTGGCCTCGCTTGCGACCTACGCGGACCTGGTGCCCGCGTTCGAGAAGCTGCTCGCCGAGGCGGGCGGGGACCTGCCGGCCTTCTACGCGCGCGTCAGGACGCTGGCCGCACTCGAGCCGTCGCAGCGCAAGGCCGCGCTCAGGTGAGCGGCAGGTCCACGTGCTTCACGAACGCCGGGCGCTCGCGCAGGCGCTCGAACCAGGCCTGCACGGCAGGGAAGGCTGGCCGCTCGATCGGCACGCGCATATAGCGCTGCACCTCGCAGCCGATCGGGATATCGCCCATGGTGAATTCGCGCCCGGCGATGTACGGCTGGCGCGCAAGGGTCTGCTCGAGGATGGGCAC
>Ga0137356_1000119_pt1 | contig 12259 bp, 19 predicted proteins | sample EasRivERMLT830_2_FD_102297 | JGI IMG/M metagenome (GOLD analysis project Ga0137356, IMG submission 102297) | Soil microbial communities from meander-bound floodplain in the East River, Colorado, USA - East River MetaG ERMLT830_2 | ecosystem: Environmental > Terrestrial > Soil > Floodplain ...
GGACGTGGCTGTATCCTGTTGCGTTTGCTCGAAAAATGAAGGGGCTTCCAAGGCCCATGGAAGGGCCACAGTACAGATCCAGATCTTAGTAGTACCAAGTACCTGGTTGTACAGGCGCGGCCGGTTGCTGGAGTTGGGGGGTCTGGGGGGAAGAGGGTTTCACGTGGAACGTGGTGGTCGAGAGTGGACCGTCACAGGGGGAAACGCTCGCCGGGCACGAACCGCACACCGGGACGGCACGCGGTCGCAGTGGCAGGTTAACGTTTTCGGTTACGGACGGCGTTTCTGGGCATCCTGACCGGATTTCGACTGCAAAAGTGTGCCAGGTGACGCGATTCGGAGGCGTTCGCGGGCGGCGGCGCGCGGGTCGATGCCGTAGGCGACGCGGAGGTGCTGCCGGACGACGTCGTCGCGTCCGAGCTGGCGCAGGATGGTGCAGAGCAGGAGGTTCGCCGTCGATTCGTGCATCGGCGGGGGCTCGGGCCAGTGGTTCCAGGTCGGCCGGCGTCTCACCGGAGCCACCAGATGAGCGCGAGGCCGGCGAGGACGACCAGGGCGACGAGCACGGTTTCCGGCCGCGGAGGATTCACCGGAGCCACCAGCGCAGCAGCTCCTCGAGGACGACCACGAGCAGCGTCTTGCCGGCCATCCGCACGCAGTCGTCGCAGTAGCGGCCCCATTCGATGCGCCAGCCACAGTTCCGACAGCGGCGGTAGTCCGGGAGGTCGTCGCGGCGCATCAGCGGGCGAACGTCGTGACGTCGTGAATCGTGCCGTACTCCTGCAGGCACGGCGCGAGGATTTTCCGATCGTCGGGGCTGATCTCGTCGAGCAGCCAGACGGCGTGCAGTTGCCGCGTCGGGCCCGGCGTGAGCGGCATCTTCAGGAACCCGATGGTCGCGCCGGTCGCGTCGAAGAACAGTTTCCCGTTCGGCGTGAGTTGCGTGCGGTCGGGCCGCACGGTGGTCAAGATCCACCGGCGGAAGCGGACCATGCGCGGCGCGTCGCTGAACAGCACGAGGATGCGCGCGTCACGTTGCGCCAGGTCATCGCGCAGCAGCAGCGTGAGGACGTTCAAATCGAGGGACATGTGCGGGACGCACCGGGAGTATACTCGCGCGCATGCCACACGACGGACAACAACCGATCTCGCGCGAGCAGTGGTCGCCCGATCGCTCGTCGCTGCGGATGCTGATGGCGCGCTACCTCCCGGATTTTCTCGGCGGGGGCGACTACGGGGACGAGGACATCCGGTTGCCGATGGAGCCGGGCACGTCGCGCGATCCGCGGCTGCCGGCGCCGTCCACCTTCGACGAAATTCGCGGCGGGTGGGACGTGTTCAAGGGGCTCGGCTCGCGCGACCCCGGCGTGATGCAGCCGGTGGCGCGTGAACGGCCGGACCCGCGCGACATGACGCAGCCCGTGCAGCGCGGGCCCGCGCCGAGTGTCGACGAGCTCCGGCGTCGGATCGACGCGATGGGGATCGGCCGGTGATCGTCGGCGAGATCAAGGCGCTCGCGCCGCAGGCCGACGTCTACGAGTTGCGCGCCGATGCTCGGTACCTGATCCTCGTGCCGCCCGCGCAGGACGTGAAGGTGCTCGCCCAAGCGCTGCGTGGCATCGGCGCCGGGCCTGGCGTGATCGTGCGCGCCACGGCGCCGGCGGACATTCGCCTCTTCGAGTTCGAGCAATAACGCGCGTCTTGCTTGACGCGCGTGGCACACTGAGCGTTGGAGGATTCCTGAATGCCACCAACCGCCGGTTACATCGTGCTCGAAGCCGCGACCCCACCCGATCCGACGCAGGGCGTCGCGATTTTCCTCACGGGATCGACCCAAGGGGACCCGACGGCGAAGTCCCGCGCCGAAGCGTTTCGCGACGCGCACTATCCGACGTCCGTCGTGCAGCCGTGCACGGTCGATGACGTCGTGACGGCCGTCGTGCTCAATCCCTGATGATCTCGCGCCGCGCGTTTGTCCGACTCACTCTCTCGGCGCTCGCCGCGGCGCCGTTCCTGCGTACGTTCGGCGCCGACGTCGTCTCGCCCCTGACGTCGGCGCTCCCTCGCATTGTGGCGATGTCGAATCCGATCGGGCCCACGTGGGTCCATCAATGGTTCGTCAACGCGCAATTCCTCGAGGGCCGTCAGTGGTTGTCCGCGCGCGAGACGGGCGTCGTCGACGAGCAGGGTGAGGTCGAGGTCGAGTGGTATGCCCCTCGGCGGTAACGTTCGGTATCGGCGCAAGGGTAAGATGCGGCTCGCGTTTCGCGGCGACGAGGTCGTCGAAGCGAAGAACATGGACACTGGTCGAACCCACACCCCCCAGGAGTTCGCCCGTGATCGGTCGTCTCGTCGGTCCCGTCGTTCGCGCGCTGTCGACGCTCTCGCGCGCCGCCACTGAACCGCGGTCGTTCCTGCAGGAAGTCTGGCTCGCGATCCTGCTCGCGATAGGGTTCGTCGTCGTGTTCACGATGGTCGTGACCGGCGCGTTGCTCTGGTGTCGAAACGGAGGTTGCTGATGCGCGTGCTTGTTCTCGTCCTTCTCCTTCTCGGTGCGTGGCCGCGCCTGGCGCTGGCGCAGACGGTCGATTGCAGTGCGGCGCCGCCGACCAACAACGTCGCGCTCGTGCCCGGTCAGACGCGGCTCGCGTGGACGCAGCTCGGACACACCGACGTCGATGTCGACAACCAGCCGATCATCACCGAGTATCGCGGCGAGGTCGCGCTCGCGAGCGACACGACGTTCGCAAAGGCGATCTCGAACTGGACGATCCCGAAGACGTCGCTCACGGCGGTGCCCGCCGGCGGGCCGAACTGCTACGTAACGGCGCTGCCGGCGATGGCGGGCCTGTTGCCGGCGAACTTCTACAAGGTGCGCGTCCTCGCGATCGGGCGCACGCAGACAGCGACCGGGAGTGTGTCGTCCAACGGTTTTTTTCTGCCCGGTGCACCCCCACCGGGAACGAATACCCGCTTGTATCCCCCGCAGCCGTAGCGGGGACCATCGAGCAGGTCCCGTCGAACCAGGTCCGCGCGCGCGTCCGGCAGCTGCAGGAGGGTGGCTGGCGCGTGATCGCGATTCACACGCGGAACGACGGACAGCGTGAGATCTTCGGCGAGTGTCCGCCGGCGCCGCCGGGTCCGCCCGCGAATCTTCGCATCGAGCGGCCGCCACCTGCTTGACGCAGGCTGCGGCCCGCACGTATCCTCTCTTCGCGACGTCTCTGCGCGCCGACATGCGACAGGGCCTTCCCGCGTGATCGCATCACGCGGGCTGGTGCCTGGGAAAGCGGGGGACGTCGTTTTCACGCCATGTTCACCGACCTGACGATCGTCTTGATTGACAACGGCCCGAATGTGCGGCTGCGCTTCGAGCCGGGCCTGCAGACGGCGCTCGAAGCCTGCCTCGCGGCGCGACACGCCGGCGCGCCGTTCCGGATCTTTGCCGTCACGAACCGCTTGATGGAGTTGCACGAGATCCCGGAGAACTTCGGCTATCTCGGGCAGCCGACGACGCAGCTCGCCGCGGCGGTGAACCGCGTGAACATCCTGAAGGCCGCGCGCCTGGTCCTCTTCACCGGCGACTACGATCGCCGCGTCAACCTCGGTGAACCGCGCGACGGCATGCGCGCGTATCTCTGGTCGGAGAACGTGCAGCAGGTTCCGCCGATCCGCTGGCGCGTCTTGGAGTGCCCGGCGGCTGGTGTGGTTCATGAGATGATGCGCGCGGAGGCTCCCGATGGCGCTGCAGAAAAACCCGTGCGGTGACTGGATCGAACTCCCGGCCGAAGCGTTGAACGGGCCGGATGCGTTCAGGCGATGGTTCGCGGATCATCACTGGCCGTTCTGTCAGAAGAATCCCAACCGGAGCCCCATTCGCCCCGCGGTCGCCGAGCAGATCGTCGCGCGACAACTGCTCGTCGTGCGGTTCAGCGAGCAGCTGAATCATCCGAAGCTCGAGATCATCCCCGAGCGCACGGGCGCGACCTGGCGCGTGCTCAATCGCAAGACGCAGTCGTGGCCGATCGTCCGCGTCGGTGACTATCTCGATGTCACGGACCTGCAGGACGTGCAGGTGATCAGCGGCGAGGCCTTCGCCGGCGAGTACCGCATCGTGGAAACCGAACAGCCGCCCGCGGCGGCACCGGAAGGAGACGACCGTGACCTCGGCGAAGGAGCAGGAGTTGCTGGAGCTGGAGCAGCGCGTTGACGGTGTCTCGCGCGAGATGTTGCAGTACGTGTTGCGCCGCGCGCTGCCGCCCCCGGAGCAGCTGCAGTCGTGGGTGCATGCGCTCGCGAAAAGCGGGGTGTCGTTCAACGGCATGGACGTCGGCCCCGACGAGCGCCCGCTGCTGATCGAGGGTCGGATCACGCTGACCCGCGCGGCCGTCGAGACGTCCTGCTGTATGCACCATGCGGTCAATAAGCTTGTGACCGGGACGTGGAACGGCCTCTTCGACTCGATGGAAAAGGCGCTCTGGCGCATGCCGAACACGCGCTATCCTCACGACCGGCACACCAAGCACTGAACGTACCTCAGCATTGATAGGCCGGCGCGTCTGATGCGACCTTGGTCGCCGTGGACGCGCCGGATCACGACCCCGAAGAGATTTTCCCGCCCGTCTCGATTCCCAAAGACGGCATCGACCTCCCGCCGCAGGGTGGCAGCGGCCGTGTGTTGGCCGACGACGAATATCGGGCGCGCGTGCACCTGGTCGCGGCGTACCGCGCAGTCGGCTACCCAACGAAGAAGATTTGCGAACTGACCGGCCTCTCGCCCCATCAGATTCGCTACGCCGTCGTGCGCGCGCGGCAGATCGGGATCGCGATCGCTGACGTCCAGCATCGGATCGACGAGGTCGCGTTGCCGCTCGCGGTCGAAGGCCTGATCGGCGTGCTCGAGGACCCGACGCACGATCGCTTCTACGACGCCGTGCGCGACACCCTCTACGGCCGCGGCGAGTTCCGCAACCACTCGCATTCGGTCACGGACAACCGGAACGTGAACCTGACGATGACGGTCGAGTACGAGATGCCCGATGGCGGGAAGGCGCCGGACGTGGTGCAGGTCACTGAACGCACCGGCCTGATGGTCGGCAACCCGCGCGAAGATCCGCTGCCCGTGCTCGATGGCGACGACACCCACCGCCACTAACGAGACGGGGCGCCTCAAGCGCAAGTTCAACCCGTATCAGCACGCCTTCCACGCGGCGCGCCGGCGGCGCACAGCGAAGGGGCGTCGCGCGTTCACGCGCCTCGGTCTGTTCGCGGGTCGCCGTGGTGGGAAGACCGACGCCGGCGGGATCGCCGCGGCCGAAGAAGCCGGCGTCCCTGAATCGCTCGGGTGGTGCTGCGCGCCGTCGTACCCGGAGCTGCACGACTACGTGTTGCCAGCGGTCCTGCAGGCGATGCCGCGGCACTGGCTGATTCCGGGGAAGGACGGCTACAGCGCGCAACACTCGGAGCTGCGTCTCCGCAACGGCGCGCGCATCGGCTTTCGATCGCTTGACGATCCCGAGCGCGGCCGCGGCCCTGGCCTCGATTGGGCGTGGATCGACGAGGGACGGAAGATCGCGCAGAAGGCGTGGGACACGCTGCAGCCGGCGCTGCTCGACAAGCGCGGCGTGTGCTGGCTGACGACGTCGCCGAACGCCTTCGACTGGTGCTACAAGCGCTTCTGGTTGCCGGCGCAGCTCGGGGAGCCCGGGTACTGGGCCTGCAAGTACAAGACGGCCGTCAACCCCGCGATCGATCTCGACGAGCTCGAGCACCAGCGCCTCTCGATGGATCCGAAGTGGTTCCAGCAGGAGTACGAGGCCGACTTCCTCTCGTTCGCCGGCACGATCTACGACTATGAAGAGGTCGAGCGGCAGATCTTGCGGCCCGCGTCGAGCGCGTTCGACCTGGCGCGCATTCGGAAGATGGTCCCCGAGTGGCCGCGCATCGACTCGTCACGCTTGGTGTTCTTCGGCCTTGATCCCGGCTCTGATCACCCGTTCGCCGGGATCCTCTGCCTGCAGATCGACGAACACCTGATCGCGATCGGCGAGCATCTACGTCGGAACGACACGATCGCGAACCACGTCGCCTCGTTCCAGCGACTACTCGCGCGGTGGAACCCGGATCGGCCGTTCGAACCCGAGTCCTGGGCGATCGATCGCGCGGCCCGCCAGTGGCAGATCGAATTTCAGCAGGCGCCGTTCCACATCATGACGCAGGCGGCGCCGAACGACGTGATCGGCGGCATCAACCGCGTGCACAAGTGGCTCACGCTGAACCGGCTCTGGTTCGTCGAGGACCTGGTCCCGCGGACGATCGAGCAGATGCACGGGTACGTGTGGGACGAGCGGAACTACGACGCGATGGGCCGCGCGATCCGCGAGGCGCCGAAGAAGGAGAACGACGATCTCCCGGACGCGCTGCGCTACCTGCTGATGATCCAATCGGAGCCCGAGATCGACGTCGGCGCGTCCGGCGTGCGCGACCTGAAGGACTTCGACGAGTCGGTGCGGTGGGCAGTCGAGCGGATGCGGCGCTGCAACGCGATCGAGCTCGAGGCCGCCGAAGCGGCCGGCTACGACGACGAGGATCCCGCACAGTTCCACGTCATCGAAGGCGACATCGGCATGGGTGAGTTCTACCAGGAGGCCGCGTGATCGCCGAACAGCGTCAACTCCGGCGCGCGCTACGCACGGCGAACAAGTGGTGCGGGATCCGGCTCACCGTCGAGGACCTGGCGGCCGTCGCAGACCGGATTCAGCATCATCGCGATCACGACGACGTCGCCTTCATCGCCCGCATCAGTCGGCGCGCGACACTCTGGCGGGTGCGCGTCGGCGTCGCCTGGTACCACGTCCAGTACGACACGCATCGACATGCCGTCGAAGCGTTTCTCAACAAAGAAAGCGAGTGCCCCGATGTGGATCCCTCGGCTCGTGTGGACGTTCCTCAATGACCGCAATCTCGCCGATCGGCAGGCGCTCGACGACGAGCGCGGTCGGTCGTCCGCGATGCTCACGGAAGTGCGCGCGCTGCACATGATGTACGAGCGCCAGGTCGCCGCGCTGCGCGTCGGACATGCGGCTGCGATCGCCCGCGCCGATCGCGCCGAGATCGAACTGGCGCGCGCGCAGGCGACGGTCGAATGGATGGCGTCGCACGCGAACCTGCTCGAGCACCACAACGCGGAACTGCAGCATCGGGTCTATGGGATCAACGCGCTGGCGATGAACGTCGACACGTCGGCGCTCGGGAAGCGACGCGACACGCCCCCGACCACGACGCGGGTCGATGGCGAGATGGCGGGCACGACGACCGAGGACGAGCCGCTGGCGGATATGTCGGAGTTGATGGAAACCGAGAGCGTGGCCGCGCTGTTCGAGGACGTTGGGGATCGCCGCGCGAAGAAGATGGGCTACGGCGATTGGGACGACGCCGGCGCCGTCACGACACAGAGGTAAACCGCGATGGGAACTGGCTTCGTGAATCCGGTCGAGCGCTCGTTCACGCCGATGGGCCCGCAGAACGCCGCGATGGGCGAGATCCCGGGCCTGGACGGCTATACCGCGCAGCTGTTCGGTCGCGCGCCGGGCATCATCAAACAGCGGAGCGAGCGCGACCTGGCGATCTACAAAGACGATCGCAAGCTCGTCGAGGTCCTGCGCGATCAGCACAAGCGGTGTTTCGAAGGGCGGCTGATCTACGAGCGGAACTGGTGGCGCAACCTGCTCTACACGCTCGGCCGACAGTGGATCGTCTACAACACGCAGCGCGGGCAGTGGGTCGACAAGCGGCTTCCGCGGCACATCCCGCGGCCCGTCGACAACCTGGTGGCCAGCGGCGTCGACGCCATCCGCGCGGTCTTCGCGTCGGTGCAGCTCGCGACGCTCGCCCGGCCGACTGGCGACAATCCCGAAGCGATGATGACGGCGGAAACGGCCGACAAGTTGATGCCGGTGATCGTCGCCGAGCACAACCTCGTGGCGAAGGAGCGCGAAGGGGACTTCTGGCTCGTCGAGACGGGCAACGTGATCTATCACCCGTGGTGGGACTCGCGCGCGGAGGGCGCGACGACGCTCGTACCATTCGAGCGCTGTCTGACCTGCAGCCGCGTGAGCGATCCCGTCGAGCTCGAGGAGATGCAGGGCGCGTGTCCCGAGTGCGGCGGCCGCAGTTTTGTCAATGCGACCGATCAACGCGGCGAGATGGTGAATCGCACCGTGCGCCACGGCGCCGGCTGCACCGATGTGTTGAGTCCGTTCGAGGTCGCGTGCAACCAGTCCACCTCGATGGAGGAGGCCGACGAACTGACGCGGATCCGCTGGCGCTCGAAGGAGTACGGCCAGCGACACTACCCGGCCGAGATCGCGAAGCGCATCTCGTGGGAGAAAGTGACGCCGGAGCGCAGCCTGCAGCTGATGAAGTCGCTCGCGTCGCAGTCGGAGATCTCGAGCGGCCCGTTGTCCGGGTTCGGATCCGAGATGACTTACGGCGAGGGCATCACCGAGTACGAGTTCTGGAAGAAACCGAACCGGCAATTCCCGAAGGGGCTCGTGTGTCGCGCGGTCGGCGGTCCTGGCGATTTCCGCATCATCCGGATCGAGGGCGAGCAGCTGCCGGGCCCGCTGCCGCACTGGACGACGGAGGGCAAGGCGATCTGGCCGTGGATTCACGTCCCGTATCAGACGTTCGGCGGACGGTTCTTCGGCCGATCGCCGCTCGACACGTCGATTCAGATTCAGGACACCGTCAACCGCACCGACTCGTTGATCGAGTTGGCGATGTCGCGCACGGCGAACCCGGTGTGGCTCGAACCGAAGGGCGCGGAGGTCAAGAAGTTCACGGGTGAGCCGGGCATCATCGTGAAGTACACGCCGGTCCTTCTGGGCACGGGCTCGTCGAAACCGGAGCGTGTCGAGGGGAGTTCGATCCCGGCGTACGTGCTCGCGTATCGCGAGATGAAGGTGAAGGCCTTCAACGATCAGCTCGGCACGACGGATCCGTTCAAGGGCGGCAAGCCGCCAGGTGTCGAGGCCTTCAGTGCCATGCAGCTGCTCGTCGAGCGATCACAGACGCGCTTCACGATTCCCCTCGAGGAGCGCGGCCGCGGTCGGCAACGTTGGCAGATGGTGACGCTCGAGCTCGAACGGCTCTACGGTCCCGCGGAGCGGAAGTACGCGGTCATGGGGCCGAACGGGGTGTGGACGTTCGAAGCGTTCAAGCACGCGAACCTCAGTGGCACCATCGAACTGCTGATCGAGGACGGGAGTCATCAGCCGAAGACCAGTCTCGGCACGCGCGCGATGATTCAGCAGGTCGATCAGATGCAGTTGCTCCCGAAGGACGATCCCGACGTCGTCTACACGGTGCTCAAGAGTCTCGGCGCGACGAGTCTGTTGCCGCGGCTCGATGCCGCGATCAAAAGCTCGTTGCGCGAGCAGGACCAGTTCCAGCGGTGGGTCGCGAGTCCGGGCTCACAGCCGGCGCCGATGGATCCGATGCTGCTCGAAGAGGCGAACCAGACGGGCGAGATGCCGCCGACCGAGTTCCTGCAGCCGATGCCGTTCGCGGTCGAGAAGTGGCAGGACCACCAGATCCACATCGCGCAGCACAAGAAGTGGGCGAACAGTGACATGGCCGTCCGGCTGTTCGAGATGCGGCCCGACCTGAAGATGGTCTGGGCGCAGCACATCACCGAGCACGAAATGGCGCTGGCGAACGACATGATGTTCGAGGCGATGATCGCCGGCGGCGGGATGCCGATTGGTGGCGGCGACGCCGGCGCCGCACAGACGATGGGCAACAGCAACCGCGAGAGCGGCAACCCCGCCGACGTGCCGAAGGGGAACCGCGAGAGCGCGCAGCGGCGCGGGCCGGAATAATTATTATTATTATTACGGTCGCGATGGCGAAGCTCACCGTCAAACCCACGTGCCGGCTGAAGGAGATCTCGCCGGCCCTCCTGCACATCCTCGTGCGCACCGAGCGCTTCGTCGATACGCTCGTCGAAGTGGACGAGGTCGTTGTCACGTCGATCAACGACTCGACGCACGGCGCCGGCAGCCGGCACTACACGAACGAAGCGCTCGACATCCGAACGAAGAACTGGCCGTCGCGCGAGTCCGTGCGCTGGTTCCGTCGCGCGCTCGAGGAACAGCTCGGCCCACAGTTCCGTGTGCTGTTTGAAGACGAAGGAACCGAGAACGAGCATCTGCACGTCCAGGTCCGGAAGGGCCGCACGTACGCGCGCGTGCCGTTCTGACGCGCGTACCTCAGCATTGACCGCGATCGCGGAACGCCCGCACTCTCAAGGCTCAAACACCCGGCAGGACTGACTGCCAGACCCTCTACATAGCGGGTCGAAACAAAGGACAACGGGTGAAGGAGAGCCTATGTTCATCACACGCATGTCCGAGCTGATCCAGCTCGGCTCGATCGGCAAGTACTTCGCGCCCGAAGGACGCGGAGGGTCAGACGCGCTCGACGTTGACTACAACGTCGATCTTGGTGGCGGCGAAGGGGCTGAGGACGACGCCACCAACTTCGGAGGGGACACGCACGCAGAGCGCGAAGCGCGACGTGCGGAAGCGGAAGACTTCATCCCCCCGGAGGAACGCGACCGCTCATCGCGTCGAAGCGAGGACGCTGACGAGCACGAGGAGCTGCCGGAGGACCGCGAGGAACGCGGTGGGCGACGTGACGTGGCGCGCGAGCGTCAGGCACGCGAGGCCCGCGGCGATCAACGTGGCGAAGGCGATCGCGGCCGCGGAGACGGCCGACGCGATCGCGGCCGCAAACCTGCTGACCTGCCCGATCATCGCTATGACCAGCTGAATCAGAAGTTCGACCGGACGATGCGGATGCTGGAGGGGCAGCTCGAAAGCGAGCGCCGACAGAACCGCCGGTTTCGGATGGCCCTCGGTCTAGGCGAACAGCGCGAGCCGCGGCGCTACACCGAGAAGGAGCAGCGCATCCGAACCCAACTGGAGCGGACCTATCCCGAGCTCTCGCTTCTGTCCAACAAGAAACTTCACCAGCTGATCGAACGGTTCGACGACCTGGATCGTGTCGTGACGGATTACCCGGAACGCGGCCGCGAAGAAACGCGGCGGTGGGGCGGGCACGCAGAGCGGATGGTCAGGGCGGCGCAGAACCACGCGGCAACGCAGTGGCTCGGCAAAGGGAAAACGCTCAAGGACCTCGATGACGACGACCGTGATGAAATCGATCACGCCTTCAGTCGATGGGTGACGCGCAGGTCCGAGCGGGAGGAGAAAGATCTCCCGGACGGGCACTATGGCGAAACCACGCTCCGCTACGAATCCGGCGATCCGTCGCTCGTGACCGAGTTCTTCACGCACTACACCAGGCGGCACGGCGCCGCCGGGCCCGGTGGCATGCGTCGAGAAGGTGCGGCGGCAGCCGCGCGGGCCGACGCCGCGTCACGCACCGCGCGTGGCGGGAGTACGTCGGCACCGTTGGGATCTGCCCGTCGCGAACAGAAGCGCGCGACGCTCGACGACGCGGTTGAGGAAGCGTGGTCGTACGTCCAGAACGAGCGGGCTGGCGCATAGGCGCCCTGGCCCGCTGAAGGGGCCCAACTATGTTCAACCGGATCCTGCAGCTCGTCATCTTCGGCTCGGCGGTGCTTCGGCACCACGCCGGCGAAGGTGCGACCACGCAGACCATCGCGGGTGTGCTCAAGACGGTGTTCGAACCCGTCGTGGCCGAGCAGAGCAACAACAAATTCACTTGGAACAAGCTGTTCAAGTGGGAGGACGTTGATTTTGCCGGCAGCGAGGTCGTCTACAACGCGCACGTGAGCCGCAACCCGTCCCCGATGTGGGTCGGCGAGGACTCGGCGTTCGCGGACGCGGAAGCGCAGGGGTCGATCAAGATCCACGTCGGTCAGCGGAAGCTGATGGCGCGGGTCCGCATGACCTCCGAGGCGATCTCCGACTCGATGAAGTCCGAGGGCGCGTTCAAGGCCGCACGCAAGGACGAGATGACGCGCATCATCGACGATATCGCCCGCATGGAGGAGTACTCCTTCACGGCGGACGGTCGCGGCGTGATGGCGCTCATCGACGACGCGACACCGAGCGGTTCAGCGACGCTCACGGTCGATGCCCCTGGCGGCATCACGGGCGACGACTTCGGGAATCGGTTCTTCATCCCGAGGATGTACATCGGTGCAGTGAACCCGGCGACGGGCGAGCTGCGCACCGGCGTGCGCAAAGTGACGGCGTGCTCGGAAGAC
>Ga0137356_1000121_pt1 | contig 12232 bp, 11 predicted proteins | sample EasRivERMLT830_2_FD_102297 | JGI IMG/M metagenome (GOLD analysis project Ga0137356, IMG submission 102297) | Soil microbial communities from meander-bound floodplain in the East River, Colorado, USA - East River MetaG ERMLT830_2 | ecosystem: Environmental > Terrestrial > Soil > Floodplain ...
ATCATCAGCGACGGGTAGAAGGCCTTGAGCCAGGCCTTCTCGTCGGCCGTGGTGGCGATGTCGTCCCAGGGCACGATCACGTCCTGCTCGAGCAGCTCGTACAGGTCGATCGAGTACAGCACCGAGATCTGCGCCGGCTGCCCGGCCTTGAGCGCGGCGAGCGCCTTGATGCGCGCATCGTCGTAGTTGCCCGCGTAGATCGGGTTGATCTTCACGCCCGGGTTCTCCTTCTCGAAGTCCCGGGCATAGCCGTCGATCACCTTGGTGAGCGGGCCGCCCACCGCGATCGGGTAGTAGAAGGTGATTTCCTGCGCACGCGCCGGGACGGCGGCGGCGAGCAATCCTGCGAGCGCGAATGCAAGCCAAACTCTCATGGCGTTCCTCCTTGGCAAAGGTCCTGACACTGCATGGGTTCCATTGCAGCCTAGTTACGCAGGTTGCGGCGCGGCTTGACCCAGGTCAAGCCGCGTTCCGCTGCCGGCATCGAATACATGCACCGCGTCGGCCTGCCAGCCCAGGCGCACAGTGGCGCCCGCCGCAAGCCCGACCCGTCCCGGGGCGCGCGCGAGCAGCGACTCCTCGCCCACCTGCACCGTCAGCACGGAATCCGCCCCGTGGTACTCGGCGCTGGTCACGACGCCCGGCACACCGCCCTGCGCCACCAGCGCGAGGTGCTCCGGGCGCACGCCCAGCACCCGCCCGGCGCCGCGGCCGGGCAGCACCGGCGCCTCGGGCGCGCCGCGGATCGCGGCGCCGCGCGCGCCGTCCTCGAGCGCGACCAGGTTCATCGGCGGCGTGCCGATGAAGCGCGCGGCGAACATCGTGGCGGGCCGCGCGTAGAGGTCCTCCGGCGAGCCTTCCTGCTCGATGCGCCCCTCGCGCATGAGGATCACCCGGTCGGCCATGCTCATCGCCTCGACCTGGTCGTGGGTGACGTAGACCACCGTCATGCCGAGGCGCTGCTGCAGCGCGCGGATCTCCACGCGCATGCCGTGGCGCAGCTGCGCGTCCAGGTTCGAGAGCGGCTCGTCCATCAGGCAGATGCCGTTCTCGGCGACGATGGCGCGCGCGAGCGCGACGCGCTGGCGCTGCCCGCCGGAGAGCTGCGAGGGCTTGCGCGCGAGCTGCTGCGTGAGGCCGACCAGCTCTGCGACGCGCGCGAGGCGCTCGACGCGCTCGGCCTTCCGTGTGCGGCGCACCTTGAGGCCGAAGACGATGTTTTCCGCGACCGAGAGGTGCGGAAACAGGGCGTAGGACTGGAACACCATCGAGACGCGGCGCTGGTCCGGCTCCAGGCGCGTCACGTCGCGCCCGCCGATGAAGATGCGACCCGCGCTCACGTCCTCCAGCCCCGCGATCAGCCGCAGGACGGTGGACTTGCCGCAGCCCGAGGGCCCGAGCAGGACCAGGAACTTGCCCTCGTCGGCGCGGAAACTCACGCCGTCCACGGCGCGCACCGCGGCGTAGCGCTTCGAGACTCCCTCCAGGACGATCTCGGACATGCCGTCCCGATTATGCAGCGCGCCGACACGCGGCGCAGCACGCATTTCCCGGCAGCGCGGGACGCCTAGCGCCGCAGCACGCACTTCTCATACAGGCCCGGGAACGCTCCCTGCGGGTCGTATTTGCGCTTGAGCGCGTCATAGGCCCCGCCGCCGTAGATGCGCCGGAACTCGTCCTCCGGAAAGAAGCTCTCCGAGTACAGCGACTTGATGCCGCCGAGCGCGCCCACCTTCTCCTCGACCAGGCGGTTGAAGTGCCCGCGCGGATGCGCCTCGCGCGTGCGCTTCGTGTCCCAGAAGCCGAAGTTCACGTACCAGCCGGGGCGCATGGGGTAAAGCGTGAAGGCGCCCGAGTGCGGCGCGGGCCCGATCGGGCAGATCCACTGCGGCCACAGGCCGATCGCGCGCGCGTAGAACGCGAGGAACTCGGCGGCGCGCTCCAGCGGGATGTCCACGTCCTGGATCACCGACTCGGCGTGCAGGCCGGCGAGGCGCTCGAGCTTCTTCGTCAGCCCGACGCGGCTGTTCCAGCGCATGATCTTCGTGTAGGTGCGCGAGCCCAGGCGCTTCCTGCCGTACGCAAGGCGCCGCACGAGCGGGTTCTGCGCCAGCAGGTTCTTCGAGCACCAGAACCAGTCGGTGTCCCAGCGCCAGATGAAGTCGCGCACGGTGAGATGGTCCTCGCGCCGTTCCCGGATCGAGCGGTAGTAGATATGCTCGTACGTATAGTCGCTCGTGGTGGGCGCCTGGTGCGCGAAGCGCCCGAGCGTGAGGAACATCTGCTGCGGGGAGAACACGGTGCCGTCGATGAAGTCGGCCTCTCCCGCGCGCAGGCGCTCGCCGAGCGCCGCGAAAAAGCGCTCCGCGTCGGCGAACGGCAGGTGCTCGAGGCGCACGTAAGGCTGCACCGGCACCGCCGTCGCCTTCACGCGCAGCGCGTAGCCGAGCGTGCCGTAGGAGTTGGCAAAGCCGAAGAACAGATCGGCATGTTCGTTGTCCGGCGTGCAGGTGACGATGCGCCCGTCGCCGAGCAGCACCTCGATCTCGAGCGCCGTGTCGTGCACCAGGCCGTGGCGGTGCGACGAGGCCTCGATGCCCACGCCCGCCAGCGCGCCGCCCAGCGTGATGGTCTTCAGCTGCGGCACCACCGCAGGCATCACGCCGCGCGCGAGGCACGCGTCCACCAGGTCCTCGTAGGTGACCATGCCTTCCGCTTCCACGGTGCCCGCGGCCGCGTCCACCGCCAGCACGTCGCGGAACGCGCGCACGTCCAGGCGCCGCGCGGCGCCGGCCGCGCGATCGCGGAACAGGTTGGACGTGTCCTTCGCCAGCCCGACCGGGCCGCCGGCGCGCCTAAGCTGCTCGCTCAGCGCTCGCGTCTTGTCGGCGTGCAGGCTGCTCGTAGAGGAATCCCCGGCTCATCGGATAGTTCTGCCGCGTGATGTTGCCCTTGGAGAACACGATCTGGAACAGGTGCGTGTAGCCCTTCTGCGAGCGGAACATCTCGGCACAGCCGACCAGGTACGTGCGCCAGATGCGCCGGAAGCGCTCGTCGAACCGGTGCGGGTCGAGCGCGCGGATCTTGTCCCAGTTGCGCTCGAAGCGCTCCGCCCAGGCGTCCAGCGTCAGCGCGTAGTGCCGGCGCAGGTTCTCGATGTCCACCACTTCCAGCCCCGCGCGCTCCATCGCCGCGACGGTGTGCGCGAGGCTGGGGATCCAGCCGCCCGGGAACACGTGCTTGCGGATGAAGAACTCGGTCTGGAAATGTCCGACATGGCCGATGAAGTGCAGCATCCCCAGGCCGCCGGGCTTCAGGAACGCCGCATGCGCGCGCACCACGTCCTCGAGCGAGTCGCGCCCGGCGTGCTCGAGCGTGCCGATCGACACCACCTTGTCGTACTGCCGGTGCGCGTCGCGGAAATCCGTGTCGATCACCTCGAGCGACCCGCCCAGGCCGCGGCGCGCGATCTCGGCGCGCACCATCTCCACCTGCGAAGTGGTGGTGTTGATGCCCGTGACCCTGACGCCGAACCTCTGCTGCGCGTGGAACATGAAGCCGCCGAAGCCGCTGCCGATGTCCACCACCGTCTCGCCCGGCGCGAGCCTGAGCTTCGCCGCCACGTGCTCGATCTTGTTCTTCTGCGCTTCCTCGAGCGTGCGCGTGCCTTCCTTCCAGTAGCCGCAGGTGTACATCATCAGCGGGTCGTCGAGCCACTGGCGGTAGAACCCGGTGCCGAGCGCATAGTGGAACTCGGCGTTCTTCTTCGCCTGCGCCCAGTCGCGGTTGGAGAAGCGCAGCTCGTGCCAGCGGTTGCGCACGCGCACCAGCGGCTTGGCGCCGGCGATGCCGCTTTCCAGGCCCACCGCCATCGCGCTGGCGAGGCTGCCCTCGATGTCGATCTGGCCGTCGAAGTAGGACTCGAGCAGCCCGATGTGGCCGAAGGCCGCGATGCGCGCGTAGGCGCGCCTGCTGCGGATCACCAGGGTGAACGCGGGAGGCTGGTCGGCGTTGCGGTACTCGCCGCCGCCGGCGAAACGCACCGCGAAGGGGACACCGGTCCCCTTCCCCATCCGGCGCATGACCGCGTCAACAAGGAATTCCACGCGCGGCCATTCTACCGGCCGCACTGACATCAGTGCGACATCAGCACCGGCACCGTCATGGATTCGAGGAGGGTGCGCGTGACCCCGCCCAGCACCAGCTGGCGCACGCGCGCGTGGCCGTAGCCGCCCATCACGATCAGGTCGGCGGCCGCGTCCGCGGCGCGCGACAGGATCTGCGCGCCCACGTCGTAGCCCGCACCGCTTTGCCGGTGCACCGTGACCTTGACGCCGTGGCGCGAGAGGTAGAGCGCGATGTCCGCCCCCGGCTGCTCGCCGTGCTTGCCTGAGGCGCGCTCCGGGTCGAACACCGACACCTCCACCGACTCGGCCTTGGTGAGAAACGGCAGCGCGTCGCTGATCGCGCGCGCGGCTTCCCGCCCGCCGTCCCAGGCCACCAGCACGCGCCGCCCGGCATCGGCAAAGCGCCCGGCATAGGGCACGAACAGCACCGGCCGGCCGGCCGCCAGCACGATCTCGTCGGGCAGCATGCGCGACTCGGGCTCGTCCGTCGGCTCGGCCTGGGGGGCGACCACCAGGTCGGCGTAGCGCGCGTTGAGGCTCAGCGCGGCCGCCGTGTCGCCCTCCGCGGCGCGCCACTCGGCGCGCGCGTCGCCGTGCTTCGCGGCCGCGTCGCGGAACTGCTTCTCCGCATTGCGCGCGGCATCGGCGCGGTGCTGATCGACGAGCTGGCGCAAGACGGGCCCGGCTTCGGCAAGCGCATAGGAGGGGATGCGCGCCGGCCCCGGCGCGTACAGGCCCACCAGGTGCGCGCCGAACTTGCCGGCGAGCTGGAACGCCAGCCCGAGGTGCGCAGCGCCGCGCGTGCGCGGGTCAAGTTGCACGAGAATCGTCTTGTAGGTCATGGTACTTCTCCGTTGTCGGGGTGTCCCTGGATGATCGCGATGCGCTTGCCCATGCCGGTCAGGACCGGTGCAGGAACGTCAGCAGGGGCGCGAAGCGCAGGCCCCAGACCACCAGCTTGCGCGGCCCGAACGCCACCAGCGCGGCGGTGCCGAGCGCGATGAGCAGCGGCCGCGCGCGCACGATCCCGGAGAGGCGATCCACCATGGCAAGCCCGCGCGCAACAGGCTGCGCGGCAAATATCAGCTCGGCGCGCTGCTCGCGCGAGAGCGCGGTCAGCGCGTGCCTGCGCCTGGCGAGGGCGCTCGTGAGCGGGATCATGGGGTGAGCGCGTCCTGGTCGCGTTGCAGCTCCCCGAGGCTCGCCTCGAAGATGCGCGGGCGCTTGCGCACTCGCAGCAGGATCGCCAGCCCCACGCCCCCGGCGAGATACACGAAGGCGATGACCGCGGCGGCCGCCAGGCGATGCTCCGGGGCCATGGCGAAGAGCAGCGCGGCCCCGGCAAACGCGAGGCCGAGCGTGGCGAGCAGCACCGCGGCAACGGCGATGATGATGCCGAGCGCGAAGTGCGCGAGCGCCTCCTGCAGCTCGGTGCTCAGCAGGTCCAGGCGCGTGCGCGCCAGCCCGAGCAGGCTGGCGAGCAGGTTCTGCACCGATGCGAGCAAGCCCGAGCTCACCGGCGGCCGAGCAGGATGCCGAGCACCAGGCCGACACCGGCCGCGACGCCGACCGCGGTCCACGGGTTCTCGCGCACCTGCTGGTCCACGTCATGCGCGGCCTCGCGGGCCTGGGCCTGCGCGGAATCGCCAACCTCCTGCAGGCGCGCGCGCGCAGCGCGCACCGACTCCTCGGCCCGCGCGCGCACCTTGTCGATGCGCTCGCCGGTCTGGGCGGCGGTGGCCTTCAGCAATTCCTCCGCGTCGGCAACGACCGCGCGCAGGTCTTTCATCAGTTTGTCCGTGCTGGCTTGTGCCATGGCTTGCTCCTCTGGGTTCTTCCCTCATTCGCAGGTTAGCCGCCCGGCCACCCGCGCGGTTGACGTAAGTCAAAGGTACCGCACCCCGGTGGCTTCCTGCATCAAGTCCCGCCAGCGCCGGTAGCGCTCGCGCAGCGCCGCGTCCGGCTCGGCGGCAAAGACCTCCTCCTGCGCCGCGGTATTCCACTGCGCCGGCCGCCCCGCCGCCAGGTACGCGATGCCGCGCGCACTCGCTTCAGGGTCCTCGCGCCGGTGCACGGGCAGCCCGCTCAGCGAGGCAAGGCGCCGGCAAAGACCGTCCAGGCGCGATACGCCGCCGCTCACGCGCATGCGCCGCGGCGCGGGGAGGTATTGGGAAATGTGATCGATATTCGCCTGCAAGAGAAAGGCGATGCTCTCCACGACCGCCACCGCCTTTTCCCAGGGTTCGCCCGCGCCCGCAAAGCGCGAGACGAAATCGGCTTTCCAGAACGGCCCGCCCAGGCCCGCGATGCCGTTCAGGAAAAGCGGCGGCGTGCCGGCGCGCGCGAGCCATCCCGGAAGCTGCGCGGTCACGTCGGCGATGCCCAGTTGCGTCCCGAGCCATTCAAACGCGGTGCCTGCGCCGTTCACGTTGCCCTCGACCATGTACACCGTGACCTCGCGATCCGCGAGGATGATGCCCGTGAGCTGGCGCGGCACATGTCCCGGGTCCCGCGTCAGGGCGCGCTGCACGAAGGCGCTGGTGCCGATGTTCACGTAGGCGCAGTCCTCTTCCGGCCAGCCGAAGGCGAATACCGCCGCCGACTGGTCGCCGTTCACGGCCGTGAGCGGCACGGCGATTCCCGCGGTTTCCAGCGTGCCCCAGGCGTGCATGGTGGGCACGCTCTGCGGCAGGAATCCCGCCGGCAGGCCAAAGAGCGCCAGCAGCGCCGGGTCCCAGTCGCGCGTGCGCAGGTTCCAGAGCTGCGTGCGCGCCGCGCACTGCGGCTCGGCGGCGAAGGTGCGCTCTTTCGCCAGGCGAAACGCGAGGAAGCTCGCCATCGGCCCCCAGGCGAGCGTGCCTGCATCGAGTGCCTCGCGCACCGCGGGAAGATGGTCGAGCGCCCAGCGCAGCTTGCTCGCGCCATAGTGCGGCGAGAGGTACAGCCCGGTCTTGCGGTGCACCGCGTCGCCGTGCGCGGCCTCCAGGCTCGCGATCCAGGCGTGCGCACGGCGGTCCTGCCAGCTGAAGATGGGCGAGAGCGCGCGCCCGGTCTCGCGGTTCCAGCACACGCAGTTCGCGCGCTGGCTGGCGAGGCCCGCGCAGCGGATCCCGGCCTTGCGCGGGCCGAGCACCGAAACCACCTGCGCCACGGCGCCGAAAATCGAATCCACCACCGCCTCGCCGTCCTGCTCGGCCCAATCAGGTTGCGGGCGCGCCAGACCGATCTCGACCGCGCCGCTCGCGTGAATGCGGCCCGTCTCGTCCACCACCAGCGCGCGGCTGGCGTGTGTGCCCTGGTCGATGGCGAGCACCAGACTCATACTAAGATGCTAACGCTATGGCAAACATTGCCGTCATCGGCGGCGGCGCCTTCGGCACCGCCATGGCCTGCGTGGTGCGGCGCTCGGGGCACGAGGTGATGCTCTGGGCGCGCGAGCCCGAGGTCGCGGCATCCATCAACCAGGAAGCGCTGAATCCGCTTTTCCTGCCGGGCGTGCGCCTGCCCGCCGGCATCCGTGCCACGTTCGATCTCGCGGCGGCGTGCAAGGGCGCGGAGCTGCTGCTGCTCGCGCCGCCGGCCCAGCACATGCGCGCCACCGCGCAGCGGCTCGCGCCGCTGCTTGCGCCCGCAACGCCGGTGGTCAGCTGCTCCAAGGGGCTGGAGCGCGCCAGCCTCGCGCTGATGCCCGAGGTGCTCGCCGATGCCTTGCCGCGCGCGCGCGTGGCGATCCTCTCCGGGCCTTCCTTCGCGCGCGAGATCGCCGCCGACCTGCCTTGCGGCGTGGCGCTCGCCAGCGTGGATCTCGCGCTGGCGCGCCGCCTCGCCGCGCTCATCGCCAATCCGCGCTTCGGCGTGCAACCGAACGACGACCCGGTCGGCACGGCCATCGGCGGCCTGATGAAGAACGTGGTGGCGATCGCGAGCGGCCTGCTCGCCGGCAGGAAGCTCGGGGAGAACGCGCGCGCGACGCTGGTCACGCTCGGCCTGGCGGAAGCGACGCGGCTCGGCCTCGCCAAGGGCGCCAGGCGCGGGACCTTCGACGGCCTCGCCGGGATCGGCGACATGATGCTCACGGCCAACAGCCTGCAGTCGCGCAACACCTCGCTCGGCTTCGCGCTCGGCGAAGGCAAGACGCTCGCCGAGGTGCTCGGCGTGCGCAAGGAAGTCACCGAAGGCGTTTTCTCCTCCGGCGCGGTGGCGACGCTCGCGCGCAAGCTCGGCGTGACCCTGCCCATCTGCGCGGCCGTGGACGAGCTGCTCAACCACGGGGCGAGCGTGGACGCGACCGTGGCGCGCCTCACCGCCGCCTTCGGCGGCGAGTGACAATTCGCACGCTGGTGCGTGCGGCGGCGGGACTAGAATCAGGCGGCGGTCTGGATGCGGGCGCATCCATGCGGGAGGGCGCCGATGCTGGACGTTCTGGAGTGGGTCAAGAAGCGCATCGACGAAACGGCCGGGCCGCGCAGCGACCGGCCGCTGGGCGCGGATTCGTTGCCCAACCTTCTCGCTGCCGATCCGGCCACCGCGCTCGCCGAGCTGCGGGTCCGGCTGAGAGCGGATGGCGACGCCCCGGGCGACGCCAGTGCGCGCAGCTCGGCGCTCGCGGCCATCCAGGATGCGGGCGCTGCCCACGTCGCTGCGCTGCTCACCCAGTACTTCGTCAACGCCGCGGGGACGCTCGCCGCCCGCGAAGCCGCCTGGAAGTCGCTCGTCGGTTACCAGCTGCGCCTGGCGCAGGCGCTGTGCGCATTGGCGGCCTCGCAGGCCAACGCCGCAAGCGCCGTGCGCGCCCTATCGGCGTGCCGCACGCTCGCCAAGCTGCACCTCGTGCATTACGCGACCGTGCCGGGCAAGGTCTGGCAGGTTGCCTACTCGATCCACGTGGACGCAGAGAAGTCCGGTTTCGCCACCACGCCAGTGCGCGCGCAATCCAGCCAGCGCACCATGACCACCGTGGAGCAGGAGCTCCTGCGCCTCGTCATGTTGTGCGTGAGCGCGCCCGACATGCTGGCGCCGGAGCAGATCGAGGTCGCCGACCGCATCGTCGAGCGGCTGGGCGGCGAATTCACGCTGCGCCAGCCCGGCGTCGCCGACAACCCCTTCCACTTCGAGCCGGCAAGCGAATTCGCCCCTCGGCGCGCGAAGGGGCGGCCGCCCGCGGCGAGCGCGCGCTACTTCGGCCCCGGCATGGGCTACGCCTCGCTGGAGCGCATCGGCAGGCAGGCGGGCGCGGCGAGGCTCGAAGACTTCAAAGCGTTCGGCAAGGACATCGCGCCCAGGGTGCAGCTGGGCACGGTGCAGCACCTGCTCACCTTCTGGCGCGTGGACTGCCCGTATGCGCCGCCCGCGCACGAGCCCGCCGCCGGCACGCTGCAGGTCGTGCATGGCTACGGCCGCATCTGGCAGTACCTCTCCGAGTTCCACCATGGCCCGGGCGAAATGTCGCTCGCCGATTCCTCGGCCGGCGCGCTGCAGCCCCCTGAATCCTGGGAGCTGAAGGGGGCCGGCGGCAACGAGCTCGGCGCGGAGGTGCCGCAAGCGAGCCGCGCCTGGGTGAAGTGTGGCGGCGCGGTAGGCTTTGCGGAGCGCGACGGCAGCGTGCGCAGCGTGGGGATGATCCGGCGCATGCATGCCCGCCCGGACGGGGGCCTGGAAGCGGACATCGCCGTGCTGAGCCGCGAGCCCCGCGAGGTGTCGCTGCGCGCAGTGATCCGCAAGTACGACGACAGCGTTTTCTCGGACGCCTCGTCCAGGCAGTTCGCCGGGAATACCGTGCACACCATCATCCTGTCGGACGGTGCCGGAGGCACGCTGCCGCCGAACCTGCTGCTGCCGCCGGAGGAATGGCAGGAAGGCCGAGTCTACGAGGTGCAGGCGGAGGAAGGCGCGCGCTACGTGCGCGGCCTGCAGGCCGTCCGGCGCGGTGAGGACTTCGTGCGCGCCACATTCGAGTGGCTCTCTGTGCCGGATTAGCTACTGCGGCCTCGCGCTTCGCCCGCGCTGGGCTCAATACTCCGGCATGCCGCCTTCGCCGCCCATCGGCGCGGCCGCCTGCTGCGGGATCTGGGCGATCATGCAGTCGGTGGTGAGGATGAGGCCCGCGATCGAGGCCGCGTTCTGCAGCGCGGTGCGCGTCACCTTGCAGGGATCGAGCACCCCCATCTTCACCAGGTCGCCGTACTCGCCGGTGGCCGCGTTGTAGCCGAAATTGCCTTCGCCTTCGACGACGCGCTGCAGCACCACCGGCGGCTCCGCGCCGGCGTTGCTCACGATCTGCCGCAGCGGCTCCTCGAGCGCGCGCAGCACGATGCGGATGCCCGCGTCCTGGTCCGCGTTGGCGCCCTGCAGCTTGCCCACTCGCGCGCGCGTGCGCAGCAGCGCCACGCCGCCGCCCGGCAGCACGCCCTCCTCCACCGCCGCGCGCGTCGCGTGCAGCGCGTCCTCGGTGCGCGATTTCCTTTCCTTCATCTCGGTCTCGGTGGCCGCGCCGACGCGGATCAGCGCCACGCCGCCCGAGAGCTTGGCGGCGCGTTCCTGCAGCTTCTCCTTGTCGTAGTCGCTGGTGGCTTCCTCGACCTGCTGCTTGATCTGCACCACGCGCGCGTCGATCGCCTTCGGGTCGCCCGCGCCGCCGATGATGGTGGTGTCGTCCTTGTCGATGACCACGCGCCGCGCGCGCCCGAGCACCGTGGGCTCGGCCTTCTCCAGCGTGAGTCCCGCTTCTTCCGCGACCACCATGCCGCCGGTGAGCACCGCGAGGTCTTCCAGCATCGCCTTCCTGCGGTCGCCGAAGCCCGGCGCCTTCACGGCGCAGGAGCGGATCACGCCGCGCAGCGTGTTCACGACCAGTGTCGCGAGCGCCTCGCCTTCCACCTCCTCGGCGATCACCAGCAGCGGCTTGCCCACCTTGGCGACATGCTCGAGCAGCGGCAGCAGCTCGCGGATGGTGGCGATCTTCTTGTCGTGCAGGAGGATCAGCACGTCCTCCAGCACCACGGTCTGCTTCTCCGGGTTGTTGATGAAATAGGGCGAGAGGAAGCCCCGGTCGAACTGGGTGCCTTCGACCACCTCCAGTTCGTTGGCGAGGCCCTTGCCGTCCTCGACCGTGATCACACCTTCGCGCCCCACCTTCTCCATGGCTTCGGCGATCATCTCGCCGATCGAGGCGTCGTTGTTGGCGGAAACCGAGCCGACCTGCGCGATCTCGGTGCGCGTGGCGCAGGGCTTGGCCAGGCGCTTCAGTTCCTCGACCACGGCCTCCACGGCCTTGTCGATGCCGCGCTTCAGGTCCATCGGGTTCATGCCCGCGGCGACGTACTTCATGCCCTCGGTGACGATGCCCGCGGCGAGCAGCGTCGCGGTGGTGGTGCCGTCGCCCGCGACCTCCGAGGTCCTGGCCGCCACCTCGCGCACCATCTGCGCGCCCATGTTCTCGAAGCGGTCCTCGAGCTCGATCTCTTTCGCCACGATCACGCCCGAATTGATCACCGTGGGCGCGCCCCAGGATCGCTCCAGCACCACGGTGCGCGCCTTGGGGCCGAGCGTCACGCGCACCGCATCGGCAAGGATGTTCATGCCCTTCACCAGCTTGGCGTGGGCGGCTTCTCCGAACAACAACTGCTTGGCGGGCATCGTGCGGCTCCTCCTGGTTTCACAGCCTATGCGCTGCGCGCGGTACCCGTTTGAGGCAGATCAATCCGGTGGGCGTCCTCGTGGGCGCGCCGGAGTACCTGCTGACGCAGCAAAATCAAGATCTTTCAGTGCCTTTGTCGATTCCGGCCATCCGAACCCTCGCGGTGCTCCCGCGCAGGAGATTGCGAAACGACCCGTGAACATGCCTCCCTGAACATGCCTCCCAGTTGATCTACCTCAACTCCCAGTGCCTGGTCGTTATGTACGCTGCAGAACGTAGGAGTCGGGGTGCAGTAGTCGGACAGACTTCCTTCCATCCGGCCATCCCGCCTCCGTTTCTTCTGTGGGGGAAGAAAATGCGAGTCCAACCGTGCACATGCCATTCACCCGTAGCTCGTCCATACACCGGCGCCGCGGCGGCGCATCCGCCCACCGAGAATCTCCTGCTCGCGGCGCTACCCGTGGCGGAG
>Ga0137356_1000122_pt1 | contig 12203 bp, 5 predicted proteins | sample EasRivERMLT830_2_FD_102297 | JGI IMG/M metagenome (GOLD analysis project Ga0137356, IMG submission 102297) | Soil microbial communities from meander-bound floodplain in the East River, Colorado, USA - East River MetaG ERMLT830_2 | ecosystem: Environmental > Terrestrial > Soil > Floodplain ...
GTACTTGCTCTGGGGCTCGCCCAGGAATTTCACCGTTTCCCGCGGGACGTGCTGGTGCTTGACCACCATCACCGCCCAGCGCTCGTCCCGCAGCTTCCAGAGATGAGCGACGTCGTCGAGCATCAGCATGTCGCAGTCCATGAACACCGACCACCCGCTGTAGCCCGACAGGTACGGCGTCAGGAAGCGCGAGAACGAAAAATCGGTGCTCTGCAGCGGATGGCGCTCGCGGCTCAGCACGCCCTGCAGCTGGGACAGCCTGAGCGGCGTGATGGAGACCGGCTGTGAAGCCCGCGCCTGGATGCTGTAGGCGAGAACGCTGTAAGCGACCGCCTCGCGCGGGTCGTAGCCGATGAAGACGTTGATCATTTCGTTCGCCGCTGTGGATTGCGAGAGGATAGCAACGCATCCCGTTCCCGGCAAACCCGGAACCTCACTGGCGTGCGCGCCCGGCTGCGGCTGCGAACCTCAACAGCAGCTCGATATTCCGCTCAATGGACGCGGCGCCGTCGAGCGCGTTGCCTTTTGGGGTGGAGTATTCGAGCTTCAGGTTATCGTCGGTGGATACCCAGAACGGCGCAGGCGTACCGAAGCTGCTCAGGAAAAGATCGGTGGCGGCGGGATCGAGGAGGCGTGTCCTGAGCAGATCGCTGGCGCTGCCTCCGATCGAGGCGAGCAGTTCCTTCAGTTCCGGTGTACGGTCGATCAGTGCCGCGTTGTGCGCGGAGGGATGGGCATCGAGGCCGTTGGTGGCGATGATCATACCCTGGGTGCCGATGAAGTAGAGCCACACGTGCTCGAACTCCGAACGCACCGAACTCAGCACATGCAGGATGTCGATGATTTCGACATGATGCAGCTGCACCCATTGCTGCAGTACTCCGTGGGGCGCAAGCCGGCGCTTGACCAGCCGGTAGAACTCGCGGTTGTAGAGCGCGGCCGCGCCCGCGAACCAGATTGACGAGATTTCCACGCTCACCACGTCGTAGCGGCGCGGCTGCAACATCAGGAAATTCCGGCCGTCCGTAATATAGGTGCGCACCCCGCGCCGCTCGCTCACCCGCGTATTGATGCCGGCAAAATGACGATTGGCGAGCTGAACAATGTCCGCGCTGAGCTCGACGATCTCGAGCTCGCGAAAGCCGGCATCGGCCATCACCCGCGCGCTCATGCCGGTGCCGTAGCCGATCACCAGGGCGCTCCCGCGCGCCGGCGTGTGCAGCAACGGCGAGAGCGCGATGCCGACCTGCGCCGGCACCTCACCGCCGTTGCTGCCCTGGAACTTGCCGTTCGTAAGCAGCACGAGCGGCGCCCAACCCCCTTCCACCACGGGATCGCCGCGCGCGACCGTAGTGAGTCCCCCGTCCACGCTCTCGACGGCGTCTATCACGCGCCCGTAGTCCTGGCGCATGAAATAGACGTTGGCCCCCGAGGCAAGCTCCGTGTAGTCGAAGCTGCGCGGCTGTGCGATGAGCAGAAGGACGACAGCCGCCGCGGGTGCCCATGTGAGCGCACGCCATTTGAGCGCCGTCCACGCGATGGTGACGAGGCCCAGCAGCAGGCAGATCACTGCCAGCAACTGGATCGAGCGCAGCGCTCCAATCGTCGGCAACAGCCAGAATCCGGCCGCGAGCACGCCCACGATGTTGCCCGCGGTGTTCAGGCCCGCCGCCCTTCCCAGCGCGGCGATTGGCGCGCCCGGGGCGGCGCGCCCCACACACTCCATTGCCAGCGGATAGAGCGCGCCGATCACGACGGCCGGCGGGAACATTGCGACCCAGCACACGACACCACGCACCACTTCGCGCGCGGCGAACTCGCGCGGAAGAGGATACTGCTCGAACGACGCGAAGTAGGCCGGCAACCCCTCCCACAAGAAGACGCCCGCCAGAATGACTGCCGCCAGGGAGAACTCGAGCCAGGCCAGCGCCAAAGGGAGAGAGATTCGCAGTTGCAGCAGCCGGCGCGCAATTTCCGCGCCTGCGCCGAGGCCGAGCAGGAAAGCAAACAGCATCAGCGAGAACGCGTACACGCTGTTGCCCGCGACCACCGCCAGCAGATGGATGTAATTGACCTCCAGCGCGAGCGTTACGACGCCCCCCATCCCGAGCACGACCAGTGCGACGTGGCCCAGGCGCCGCGCCTCTGTTCCCTGCACCGCCGGGGAAACGGCGGGCGCCGCCGCCGGTTGAGCCGTTGGCAGCCGCCGCGCCAGTGTCAACGCGAGCCACGCCACCGCGAGGTTCAGCCCCGCCGCCGTCAGCGTTGTCCTCCATACTCCGAGCCCGGGCAGGATCCAGTACCCCGCCAGCAGCGCGCCCAGCGCCGCCCCCAAGGTGTTCGCCCCGTACAGGAGCGCCACCGACGTTCCCAGGGAAACGGTGCGCAGCTCGAAATAGCGTGCCAGGATGGGCAGTGTCGCGCCCATCAACACCGTAGGCACCAGCAGCGCCGAGGCGCCCAGCAGCACCCGCAACGCCGTCAGCAGTCCCGCATCCGGCGCCACCCCCTCGGCGAGGACCACATAAAGCGCCTGGATGCCCTGGAAGATCAGCGGAGTCGCCAGGCAATAGGCCCCGATGCCGAACTCGCACCAGGCGTAGAGCTTGAGCGCGTCCGCCCGTCCCTGCGCGAGCCGCCCTCCCAGCCACGCCCCCAGGGCCATGCCGCCCATGTACACCGCCAGCACCGTGTAGGTGGCGGTCGAGGTGCTGCCGAAAGTGAGCGCGAGCGACTTCGAGAACAGCACCTGATACACGAGCGCGGCAAACCCCGAAACCACGAACATGACCCCCGCGTAAACTGCTGCGCGGCGCGTCTCGGCCGGCGCGGCTGCGGCCTGCTTCTCGCGTAGCACCGCTGAGGGAGCCGTCTCCAGCGCCCGCGCGAGGGGGAGGTAAAGCCGCACGCTTGCCACCACCGTGGCGGCAATGGCAACCCAGGTGAGACCCGGCACCGCTTCGAACAAGGCCACTCCGTACCGCACCGCCAGAATCCAGGCGAGCGTGAGCATTCCTCCCATCGTCAGCGCGCGAAGACGTTCCCGGCTCGCCCACCCCAGGCCGGTTGCGCACAGAGCCTGCATTGCGACGATCGCGGGCGGCGATGCCGCCAGGTCAACCAGATAGTGTTGCCCCAGCCCCAGTGTCGCGAGGAACATCAGCCCCGCCAGCGCTGCGAATAACGCCCGCACGCCGCGTCCGATGAAGGACGCGTGCATCCACATCAGCAGCGCCCAGGCGAAGTGCATGGAGGGCATGCCGTTGCGCGGCGCCGGAGGCACTGCCAGCAGCTCGTTGGCGGGCGCGCTCTGCCACCACGCATAGAAGTAGTCTCCAAAAGCGTAGCGCGGGCCCGCGATCGGGCACGCATGATAGAGAAAAATCGCGATCGCGCCGCTGACCGTGTACGCCAGCAGCAGGCTCACCGGGGCGCGTTCCGGCCGCGCCAGTTGCAGGCCGTAGATCGCCGCAAAGGCGTACGGCAGATAGTCGTAGACCGCCGTCACCACGGCGAGCAGGGGCGGCCACCCGTTTACTACCAGGGAGATCAGGATGGTCGGGGAAAAACCGAGCGTCGCATCCAGATTGAACGCGATCGCATCGTAGGTGCGCGGGTGCAGCGCCGCCGTGAATCCCAATAGCGACACCACGAAAGTATCGTAAACCAGCACCAACGCAAAGGCCGCCACCAGCGTCAGCGCGAGCGGCCGCTGGGAGGAGGCGCCGCGGACCCGCGCAACCAGTGCCATGAGGGCCGCTAGCCCGAACGCGCCGATGAACAAATACAGCAAGTCGCTGACCGGCCGGGCAGCTTCATGCGGCCGGAGCGCGAGGTAGATGCCCGTGAGCAGAACGCCGCCGGTGCCCGCGACCGCGATTTCGCGCCAGCGCGGGCGCGAGCAGAGGTACAGGATGCAAAATACGGTCGCGAACTCCCCGAGGACGAACACCGCATGCGGTGAAGCGTAGATCCGGAGCAGCCGCGCGTGCGGAAACTCAGCAATCCCCGTGAGCGCCAATGCCTCGGTCAGCCCGAGCACGGCGAGTCCAACCCACAGGGCGATGCGCAGATCGGACGCCATCGGAAAGCGTTTGGGAGGGTTCCTGCTTATGACGCCGGCCGGGGCGCAGTATCGATGAAGTCCGCCGCAGTGGGGATGGAAAAATGCACGCCCGCGAAGGATACCAACGTATGTCCTCACCCGCAATTACGCGGCCGTGGCGGAAGGCCCATGCGCAGGCTACACTCGCCCTTTTCGCCGATCGGAGAGGCATGCCAAGCGGGAACGTCAAATTGCTTTTCGGCCTGTTCACGCTGTCGGGCTTCACGGGCCTCATCTACGAGTCCATCTGGTCGCACTACCTCAAGCTTTTCCTCGGCTCGGCCGCGTTCGCGCAGTCGTTCGTGCTCGCCGCGTTCATGGGCGGCCTGGCGATCGGCGCCTGGATCGCGAGCCGCTGGAGCCGCCGCATCGGCAACCTGCTCGCGGTTTACGGCTGGATCGAGGCGGCCATCGGCCTTGCCGCGCTGGTGTTCCACGAGCTGTTCGTGGCCCTGACCCAGCTCTCGCTCGATCACGTCATACCGGCGCTCGGCTCGCCGCTCTCAGTGGAGATCTACAAGTACACCGTGTGCGGCGTGCTCATTGTTCCGCAAACGGTGCTGCTCGGCATGACCTTTCCGCTGATGAGCGGATCGGTGATCCGGCGCAGCCCGGAGGCGAGCGGCCATCACCTGGCGATGCTCTACTTCACCAATTCGATCGGCGCCGCGGCCGGGGCGCTGGCGGCGGCGTTCCTGCTGCTGGGGTGGATCGGCATGCCGGGAACCATGCGCGCCGCGGGCTTGCTGAATCTCGCCCTCGCGGCAGTGGTGCTCAGCGTCGCGCGGGCGGGCGAACCACGCCCGCCAACGGCAGCTCCCGCGCACGGGGCGCTGCCCGCGAGCTCCCACATGGTGCGGCTGTTCCTCGCCGCGGCGTTCGTGACCGGGGCGGCGTCCTTCGTCTACGAGATCGCATGGATCCGGATGCTCTCCCTCGTGCTCGGCTCCTCGTTCCACGCGTTCGAGCTGATGCTGTCGGCCTTCATCACCGGGCTCGCGCTGGGCGGACTCTGGATACGCCGCCGCATTGACGGCATCGCCGACCCGGTACGCTTCTCCGGCGTGGTGCAGCTGGCCATGGGGCTGGCGGCGCTGGCGACCATATTCGTGTATCACTACACCTTCGACTGGATGGCGTTCGCGCTCAGCGTGCTCCAGCGCAACGACGGAGCCTATCCGTTGTTCAACCTCTTTTGTCACGGAATCGCTTTCGCGGTCATGTTGCCGGCAACTTTCCTCGCCGGCATGACGCTGCCGCTCTTCACGCACGTGCTGCTGCGCGGCGGTCACGGCGAGCGCGCGATCGGCCAGATCTATTCCGCCAATACCCTTGGCGCCATCGCGGGCGTGCTGCTGGCCGTCCACGTACTGGTTCCGGGGGCCGGCATGAAACTCGCGGTGGTGATCGGGGCCGCCGCCGACATCGCGCTCGGCGCGGGGCTCCTGCGCTATTCGCAGGCGACGCTGCGACGTGCCCATGCATTCGCCGCCCTGATTGCCGGCATGCTCGCCGCGACCGCGACCGCGCGCGCCGGCGTGCTCGATCCGCACCGCCTATCGTCCGGCGTGTTCCGCTATGGCGTCGTGCAGCGCGCGGATAGCCAGGTCTTTTTCTATCGCGACGGCAAGACCGCTTCGGTCGCCGTGCGGCGCCAGGGCGATAGCACGGTCGGAATCGTCACTAATGGCAAGCCGGACGCGACCATCCAGATGAATCCGGAACTCGAGCCGAGCGGTGATGAATACACCATGGTGGTCGCCGCCGCGCTGCCGTTGCTGATGAAACCCGACGCCAGGACCTACGCCAACATCGGCTTCGGATCCGGCCTCACCGCCGAGACGCTGTTGTCCCACAGCGGGCCGCAACAGGTGGACTCGATCGAGATCGAGCCGGCTATGGTCGCGGGGGCGCGCGCCTTCGCGCCGCGCGTGCAGCGGCCCTTCCGCGACCGGCGAAGCAATATCGTATACGAGGACGCCAAGAGCTACTTCGCGCGCTACGGCAAGCGTTACGACGTGATCATCTCGGAGCCATCGAACCCCTGGGTGAACGGCGTCGCAAGCCTGTTCACGACGGAGTTCTACCGGGACGTGAAGCGCTATATGGCGCCGGGCGGTCTGCTGGTGCAGTGGCTGCAGACCTACGAGTTCAACGACCGATTGCTGGGCTCCGTCCTGGCGGCGCTCGCCGAGAATTTCTCGGACTTCGAGGTCTACGAGACGAACGGGGCTGATCTCATCGTGGTCGCCGTCGCCGAGGGCCGCGTGCCGCGCCCCGGACCGCTGCCGGCGGAAGAAGCTGCCTTTATGGACCAGTTGAAACACCTCGGCATCACGCGCGCAGAGGAGCTTGCTGCCCTCGTCATTGGCGCGAAGCGCGACATCATGCCGCTGTTCGCGCCGCTGGGCGCGCCGGTGAACTCAGATTACCGGCCGTACGTGCAGCTCGAGGCCCCCCGCGCGCGCTTCCACGGCAGCGTGGCAAGCGCGCTTTCCACGCTGGCCACCGCGCCCTTGCCGATCCTGGAGATGGCCGGAAACAAACCGGTGACCTACTTACGGGAACCCGTCCCGCAATTCATCCGGTCGACCGGCCTGCGGACCCAATCCGCCGCGCTTGAAGTCGCGCGCGGTCTGCTCAACGCCTCGGCCGACCCGCTCGCGTCCGTGGAGCAGCGGGCGGTCGTTCCCCTGCTCGCCCTGAAGCGGCCGGGCGCGCTTTGCGGCGCCTCGGTTTCGACGGGGGCCATCGAGCAGCTACATGCTGCGGCCGAGCTGACGCTCGCCAAGCTCGCGCCGGATCTCAGGCGCGCACTCTGGATCGAGCGGCGCTGGCTCGCCTGCGCGCCCGGCACGCTCGCGCCGCGTGTGCGCGAGCGGCTCGAGCTCTATTCCGCGATCGCAGCGCGCGACGGGCGCAACATGCTCGCGCGCGGGCGTGCGCTGCTCGAGCAGGGCCGGGCGGAGGGAGGGGACGATTGGGGGCGCTACGTGCTGCTCACCGCAATCCTCGGCGCGCACGCTGCCGGCGAGGCAGAGGAGGCGCACCGGCTATGGCGCGCTTACGGGGCTGCACTGTATCCCCGGGGAGTGATCCCTCCGCAGGTGATCTACGTCAATAACCTGTAGCGGCCGGCCTACGGGAAGGCGCGGCCGCAGACCTCCGGGGCCCGCTTGGGCCCGGCGGGGGTTGGCGGCCCCTTTTCGAGCCGAATCAGGGCCTCCCGGGCTTCGTCCGATTGCAGCCCGGCGGCACGCCGGTACTGGTCCTTCGCTTCCTCGATGCATCCCATGTGCTCCAGGGCAAACCCCAGCTTGTGGCGCGCGATGCCGCGTTCGGGACGCCGCGCCACGGCGCTGACGAGGTGCGGCAGTGCCTCGCGGACCTGGTATTGGCGCAGGTGGATCACCGCGCGCGCGTAGTGGCAGTCGTAGGTTGTCGGATACTCCGCCAGGCAGCGCTCGGCGATCTCGGCTGCCCGGTCGGCACGGCCTTCCGCTAGGTACTGGCGGCTCAAGTAGTAGAGCGTGCGGGAGCCGCCGGGGACGCCCGGCTGCGGGAGTTTTCCCACCGCGTCCTCCCACAGCGCGACTCCGCTCGCGAACGTTTGCAGACGGTCGTGGGCCTGGTAGCTGAGCAGCGGAAGGACGAGGAGCGCGAACACGGCAACCGCGCGGACGGACAAGCGCGCGAGCGCCAGGGCGAGCACCACCATGAGGCCCGGCGCCCACAGATAGCTGCGATAGAGCACGAACGGCTCCTGGAAACGTATCGTCACGAACTCGGTGAAAAACAGGATCCAGGGAAAGAGCAGGCCGAAGCCCACCGCGCGAGCCGCCCCACCCCTCGCCACCAGCCAGGCGCCGAGCAGGCCGTATCCGATATATCCGATCACGCCCAGGGCCGCCACCGCGGGCGGCCAACGGCCGGCGAACTCCGTGCGCCAATCGAAGGACATGGCGCCGGTGTCGGGAAGCAGCCACAGGGCGAGATAGCGGAAGAACAGCCCGGCCTGGGTGACGGCGCTTTCGAGCCACGGCGAGCCGAAGGCGGCGGCCGGGCCACCGGCCTGCGCAGACACGATCCCGAAATCCGGTTCGTAAGCTGCACCGACCTTCATCTTGACCAGGAAGGTCACCAGCAGCGCCGCCGGCGCGCAGCACGCGGCGAAGATGGCGGTGTGGCGCAGCAGGAACCGGCGTTCGACCGCCACGATCAGCCCGGCAATCGCGGCTGCCGCCGGCAGCATGACGGCGGTTTCCTTGGATAGCACCGCAATCGAGTACATCAGCGCCGCCAGAACCGCGTCGGCGTGGCTGCGGCGCGCCAGCCCGCGCAGGTAAAGGACGATCGAAACGAGGGAGAACAGCGTGGCGAAGAGCGTCGTGCGCTGGATGAGATAGCCGGCGCCGTACACCGCCACGGGATGAACCGCGAATACGGCCGCGGCGACCAGCGCCGGCGCGTGCGCTTCCAGGCCCGTCGCGGGCGCTGCGCAAGCGCGCCGGGCCGCGTGCCGCTGGATATCGAATATCAGCCGGTACAGCGCGCACGCGCATGCGATATGAAACGCGAGCGTCAGGATGCGGTGCGCCTCGATATGCCCCCACCACGCGAGCTGGACCACGGCCATCGAAAAGTACGGCGGCACCCTCAGCTCGAGGCCGAACGGGTGCGTCGCGTAATACGCAAAATTCTGTCCCCAGAGAAAGTAGAGGTCGTCGAATACCGGCGGGTTGGCGAGGAACGGAGAATAGAGGGCGCCCGCCAGGGCGGCGATGAGGGCGGCGCCGGTCAGGTGCGGGTAACGGCTGATGGCGGCACGGGCGCGCACGGGACAATGCACCAAAAAAAAGAGGTACCCCGAAGGGTACCTCTTTCAGCGATGGACAGCTGTTAGTTGCCGCGGCAGGAGCCGGGGAGATACTTCGGGCTTACGGTCGTGCCCGTGCCCGAGCTGCCACAAACCCAGCCGTACAGGCCCACGCCCAGGTCGCCGGGCGTCACTGCCGGCGTATTTGCCTTGGACAGCGGGACCAGCGAGACGACCTTGGTGTCCACGTCCGAGTTGATGTTTCGGACCGTCCCAAACACTACGCCGTCGGCATCGGTGTTGATCTTCTGCATGTACTTCGATTCGACGGGCGTGCCCGAGCCGCCCTGTTCGCCGCAGCCCCAGTTGTTCCCGCCGGGCCCCGCGCCGCTGCCGGACTGATAGACCTCGGTGATGGTCGTGCGGCACGCGCTCAACGCCAGAATCACCTCGGACATCTTCGCCCGGACGGTGTAGTCCTGATACGCCGGCAACGCAACCGCCGCCAATATGCCGATGATCGCGACCACGATCATCAGTTCGATCAGCGTGAAGCCTTTCTGTAGGTAACGCATGTGGTGCTCCTTTCTCGAGTTAACCCTCTAAAAACCAAGCAATTTTCATTGCTCGCGCTGGTAGGGAGAGCAATGATCGTACCAGTTACGATAATCGGCCGACAGGCGTGACATACTGCCCGACAGGGTGCCTGATACCGGTAATCTCCCCGCGATTCCCGCTCGGGAAACACCGGTCCACCGCCCTAGAGAGTCAGGAAGTGACAAGAAACGTCATGCCGAAATTGCCCCTCATTGGCACCACGCGCGCCACATGTCCCGGTACACGTTTTCCAGGTCGCGCACAAACCCTTTCTCGTCCATGAGGGGCGACTGGCGAAACCGATCCCGCAACGACTTCCGCAACTCAGCAAGCCGCGTCGCGTCCCGGGACTTCTCGACCGCCAGCCGCACGTAGTCTTCGGGGCTGGAGGCGATCCACTCAGGGAGGCCGGCGGTCGACAGAACGCTCGCCGAGCTGCGCGAGGAGGGCCGGGTCCCGGGAACCGTCACCACCGGGACGCCCATCCAGAGCGCGTCGCAACTGGTGGTTCCGCCGCTGTAGGGCATCGTGTCCAGCGCGATGTCCACCGAGTCGTACCAGTTGAAGTAGTCCTGCAGTGAAACGTAGGGCCGCACCGTGACCCGGGAGCGTTCGCCTCCCGCACCCGCGATCTCCTCCGCCAATCGGTCCCGCGCCCTTTCGTCCGCGATGCCGAGGATCACCAGACGCGAGCCGGGCACGCCGCGCAGGATCTCGGCCCACAGGCGGCGCGCCAACGGCGAGATCTTGAGCGCCTGGTTGAACGATCCGAAGGTGATCTGCCCGTTGCGCGCGCACGAGGGGGTTTCCGCGCAGGGGATTGAAACGAATGGTCGATAACACCACTGGCTGTGCGGCAACCGGACGAGCTTTTCCGTGTGGTAGCGGTCAGTCAGCCCCGGCGGATCGGCATGCCGGTCGGTTATGCGGTAATGCATGCGCGTCATCCCGGTGGTATTGAGGTAGCCGAGCCAGGTCGCCTGCACGGGCGCCGGCTGCTGGGCGAAAACCGCGAGCTGCGGCACGCCCGAATGGCCCCCCAGGTCCACCAGGATGTCGATGCCGTCGCGATGGATCGCGTCGGCGAGCGTGGTCGTGGACAGTGAAGATACGTCGCGCCAGACGTCCGCGCGCTTCGAGAGCTCGCGCGAGTAGCCGTCCACTCTGCCGCCGGTCGAGTAGCAATACACCTCGAAGGCGGAGCGGTCGTGCCGCTCGACCACGGGAAGCGTGAAGAGCGTCACGACGTGATAGCAGAAATCGCCGGACACGTAACCGATGCGCAGGCGCCGCTCCGCGTCCTTCGCGTTCCGGAACGACTGAAAGCGCGGGGGGTGCGCCTGCTCGAGGCGCTTGCCGAACGCCGCGTGCCTCGCGAAGAGCTCCTCGTCCGCAATGCTCCCGGAGCTGTTGAGCGCAAAGAGCTCGGCCGATTCGAGATCGAGATCGGCGGGGAACCGCTCGCGCGCCACGCGGTAGAGTGCGAGCGCCTCGTCCGCGCGACATTGCCCGAGCAGCGCGCTTCCCAGCGCGCGGCAGGCGCGGGAATGGCCCGGATCCGCCGCCAGCGCGCGTCGAAAGGCAGACTCCGCGTCGCCCAGGCGCATGAGCTTTTTCAGGACGTTGCCGTAATTGAACAGCGCATCCGCCCATTCCGGCTTGAGCTTCAGCACCGCCTCCAATTGAGCCGCGGCGGCAGGCAGATCTCCACGCGCGTCGTACACGTCGAACAGCCGCACCTGCGCTTCCACGGATTGCGGGTCGCGCTTCAAGACCGTGCGCAGCAACGCCTCGGCGTCCCCCGGCTTGCCGCGTGCGATGAGGAGCGTCGCGAGGGCGTAGTTCGCGTCGGGATTCTCCGGATCGATGGCGAGGGCACGCTTCAATGCGGCTTGCGCCTCGTCCAGCCGCTCCTGCTTCAGGAGCACCCCGGCATAAAGGTAGAGCGCGCCGAAGTCATTCGGCTTGAGCCGCATCGCAATTTCCAGCGCCGCCGCGGCGGCGCCGAGATTCCCCTGCGCCTCCAGCACGCGCGACAGCACGACCTGCGCTTCCGGGAACGCGGGACGGTTCTGCAGCGCCCGTCGCAGCAGCGGCTCAGCTTCCTGCGGGCTGCCACGCGTGTAGAGGAGCTTTCCGAAGTTGTAGGCGGCGTAAGGGTCGGCGGGATCGATCGCCAGCGCAGCCTGGTAGGACTCGATCGCCAGCTCAACGGCGCCGGCGGCTTCCAGCCCGATGCCGAGGTTCAGGTGCGCCTTCGCATAGTCGGGTGCCGCCCGCACCGCCTCGCGATAGCGCTCACAGGCCTCCTCCACCCTGCCGGCATCCTCCGCACGATTGCCCTCGGCGATCAGCCGGTCCGCCAATTCCCGGGACGCGACCGCCTTCAATCACCACCCGGTGCCTTGCGCGGAGCGCTGTCGACCGTGACCAGGATCGCGAGTTCGTAGGTCCAGGACTCGACGAACTCCGGCGGATAGCCCGCTTCCTTGAGGGCCCACTGGAACTGGTTGGAGAGCCGCGCCCGCTTGTAGACATTGAGCGGATGGGTGCGCGCGAACTTCGCGGCGCGGGAGAAGATCGCCTCGTGCGTGTTGCGCAGGCGTTGTGCCGCCTTGCGGGTATGCGATTCCAGCGCAGCCGGCGGAACGCGCTTGACGAGCTCAGCCGCGATCGCGGCCGCGA
>Ga0137356_1000123_pt1 | contig 12188 bp, 18 predicted proteins | sample EasRivERMLT830_2_FD_102297 | JGI IMG/M metagenome (GOLD analysis project Ga0137356, IMG submission 102297) | Soil microbial communities from meander-bound floodplain in the East River, Colorado, USA - East River MetaG ERMLT830_2 | ecosystem: Environmental > Terrestrial > Soil > Floodplain ...
ATAGTCTTTGGCGGATTGCAGGGATAAGCACTTTGGCGCGGCCCAGGAACGCGCGTTTTAAACTGAGCTTTGCTTCTTCCGAGAATCCTAATCTAATTGCATTTTGACGTAACGATTGAATATGCTTCTGTGCCGCTGCGTCTCTCATTATATGAGTATTTACTTGTAGTATAATCTTCTCAATTAATGCATTTTTAGTAAATGGAGTTAATCTATTATCTTTATCTAATCCATCTTCGATTATCTTTACCATTGAACTTGCTGTTACATCTTTTGTATTAGTTATAAAATTATTAAATTGATTAGTAAGTAATGCTTCATTCTGTTGCTCTAATTCTTTTAATTTAGGATCTTCTTTAGGCTCTGTTCGAGAGTCGGGCGGCGGACCATTATTCCATAAAAAGTGGGCCATTACCGCAGCGGCATTTTTAAGATTCTCATTCTTACTAGCTGCCGCTTGATTAGTTGCTAACGCGAATAATTGCTTGAAAACTGGAGTAATCGCTTGGACAAATAATTGCGGATTCTTAGCCTGTAACGTAGGAAGAATAGTACGAGCAAGGCTCTCTAACGCTTTAGGATTATTATCATGTACGCGATTAATTAATGGATCGAAATTCCCGGCCGAGATTAATTCATCAACTTGGTCTAGTAATTCTGCTTTCTGTGCACCAAGTTCTGCTTCTTCTATAGTTGGAAAGAATTCCGCATATTTCTCTGCTTTAAAATACCTATCCTGTATTTCTGGATGCTCTTTAAGAAGTTTGCCAATAACCGGATCTTTACGTAATTTATTCCATTTCGGACTTCCAGGCGTCTCATCTTCCTGACTTTGTGCCGCGATTTCTTCCTCATCTACTTCTTCATCGGATTCTTCTTCACTTTCTTCACTAGATTCCTCAGCTTCATCAGAGCTTTCTTCCTTAGTTTCATCAGAAGACTCATCTGATTCTTTATTTAGAATCTCAGACTCTGACTCATTGGTATTGCTGTTTTCCTGATTCGGCGGCTCCACTACCGGAAGATTCGTTTCCGACATTTTTCAACTTCTCCATTTCTAACTGCTGTAACATTTGCTGCTCAGCCTTCATTGCAATATTCTGTTGGTGAGCTTGCCAGTGAAGGAATATATTTTGATACCCAGTCGGATTTGTTGCTTTAAGATATTGGCCGGCATCAGATATAATAAACGCTTGTGAAGTTTCCGAATGTATCTCATCATTATCAACCGGCTCGATTGGAATTGATGATTGCAAAACCATTTGAGGCTGACCCATTTCATCCAAAACTGGTTGACCTAATTCGTCCATTTGTAATTCTGCAGTAGGAATCGGCTCTGAATTCATAAGCATTAGATTTTCAACTAGTTGCTTATTACGCTGATCGTTACCAGGAATATACAATTCACCAAATCCGACCAATCTAGCTACCAATCCGATATTTTCAGGATGCGAAATTATAGCCTGCATAACAGGGCTGGGATTTGCTATAAATTCCATCATCGTAGTACGTTTTTGGTTTTCCGTAATTGGGAATTGATCACTCGATTCTGCTTCTACTTCTCCAACTTTTCCTTGAAGTTCTGCTTTCTTAATCCAAACATTAATATATGATTCGCCGGTTCGCTTAGCATATGACTCATCGCCTACGAGATTATTTGCGTATTCCTTACAAGCTTTAAATGCTGAATCTTTCCACCAGATATTCAACATCTTCCAGATTAAACTTAATCGCTGTAATGCCTGATTCCGGCTCGACTCATATTCTTTATAAGTACCAGATCCACCTTCTAATGTTCCACCATAAATTGATGGAAATGCACCTGATACGAATTGACCAGCTCCTAATAATCGTTGATCAAAAGTATCTACTTCTTTAGATAAAGTCGCAGTCTTAACTGTATGGAACATTCCCGAAAGATTCTGACCTGGCTGAACTTTTGCAGGATAGACATTTCCCGGCTCTGATGGAGAATTAGCAAATTTATCCCAATCAATCGCATTTGCTTCTGCGAAAGTCATTGGAATTCCATATAATATTGTACGCAGAGTAAGATTATACATATCATTAGTCATATCTTGTATATCTACAAGCATACGACCTAATGGTGCAGCATGAATATACATGGAAGTTGGATTTTGCGTAATCGTCCAATGATCATCCATGTTTTCTTCAAATGCTTCTGCAAACGTTTCATTTATTAGAAGATAGTATACTCCATTCGGATAGGTTTTCTTTAAATGCTCCCGTTGTCCTTTGTCCTCAATCATGTAATACGCCCAGGGCCGAAGCCAAACTCGTCTGAATGTTACTAAATCCGATTGATCCATATCTCTAGCTTCGGAAGGTTGTCTTGCCCATCTTTCATATGATGAATCTGCGCTAGTTCCGAGTTGAATTTTATCTTCCAAATGAGGAAATAATGAAACTGCCAAAGAATAATGATGCTCAGTTTCAAGAATCAGATATGGAGAATTCTGTAATTTAGAAACATAAAAAGGGACTTTTACATTTAATGGACCATAAATTTCTAGAATTTCTCGCGCTTTCGGGCAATCTTCATAGGTTTCAATTAGTCGTTTTTGTGTTTGAATTTCAGGTTCCGGTTGTACAACTTCCATACAAGTTGGACACATTGCAACATTAAATATCTGCCCTTCTTCTTCGACCGTATCGACTTCTTCAATTTCCGAACCACAGTTAGGGCAGAAATTCTTTTCTACTTCATATTCTTCTTCAATAGTCTTAGGAGTTTTGATCGTCCCAAACTCCGGCGACGTATGATTATAATTATAGCAGGCTACGAATCCTTGGTTGAATAGGGTAAATAAAGCCTTGACAATTAAGATTGACGCATTATTATGAACTTGAATTAAATTTGCTATTTTTCCGTATGCCTTGGCAGTTGAAATGTCATCTGGATTATCTGCATTATCTGGGGCGAATCTAACTCCAGGGATTGTTGAAGATAATCCTGCAATAATGGACTCTCCATAAGCTCGATACACATTAATGACTCTTCCAATGTCTTCTTCGGTAAATTCTGGATTTGCACCTCTAATTCCTTCTTCATATGGCCTCCAATCCCGCGCTACAACATCCCAATAAATATTCTGGAGGTTTTGCCAATAATAATCTAACTTTTTCCATTCGATTAAATGTGTTTCTCTAATCGATTGCTGTTCTTTATCTAAATCTCTAGTGACATCGACGAGTGATTTCCTAATTTCTTCGGGATATTTAAGTTCATATTCTTCTAATTTGATTTCTTCTTCAGTTTTTATTTGCTCTGGAGCCGGAGGCGGAGGAATCTCCTCATTTTCTAAAACCATACCCGGCATTAAAGTTTCAGACATTAAAACCAATCATCCGTTGCGCCTCTAAAGAATGACGAAATATTACCAAACGAAGCCGGGCTGGTATTTTCGTCAAATTTAAGGTACTCTGAAGCTTTAGGAATTCCAATATAATCTCCGGCTTGACCCAGACCAGACATTAAAGATCCCATGCCTGGTAATTGTGAAGCAGCTTTAACACCTTCATATCCAGCAACTAATGGTAAACCACCAAGTCCACCTTGTTGCCCCCAAGCATAACGATCAATTTGTGCTAATTGACTTGGATCATATTGTTCTGCACCAAATGATTTAGTACCAGGCAAGACATTACGATTGATATCTGACTGTAACATTCTAGAAGTAGGATCATTACCCATTGAATTTACAATCGAGCGTAAATCTAATCCTTGTTGTGGAGATTGAGAATTACCATAACCCCCACCTCCCATACCAAACATTAATTCTCGCCAATTAGGCATTTTTAGAACTTTCAGAAATCCCGGTTTTCTGACTTTCTCTAATTTTTGCCTCTAATTTTGAGCGCATCGTTTTAGTTGGAAAATATCGAAATGCTGATATCGGTTTCATATTACTTAAATCTACTTCGACCGGTACTTGGTTTAAAACTAACTCTTTATTACTTATACCCAAATTAGTATATAATAAACGTTCAATACTATTTAATCTTTCATTAATACTAGTGATATAATCTAACCCCATTTCCAATTGATTTTCTTCTAGTTTCAAACAATTCCATTTGCCGGTAAAAAGAAGTTTGATCACCTGTAATAGTGACATTGTCTAAAATTGCTCCAAGTTCTGCACGTTTCTTAGCTTCTCGATCTAATCCAGTAATATAGCGATCTACCGCTTTAAGTAAATATCTGCAACCGTCATAAGGATCATCACCTGGGAATTCCGCTACGTCTTCTGGATTTTTCTCATCAGCAACACAAGATGGAATTACGTCTATAATATGATGACAAGTATCGAATATCTGGAACCGAGGAATATTGATTTCCAACGCCTCCGGCGTAAACATTAATTGATATTCTTTAAGTTTCTCCGGTCCATAAATTCTACTAATCCGGGCCGCGGTTTCAAGGTTATATCCTTCTTTTGGAATATACTTTGCAGGTCTCGGCTTCCAACGAAGCATTTCTTTGAAAAGCATTTTTCCGCCGATGCGATCATTATCTGCGCGGTGGGGCATGATTCCTGAAGCTTCATGGAATTGTTGAGCGATTGTTTTCTCATCTCCTCTCTGATTCCACGCGCTAGGATCAAGCTCAAATGTTTTGAGTTCTTCACCCTGGCAACTTCTTGCAAAATCAGTAGCCCATTCTTTGATGTATTTTCCTTTTTCACAATACTCATAATACAAGAAGATTCTTAAGTCCGGAGCAATTGCGGCTTTTCCTAACCATGTATTTGCAGCAAATCCCCAATCTCCTGCTGCAACCCGGGGCCACCAATAAGGAATTTCAAAAGGTTTTACTACATGAATCGCATTTGCCGGCTCATCGGATTTATGAATTTTTCGAAATTCATTGAAAACCTGGCCCTCGAATGCATCCCAATTTCCTTCTGCTTTCGCTTCGTATTCTCTTGCATCTAACATACGTAAACGGTTGATATAATCTGGATCATTCTCGAAAAGTTTCGGATTATCCTGCATTCGAGCAGGAATGAAAATGGCTTTTGATACGAGCTGGCCTCCAACTTTGTAGTGAATTGGAACCCGACCTTCTTTACAAGGATCGATGAAACGCTTTTTAACCCAAGTATGACCTACTCCACCAGGATTAGAAGTCGATCTCATTATTGTAGGTAATCCGGCTTTTTTGTGAGCACTTCGGCAACGCGTAGATAGATACGTATACATTCTTTCAGTAAAGTGAGTAAGCTCGTCAAAACCTTCGTAATTATATTCGGCTCCATCATGTTTGTATACATCTGCATCGGTATCTAAATATCCTAATCTCTGCGTCGCCCCAGATGGGAAAAACCAAATATGTTTTGTTTCATTATATTTCCCACCAAACATAGGATAATACTGTCGAGTTTTGGGAATTACGTGTTCTTCTAATTCCGGAAATGTACGTCTAAATATAATACCATTATACTTCCCATTCAAGTGGAATCCACGTAGAATAGGAAGCATAACTAACGCTTCTGTTTTTCCCCCACCCAAAGCTCCGCCATAGAAAGCTTCAAAAAAGCTATCAGGAAGTGATACGAATTCTTCCTGCCTACCGGGATTGGGTTTCCATTCCATTTTGATTTATTCTAAAGCCGCACGAACAATACAATCCTTAGCTTCAAGTAATTTTCTTAGGCCTGCGCTTTTCTCAGGTGAGTCTTTATAATCCCGATCTACAAACTCAGCAAGATCACAAAATGGTTGAGAAACTTTTTGTAGATTCTCTGGTAGATGTTGATACTTAAAATACTTAAGGATCGGACTCATCGAATTAATAACTCGGATACCAGAGTTCCGTAACTGGATCATAAGTCAAAAATAAGATTCGACCAATTACAGCAGTAAAGGCCAATCCAATTGGCTTATTCGTAGCAGTTGCAACTCCACCCGCAGCGCCAGTAAATGCTGCTAAAGGTCGAAATGCAATTGTTCCAGCAAATCCAATATATGGAAGTGGAATTAATGTTACTGCCAGCGCGCCGGTTACATCACTTAGAAAACCAGTCGGCGCTGCAATTAATCCCGCTGCTGATGCAATACTATTACCACGATTTCCTTGTGTTGGTGTAGCAACCGGTAAGAATGCACGCCATTCCAACTCTGCTTCATTAGCAGGCATTATTTTATCTCCTTAGGTAATGGTTGAGGACCAGGAATATCTATTACGCAATTTTCACGATTAGGATTTGCTGCTACGATTTTAGCTTCGACCTGGACCTGAGTTTCTAATACATGAAATACATCTTTATTAATTAAGTGTACTGCTGTTACATCTTTAATTGTTGCAGCAGTTGTTCCAGTTTGCCAAGGAAAAGTTGATAATCCTTCAATTAGACAGGCATCAATCTTTAAATCAGCTTTAGTAGGAGTAGATATATTCGTTAATGTAATAAAAACTATAAGGATTAGATTTTTCATTCATTCTCCTTAGCAACTAATTTTTGATCAGTAATAGACATACTACTAATGAGAGCAATAACCCCTTTATCATCTGGAGACTTTAATACAAGTAATTCTTTAAGTAATCTATTACGTTCTTCTGAAACAGTAAATCGATTAACTGCCTCAGTAAGTTGAGAATTTACAGCAACGTGAATTACGTTTAATTTTTTATTAGCTAAATATGCAGCATAAATTACACCAATAGCTGTAATTATTGCTGGTAAATTAGTAATTAAAGAATTAAAATCCATATTTCATCTAGTTAAACACGAAGAAGTTATCGTAATCATACCAGTACAGTTAGCTATCCAAAGGATTATTCCTAAAACTGCTATTACTGCATTAGGAATATCTTTGGATCGAATGCTTCCTATGAGTGAGATAAGAAGGAACGCGATTAAAAGTATAATCATTTGGGTTCCTTAGCTCCGGCGGTAAAACTAATACTTGCTGCTTCATTAGATTCAAACAAACCTAATGCAATGTTAATCGTATTGGCGTTGTTCTGCAAATCTTCTAAAGCAGCCGGAGAGATTTCACGAACTGCAAATTCCGGCTCTGCTACTAAAGCTTGCAATGCAGCTAATGCAGCAGTTAAGAAACCTTTTCTTCTTTCATATTGAACAATTAAAAGATTAACCTCCTCAAGAGTCGCAGGAAGTAAATTAAGTCTAGCGTAATCTTTTAATCCTTCAAGTTTTGGTTCGATATCCAATAAAGCTGCTTCGATTTCCGCGATCGCTTCTTCTACTTGTTCCATTTCAACTCCAATTGGGTGAGAATTAAATCACCCTTGTCTAATTCTCACCCAATACCAAGATTACTTAGGTTCGATCGCGCCGGCTGAAAATCCAAAAGATGCAGCAGTCGCACTAGTAACGTGATGAGTAACTGTATCTTCGATTAATTCCCTGCCCTCACCAACAATCTTATCCCCTGAAACCTTCCAAACCGTATCTGCTAATGCATCACCAGATACAAATTTAGGCGCTAATGGTGCAACGTTGAAATCATATTCAACAGTTCCATCACCAGAAATCTTTTCGAATTCTAAAGCACCATCAATTACTGCTGGCCGACCTTGAGTAGTTACGGCATTAACGTTAACAGTTTGCTTCTCTTCATTCGTCGTAGTAATTTCAAATGGCATTACTTATTCTCCTTTAAGGACATACTGGTTGATCACATATTACTGGACTTGGAGTTGGAATCGGAATCGGAGTAGATGTAACACATAATGGCGTAGGATTCGTAATTTTATAAATCAGTAAACCCGGCCCACCGGCTGAACCATAAGAGCAGGCATTTTCATTATATTGAGGCGACCCGGAACAATCATATTGTGCGTAACATCCCGGCCCTGATAAATGTACGGTTTTTGAAGAACCCGGCTCGACAATTATTGAATTTGTCCAACCAAAAAACTCTTGCATACCACAATTCCAAACGTTGCCATATTGTTTGAACGCGGCGCCGTGGACAATTCTTGTTGCAACACCGGTATTAGTCCAGGTAAAATCAATACCAGATACGGAAGGATTAGAAAACGAGCAAGTTAAAGTTGGTTCTTGGGAAATTAAATTTAAAGATTCGAATTCTGCTTGTCTTTCTAAAACTTCCGGCGCCGGCGTAACTTCTGGATCGGTAGTATTCTTGATTCCATTGCAGGATACTAAGAGTAAGGAGAGTAGAATTAATTTTCTCATATGCCTACAACTATTCCTATTCGTACGAGACTAGATTGTCCGCCTAGAATTGCATTGCCTATTAAACTAAGATTGGCTTTCTCATAATTGTATAATTTAATCTTGCCATTTATATGAGCTACACCTTCATATAATCCGTTTAGATTAAGCCTTTGATCCGGCCCGGCCCCGATATATAAATAGCTATCTCTATTATCTGTTGAGAACCGGATTCCGGCAGTGAAATATTTTGCAGCGTTAAATCTCGGATCTTGTTCCCCTCGCAATCTAGTGGCAATCCCGAAGCCGGCGTAGATTTTTGGAAAGACTTCTGGGATTTTTTGTTCTAGGCCGGCCTCGAATTCCAAAGATTTAAATTGGCCATCACTTAAATTAATCCCCTCGCCGGGGAGATTAGATAAATCTACTTTTACGTCCAAATCTGGATAATAATTATAATCGCTGGTATAAGCATGAACTTCAATTGATACCGTAGGAGAAAGAGTATATGAATCTTGAGAACCTAATGATGCTAAAGCGCCCCCGAGAATCGAAACTCTTAATGCCTGGGCAAATAATAAAGGGATCATTATGACGTTAACCAAACAAAATATAACATTTTACAAGCAACGTGTAAACCTTGATCTATATGTATATCAATCCAACCTTCACACTTAGAAAAATCAATTGACCAATGTGCCACAGTTTCAATTAAACCAAGAATAATATTTCCTGTAATATAAGTTACGCCTGCTCCATGCATTAAAGAGTGTGCAAATAAAGCATAATACCAGGGAAGTCTACCAGTAGTATTTTTGTGTCGATTTTTAAGCATTGCAAGTGCATCTGACTGTGCCCAAAAATCCATCACTACATGTGATACTAACAACCAAAAGAAAATCATGAAACCTGGAAAGAATCCGTCGCGCATTTGTTTTCCACGCACGCTTTAATCGTACAAGTTCCCGGCGCGACTCCCCTTATAGTTGTGACAAATTCTGAAGAATCACCAACCCGACAAACTTCATCGTTTGAATCCCATTGTACTCCGGAACGAATATCACAATCTGGATCGCGGGGTTTTCCATCTGAAGTTTTAGGAGTTACGTCAATTCTTTCGCTCTGGCCTACGACTAAAGATGATGGAGATGCAGAAATATTTACGCGATCTACAACTGGACAATTACCTTGAATTTCTCCGTCGGGCCGGCCACCTTCAGAAATTGATAAAGTGTTATTGATGATGATATTGGGAATGGTAGGTGGGTTGCAAGAGACGATGAATAAGAGTAAAGAGAGAATAATAATAAATCGCATCAATTAGACCTCAAATCTACCAATTTAAATCAGCTTCTTCCCAGATTCGATATGTTATATAACAATTAATATTTCCAATACCAGCAGTAGGATTTCCACCTAAAGTAAATAAATCAATACTGGCACCAATCAAGGCAGTTGCCACTATTCTAGGATTAATAGTAGTTTGCACAACACCACTCCTAGAAAACATACCCTTTAATAATAATACTCTTGTAGCAGCATCCTCAAAAAATGGTTGAGAATCATTTAATCCTAATCCCCCCCAACCCGGATTTGTAACACCAGACCAACCACAACTAAAAGAAGTTACTGACGCAATATTGTATGCAGTACCAGGTTGTTTAACCAATAAACTTTGTTCTGGTATTATAAATTTATTAGGAACACCAAGAATTAAAACCTTTCGTGCCGAAAATAAATTTAATACTTCAGCAGTAGTCACTACAATTTTTGCTCTTTGTAATGTTGGAAATCCATCAGATACTGGATTAGCTGTAGTATTACTATAAACAAAACTCACGTCTAACGTTATCCCAGCCCCGCCGGCTACCGCTGTATTATTAGCTCGTAAGAATTTATAAGTTCCCGCTATCGTACGAATTTCTCCGGTTACTGAAGAAGAAGAATCAATTGTAAACCAATTAGTTCCATCAAGGGATGCTTCTAGTAATATTGTAATAGAAGCAACAGCAGCAGAAAGTACGGATTGCCAAGTTATATTAGGGGTACCGTGATTCGGAATTATAATAGCGAATTCCTGGCCTACTCCTACGGCTCCGGCTAAATCTACGTTATCAATTGATATTGCTTCTATACCAGGACTTGCTGCATATTTAGCCATTATTTGTTACTCTCTTTGACGCAGCAAACTTTAGAAGCCAAATATCCTACATGAATACAACCTTCAATATGTCTTCCATGAGACTTTTCCATGGAGATTACATCATGGCAAGCAAAGTCTCTAGTATGTTTTTGGTGAGGAGTTTCTACTGCAGCGAATACAGAATTGCCGAAGTTAGAACCTTTACGTATAATACCTTTGAATGTACATTGAATTAATTCTGGTTCAAGTGAAGAAGTATCGATTGTTATTTCTTCCTCTATTTTCTTTTGCTCAACTACCGGCTCGACTTTTTCCTCAACTTTTACCGGAGTCTTATATTTTGGATCAATCTTTTTAGGAACCAATTTCTTTCTCTTCCTCAGAATAACCTTCTTCTTAGGTTTCGACTTCTTCGATTTAACCTTAGAAGACTTCTTAATCACTAACTTGTGTATCCACTAGGATTATTTAATTCAGGTGCAGCAATATGTCCACCAGTTGGCATTTGTTATTTATCCAACTTTCTCTACCTCAATAGCATTACTATAATCAGACTCTTGTCTAACCTGAGGAGCATAGATAATGATTGGATTAATGTTAGGATTAACCAGTTTTTCACTCGTCTTCTCTATTACCCGGGCCATACTTTCTATAGTTTTCGTCGCCCGGCCAATAGATTGCTTCTTTAACTTTTCTTCGGATAGAACACCAAAAGAAACCAGCATTGCAGATATTGCTTTTTCTTTTACGACTCCTAATCTTTCATCGATTCGATCTTTTACTTCTTCGTGGCCCCGGCTCTCTTTTGCTAAATGAGCAGAAATTGGAGAGACTCCAAAACTCTTTGCTACGTCAGCCGCAGTTTCAAAATGAGCCTGGAATCCTATTAATTCCCGTAACTTATCAGGAATCTCCCGCGCCCCAATAGTTCTACCTTTTGCAGCATTATTGGTATGATTGAGTCGAATTTGTAATTCTGAATCAGTAATAATTGCCATGAGACCTTAAATAAAAATACACTACCCTACCCCAGAATATAGGCCGTTATCCTCCCAAGTCAAGCCAAATCGACCATTATGCACGGTATGTGTATAATTAACTTAGGATTATTCTTTAACTTTATCTCGATTCTTTAACTTTCTACGATATTATAACTTTATTGCCTAAATTGGTGATATGGAGATCCTTTATTTATGGGACCCTAAATTATAAATGAAAGTAAGAAAACAAAATGATAAAACACATATATTAGCTACAGTGTCCCCCCGTGGCGGAAATGGGACCCGCGAAAAATGGGGCATGGGGATGGATAGTGTAGTGGTATATCATGTATATATGTATAGTTTATTTATGTATTATACTTGTTATGTAGTACAGTAGGATAGTTACTAGCCTGGTACTCATGGCCTAAGTGTAGTCATCTTGATACATGTGTCATGTTTACCACAAAGATGAAAGCGGAAAAACTTTCTCACCCTTTTGCCGCCGGATGCCTACCTTCTACTCGAGAGGTTAAGATGACAAAGAAAGATCACTTCATTATCCGGTTCGAAACACTCAAGATCCTGACTCGAGCGTACCATGAAGCAGCGGGAACGTTAACCGCGGCTTTGTACCTCAGTCACGCCATTGAGCACATTGCCAAGCGTAACTTGTAGAAAGGGAAAAGATTATGAAAGCTTTCATGTCGGAGACGATTAGCCTGCATTTCCGAGACTACGGTTTCGCTGAAAAGATTGCAAAGGAAACTTCTGCTCAAATCCAAGCAATCGCCGAGGCGAGACGTGTGTTGGAGCAGGTTGAACCCATTCGGATCTTCACAAGCCACGAAGGATATCCGACTGGCTACCATAAACTCATCATGGCCCAAGCCCTCA
>Ga0137356_1000124_pt1 | contig 12159 bp, 13 predicted proteins | sample EasRivERMLT830_2_FD_102297 | JGI IMG/M metagenome (GOLD analysis project Ga0137356, IMG submission 102297) | Soil microbial communities from meander-bound floodplain in the East River, Colorado, USA - East River MetaG ERMLT830_2 | ecosystem: Environmental > Terrestrial > Soil > Floodplain ...
CTCCGTCATCTCCCCCGCGCACAGGTACCAGCACTCCGCCGCCCCTCGCTTCTGTCCCAGTTCCACGAGCTCCTTCAGCGGCTCCACCCCCGTCCGCGAGGCCTTCCAGCGCTTCGCCGCGACCAGCGTCATCCGCGCGGCCCTCTCCAGCGCGAAATCCGCTGCGCCCTCGATGCGCTTCACCTGATAGCCCTCGCGCCGGAAGCCCGCTTCGAGCGCGCGGGCGAACTCCTCCCAGCTCGCCTGCCGCAGTGCGTCGAGCGAGGCGGCAACCTTCTTCGCGCTCGGCGCGCGGAACTGCTTCCAGCCGGCCACGAAGCCGATCACAAGGAACGGCAGGCCGCCGGCGACCGCGTACATGGCGGGGAGGAAGTAGCGCATGGCGCCGAACACTGCCGCCGCCACCAGGAAACTCACCCACCACGGCGAGCGCAGCAGCACCGCGAAAAGGGAGTTCTCGGCCATCTTCCATTTCATGGATGGGAACGATACCCGATGCGGGGGACGGCGTGCCCGCGCCGCGGGTTGCCCTTGAGCCGTGCCGGGCGAGGGCGTAGTGTCTGGTCTCTGAAGGAGGCGCACTCATGACAACCGTGACGCAGATCCTCAAGTCGAAACCCGACAAGACCGTGCATGCGATCGCCCCCGCGGCGTCGGTGCTCGAGGCGGTCAGGCTGATGGCCGAGAAGAACGTCGGCGGGCTGCTGGTGCTCGATGGCGGGAACGTGATCGGCGTCGTGACCGAGCGCGACCTGGCGCGCAAGGTCTTTCTCATGGCGAAGTCGGCGCAGGACACGTCGGTGCGCGAGATCATGACCACGCAGGTCATGTACGTGAGCCCCGAGCGCACGAGCGAGGAGTGCATGGCGCTGATGACCGAGAACCGCTTCCGCCACCTGCCCGTGCTCGACAAAGGCAAGCTCGTCGGCCTGGTCTCCATCGGCGACCTGGTGAAGGACGTGATCTCCGAGCAGAAATTCATCATCGAGCAGCTGGAGCACTACATCGCGGGGTGAGCGCGAACGCGGGCGGCGGCGCGCCTGCATCGGCGCTATAGTAGGCGCCCCCAAGGATCAAGGAGAGTCGCCTTGAGCACCGTTCCCAACCATGCCCTGCGCCAGCTGCGCGCGGGCAAGCTCGCCATCGGCCTCGGCCTGCGCCAGGCGCGCACCGTGGACATCGCGCAGATCGCGAAGACCGCCGGCTTCGACTGGCTGTTCATCGACTGCGAGCACAACTCGATGGGCACCGACACCGCGGCGCAGATCGCCTCCGCTTCGCTTGCCGTGGGCATCACCCCGGTGGTGCGCGTCGCGGGCAAGGAACACTGGCTTTCCTCGCGCATGCTCGACAACGGCGCGCAAGGGATCGTCGTCCCCCACGTGGATACGGAGCTCGAGGCCAAGCGCATCGCCGACCACTGCCGCTTCCCGCCGATCGGGCATCGCTCGATGGGCGGCGGGCTGCAGCAGATCGGCTTTGCTTCGATGCCGGTGGGCGAGACCTCGCGCATCGTGAACGAGGAGACGCTCGTCGTGGTGATGCTGGAGTCGCCCAAGGGGATCGAGAACTGCGAGGCGATCGCCGCCACGCCGGGCATCGACGCGCTCCTGATCGGCACGAACGACCTCTGTTTCGAGATGGGGATCCCGGGACAGTTCAACGACCCGCGCGTGGTCGAGGCCTACAAGAAGACCATCGCCGCCTGCAAGAAGCATGGGAAATTCGCGGGCATGGGCGGGATGTACACGCCCGAGCTCCTCGAGCGCCACGTCAACATGGGCGTGCAACTCATCCTCTCGGGCTCGGATTTTTCGCTGCTCATGCAGGCGGGCACGGCGCGCGCGAGCCTGGTGCGCGGGTACGAGAAGAAGGCCTAGGGAGGGCGCCGGCTCGCCGGCGCGATTCGCGGCAGCGCGGCCATGGACCCCGACCGGGAGCTTCCGCAGGCGCTCGCCTCGATGGCGAAGTACTTCGACGCGGAGGGGCGCGCGTGCGATTGGGCGGCGCTCCGCGCCTCACGCGAGCGCGGGCATCTTGCCGTGATTCTGGAAGGGCTCGAGGGCTTCGATCCCGCGAGCGTGCGCATCGCCGGACAGACCGCCTTCTGGATCAACGTCTTCAACGCCGCCGTGCTGCGCGACGCGCCGGAGCTGGAGCTGACTCTCGAGGACGACAAGCCGGAGGTGGGGGCGTATTTCGGGCGCCCGCGGCTCACGATCCACGGGCAGGCGTACTCGCTCGACGACCTTTACCACGGCGTGCTGCGCGGCAACGCGCTGGCGCCCGGCAGCCCGCGCGCGCCCATGCGGCGCGACGATCCGCGCCTCGCCCATGTGCCCATCGCCCTCGACGAGCGCTTGCATTTCGCGCTGTTTCGCGGCGCGCGCTCCTCGCCCGCGTTTCGCGTCTTCGAGAGCGGCAGGCTCGACGTCCAGCTCGAGGAAGCCGCCACGCAGTACATCCGGCGCGCCGCGCAGGTGGAGGGCGACGGCCGTGTGATCGCGGTGCCCAAACTGCTGCAGTGGTACGCAGCGGACTTCGGCGGCAAGAGCGGCGTGCTGGAGTTCGTCCTGCGGCGGCTGGACGACGCGTCCGTCGAGCGCGCCGAGCGCCACCTTGGCCACCTGAAGCTCCGCACCCTCGCGTTCGACTGGCGGCTGCATCGCCGGTGAACGTTCGGGGCTATAGTAGGCCATGAGCGACATCCGCGAGCGGCGCGCCAGGCTGCGCGAGCTCATCGCCTCCGGCCGCACCATCGCGGTCCCGGGCGCGACCGACGCGCTCTCGGCGCGCCTGATCGAAAAGCACGGGTTCGACGCGGTCTACATCGGCAGCTACGCCACCGCGGCGAGCCGCTACGGGCTGCCGGACACGGGGCTTCTCACGCTCGAGGATCTCGCCGGGCAGGTGCGCTCGATTGCCAATGCCGTGAAGATCCCGGTGATTGCGGATGCCGAAGGCGGCTTCAACGATCCGGGGAACATGTGGCGCACGGTGCAGGCCTTCGAGCAGGCGAACGCGGCCGCGATCCACATCGAGGATCACACGGGCACGGGCAAGCACACCGACCTGCCGCAGCGCCTGCGCCCGATCGAAGAGGCGGCGGCACGCATCCGTGCGGCGGTCGATGCGCGCACGGCGCCGGATTTCCTCATCGCGGCACGCACCGACGCCCTCTGGATCGGCGGGGAGCTCGGCGAGGCGCTGCGGCGTCTCGAGGCCTACGCCAAGGCGGGCGCCGACCTCGTCTTCCCCACGAATGCCACCCCCGCGCAGCTCACCGAGATCAGGCGCCGCGTGCAAAAGCCCCTCATGATCGTGGACCTCCCCGGCGGCACGTTGGCGGACGAGGAGCGCGCAGGCGCTTCGATCGTCCTCTACTTCGGCTTTGCGGCGCGCGTGCAGTTCGACGCGCTCGGCCGCGCGCTCGAGACCTTCAGGCGCACGCAGGATGCCAACGCCGTGCCCGGCTACCGCGAGCGGGTGCGCGAGTTCGAGGAGCTGATGGGGTACAAGGAGTACGTCGAGCGGGCCAGGCGGTACGGCGACTAGGGAGCCTCTGATCTATTCGCGCGGTGGCGCGTTGCGGGCGGTTTCCTTGATCCGCCTCAATGTCCCCCGCCCCGGGAAGTGCATGCTGGGACATTCGCATGCTGCAGATCATCATCCAGGGACGGGGCGGGCAAGGGGCGCAGCTCGCGGGAACGCTGCTTGCCACGGCGTTCTTCGCCGAGGGCCGCGAGGTGCAGAGCTTCGCCACCTACGGCGGCGCGCGGCGCGGGACGCCGGTCAGCTCCTTCATCCGGGTGGACGACAAGCCGATTCGCCTGCGCTGCGACATCGAGGCAGCCGACGCGCTGCTTTGCTTCGACGCGAGCCTCCTCGAAGGCAGGTTCCTCGCCACCGCCACCCCGCGAACGTTGATCGTGGTCAATTCGCGCCGCCCGCCAGAGCATTTCGCCCACGCCCTGCCCGGGTACCGCGTGCTGCCGGTGGACGGGCTGGAGGTCGCGCAGCGCAACGGCCTCGGGCGCATCGTCAACTCGGCGCTCCTCGGCGCGCTCGCCTGCGCCGTGGGCGCGCCGTCATTGGAAGCGCTCGAAGCGGCGATCGCCGAAGAAGCGCCGAAGAACGCGCCCGAGAACGCGGCGGCCTGCGTGGAAGGCTACCGCCGCATCGAAGCGCAGCTCGCCAGGGTGGCCGCATGAATTCGCCTGCGCTCCCGCCGCCCACCTGGACCACCGGCACCACCGAGGCGATCCGCACCGGCACCTGGCGCGCGGCGCTGCCGGCGTACGCGAAGACGCCCTCGCCCTGCCGTCTCGCCTGCCCGGTGAACGGCGACATCGCGCGCTGGATGCAGCAGGCAAGGATAGGAGACTGGCATGGCGCATGGTCGACTCTCAGCGAACACAATCCCTTTCCCGCGGTGGCTGGTCGGGTATGCCACCACCCCTGCGAGAGTGCCTGCAACCGCGGCAGCTACGACGGCGCGCTCGCCATCTGCGCGCTCGAGCGCCACGTCGGCGAGCGCGCGCTCGCGGAAGGCTGGCGCTATCCGCAGGCGCCGCAGGGCGCGGGCCGCGTAGCGATCGTCGGCGGCGGCCCCGCGGGCCTCTCGGCGGCCTACCACCTGCGCCGCCGCGGCTGCGCGGTGACGATCTTCGAGGCGCAAAGCGAGCTCGGCGGCCTCCTGCGCTATGGCATTCCACCCTATCGCCTGCCGCGCGCCGTGCTGGACGGCGAGATCGAACGGATCCTCGCGCTCGGCGTGGAGGTGCGCACGGGCGCTGCGCTCGAGCACGAAGAAGACTACCTGCGCCTGCGCGCGGAGTTCGACGCGGTGGTCCTGGCGCAGGGCGCGGGCGTAGCCAAGCGCCTTTCGCAGCTCGACTACGCCAAGCCGTGGGTCATGGACGGGGCGAGCTATCTTGCGCAGGCGAACGCCGGCAAGCCGCCCGCGCTCGGGCCACGCATCGCCGTGATCGGCGGCGGCAGCGCCGCGATGGACGTCGCGCGCAGCGCACGCCGCGCCGGCCACGAGGTGACCGTGCTCGCGCTCGAGACCGAGGCGCAAATGCCCGCGCAGCGCGAGGAGGTGCTCGAGGCGAAAGACGAGGGCGTGCGGCTCGCGGACGGCGCGATGCTGCGTTCGGCCGCGCGCGCAGGCGCGGGCCTGCGGCTCGAGTGCACCCGCGTGAAATTCGAGGACGGCCGCGTGGAAGTTCTTCCCGGGACTGAATTCCGGCTCGAAGCGGACGCGGTGATCACGGCGATCGGCCAGGACCCGGAACTCGCGCCGCTGCGCTGGCTCGCGCCCACCGGCGCGCTCATCCCGGCCGACGCGCGCGGCGCGACGCCGAGCGATGGCGTGTTCGCGGCGGGCGACGCGGCGAGCATGCAGCGCTTCGTCACGCATGCGATCGGCATGGGCCAGCGCGCCGCGCTCGAGATCGACCGCCGGCTCCGCGGCGAGCCGGAGGCGCCGCAGGAGACCGAGACGCGGCCGCCGGTGCCCTACGCCGCCATCAACACCTGGTACCACGCGCGCGCGCGGCGCGCCGAGGGCGGGCGCGAGGCCGCCGCGGAGATCGAGCAGGCGCTCGCGGAAGCCGCGCGCTGCTTCTCCTGCGGCGAGTGCACCTTCTGCGACAACTGCTTCACCGCCTGCCCGGACATGGCGGTGCGGCGCGCCAACGGCGGCTACGCCATCGACGACAAGTACTGCAAGGGCTGCGGCCTGTGCGTGCGCGAATGCCCGACCGGCTCGATCGCCATGCAGGAGGAAATGCGGTGAGGGAGCAGCCATGAACGCCGCCGGCACGCGCGTGCTCCTCACCGGCAACCACGCGGTGGCCTGGGGCGCGCGGCTCGCGCGCCCGAAGGTGGTGCCCGTGTATCCGATCACGCCGCAGACGCCGGTGCTCGAGTTGCTCACCGAGTTCCAGGCCGCGGGCGAGCTCGATGCCGAGTTCCTCACGCCGGAGTCCGAGCACTCGGTGATGGCGGCCTGCATCCCGGCCTCGCTCGCCGGCGCGCGCGTCTTCACCGCCACCGCCTCGCAGGGCCTGATGCTGATGCACGAGGTGCTGCACTACGCGAGCGGCGCGCGCGCGCCGATCGTGATGGCGAACGTGAACCGCACCATCGCCTCGCCCTGGGCCTTCTGGCCCGACCAGACCGACAGCATCGCCCAGCGCGACACCGGCTGGGTGCAGCTCTACGTGGAGTCGGCGCAGGAAGCCCTGGACACGGTGCTGCAGGCCTATCGCATCGCCGAGCAGGTGAGCCTGCCGGTGATGATCAACCTGGACGCCTTCTACGTCTCGCACGCGCTCGAGCCGGTGCGCGTGCCGGAGCAGGCGCTCGTGGACGCCTACCTCCCGCCTTACGCGCCCGAGCACCGGCTCGATCCGGAGCGCGGCGAATCGTGGGGCAATGTCGTCACCCAGGACATGTACATGCGCCACCGCCGCGCCATCGGCGAGGCGATGGACAAGGTGCCGGCGGCGGCGATCGCGGCCGATCGCGAATGGCGCGAGCGCACCGGGCGCGGCTGGGGCATCCTCGAGCGCTACCGCTGCGACGGCGCGCAGACGGTCATTGTCACCATGGGCAGCATGTGCGGCACCGCGCGCGAAGCGGTGGACGCGCTGCGCGATGCGGGCGTGGCGGCGGGTCTTCTGAAGGTGCGCCTGTTCCGGCCGCTGCCGGCAGCCGCCTTGCGCGAAGCGCTCGCGGGCGTGAGCGACGTCGTGGTGCTGGACCGGAACTTCTCGCCCGGCGCGGGCGGCGTGCTGCACCAGGAGCTGCGCGGCGCGCTCTACGGCATGCCGGATGCGCCGCGCGTGCACGGCTATCTCGCGGGCGTGGGCGGCGTGAACGTGCCGCCGGCGAAGATCGTGGAGCTCGCGCGCCGCGCGGGCGATGCGCAACCGAAGGCGGAGGCGCTATGGGCGTGATGACCGATCTGCTGTGCTCGGGCCACGCGGCCTGCCCGGGCTGCATCGAGGCGCTCTCGCTGCGTCACGCGCTCGCCGCTCTCGGCCCCGACACGGTGGCGGTGATCCCGCCTTCCTGCCTCGCGATCATCGCCGGGCCGCAGCCGCTCTCCGGCCTGCGCATCCCGGTGTACCAGCCGCCGCTCGCCGCTTCGGCGGCTTCGGCCTCGGGGCTGCGCCGCGCGCTCGATGCGCTCGGGAAGAAGGACACGCAGGTGGTGGTGTTCGCGGGCGACGGCGGCACCTACGACATCGGCTTCCAGTGCCTGTCGTCGGCCGCCGAGAGGAACGAGAACATCCTCTACGTCTGCTTCGACAACGAGGGCTACATGAACACCGGCGCGCAGAAGTCCTCGTCCACGCCGCACTTCGCGCGCACCGGCTCCACGCCCGCGGGCAAGGCCTCGAAGAAGAAGAACCTCACCGAGATCATGGCCGCCCACGAAGTGCCCTACGCGGCGACCGCGTCGGCGGGCTACCTGCCGGATTTCCTGCGCAAGGTGGAGAAAGCCAGGGCGATGCGCGGCTTCAGGATCATCACGCTGCTCGTGCCGTGCCTCGACGGCTGGGGCGTGCCCGAGGACCAGGGCCTCGCGCTCGCGCGCCTCGCGGTGGAATCGGGCGTCTTTCCCCTCTACGAGGTCGAGGACGGACGCCGCTATACGCTGAACGGGCCGCCCAAGACGCGGCCGGTACGCGACTACCTGCAGGTGCAGCGCCGCTACCGCGCGCTGGATGAATCCTCGGTGCAGACGCTGCAGAGCGAGGTGGACGAGGGCTGGGAGCGGCTGCTCGCGCGCGTGTAGCGATCGCGGCGGCGCAGCTCAAGGCAGGCCGCAAAATGAAAGGCCCCGCTTATCTGCGGGGCCTGTTGCCCGAGTTCACGGGCAGCGCCTTGTGGGCGCTCCTGAATGCGCGGGATTGCCGCGCCTGGACTTCGTGAGGGGCGCTATCCCAACCGATCGCCAGGAGTTTCGCGACTGCGGCCGATGCTCCGGCTGCCCTCGTTGGTCCGATTCCAAGATACCACCGGCGCGCGGCGCGTCAACGGCGAGTTGGCGTTCATTTAATCCAGATCAAGAGTTGCGCGAATTCGACCGCCGCGCGGGCCGTGCGCACTCGCCGCTTCCAAGCCCCTGCCCTGCCGAGGGTTGAACTGGGACTCGTTTGGCCTCACATTGGCCCAATGGACGTCACCACACCCACCTTCGAGCGCGAGGTGCTGGAAGCCTCGAAGACCACGCCCGTCGTCGCCGACTTCTGGGCGCCGTGGTGCGGGCCCTGCCGCTCGCTCACGCCGATCCTGGAGAAGGTGGCGAAGGACTACGCGGGCCGCGTGAAGCTCGTGAAGATCAACTCCGACGACAACCAGGAGATCTCCCAGGCCTTCGGCATCCGCTCGATCCCCAACGTCATCGCCTTCAAGGACGGCAAGGCGGTGTCGCAGTTCATGGGCGCGCAGCCCGAGGGCCAGGTGCGCGCGTTCTTCGACAAGCTCCTGCCCTCCGCTTCCGAGCTCGCGCTCGCGCGCGCGGAGGCGCTCTATGCGGGCGGCAAGCTCGACGAGGCCGAAGCCGAGCTCGCCAAGGTGAAGTTCGACCCGGACTACGAGGCGCGCATCGAGGCGCTGAAGCAAGGCATCGCCTACGCGCGCGCGGGCAACAGCGGGCCCGGCGTGGATGAATTGAAAGCGAAGCTCGCCGCGAACCCCGCCGACCACGAGGCGCGCCTCGCACTCGCCGGGCTCCACGCCGGAGGCAAGCGCTACCGCGAGGCGATGGACGAGCTCGTCGAAATCGTGCGCCGCGCGAAGGACTTCAAGGAAGGCGAGGCGCGCAAGCAGCTCCTCAACCTCTTCAACCTCGCCACCGACCAGCCGGAGCTCGTCTCCGAATACCGCCGCAAGCTCGCCAGCGCGCTGCACTAACCCCAATTTTCAGGCGCGGTGGTGGACTTCGTCGACGAAGTACACCGGCGCCGGGATGGCTTCGTAGCGCGCCTTGAGCTGCAGCGCGAGGTAGAGCGAATAGTGGCGCGCCTGCATCAGGTTGCCGCCCATGAACCACAGGCCCGGCTGCTGGGTGGGCTTCCACATGTTGCGCAGCTCGCCCTCCCACGGCCCCGGGTCGTGGCGCGTGTCCGAGCCCAGTCCCCAGCACTTGCCCACGCGCGCCGCCACCTCGGGCGAGATCAGCTCCGCCGCCCACTGGTTCATCGGGCCGTAGCCGGTGGCAAAGACGATCAGGTCCGCGGGCAGCACCGAGCCGTCCGTGAGCAGCACCGAGCGCTCGGCGATGCGCGAGATCTCCGCGGGGCTCTTCAGCTTGATGCTGCCGTCGACGACGAGTTGCGAGGCGCCGACGTCGATGTAGTAGCCCGCGCCGCGGCGCAGGTAGGTCGAGTGGATCCCCGAGCCGTCCTCGCCGAAGTCGTACAGGAAACCGGCCTGCGAGAGCCCCTCGTAGAGGCTTGCGTCGCGCTTCCTGATCGCCTCGTAGATCGGCTTCTGGAAGGAGGGCAGCAGCTTGAAGGGGACCGCGGCGACGGTGAGGTCGGCGATCTCGGTGGTGACCCCCGACTCGAGCGCCTGCTCGGAGTACAGCCGCCCCCAGGCGTGCTCCATCAGCGCTTCGGAGGTCACGACCACGGTGGAGGAGCGCTGCACCATGGTGACCTCGTTCGCGCCGTGCTCCCAGAGGTCGGCGGCGATGTCGTGCGCCGAGTTGTTCGCGCCGAGGATGACGCAGTTGCGGCCGCGCCAGGTCTCGCCGCTGTCGAACTGGCTCGAGTGGCACAGGTGCCCGGCGAACATCTCCGCGCCCGGAATCGCCGGCATTTGCGGAAAGCCCGACATGCCGGTGGCGAGCACGAGTTGCCTGGGCCGCAGGATCACCAGCTGCCCGCCCCGGTTGACCTGCACGCGCCACTCGCCGGCCGACTCGTGCCAGTCGGCCTTGACGCACTTGGCCGAGGTCCAGACGTCCAGCTCCATCACGCGCGCGTACATCTCCAGCCAGTCGCCCATCTTGTCCTTGGGCGTGAACATGGGCCAGTGGTCGGGATACGGCAGGTAGGGCATGTGGTCGTACCACACCGGGTCGTGCAGCACGAGCGAGCGGTAGCGCTTGCGCCAGGAGTCGCCCGCGCGCTCGTTCTTCTCGATGACGAGCGCCGGGACGCCAAGGCGCTTGAGGCGCGCGGCGAGCGCCAGGCCGCCCTGACCCCCGCCCACGATCAGCACGTAGGGCTGGCGCGCGGTGCCGAGCTCTTCCAGCTCGAGCCGACGGCGCTCGAGCCATGAGCGCCGGTCCGGGTGCACGCCGTGCTCCACGCCGCGCTCGCGCGCGCGCCCGGCCTTTTCCTCGTGGCCTTTGAGCTCCTGCAGCGTGGTGAGGAGCGTCCACCCCTTGCCGTTCTTCAGGCGCAGGTGGCCCGTGCCGCGGCCGACCACCGTCTCGAAGCCGAACCACGCCTCGGTGACGCCGTTCTCGGTCGCCACGGCGCCCAGCGGCACGAATCCCGTTGGCCTGGTGGCGGCAAGCGTCGCCGCGAGCATCGCCCTGATCTCGTCGCGCCCCTCGAAGGTCTTGATGGTCCAGGTGAAGGCGACGAGGTCGCGCCAGTAGCACTCCTCGCCGAAGAGCGCGGCCGCGCCCCCGAGGTCGTGCTGCGAGAGCGCCTTGGCGAGCTTGTCGAGCCAGGTGGAGACGGGGTCCTTCATGGGCGACGGAATTCGTGCTTCAGGCGAGCGGGCATGTGCGCGCGCATTCTCGCGCACAAACCGCCGCCGATTTGCGCTGGTTGTCCTGTCGAAACTGAAACGGCTATTTGTTGCGCTTGAGCAGGTCGGCGAGGCCGGCCAGGGGCTTGTGCGTCGCGGCAGGCTTGGGCTTTTCCTTGCCGTCGCCGCCCGCGCGGGCATCCTCCACACGCGCGTGCTCGTTCTCGTGGCAGTACACGCACAGCAGCTCCCAGTTCGAGCCGTCGGGCGGATTGTGGTCGTGGTTGCCGTCCTTGTGGTGGACGGTCAGCTCGCGCAGCCGCGAGGCCGGGAACTCGCGCGCGCAACGCACGCAGATCCACGGCAGGATCTTGAGCGCCCGCTCGCGGTATTCGGAGGGCGCCGTCACAGGGCTGCCCGGGGCCGATGCGCAGGCCGGGTCACTTGAGTCCCCACGCACGCGTGGTGGAGAATGGCCGCTTCACAGGAGGCCATCATGCACACCGTCATGTGGACATTCAAGGTGCCCGCGGGCACCGGCAAGCAGGACCTCGTCAACACTATCAACGCCACTGCCCACACCTACCAGGGCATCCCGGGGCTGATCCGCAAGTATTACGGCATCGCCGAGGACGGGCAGACGCTGGTGGGCATCTACCTGTGGCAGTCGAAAGCGGACGCCGAGCGCTTCTACACGCCGGAGTGGATCGCGATGGTGACCAAGCGCTGGAACGCGCCGCCCGTGCGCCAGCAGTGGATGACGCCGATGGTGGTGGAGAGCGCCGAGCAGCGGCTGGTGAAGGCGGCTTAGCGATGGCCGTGGGGTGCGCCGGGCAGCGCTTGGTGAAGGCGGCCTAGCGTTGGCCGCGCAGACGACGCTCACCTTCCGCACGCGCGGGCGCGGCACCACCGAGATCACTGCGGAAGTCGAGCGCGCAGTGCACGACACGGGCGTGCGCACCGGCCTGTGCAACGTCTTCCTGCAGCACACCAGCGCCTCGCTGATCCTGTGCGAGAACGCCGCGCCGGCGGTGCGCAAGGACCTGGAGACGATCCTCGCGCGCCTCGCGCCGGATGGCGACCCGGCCTACGTGCACGACGACGAAGGCCCGGACGACATGGCCGCGCACGCAAGGTCGGTGCTGACGACGAACTCGCTGCAGATCCCGGTGGCCGAGGGGCGCCTGGCGCTCGGCACGTGGCAGGGCATCTACCTCTGGGAGCATCGACTGCAGCCGCACACGAGGAACGTAGTGGTGACGGTGATTGGATGACTGTGGAGTGCACGGTCCCGCGTCCGGCGGCTGCGAAGTCGCGCAACGCGAGCCGCGTCATCGCATGAGCGCGGACTGCATTTTTTGCCGCCCGCAGCGCGAGATCCTCGCGCGCAACGAGTCGGCGATCGCGGTGTTCGACACCTACCCGGTCTCCCCC
>Ga0137356_1000125_pt1 | contig 12106 bp, 12 predicted proteins | sample EasRivERMLT830_2_FD_102297 | JGI IMG/M metagenome (GOLD analysis project Ga0137356, IMG submission 102297) | Soil microbial communities from meander-bound floodplain in the East River, Colorado, USA - East River MetaG ERMLT830_2 | ecosystem: Environmental > Terrestrial > Soil > Floodplain ...
GGTCGGGCTCCTGCCCGGTCTCCTGCAGGATCTGGCGCGAGATGCGGTTCATCTTGTTGATGGTCTCGATCATGTGCACCGGGATGCGGATGGTGCGCGCCTGGTCGGCGATCGAGCGCGTGATGGCCTGCCGGATCCACCAGGTGGCGTAGGTCGAGAACTTGTAGCCGCGGCGGTATTCGAACTTGTCCACCGCCTTCATCAGGCCGATGTTGCCCTCCTGGATGAGGTCCAGGAACTGCAGCCCGCGGTTGGTGTACTTCTTGGCGATCGAGATCACCAGGCGCAGGTTGGCCTCGGTCATCTCGCGCTTGGCGCGGCGCGCCTTCGCCTCGCCGGTGGACATCTGCTTGTTGATTTCCTTGAGGTCGCGGATCGCGATGCCGATCTTCTGCTGCACCCCCTGGATCTTGCCCAGCAGCTCCAGGATCGAGGGCTCGACCCGGGCGAGCGACTCGCTCCACGGGTTGGCCGCGTTGATCTCGCTGGTGAGCCAGCGCTTGGAGCCCTCGGTGCCGACGAAGGCCTTGATGAAGTGCTGGCGCGGCATCTGCGCCTTGTTCACCGAGATGTCGTGGATCTGGCGCTCATGGCTGCGGATGTCGTCGACCAGGCTCCTCACGCTGTCGCACAGCCGCTCGACCGTGCGCGCGGTGAAGCGGATGGTCATCAGCTCGTTGGAGATCTGGTCGCGCACGCGCAGGTAGTCCTTGTCCTTGGAGCCCTTGTTCTCGAGGACCTTCAGCATCTTGTCGAACAGCCGCCGGATGCGGGCGAACTTCTCCAGCGCCTCGCCGCGCAGCGCGAGCAGGCTCGCAGACTGCGCCGCGCTCTCGTCCTCCTCCGATTCGCCCTCTTCCTCCTCGATCTGCTCCTCTTCCTCTTCCTCGCTCGCGGCTTCCGCCTTCTTCGGGTCGAAGTCGTCCTTGGCGTTCGGGTCGATGAGGCCGTCCACCACCTCGTCGATGCGCAGCTCTTCCTTCTCCACCTTGTCGGCGAGGCCGAGGATCTCGCGCACCGTGGTCGGGCACGCGCTGATCGCCTGCACCATGTGGCGCAGGCCTTCCTCGATGCGCTTGGCGATCTCGATCTCGCCCTCGCGCGTGAGCAGCTCCACCGAGCCCATCTCGCGCATGTACATGCGCACCGGGTCCGTGGTGCGGCCGAACTCCGAGTCCACCGTGGACAGCGCCGCCTCGGCCTGCTCCTCGACGTCCTCGTCGGGCGAGGCGACCGGGGCGGTCTCGGCGGTGATCAGGAGCGTTTCCTGGTCGGGCGCCTGGTCGTAGACCTGGATGCCCATGTCGCCGAAGGTCGAGATGATGGCCTCGATCTGCTCGGCGTCCACCAGGTCATCCGGCAGGTGGTCGTTGATCTCCGCGTAGGTGAGGAAGCCCCGGTCCTTGCCGAGCTTGATGAGCGTCTTGAGACGCATGCGGCGCGTCTCGGCGTCTTCCTTGGGCAGCACGGCCATCGCCGCGAGCCACTCTTCCTTCTTCGCCTTGCGGCCCGGGCGGCCGCGCGCGGCCTTCGCCTTCGCGCCTTCGGCGAGCTTGGCTTCCAGCTGCTCGAGCGCCGCCTTGGCGCTCTTGATGGTGGGTTTCTTGGCCTTGTCGTCGGCCTTGGCGTGCACCTTGGCCGCAGCTTGCGGCTTGGCGTGCTTGGCGGCGGGCGCCTTTTTCTTGGCGGCCGGATGCGCCCTGGCAGCCGGGTGCGCCCTGGCAGCCGGGTGTGCCCTGCCAGCCGGACGCGACTTGGCAACCGGGCGCGACTTGGCGCGAACGGCGACCTTCTTCTTCTTCAACGCCTTGATCTGCTTGGTCTTCTTTCCGGGTTTGCGGGACTGTGCTGTCTTCGACTTGCGCTTCGCTTTGGCCATCCTCGCCTCGTCCTCGCCCAGGAACCGCCGGGCCGGAAAAAAGTGGGCGATTCTACCCCAAACCGGCCTTTAGGAGCGCTGGGCTTTCAGTTGGTGCAGCTCTTTGACGAGGCGATCGAGCTGAACGTTCAACGCGGGATTCGTTCCCAGCTGCCCCTTGAGCGACTCGATCTCGCGGTGCTTGCGCCGCACGCGCAGCGCGAGCTGGGCCTGGCGGAACTCGTGCGCCGCCGACTCGGCGTCTAGGTTCGTCTCCAGCGCCGAAGCCTGCGCGCGGAACACGATCTGCTCGTACTCGCTGCCGTTGAAGCGGTCCACCAGCATGCCGCCGCTCGGCGCCTCGTGGCCGGCGAGGTCCGCGGCGATCGCGCGCAGCGCGTGCGCTTCGGGCATGCCCGGGTCGAGCAGCTCGCCCTCCAGCTCCTGCGCCAGGGCGGGGTTCGCGACCACGCAGCGCAGCAGGTGCTGCTCCTCCGTCCTTGGAATGGCCGATTCGGCTCGCGGCGCGCCGACCCTGCGCGGCGTGGCGGCGGCTTCAACGGCGAAGTAGCTCTCGGCATAGTCCGGGGCGATCTGCGCAATCGGTGCGAGCGCGCGCACCAGTTGCATGCGCAGGACCGGCGCGGCGAGCTGCTGCACGAGCGGCCTGGCGCTCACCTGGAAGCGCGCGCGGCCCTCGGGCGTGGCGAGCTCCGAGCGCGCGCGCAGCTCCCCCAGCAGGTAGCCGGTCAGGGTCTGCGACTCGCCGATCAGGCGCTCGAAGGCCTGCCGCCCGTGCGCGCGCACGAAAGTGTCGGGATCCTCGCCCTCGGGAAGGAACATGAAGCGGACAGGATTGGTGTCGGTCGCGAGCGGCAGGCTCACTTCGAGCGCGCGCCAGGCCGCCTTGCGGCCGGCCGCGTCGCCATCGAAGCAGAACACGAGCTCCGCGCCATTCTCGCGCAGCTCGCGCAGCAGGCGCGTCACATGCACGGGCGTGGTCGCCGTGCCCAGCGTCGCCACCGCGTAGCCGACGCCGTGCTGCGCGAGCGCCACCACGTCCAGGTAGCCCTCCACCACCAGCGCGCGCTTCGCCTCGTGCATTGCCGCGCGCGCGTGCCCCAGGCCGTAGATCTCCTCGCCCTTGTGGAAGAGCGGCGTCTCGGGCGAGTTCAGGTACTTCGGCTCGCCCTCGCCGATCACGCGGCCGCCGAAGCCGACCACGGCGTCGCGCCGGTTGAAGATCGGGAACATGACGCGGCCGCGGAAGCGGTCGTAGCGCTTGCCCTCCTCGCCCTGGATCACCAGCCCGCACTCGACCAGCCGCGCATCGTCGTAGTCGGGAAACGCGGCCTTCAGCGCCTGCCAGTCCTCCGGCGCGTAGCCGATGCCGAAGCGCGCCGCGACCTCGCCGGAGAGGCCGCGCTTCTTCAGGTAGTCGACGGCCTGCGGCGCTTTCTTGAGCTCGGCGCGGTAGAACGCCATCGCCTTTTCGAGCAATGTCGCAAGGCCGCCCTCGTGCTCTTTCTGCTGCGCCTCCTGCGGCGTGCGCGGCTGCCAGGCGGGAACCTGCATGCCGACGGACGCCGCAAGCTCCTTGATGGCGTCGACATAGCCCATGCCGCCGTAATCCATGAGAAAGCCGATGGCGTTGCCGTGCTTCTGGCAGCCGAAGCAGTGGTAGAACTGCTTCGCCGGGCTCACCGTGAAGGACGGCGTCTTCTCGTTATGGAACGGGCACAGCCCCGAGTAGTTGGCGCCCGCCTTCCTCAGCTGCACGTAGCGCCCGACCACCTCGACGATGTCGATGCGGTTGAGCAGGTCCTGCTTGAACGATTCCGGAATCACGGCAGTCCGGGGAGGGAAGCCCGGCTTGCAGTTTAAGCCGCGCGCGCGCGCTTGGGGCATCGGCGCCGCGGCGCCGAACGCCGTACCGCGCCCATCCCCGTGGCGCGGCCCGGGGAGCCTCTGGCCTATCCGCCGAGCTTGGCTTTGACGAGGCCGGAGACCTTGCCCATGTCGGCGCGGCCGGCGAGTCGGGCTTTGAGGAGCGCCATGACCTTGCCCATGTCCTTGACGCCGCTCGCGCCCGACTCCGCCACGGCGGCGGCGATTGCCTGCGCCACTTCGGCTTCGCCCAGCTGCTGCGGCAGGTAGGCCGAGAGCACGCCGATCTCGAATTTCTCCGCGTCCGCCAGGTCCTGGCGCGCGGCCTTCTCGTACTGCGCGATCGATTCGCGGCGCTGCTTCACCATCTTCTCGATGATGCCGAGCACGTCGGCGTCGGCGAGCGCGATGCGCTCGTCGACTTCCTTCTGCTTCATCGCGGCGAGCAGCAGCCGCACCGCCGAGAGGCGCGCCGCGTCCTTGGCGCGCATCGCCGCCTTCATGTCTTCCTGGATGCGTTCCTTGAGGGTCATGGGGGACTCCAGAAATGCAAACGCCCCGGCACGATGCACCGGGGCGCGCGTCGGGAAAAGTCGGGCCTAGTACATCTTCTGCGGCAGCATCTGGCTGCGCAGGCGCTTGTGGTGGCGCTTCACCGCGGCCGCGAGCTTGCGCTTGCGCTCCGAGGTGGGCTTTTCATAGTACTCGCGGGCGCGCAATTCGGTCAGCAGGCCCGTCTTCTCGACGGTGCGCTTGAAGCGGCGCATCGCCACCTCGAAGGGCTCGTTTTCCTTGACGCGTACGGTCGGCATCCAGTTCCCCGGGGTATTCGGAAAGGGCGGCATTGTAACAGATGGGTCAGAATGCAGGCATGCTGATCCTGGGCGTCGAGACCTCCTGCGACGAGACCGGCGTGGCGCTCTACGACGCTGGCGCCGCTCGCCTGCTCGGCCACGTCGTGCACTCCCAGGTGGACATGCACGAGGCCTACGGCGGGGTGGTGCCGGAGCTCGCCTCGCGCGACCACGTCCGTCGCCTCGTGCCCCTCGCCCGCCACCTGCTGTCGAAGGCCGGCCGCGAGCCCGCGGATCTTGGCGCAGTGGCCTACACCGAAGGCCCGGGCCTCGCCGGCGCGCTGCTGGTTGGCGCCTCTTTCGCGCATGCGCTGGCGGCCGCACTCGGTGTCGCGGCGATCGGCATCCACCACCTCGAGGGGCACCTGCTCTCGCCCCTGCTTTCCGCCCGCGCGCCGAAGTTCCCGTTCGTGGCGCTGCTCGTCTCGGGCGGCCACACGCAGCTGATGCGCGTCGAGGGCGTCGGCCGCTACCAGTTGCTGGGCGAGACGCAGGATGACGCGGCGGGCGAGGCCTTCGACAAGACCGCGCAGCTCCTCGGCCTGGGCTACCCGGGCGGGCCCGCCCTGTCGCGGCTCGCCGAGCGCGGCACGCCTGGCCGCCACCGCCTGCCGCGGCCGATGCTTGCGAGCGGCGACCTGGAGTTCAGCTTCAGCGGGCTGAAGACCGCCGTGCTGCTGCTGGTGCGGGGGGCCGATGCCAACGAGCAGTTCCGCGCCGACGTGGCGCGCGCCTTCCAGGACGCGATCGTCGATGTGCTGGTCGCCAAGAGCGCGCTGGCGATGGAAACCACCGGGTACACGCGGCTGGTGGTCGCGGGCGGCGTCGGCGCCAACCGCCAGCTGCGCGCGGCGCTCGATGCGAGAGCGCGCACCGGCGGCTTCGACGTGTACTACCCCGAGCCGGAACTGTGCACCGACAACGGCGCGATGATCGCGCTCGCGGCGGCGCTGCGCCTGCGGGCAGGCCTCGCCACGCCCTCAGGCCACGCGTTCAGCGTGCGCCCGCGCTGGGATCTTCAGGCTTCGGGCTGACCTTCTCGCCCACGCGGCTCTCTTCGCCGCGCAGCAGCCGCCCGATATTCGCCTTGTGGCGCCAGACGAGCAGCGCCGCGATCGCCGCCACCGCCGGAAACACGGGGCGCAGCCCGAACAACCAGAACGCGTAGGCCGGCGCGAACAGCGCCGCCACCAGCGCGGCGAGGGACGAGGTGCGAAAGAACGCCAGGAACGCCGCCCAGGTGGCGAGCGTGCCCAGACCCAGCCACAGATCCAGGCCGAGGAGCGCCCCGGCCGCGGTGGCCACGCCCTTGCCGCCCTGGAAGCGATGGAACAGCGGGAACAGGTGCCCTACGACCACCGCCAGACTGGCGAGCGGCAGGTCGGCGCCGGAGAGCGCCGTCTGCCCCGTCGCCTGCGCCGCGGCGAACACCGCGAGCCAGCCCTTGCCGCCGTCGCCAAGCAGGGTCAGCGCCGCCGCCGCTTTCCTGCCGGTGCGCAGCACGTTGGTGGCGCCGGGATTCTTCGAGCCGTAGCTGCGCGGATCGGGCAGCGCGAAGAGGCGGCTCACCACGATGGCGAAAGACACCGAGCCCAGGAGATACGCAGCGAGGACGACGAGTGCCGTTTGCATGGGGCGGATTCTGACAGCAAGGGCGCCCCTGATCCATTCGCGCGGCCGCGCGTTGCCGCCCAAGCGCGGTGTCGGCTAGGCGTCCGGCAGCGTGAAGTAGAACGCAGCGCCGGCGCCAACCGCGCCTTCGCCGCGCACGCGGCCGCCATGGCGCTCGACGACGCGCCTCACCGTGGCGAGCCCGATGCCGGTGCCTTCGAACTCCTCGGCGTGCAGCCGGCGAAAGGGCTGGAACAGCCCGTCGCTGTAGGCCGGGTCGAAGCCGGCGCCGTTGTCGCGCACCATGAATTCGCCGGCGGCGGTCTTGCCGAACTCGATCACCGCCCGCTCGGTCTTGCCTGTGTATTTCCAGGCATTGCCGAGCAGGTTCTCCAGCACCACGCGCGCCAGCCCGGGATCGGCGTGCGCGGCGAGGCCCTCGGCGAGGCGCCACTCGACGCGCCGCTCTGGTGCGCCGGCTTCGAGCTCCTTCGCCACCAGATTCGCGAGCGCGCTGAGGTCCACTGCGCGCTTGTGCAGCGCGGCGCGGCCGATGCGCGAGAAGGCGATCAAGTCCTCGATGAGCAGCCCCATGCGCCGGGCCGCCGCGCGCACCCGCTGCACGTAGCCGCGCGCCTCCTCGTCCAGCGCGGCGGCGCGCCGCTCCTCCAGCATGCGCGAGAAGCCCTCGATGGCGCGCAGCGGCGCGCGCAGGTCGTGGGACACGGAGTAGGTGAACGCTTCGAGCTCGTGGTTGGCGGCGTCGAGCTCGGCAGTGCGCTCGAGCACCTTGCGCTCGAGCTCGACGTTGAACCTGCGCAGGCGTTCTTCGGCGCTCACCTGCTGCGTGACGTCGCGGCCCGTGCCGTGGTAGCCGAGGAAGCGCCCCGTTGCATCGTAGAGCGGCCGGCCGCTGATCATCGCCCAGTGCACGCGCCCGTCGGGGCTGCGCCGCTCGAGCAGCAGGTCGCGGAACTCCTCGCGCCGCTCGAGCGATGCGCGGTGCGCGGCCCAATCGGCTTCCGTCAAGTTGAGGAAGCCCATCTCCCAGCGCCGCTTGCCGTAGTCGGCGTCCGGCTGCAGGCCCATGCGGTGCAGGACCTCGCCTTCGCGGAACGTGAAGCGGTGCTCGGCGTCGGTCACCCAGTACCAGTCGGAGGACAGGTCCACCAGCGCGCGGAAGCGCTGCTCGTTCTCGCGCAGGGCCTCTTCGGCGCGCTTGCGCGCGGAGACGTCCAGCACGATGACCAGGACGATGCGCTCGCCGGCCTCCTCGATCATCTCGGCGGATACCAGGCTGTCGAAGATCTCGCCATTCCTGCGCCGCGCCCTCGACTCGAAGTCGATCACGCGGCCCTTGGCCGCGAGCAGCTGCTGAAAGCGCGCGCGGTCCTCTGGGTCCACCCACACGCGCAGCGTCGCCGTGCTGCGTCCGATCGCCTCGCTGCGCGACCAGCCGAACAGGCGCTCGTACGCGTCGTTGACGTCGATGACCACGCCGTCGGGCTGGCGCACCAGCGCGACCGCCGCCGGGCTGTTGCGGAACAGCTTCGCCAGCAGCTCCTGGCTGCGGCGCAGCAGGTCGTCGTCCTTCATCGAGGTCGATCTTACCCTCCTGCCCCTATAATCGGCCGCCATGGACGCGATCCTGGTCCGCGATCTGCGCATCGAGTTCCTCATCGGCATCCACAAGCGCGAGCGCTGCGTGGCGCAGACGGTGTCGATCGACCTGGACATCGGCCTGCCGGGTACCGCGGTGTTCAAGAGCGACAAGGTCGCCGACACCATCGACTACGAGCAGGTGACCCTCGGCATCAAGGCCCTCGCCGCGAGCGGGCACTTCCGCCTCGTCGAGACGCTCGCCGAGCGCATCGCGCGGCTGCTGCTCGACGAGTTCGGCGCGCCCTGGGTGAAGGTCTCCGTGGCGAAAATCGGCATCCTCGCCAACGCCAAGTTCGTCGGCGTGACGATCGAGCGCCAGCGCTGAGAACACGGAGCTGCGCCCCCGTTACCCCCGGTGGCCGCTCTGCCACCGTCGCGCACGCGGGAATAGATCAGAGGCTCCCTAATCTTCGAGCGCCACTTCCACCAGCCGCGGCGCGAGCGTGCGCTCGAGCGCCGCGGGCGCGAGGCCGACGAGGAAGCCGCGGCGCCCGCCGTTGATGTAGATCTTCGGCAACGCCAGGATCGAGCGCTCCAGGTACACGGGCAGCTTCTTCCGCGTGCCGAAGGGCGAGGTGCCGCCCACCTGGTAGCCGGAATGCCGCTGCGCCGCCTCCGGCTTGCAGGGCGCTACGCGCTTCACACCGGCCTGGCGCGCGAGGTTCTTGGTCGATACCGTGCGGTCGCCGTGCATCAGCACGAGCAATGGCTTCGCGTTCTCGTCCTGCATCACCAGCGTCTTCACTACGTCGTGCTCCGGCACGCCGAGCGCGCGCGCGGACACCTCGGTGCCGCCGTGCTCGACGTAGGCGTACTCGTGCTCCGTGTAGGCGACGCGGTGCGCCTTGAGGAACATCGTGGCGGGCGTGTCAGCCACGGGGATGGTGCTTCGCGTGCAGCGCCTTCAGGCGCTCGCGCGCCACGTGCGTGTAGATCTGCGTGGTGGAGATGTCGGCGTGGCCGAGCAGCATCTGCACCACACGCAGGTCCGCGCCGTGATTGATGAGGTGCGTGGCGAAGGCGTGGCGCAGCACGTGCGGCGACAGCGCCTTGCCCGGCAACGCCTTGCGCGCGTAGCGCTTGATCAGGTGCCAGAAGGCCTGGCGCGTCATGCCGGTGCCGCGCCCGGTGACGAAGAGCGCGTCCGCCGCCCTCTTGTTCAGGAGCAGCGGCCGCGCGTCGGCGAGATAGCGCTGCACCCAGGACACGGCCTCCTCGCCAAGCGGCACCAGGCGCTCCTTCGAGCCCTTGCCGAGGATGCGCACCACGCCGGCGTCCAGGTTCGCCTCGAAGACCTTCAGCGACACCAGCTCCGAGACGCGCAGGCCCGAGGCGTAGAGCACTTCCAGCATCGCGCGGTCGCGCAGGCCGAGCGCCGCGCCCGTGTCCGGCGCGGCGAGCAGCGCTTCCACGTCCGCCTCCGACAGGCTCTTCGGAAATCGCGGCGCGCGCTTGGGCGCATCGAGCTTGAGCGTGGGGTCGGCGCTGATCGCGCGCTCGCGCAGCGCGTGCTGGTAGAAGCGCTTGAGGGTGGAAAGCATGCGCGCGGCGCTGGTGCTCCTGCCGCGGCGCGCGGCGAGGAACGCGAACAGGTCCTGCTCGCGCGCCTGCCGGAGCGCGCGACCCTCGAGGAAGGCCGCAAGCTGCGCGAGGTCGCGCCGGTACGCCTCCAGCGTGTTCTTCGCCAGGCCGTCCTCCAGCCACAGCGCGTCGCAGAACGCGTCCACCGCCCGCGCGTCCGCGTCGCTCAGGGCCGGAGCGCGAACGCGTCTGCCTGCGCCTCGTGCAGCAGCAGCCAACGCTTGGCCTCGATGAGGTAGCCGTCAGTGGCGTGCCCGAAGCCGCCGATGCCGTCCGCGGCCACCACGCGATGGCAGGGGATCACGATCGGCAGCCGGTTGTCGCCGCAGGCCTGGCCCACCGCGCGCGCCTCGGCGCCCAGCTCGCGCGCGAGGTCGCCGTAGGTGCGCGTGCGCCCGCGCGGGATCGCGCGCATCGCCTGCCACACAGCCAACTGCAGCAGCGTGCCCTCCACGAGCAGCGGCAGCTCAAACGCCGCGTCGGCGTCCTCGCGATAGCGCTCGAGCTGGCGCGCCGCGCGCTCGGCGAGCGCGTTGCGCGGCGCGGCTTCCGGCGCCTCGAGCGGCAGGTAGCGGATATGGGTAACGCGGTCGTCGCGCGTTGCCACCGCGACCTTGAATCTGGGAAAGGCAATCACCGCTGCAAAATCGGGGTCAGAGCGAAATTTCTGCGAGGGCATCGGCATGCGGCGGCTTCCGGGAAATTTCCCTCTGACCCCCTAAGCGGCGAGCTTCTCGATGCGGGCGAGCAGGTCGTCGGCCACCTCGATGCCCCCGGCGCGCAGTTTCTTCTCGGAGGCGAAGCGCTTGGCCCCGGGCAGGCGCACGCCTTCGTCGGCGAGCATGGTGCGCACCACGGTCTCGATGCGCTCGAAGTACCGGTCCATGCCCGCGAGCGCGCCCGGATCGATGGCGAGGAACGCCTGGCCGATCCTCGGCTTGTTGCCCGATTCGGAGAAGAACGAGTCGGCCTCCGGGCCGATCGCGGCGCCGGTGAGCGCGGCGCACACCAGCTCGAAGGCGAGCGCGAGCATCGCGCCCTTGGTGCCGCCGATGGGAAACAGGCTCCCCTGCTCGATCGCCTCCTTCGGATCGGTCGTGGGCTTGCCGTGCCGGTCGAGCGCCCAGCCCTCGGGAATCTTCTCACCCTTTTGCATCGCGACCATGATCTTGCCGCGCGTGACCGTCGTGAGGGCGAGGTCCACCACGATCGGTTCCGCACCCTGGCGCGGAAAGGCAAAGGCGACCGGATCGGTGCCGAAGAGCGCCTTCTTGCCGCCCCACGCTGGGATGGCCGCCGGGGAGTTGGTGAAGGCGACGCCGACCATGCCCGCCTGCGCGACCTTCAGCAGGTGGATGCCGAGCACGCCGACGTGCGCGCTGTTGCGGATGCCGGCAAAGCCGATGCCGTTGCGGCGCGCGCGCTGGATCACCTCCTCGATGGCCCAGGCGGCGGACTCGTAGGGCAGGCCATCGGCGTTGTCGATGAGGCACACGGCGGCCTTCTCCGCCGCCATCGAGGGCTTCGCCCTGCCGTCCGCGCGGCCGTTCCTCAGCATCGAGCAATAAAAGGGCACCCGCGACATGCCGTGGGTGGGCAGTCCCTGCTCCTCGGCGCGCACCAGGTGCTGCGCGGTGCTCTCGGCCATCGCCTCGTGCGCGCCGGCGTTCAGCAGCGCCTGCTTCGCCAGACGGAACAAATCCTGCGTCTTCTTCTTCATAATGGCGATTCTAACCGCACGTTTTCCAGGAGGAGGTCGCATGGGAAGCATGATCGAACTGAAGGCAGCCGACGGACACAAGCTCGCCGCGTACCGCGCCGAGCCCGCCGGCAAGCCGCGCGGCGGCGTGGTGGTGATCCAGGAAGTCTTCGGCGTGAACAGCCACGTCAAGTCGGTCGCCGACGGCTACGCGAAGGACGGCTACCTCGCCGTCGCGCCCGCGATGTACGACCGCCTGCAGCGCGGCTACGACACGGGCTACTCGCAACCCGAGATCCAGGCGGGCATCGCGGTGATGCAGAAGCTCGACTGGAAGAACACCCTGCTCGACGTCGAGGCCGCCATCAAGGACGCGGCAAAGGCGGGCAAGGTCGGCATCGTCGGTTATTGCTGGGGCGGCACCGTGTCGTGGGTAGCGGCCGCGCGCGCCACGGGCCTGGCGTGCTCGGCCCCGTACTACGGCGGCGGCATGCCCGGCTTCATCAGCGAGAAGCCCAAGGTGCCGACGATGTGCCATTTCGGCGAGCTCGACCAGTCGCCGACGCTCGAGCAGTCCAAGGCCATCGCCAAGACGCACCCGGAGATCACGGCGCACTTCTATGCGGGCGCCGGCCACGGCTTCAACTGCGACCAGCGCGGCTCGTATCACGCCGAGAGCGCGAAGCTCGCGCGCCAGCGCACGCTGGAGTTCTTCCGCAAGCACCTCGGGTAGGGCAGGCACTTGGCCCACCCTGCCGTAAACCGGCAGTTCCGCCTCGCCGCGCGCCCGGTCGGGCTGCCGAAGGCGAGCGACTGGCAGCTCACCACCGAGCCCGTAGCGGAGCCCGCCGAAGGCCAGGTGCTGATCAAGGTGCTGCAACTGTCGCTCGACCCCGCGATGCGCGGCTGGATGAACGAGGGGCGCAGCTACATTCCCCCGGTGGGTATCGGCGA
>Ga0137356_1000126_pt1 | contig 12088 bp, 10 predicted proteins | sample EasRivERMLT830_2_FD_102297 | JGI IMG/M metagenome (GOLD analysis project Ga0137356, IMG submission 102297) | Soil microbial communities from meander-bound floodplain in the East River, Colorado, USA - East River MetaG ERMLT830_2 | ecosystem: Environmental > Terrestrial > Soil > Floodplain ...
ATTCGTCGTAGTGCCGCTCTTCGCCAACCAGTACTGGCTCTCCGCGATCCTCACGCCGTTCCTGATCTTCGCGCTCGCCACGCTGGGACTGAACATCCTCACCGGCTATGCCGGCCAGCTGTCGCTTGGCACCGCGGCGTTCATGGCCGTCGGCGCGTTCATGGCTTACAACTTCGTGCTGCGCATGCCCTGGCTCGGCATCCTGCCCGGCTTCGTGCTGGCGGGGCTTTGCGCGGCGGGGGTCGGCATCGTCTTCGGATTGCCCAGCCTGCGCATCAAGGGTTTTTATCTGGCGGTGGCCACGCTCGCTTGCCAGTTCTTCGTGCTGTGGGCGATCCAGCGCTGGGGATGGATCACGAACCACAGTGCCACTGGAGTCATCACGGCGCAAAAAATCGAGATCCTCGGCTACGTCTTCGACACGCCGGTCAGGAAGTACGTGTTGACGCTCGCGATCGTCGCGGTGATGGCCCTGCTGGCGAAGAACCTGATGCGCAGCGAGACCGGGCGCGCCTTCATGGCCGTGCGCGACATGGACGTGGCGGCGAGCGTGATCGGCATCCCGATGATGAAGACCAAGCTGCTCGCCTTCGCCATCAGCTCCTTCTACTGTGGCGTGGCGGGCGCGCTGTACGCCTATACCTATCTTGGCACGGTGGAGCCCGAGGCGTTCACGCTGGATCTCTCGTTCCGCATCCTGTTCATGGTGATCATCGGCGGCGTAGGTTCGATCCTCGGTTCCTTTCTTGGCGCCGCATTCATCACGCTGTTGCCGATCCTGCTCAGCGTGCTGTCCGGAGCTTTCTCGCACGCCACCGGCATTGAGCCGTCCCACGCGGTGGTATCCAACCTCGAGTTGATCATCTTCGGCGGGCTGATCATATTTTTCCTCATCGTGGAGCCCCACGGCTTGGCGCGCCTGTGGCAGATCGCCAAGGAAAAGCTGCGTTTATGGCCGTTCCCGCACTAGACACTCGGAATGGATTGGCTATACTCGTTGTTCCGCTATATGAAACAGGCCCCATAGAGGGCCGAACCTAAGGAGACAAGCTCATGAAACGCACTTCTCTCGCCTTGGCGCTGGTGGCCGCGGCCGGCTTCAGCGGCGGCGTGCAGGCGCAGGCCAAGGAGCAGTTCATCCCGGCCAATTTTTACTGGGTCGGCCCCTATGCGCCGGGCGGCTCGGGCTTCGGCGGGGGCATGATCGACTATTTCGCCCTGCTGAACGCGCGCGACGGCGGCATCAACGGCGTCAAGCTGACCTGGGAGAAGTGCGAGACCGAATACAACAACGCGCGCGGCGTGGAGTGCTACGAGCGCTCGAAGAACAAGGGCCCGACCGGCGCCACGGTGATCCATCCGCTGTCCACCGGCATTACCTACTCGCTGATCGAGAAGGGAACGGCGGACAAGATTCCGGTGATCTCGATGGGCTACGGGCGCACCGACGCTTCCGACGGGCGCGTGTTCCCTTACATCTTTCCGCTGATCACCAACTACTGGTCGCAGAACACCGCCAAGATCAAGTTCATCGGCATGAAGGAAGGCGGGATGGACAAGCTGAAGGGCAAGAAGATCGTGAACATCTACCACGACTCCGCCTACGGCAAGGAAACCATTCCGGTACTCGACGTGCAGGCCAGGAAATACGGCTTCGAGGTCACGCACATCGCGGTGGCGCACCCGGGGAACGAGCAGCAGGCGCAGTGGCTGCAGGTACGCCAGATCAGGCCCGACTGGGTGATCCTGCGCGGCTGGGGCGTGATGAACCCCACGGCGCTCAAGGCGGCGCAGCGCGCCGGCTTCCCGCGCGAGAAGATCCTCGGCGTCTGGTGGTCGGGGGCGGAGGAGGACGTGATCCCGGCGGGCGACGCGGCCAAGGGCTACTTTGCGGCGGGCTTCAACCTGCCGGGCACCAACTTCCCGGTGATGCAGGACCTGCTCAAGCATGTCTACAAGGGCGGCAAGGGGGAGATGGACGACAAGTCGCGCATCGGTTCCGTCTACCACACGCGCGGAATCGTCGCCGGTATCGTGACCACCGAGGCGATCCGCAACGCGCAGGCACGCTTCGGCAAGGGCAAGCCGGTGACCGGCGAGCAGATGCGCTGGGGCATCGAGAACCTGGACATCACCGACGCACGCCTCAAGCAGCTCGGCGCGGTTGGCCTGATGTCGGCGCTCAAGGTGTCCTGCCTGGACCATGAGGGCGGTGGCGCGGTGAAGTTCATGCAGTGGGACGGCAGGAAGTGGAACGTCGTCACCGACTGGATCTCGACCGACCAGTCGATCGTGCGGCCGATGATCGAGGCCTCCGCCGCGCAGTACGCAAAGGAAAAGGGCATCACCCCGCGCGACTGCTCGAAGGAAAAATAGCCTAGACCCAGCGCACAGAACGGCCGCCTGCGGGCGGCCGTTTTCACATCCGCCCTTTTTGCGCATATGTCCGCCTCCGCCGCCTATCTTTCCGTCAGCAACGTCGAGGTCATCTACGACCACGTCATCCTGGTGCTGCGAGGCGTGTCGCTGCAGGTGCAGGAAGGCCAGATCGTGGCGCTGCTCGGCGCCAACGGCGCAGGCAAGTCCACCACGCTGAAGGCGATCTCGAACCTCTTGCGCGCCGAGCGCGGCGACGTCACCAAGGGCCAGATCGAGTTCATGGGCCAGCGCATCGACAAGCTCAACCCCGCCGAGCTGGTAAAACGTGGCATCTGCCAGGTGATGGAGGGCCGGCACTGCTTCCAGCACCTCACGGTCGAGGAGAACCTCCTTACCGGGGCCTACACGCGCGGCGGCGCGGACCTCGACGCCGACCTGGAAAAGGTCTACCGCTACTTCCCGCGGCTGAAGGAGCGCCGCAAATCGCAGTCGGGCTACACCTCGGGCGGCGAGCAGCAGATGACCGCCATCGGCCGCGCGCTGATGGCGCGGCCGCGGATGATCCTGCTGGACGAGCCCTCGATGGGCCTCGCGCCGCAGCTGGTGGAGGAGATCTTCGAGATCGTGAAGGACCTCAACCGGAAGGAGAAAGTGAGCTTCCTGCTCGCCGAGCAGAACACCAACATCGCGCTCAAGTACGCCGACTACGGCTACATCCTGGAGAACGGCCGCGTGGTGATGGACGGCGAAGGCAAGTCGCTCGCCGAGAACGAGGACGTGAAGGAGTTCTACCTCGGCTTCTCCTCCGGCGCTCGCAGGAGCTTTCGCGACGTGAAATCCTATCGGCGAAGGAAGCGGTGGCTGTAGATTTCTACGACGCGCTCGAGGCGCGTCGGCCGGAGGAGCGCGAGGCGGCGCTGATGGCGGCGCTGCCCGCGCATCTCGCGCATGCGAAGCGCAATGCGCCAGGGTGGGCGCGCATCCTGCAGGACGTCGATCCCGCCGCTGTGACGACACGCGCGGCGCTTGCGAAGCTCCCGGTGACGCGCAAGTCGGACCTCGCCGAACTGCAAAGAGCGATCCCGCCGCTGGGCGGCCTGAACGCGACACCCATAGAGAAGCTCGCCAAGCTGTTCGCCTCGCCGGGCCCCGTCTACGACCCCGAGGGACGGGGCGCAGACTGGTGGCGAACGGCGCGTTCGATCTACGCCGCGGGCTTTCGTCCCGGCGACCTTGTGCTCAACGGGTTTTCCTATCACTTCACGCCCGCCGCCTCGATGGTGGAGGCCGGCGCGCGCGCGGTCGGCTGCACCGTGGTGCCGGGCGGCACCGGCCAGACCGAGATGCAGGTGGCGGCGATCCGCGACCTGCGCATCACCGGCTTCGGCGGCACGCCCTCGTTCCTCAAGCTGATCGTGGAAAAGGCCGACGAGATGAAGGCCGACATCGCGAGCCTGAACAAAGCGATCGTCGGCGCCGAGTACCTGCCGCCCGCACTGCGCCAGGCGATGGCCGCGCGCGGCATCCGCGTGCTGCAGCTCTACGCCACCGCCGACATCGGCCTGCTCGCCTACGAAAGCGCCATGCCGGACGGCAAGGTGAACGAGGGCATGATCCTCGACGAAGCGCTGATCCTCGAGATCGTGCGCCCAGGGACGGGCGACCCGGTGCCCGCGGGTGAAGTCGGTGAGGTGGTGGTCACGTCGTTCAACGCCGATTACCCGCTCGTGCGCTTCGCCACGGGGGACCTCTCGGCGGTCCTGCCGGGAACGAGCCCCTGTGGCCGGACCAACATGCGCATCAAGGGCTGGATGGGACGCGCCGACCAGACTACCAAGGTGCGCGCGATGTTCGTCACGCCCAAGCAGGTAGGAGAAGTGCTGCGCCGCCACAAGGAGGTTCTCAAGGCCCGCCTGGTGGTGGGAGGCGAGACCGGCAACGACAGCATGACGCTGAAATGCGAAGTGAAGGAGCGCTCTGCAGGGCTTGCCGAAGCGATCGTCGCCTCGATCCGCGACGTCACCAAGCTGCGCGGCGAAGTCGAACTGGTGGCGCCGGGGACCTTGCCGAACGACGGCAAGGTGATAGACGATACGCGCAAGTACGGTTGAATCAACCCAAGGAGGAGGCAACATGTTGAGGACACTTTTTGCCCTGGCGCTCGCCGCGCTGACGGGCACGGCGCTCGCGCAGGGAAAGACAGAGGTGCTCTGGCTGGGCCAGGCGGCGTTCCGCATCACCACGCCCGGCGGCAAGGTGATCGTCATCGATCCCTGGCTGAAGACCAATCCCAAGACGCCGGCGGGCTTCAAGAACCTCGCCGGCCTCGGCAAGGTTGACCTCGTGCTCGTCACCCACGGACACGCGGACCATGTCACGGATGCGGCCGAGCTGGTGAAGATGCACAAGGTGCGGCTCTATGCGCCGCCAGGCCTCTCGAACACGCTCGTCACATTGGGCGAAGTGCCGGCCGACCTTGCGCCGGGAATGAACATCAGCGGCATCGTCACGCCGCTCGGGCCCGAGATCAAGTTCAACATGGTCAGCGCCAACCACAGTTCCGAATATCGATGGAAAGATCCAGCCACGGGCGTGGAGCGCATGTACCCGGGCGGCTCGCCCGTGGGTTGGATCATCGAGCTGGAGAACGGCTTCAAGATCTACCACATGGGCGACACGGGCCTGTTCGGCGACATGAAGATGATCGGCGAGATGTACAAGCCGGACCTGGTGCTGGTGCCGATCGGCGGCAACTTCACCATCAATCCGCAGCAGGCCGCGCTCGCGTTGCGCGACATGATCAAGCCGCGCTTCGCCATTCCCATGCACTACGGCACTTATCCGATCCTCGCGGGCAAGCCCGAGGATTTCGTGAAGAGCCTGGAAGGCTCCACCACCCGGGCCATCGTGATGAACCCGGGCGACAAGGTGGATTTTTAGGCTAGGTGTTCCGCGCCGCTCCGACGGGCAGGCCGTCGGCGCGGCGGATTTCGTCGTTGCGCAGCACCGCAGCGTCGGCGAGGAAGGCGTTGACGAAAGCGATGGCATCGGCGCCCCAGAAAAGCTCGCCATCCACCTCGTAGGTCGGCACGCCGAACACGCCGCGCGCCGCGGCTTCTTCGGTATCCTTCCTCAACGCGTCCTTCACCTCGGGTGCGCCCAGGCGCGCATCGTCCACACCCAGTTCCTGCACCAACGCCCTGAATGCCACTGGGTCGGCGGCCTCCGCGCCGGTGGTCCAGATCGCATCGAAGATGCGACCCACTGCTTTCGGGGTCACGCCCGCCGCGATCGCCAAACGCAGGTGGTGTAGCGGATTGAACGGATGCGACGCGGGAAAGCGGAACGGGATGCCGAGGCTCTTCGCCCACCAGATGCACCAGCGGTAGGTCCATCGCCGCTTGGCTGGCACTTCCGCCGGGCCCTTCTGCCCGAAGTGATTGAGCAGCGCGCCGAAAAGGACCGGCCGCAGCTCCACCGCCACGTCGCGCGGCAGCTCGTGCAGACGCTTGAACGATATGTAGGAGTAGGGCGAGACGAAATCGAAGTACCAGCGGATCGCCCGCACGGCGCCTCCGCCTAGCGCGGGGACGCGAGCGGCAGCAGCTTGCCCTCGGATCCGGCGGGGGCCGCCACCTGGAGCATCTTCGCCAGGGTCGGCGCGATGTCCACGACCTCCGCGGTCGTGTCGATGCGGCCCGGCGCGACCCAGCGCGGGCCGTAGAACAGGATCGGCACGGTATAGTCGGGCGCGTAGGGCGAGCCATGCGTCGCGGCGAATGTGCGGCGCGACTCGAACAGCCAGTATTCCCTGACGATCATCTGCACGTCGGCGGAGCGCTCGCGGTGCCAGGTCTTGCGCACCTGCGCAAGGAACGGCGTGCCCGCCGGCAGGGACGAAGGGTCTTCCAGCTCGGTGCGCGTGAACGCCGCCACGATGCCCGGCTCGGTGAGGAGCACGCGCCGCACCTCGTTCTGCACCGCGGCGGGGTCGAGCTTCTTCTGCGCAATCGCCGCGTTGTCGAGCAGCACGCCGCTTGCGGAATAGGCGCGCGCGAGCTTCGGTTCGCCGAACTTCTGCGTGAGCGCCGCATTCACGTTCGCCAGCATCTGCGGGATGTTCTGGCGGCCGGCGTTGCGGCCGAGCGACTTGGCGTACTCGGGCGCGGGCATGAAGCCATGGTCGGCGGTCAGCACGGCGACATAGCGGTCCTTGCCCACTATCCGGTCGAGGTCGCGGAAGAACGCCTCCAGCAGCCGGTCGAGATGCAGCACGTGATCGTGCGACAGGCGCGACTCGGGGCCGTAGGCGTGATTGACGTAGTCGTGGGTGGAGAGGCTGACCGAGAGGATGTCCGGCACGTCGTCCTGGCCGAGCGCTTCGCCGGCGATCGCAGCGCGCGCGAAGTCGAGCGTGAGCGCATCGCCGAAGGGGGTGCGGATCAAAGCGGCGTAGAACGCCTGCCCGGGCTTCTCGTCGTTCTCTCCCAATACCCTGGGGAGCTTGCCGCCGGGGCTGTACCAAGGCTGGCTGTCGGGCAATGACTTCGCGTAGGCGGCGTCCGGCAGCAAGGGCGACCAGGTCGCCTTGAAGTGGCGGTCGGCGGGCTTCGCTGCGTGGAACGCCGTCACCCAAGCGGGATGCTCCTTCATGTAGTAGGTGCTGGAGGCGAACTGCCCGGTCGCATCCATGTACATGTAGGCGACGCCGCTCTTGCCGGCGGGCAGGATCGCGCCGCGATCCTTGCCGGAAATGGCGATCACCTTGGCGCGCGCGTCCGTCCTGCGCAGAACGTCGCCCACGGTCTCGACCATCAGGTTCTTGGGGCTCGTGCCGTCCAGCTTCTGCGTCTTGTGGCCGATGTAGGTGTGCGCCGTGTCGCCCGCGCAGTATTCCGGCTCCCCCGTTGCGCGGTCGCGCCAGTCGTTGCCGATGACGCCGGTGCGGTGCGGGTAGGCGCCGGTGAGCATGGTCGCGTGTCCCGCGCCGGTGACGGTGAACGCGTGGCCATAGCGGGCATCGGAGAACCATGCGCCGCGGTCCAGGAAGCGCCGGAAACCGTCGGGCGCCAGCTGGTCGCGGTAGCCCACGACCTGGCTCTGCGGCAATCCGTCCACCGCCATGAACACGATGAGCCTCGGCTTCTCCTGCGTCGGGGCTTGCTGGGTGGCGCAGCCGGCCAGCAGGAAGGCTGCAATGAGGAGCGCCGCGTAACGCTTCAGAAGGGTGGGGTTCATTCGGCGATTCTAGGCGGCGTACCGGAAGAAATCATTGCGCGCCGCAGCGAGGCTGCTCGGCGCTCGCCCAGCTGCGCCAGCACTGCGCGCTGTTCCTCGTCCGTCATCGACGGCCAGCCGGCAATCTCCTCCAGCGTGCGCCAGCAGCCGATGCATTGGCGCTGCTCGGAGTCGACCACGCAGACCTTGTTGCAGGGGGATTCGATCAACCCGTCTTCGCCCGCTTGGCCGCAATGGCCTTGCCAGCCTTGGAGGCCGGCTCCTTGCCGATGACGCCGCAGATCCACTGCCCGGTGTCCACCACCTTGTCGAGATCGACCCCGGTGCGGATGCCGAGGCCGTGAAGCATGTAAAGCACATCCTCGGTCGCGACGTTGCCGGAAGCGCCCTTGGCGTAGGGACAGCCGCCCAGGCCCGCCACCGAGGAATCGAAGGTCGCCACGCTCAGCTCGAGCGAGGCGTAGATGTTGGCGAGCGCCTGGCCGTAGGTGTCGTGATAGTGGCCTGCGAGCTTTGCCATCGGCACGCGCCTGGCGACCGCTTCGATCATGGCCCTGGTCTTTCCGGGCGTGCCCACGCCGATGGTGTCGCCGAGCGACACTTCGTAGCACCCCATCTCGTGGAGCGCGGCCGCGACCTCGGCGACCTTCTGCGGCGCGACCTCGCCCTCGTAGGGACAGCCGAGCACGCACGAGAGGTAGCCGCGCACCTTCACGCCCGCCTGCTTCGCCGCCTCGGCGACCGGCCGGAAGCGCTCGAGGCTCTCGGCGATCGAGCAATTGATGTTCTTCTGCGAGAACGCTTCCGACGCTGCGCCGAAGATCGCGACCTCGGTGGCGCCGGCCGCGAGCGCGGCCTGGAAGCCCTTGAGGTTCGGCGTGAGCACCGGGTAGGACACGCCGGGCTTCCTGCGGATGCCCTCCAGCACCTCGGTATGGTCCGCCATCTGCGGCACCCACTTGGGCGAGACGAACGCGGTGGCTTCCACCGCGGGCAGCCCCGCGTCGGCGAGCCGCTCGATCAATTCGAGCTTCACCTTCGTCGGCACCTCGCGCTTCTCGTTCTGCAGCCCGTCTCGCGGGCCGACTTCTACGATGCGTACCGATTGTGGAAGGCGGGTCATGGGAAATCGGGGTCAGACCCCAATTCTCACTCCAAACGGAGAAGCTCGGCACCTTCGGGCACCTGCTCGCCCGCGGCGTAGTGGATCTCCTTCACCTCGCCATCCCCGGGCGCGAAAATGGTGTGCTCCATCTTCATCGCCTCGAGAATCAGCAAGGGGGCGCCCTTCTGCACCTTGTCGCCGCGTTTCACCATCACGGCGATCACCTTGCCCGGCATCGGCGCCGCGAGCGAGCCGCCCCCGGCGTCGATGTCGAGGCCCTCGAGTTCTTCGTGCAGCGTCAGGCGGCGATGCGCGCCGTCGATGAAGAGGTGCCAGTCGCGCCCGTCGCGCACCGCGCGCGCCTTGGTGGCGCGGCCATCGAGCCGCACCAGCAGCCGTCCATCGGCGAGGCGCTCGCCCTCGAGGGCATAGTCGCGGCCGGCAATGCCGAGGCGCATGCCGGCAGCGCGGAAATGCAGCGTCGCCGCGTGGCGAGCGTCGCCTTCGGCAAACGCCAGATCGTGATGCGAATCCTGGTTCAGGCGCCAGCCGTCCACGCGATTCCAGGGTGAGTGCGGGTCCTCCGAGGCGGCCGCGCGTTCTCGCGCGGCGCCTTCCTCCGCGAGCAGCTCGGCGTAGGCCGCCGCGGCAAGGAACTCGTCGGCGAGCGGCGCTCGCGCCGGGAAGAGTTCGGCGCGGCTGCGCTCGATGAGACCCGTGTCGAGCTCCGCAGCGGCGAAGGCGCGGCTGCGCACCGTGCGGGCGAGAAACTCGACGTTGGTCCGCAGGCCCGCGATCTCCACTTCGTCGAGCGCGCTGGCGAGCCGCGCGAGCGCCGCGCGGCGATCCTGGCCCCAGGCGATCAGCTTGGCGATCATCGGGTCGTAGTAGGGTGTGATCGAAGCGCCGGCCTCCACGCCGGTGTCCGTGCGCAGGTCCGCCGCGTCCGCCGGGAAGCGCAGGTGCGCCAGCCGTCCCGTCTGCGGCAGGAAGTCGCGCGCCGGGTCTTCCGCGTACACGCGCGCCTCGATGGCGTGGCCGCGGATCGCCAGGTCGTCCTGCGCGAGCGGCAACGGCTCGCCCGCCGCGACGCGCAGCTGCCATTCAACGAGGTCGAGCCCCGTGATCATCTCGGTCACCGGGTGCTCGACCTGCAGCCGCGTGTTCATCTCCATGAAGTAGAACGGGCCGCTGAGCGCTCCGGCGTGATCCGTGCCGCTCTCGGCGATGAACTCCACCGTGCCCGCGCCGACGTAGTTCACCGCGCGCGCGGCGGCGAGCGCCGCCTCGCCCATTTCGTTGCGGCGCTTCTGCGTCATGCCGGGGGCGGGCGCCTCTTCCAGCACTTTCTGGTGGCGGCGTTGCACCGAGCAGTCGCGCTCGAACAGGTACACGAGGTTGCCTTGCGTGTCGCCGAACACCTGCACTTCGATGTGCCGCGGTCGCTCGAGGTAGCGCTCGAGGAGCACCCGTTCGTCGCCGAAGGCGGATTTCGCCTCGCGCTGCGCGCCTTCCAGCGCAGCCTTGAACTCGCCGGCCGCGCGCACGATGCGCATGCCCTTGCCGCCGCCGCCCGCCGAGGCCTTGATCAGCACCGGGTAGCCGATGCGCCCGGCCTCCTTGGCGAGGAACGCCGCGTCCTGCTTCTCACCGTGATAGCCGGGCACCAGCGGCACGCGCGCCTTCTCCATCAAGCTCTTGGCCGCTGATTTGTCGCCCATCGCCGCGATCGCTTCCGGGCTCGGGCCGATGAACACGATGCCGGCCTTGGCGCAGGCGTGCGCGAAGTCCTCGTTCTCCGAGAGAAAGCCGTAGCCGGGATGGATCGCCTCGGCGCCGGTGTCGCGCGCCGCCGCGAGGATCGCCTCTGCGTTGAGGTAGCTCTCGCGCGCCGCGGCGGGGCCGATGCGGCGTGCCTCGTCCGCCAGGCGCACGTGGCGCGCCTCCCGGTCGGCGTCCGAGTACACCGCCACCGTGCGCAGGCCCATGCGGTGCGCGGTGCGCATCACGCGGCAGGCAATCTCGCCGCGGTTGGCGATGAGGATCTTGCGGAACACCTACTTCTTCCCCGTCGCCGGCTCGGCGCGCGCCGCGTCGGCTCCGCTCGCCCAGGCAGGCTTGCGCTTCTCGAGGAACGAGGCGATGCCTTCCTTGCCCTCGGGTGAGACGCGGATCTCGGCGATGCGCTTCGCGGTGTCGGCGATCAACAAATCGTCCACCGGGCCGGAGGCCACCGCACGGATCAGGTCCTTGATCCTGGCGAGCGCCTGCGGCCCGCCCTGCGTCAGCTGGCGCAGGATGGCGTCCACCTCGGCGTCGAGCTTCTCCAGCGGCACGACGGCGGAAAGCAGTCCGATGCGGCACGCTTCCGCCGCATCGAACACTTCGGCGGTGAGGAAGTAGCGGCGCGCCATCCTCTCGCCCATCGCGCGCACCACGTAGGGGCTGATGGTCGCGGGCGAAAGCCCGAGCTTCGCTTCCGAGAGGCAGAACTTCGCCTCCGGCACGCCGATGGCGATGTCGCAGGCCGCCACCAGCCCCACGCCGCCCGCGAAGGCCGCGCCTTGCACGCGCGCCACGGTGGGCTTCGCCATGCGATCGAGCGTCCTGAGCATCGCGGCGAGCGCCTGCGCGTCGGCGAGGTTCTGCTCGTAGCCGTAGCCGGCCATGCGTTTCATCCAGTTGAGGTCCGCCCCCGCGCAGAACGCTGGTCCGTTGCCGGCGAGCACCACGGCGCGCACGCTTTCGTCGGCGTCGAGCCCGCGCAGGGCAGTGGTCAATGCGCTGATCAGCGCGTCGTCAAAGGCATTGCGGATCTGCGGGCGATCGAGCGTCACCCGCGCCACGCCGCCGCTTTGCACGACCGTCAGCATGTCAGCCGATCCCGGGTTCGATCGCGACGTCGGTTTTCACGGATTTGGCGATGAAGCACTTGTCATGGGCGCCCTCGTGCAGCCTGGCATGCTCTTCTCCGGTTGGCGCGCGACCCGCGAAGCTCACCACGGGCCGCAGCGTGACGCGCGTCATGGCAATCCTGCCCTCGGCGTTCCTCTCCAGCACGCCGGATGCCTCGTCGACGTAACGATCGACGACGAACCCGGCGCGGCTGGCGAGGTGCAAGAACCACAGCATGTGGCAGGAGGAAAGCGAGGCGACGAAGGCCTGCTCCGGGTCCACGCCGGGCGCGCCGGCGGCGCTGGGCGGGATGTTCGCGGGCGCGGCTGTGGCCTGCACGCGGATGCCCCCTTCGAACGCGAGCGTATGGCTTCGGTTGTAGGTCTTGTAGTCGAAGTCGGCGCTCTGGCGCCGCCATTCGATGGTGGCCTTGTACTGGGACATGGCTACATCCTGAAGATGCCGAAGCGC
>Ga0137356_1000127_pt1 | contig 12077 bp, 12 predicted proteins | sample EasRivERMLT830_2_FD_102297 | JGI IMG/M metagenome (GOLD analysis project Ga0137356, IMG submission 102297) | Soil microbial communities from meander-bound floodplain in the East River, Colorado, USA - East River MetaG ERMLT830_2 | ecosystem: Environmental > Terrestrial > Soil > Floodplain ...
CCACGCGCAGGCGGCTCTTCTCGTAGTTCACGTCTTCCACGGTGCCCTGGAAGTCGGTGAAGGGTCCGTCCTTCACCCGCACCATCTCGCCGTTCTCGAACAGCACCTTGGGCTTGGGCTTTTCCACGCCCTCGCGCATCTGCTGCATGATGGCGTTGACCTCCTTCTCGGAGATCGGCGTGGGTTTCATCGCCGTGCCGCCGACGAAGCCGGTCACCTTGTTGGTGTTCTTCACCAGGTGCCAGGTATCGTCGTCCATTTCCATTTCCACCAGCACGTAGCCGGGGAAGAACTTGCGCTCCGACATGTGCTTCTGGCCGCCCTTCATCTCGACGACCTCCTCCACCGGCACCAGGATCTTGCCGAACTTGCCCTGCATGCCGGCGCGCGAAATACGGTCCTCGAGCGCGCGCTGCACCGACTTCTCGAAGCCGGAGTACGCGTGCACGACGTACCAGCGCTTGCCCGTTTCAGCCTGCTTCAGGTTTTTTTCCATTCGAGGATCAGGTCGTAGAGAACCCACTCCAAAGTCTTGTCGGTCACCCACAGGAACACCGCCATCACCACGACGAAGGCCAGTACCGCGGCCGTCGTCTGCACCGTCTCCTTGCGCGTCGGCCATACGACCTTCTTGACCTCCACCAGCGACTCCCGCGCGAAGACCAGGAACTCGCGCCCGGGGCCGGAGAAGGCAGCCGCCGCGGCGCCCGCGGCGATTCCCGCCGCCACCGCCAGGACGCGCAGCACCAGCGCGGCATCGCCGAGCAGGTAGTAGCCCGCGATGCCCGCCGCCACCAACAGGGCGGCGATCACTAGCTTTGCAATGTCAGCGCTGGTCATGGTCGTTAGTGGCAGGGGCAGAGGGCATCGAACCCCCAACCTTCGGTTTTGGAGACCGACGCTCTGCCAATTGAGCTATGCCCCTGTGCCCCGCTTACTCGATCACCTTGGCGACGACGCCGGCGCCCACGGTCTTGCCGCCCTCGCGGATGGCAAAGCGCAGCCCCTGCTCCATGGCGATGGGCGTGATCAGCGTCACCACCATCTTGATGTTGTCCCCCGGCATCACCATCTCGGTGCCCTTGGGCAACTCCACCGCGCCGGTCACGTCCGTGGTGCGGAAGTAAAACTGCGGCCGGTAGTTGTTGAAAAACGGCGTGTGCCGCCCGCCTTCCTCCTTGGAGAGCACGTACACCTCGCACTCGAACTTCGCGTGCGGGGTGATGGAGCCGGGCTTGGCCAGCACCTGGCCGCGCTCGACCTCCTCGCGCTTGGTGCCCCGCAGCAGGATGCCCACGTTGTCCCCCGCCTGGCCCTCATCCAGGAGCTTCCTGAACATCTCCACGCCCGTGCACACCGTCTTCACCGTGGGCTTCAGGCCCACGATCTCGATCTCCTCGCCCACCTTGAGCATGCCGCGCTCCACGCGCCCGGTGACCACCGTGCCCCGGCCCGAGATCGAAAACACGTCCTCCACCGGCATCAGGAACGGCCCGTCGATCGCGCGCTTGGGCTGCGGGATGTAGGAGTCCAGCGCATCGGCGAGCTTCATGATCGACTTCACCCCAAGCTCGGTATCCTCCCCCTCCAGGGCCTTGAGCGCACTGCCGATCACGATCGGGGTCTTCTCCCCCGGGAACTCGTACTTGGAGAGCAACTCGCGCACCTCCACCTCCACCAGCTCCAGGAGCTCCTTGTCATCCACCATGTCGGCCTTGTTCAGGTACACCACGATGTAGGGCACCCCCACCTGGCGCGCCAAGAGGATATGTTCGCGCGTCTGCGGCATCGGCCCATCGGCCGCCGAGACCACCAGAATCGCCCCGTCCATCTGCGCCGCGCCCGTGATCATGTTCTTGATGTAGTCGGCGTGCCCCGGGCAGTCCACGTGCGCGTAGTGGCGCTTGGCGGTCTCGTACTCCACGTGCGCCGTGTTGATCGTGATGCCGCGCGCCTTTTCCTCCGGCGCCGCATCAATCTGATCGTAATTCTTCGCCTCGCCGCCAAACTTCTTCGCCAGCACGTGCGTCATCGCCGCCGTCAGCGTCGTCTTGCCATGATCCACGTGCCCAATCGTGCCCACGTTCACGTGCGGCTTGGTACGCTCAAATTTGCCTTTTGCCATTGCGGACTGCCTCTATCTAGTCTCGTTGCGGTTACCTGGTGCCCATGACGCGGATTGAACGCGTGACCTCTCCCTTACCAAGGGAGTGCTCTACCACTGAGCTACATGGGCCGAATTCTCCTTGCTCACTGGAGCGGGTGAAGGGAATCGAACCCTTGTCATAAGCTTGGAAGGCTTCTGCTCTACCATTGAGCTACACCCGCCTGTTCACCCCACCCACGCACTCGCTCGCGCCTCTCGCCGTTCCGCCGCCGGCCCCGACCGGATCGCTGGTGGAGGGGGTTGGATTCGAACCAACGTAGGCGCAAGGCCAACAGATTTACAGTCTGCCCCCTTTAGCCGCTCGGGCACCCCTCCGGCGGAACCCAAAATTATCTGACTTATCCGCTGCTTGGTCAACAATTCCACACCGAAATCCAAGCGTGCCTCGCGAAATCGGCTGCGAGGCCTGCGGAAGCTCGCTACGAAACGCATCAAAGCCTCAGGTGCCGTAGCGAACGCCAGAGCTGAGCGACTGCAGGGCCGCGAGCGCGCTGTAGCACGCCAGCCACGCAGTCTTCGGATTGTCCGGGGACGGCACGTTTTCAAGCACCACGGTGAAACTGCCGGCCTTGCCCGACACGCGGATGGTGTGGGTGTTGCGGCTCAGCGCCGGGTCGGCGACCACCTCCAGCCGCGTACGGTCAAAACCGATGCCCGCCAGCGAGAGGACCGCGGCAATGTTGACGTTCTGCGGGAAGTGCGGCACGCCCGCCCGTGCCGGGCCATCGTAGAGAACGCGCGGGGCGCGAAGGGCGTCCAGGTCCAGGCGCATGGCATCCACGTAGGGAATGTTCTTCCAGGCCGCCGGCGGTTTGGCGACGCGTATGCTCACCGCGTCCACCCCCGCGATGCATGCGGCCTTGAGCGCGTCGAGCCCGCCGATCCCGCCCGAGGGCACGTACAGCAGGGCCCCGGTGCGCTGCGCTGCGCGCTCGGCAGCCTTGCGCAACGCGTCGTCGGCGAGCGCCCCCGCCGACAGCACGACCACGCTCACGCCAGCCTCGAGTATGCCGACCAGGTGCTCCCGCACCGCTTCGTGGGACGCTGCCTCGACCACCGCCTGCGGGCGCGAGGCGAGCAGCGCCTCGCGTCCCACCACGAAGGCAACGCCGTGGGCACGCGCCAAGGCCTCGCCGCGCGAGCCCTCGGCACGCCCGGACACCGCGACCACGTCGATGCCGGCAAGAGTGCCGCCCTTGGCGTGCTCGAGAATGAGGCGCGCGATGGTTCCGCCGCCGAGCAGTGCGATCCGCATGTGGGGCCCCGGGGGAGGGCGGATTCTGCCACAAGGCAGTTCCGGTGCCCCGGGATGTCGCAGTATCATTGTCACAAGGGAGCCACGGATGCGCATCTCGATACTCGAAGACGACCCGGACCAGCTGGCGCTGCTCAAGCGCTGGCTGGCCGACGACGGCCACGACGTGCACGGCTATCTGTCCGGACGCGACGCGATGAAGCATGCCGGACGAGAGAGCTTCGACCTGTTCGTGCTCGACTGGCAGGTTCCGGACGTGTCCGGCGCCGACGTGCTGATGTGGCTGCGCACCAACGTGTCCAAGACCGTGCCGGTACTCTTCGTCACGGTGCGCGATTCGGAGCAGGACATCGTCTTTGCGCTGGAGAACGGTGCCGACGACTACATGGTGAAGCCGGCGCGGCGCCAGGAGCTGGTTGCGCGGGTGCATGCGCTGCTGCGCCGCGCGTATCCACGCGAAGAGGAGAAGCGGCTCTCCTTTCCGCCGTTCGAGATCGACATTGCGCACGGCGAAGTGCGGCGCAACGGCGAGAGGATCGAGCTGACGCCCAAGGAATTCGAATTGACCGTGGTGCTGTTCCGCAACGTCGGCCGCCTGATGTCGCGCGGCCACCTGCAGGAGTCGGTATGGGGACGCAGCGGCGACCTGGTCACGCGCACCGTGGACACGCATGTCAGCCAGGTGCGCAAGAAGCTCGACTTGCGCGTCGAGACTGGCTTTCGCGTCGTGCCGATCTACAACTACGGCTACCGGCTGGAGAAGACCGGCGAAGACGCGCCGAGCGCGGCCTGAGCTACTGCAGGTAGAGCACGCGCTGCTCGGCGTAGGCCCTGACGTCGGCCGTCAGAGCACCGGTCGCGATGCCGCGGCGAAATGCCTCCGCCGCCTCGGGCCGTCGCCCCAAGGCCTCCAGCGAGATGCCCAGGCCGACCCAGGACACGCCTGTCTGCGGACCGCTGTTGAGCGCCATGCGATAGGCGTCTGCCGCTTCCGCCTGGCGCGACAGGCGTTGCAGCACCGCGCCACGCAGGGCATGGAAATCGGCGCTGCCCTGCCCCACTGCCTTCGACTGCTCCAGCACCTGGAGCGCCTCGTCGTAATTGCGGCGATCCACATGGATGCGCGCCAGCGCCACCGCAAAGGGGGCGAAACTGGGGTTGGCGCTCAATCCCTCCTGCAGATGGCGTAGGGCTTCGTCGATGCGACGTTGCTCGATGTACAGGGCGATGAGCGTTTGACGCGCCGCCTGGTGGCTACGGTCCGCGCCGAGCGCGGAAATCAGGGCGTCCTCGGCGTCCGCCACCCGCCCGCTGTTGAGCAGCGTCGCGGCGCGCCTGAACTCCACCTCCGCGTGGTCGCCTGCCCCCCGCACGCGATCGCGCTTCTCGACCCTGCCGGACGCCGGCGCGGCCGCGACTCGTTCCGCCGGCTGGGACGGCGTGAGCCTGGCCGGCGCGCCCGCCGCAGGCTTGGCGGCAGCCTTTGCCGGGCGCGGTGCGAGCGGCGTATCGATCGTCAGCGCCAGGCGCAGCATCTCGATTGGGGCGGCCAGCTTCTCGGGCGCCGGCTTTTGAGTCGGAACGGCAGAGGCGGCTGATGCTTCTGCGATCGCGGTCGGCGGCAGCTGAGACGGGGACTGGGCGGCGGACGGCGCTGGCGTGGCGGGCGGCGCTGGCGTGGCGGGCGGCGCGGCCGGCGTGCGGCGGCGAGTGCCCTCCGCGGCACGCTGCGCCAACTCGGTTGCCACGGACCGCGGCTGCAGGTGGTAGATCACCCAAACGGTCCACGACGCGGCGAACAGCATCAACATGGCCACCACGCGCCAGAACCACTCGCTGCTGGTGCGCCCGGGCGCGGCGACGGCGCGCACTTGCGCGCGCAACGCCTCACTGCCTGGGTCGCCCGCGGCCCGGCGGCGGTCGAGCTCCCGCAGCATTCTGTTGATGATGCTCATTGCCCAGTCTAGTCGGACGAAGCCCGGCTCGCTCGCAGGCGCGGCCACCACCACGAGCGCGGCGCTGCCGCCGCCGGCGTGTCCTCGGCGGCGAGATCCACGTGGCGCCGAGAGACGCGCTGGCCCCCCTCGCCAAACACCAGCAGCATCGCCTTGTGCGCAAGGATGTTCACGAGGCGGGGGACGCCGCGACTGGCGCGATGCAGCCCGGCCAGCGCGCCGCGATCGAACAGCGCCGCGCCGGCGTGCCCGGCAATCTGCAGCCGGTGCTCGACGTAAGCGCCGATCTCCTCGCGATCCAGCCCGGTGAGGTCGTACTGGAAGGTGATGCGCTGGCGCAACTGCCGGATCGACTCCGAGGCCAGCTTGCGATCGAGTTCGGGCTGACCGAACAGCACCACCTGCAGGAGCTTGCGCTTCTCGGTCTCCAGGTTCGTCAGCAGCCGCAGCGTCTCCAGCGTCTCCAGCGGCATCACCTGGCTCTCGTCCATGCAAATCACCACGCGCCTGCCGTGGCGCGCGTGGCCGAGCAGCGCGAGCGTGATGCCCTTGAGCAACTGGTGCTGGTCCACGCTGCCATCTGCGCGCACGCCGAGCTCGGTGGCAATCGCCTGCACCAGCGCGCGTGGCTCCAGGCTCGGATTCGGCACGTAGGCGCTGGCCCAGCCGGAACCCAGCGTGGCAAGGAACTTCCTGCACAGCAGCGTCTTGCCTGTCCCGACCTCGCCGGTGATCTTGATGAATCCCTCGCCGTTCGAGATCGCGATCAGCAGGGTGTTGAGACCTTCCTGGATGCTGCGGCAGGCGTAGAAGAAGCTGGTGTCGGGGGTAATGCCGAAGGGCGCCTCGCGAAGTCCGAAGTGGGTGTGGTAGTTCACTGGGGCTTCGCCTCGGGCGCCGGGGGAATCATGCGTTCGTAGCGCTGCCGCATATCGCGCATGTCCTCGACCCAGCTCAGGTCGTTCTGGATCACGGTCGGCTTGAGCAGGATCACGATCTCGCGCTTCGTTTTCGCCCGGTCGGTATTGCGCAGCAGCACATTGGCGTCCGCCACACCCGGGATGCCCGTGCGGTTGTCGCGCAGCGCCATGAACATCAGCCCGCCGATCGCCACGATGTTGCCGTCGGTGACGCGCACGACGGTGTCGGACTCGTTGATCTGGGACCTCGCCAGCGGCAGCGTGATCGAGGGAATCGAGCCGCCCAGATCCACGACCGTGCGCGACTCGGTGACTTCGCTGATCGACGGATGGATGTGCAGCGTGATGTTGTTGCCCTCGTCGATCTGCGGGGTGACATCGAGCATCACCCCGGAGAAGAACGGCGCCACCGTCACCGTCGGCGTTTGCTGCGTGGTCGTTCCTGTCGTCGTCGTGACGGTGGCGACGTTGGTGACGAAGAACTCGTCGGTGCCGACCTTGAGCACCGCCTTCTGATTGTTGAGCGTGGCGATGCGCGGGCTGGAGAGCACCTGTGTCGTGCCCTGGGAATCCAGGAACGACAGCAGCGCCGAGAAGTTGGAGGTCTGGAACGCAAGTCCGAAGACCGATCCCGGGCTCTTTGCGGCCGTCGTCAGCGTCGTCACCGTTCCAAGCAGCGGATCGACCGAGATGCCGCCGCTGGTGTTGTTGACGCCGCTGGTGGACGTGCCCAGCCTCGTGTTGTTGCCGAACTGCCCGATCGCGCCGAACGGCGATTCGTTGGTGCGGAACAGGCCCCAGTTGATCCCCGACTGGAAGCCGTCGTTCAGCGTCACCTCGACGACCTTGGCCTCGAGCATCACCTGCCGCTCGACCGTAATGCGAGTCTCGCGCAGGAAATTATCCACCGCGCGCAACTCCTGCGGATAGGCACGCACCAGCACGATCCCCGATTGCGGCGTGATCACCACTTGCCGCCCGGCGCCGCCGCCCACGATGGTATGCAGCGCAATACGCAGGTCGCCCCAGAAGTCGCTATTCGTCTCGGTCTCCAGGCGCGTGCTCTCGACCGTGCGCCCGGACCCGTACCTGGCAGCGGAGTCCGCCGCAGACTGGCCTGGCGGGTAGGGCGAGGCGTAGCTCACTGGCACCGGGGGGGTCGTGGTCCCCGAGGTGTCGGCGAGCGAACCCGACTGCACGCGCAGGTCGCTCTTGCCCTTGCGCTTGCCGACCAGGTAATTGACCCGGTAGATCTTGGTCTGCAGCCCCGCCGGCTGCACGAAGATGCGCGTGCCGTCGATGCGGTATTCGTAGCCGTAGAGCTCGCGCAGCGAGTCGAGCGCCTCGACGATGGTGACGTCCTTCAGGTTCACCGTGACCGATCCCGAGACCTCGGGGTTGAGCAGCATCGAATAGCGCGTGCCCGATACGATCGACATGAAGACCTGGGCCGCCGGCGCATTGTTGACCGAGAGGTCGAAGCGCGGGTCCATCGGCCGCCCCTGCACGGCGGGCATCTCCATGCGCAGGGGCGGCAGCAGCGCCTGGTCCGGCAGCGCGCCCGCCGGCGGCTTGCGGCCCACGGCCGGATCGGGAAGCTGCGCCTTGATCTCGGGGTCGACGCTGGTGAGTCGCGGGGGCGGATAACTGCAGGCCGCGGCGCCGACTAGGCAGATACCTGCGATCAATGGCTTCATCGTGCGCTTTCCTTCTGGGTGGCGGCAGCGCGGCGCTCCCGCTTGTCCTGGCGGGGCAGCAACTGCAGTGTTTCCCTGCGATCGGCATAGCGGAGCACGACGGCGGACTCGGAGATCGCTTCGACCCTGGCATTGCCATAGCGCCCGCCCAGCGCCACGGCGGTGCCGCTGATCACTGCCGCGCGCCGTGTGGGTGAAATCAGTACCGACTGCAGCCGAGGGCCCTCGATGACCACGGCCTCGGCGGCCTCGGCCGACACGTTGGGCGGACGCGTCGGGTCGGCGAGCGGCCTGGTCTGCGCCGGTGCGGCGCAGGCCAGGCCGAGGCCAAAGCCGAGCATCAGGACTCGCGTCATACGATGAGCCATGCCTTGTCGAAGCTGACCGTGTACACGGTCAGCTTGAGGCTTGCCGACGGATACGCGGTGACGTTCATCTCGACCTTGCCCCAGTAGAGCTGCGTGGTGAGTTCCTCGAGCGACCGCAGGTAGGCGTACAGGTCGAGATATCCTCCGGTCAGCGTCAGCTCGACGCCGTGCCGGAAGATGCGCCTGCCGGCCGGGCCCTGCGTCGCCGCCAGGTCCGTGATCGGCAGTGTCTTCAGGTCGACGAGCTGCAGGCGCTTGTTGCGCTCGAGCATCTCGTCGAGGACTTCGCGCATGCGTTGGGGAGAAGTGAAGCGGCGCTGCTCTTCCGCGAGCTGCGCGGCCAGCACCGTTCCCTCGGCGCGCAGCGCGGCCAGGCGCTCGCGATTGCGGGCATCCGGATCCGCATCTCGCCCGCGGACCATGCGCTGCAGCTCGGTCTGCACCGAGCGCAGCTCGGTCTGGCGTTGCGCGATCTCACCCGACAGCCGGCGCTGCGCGTCGCGCAGCGGCTTGAGCAGCAGCGCATTGCCGAGGAACACCAGTACCAGCGTGGCGGCGGCGAACACCAGCACGCGCTCCCGCAGGGTCGCATTGTCGATGCGCTCCAGGTAGCGCTTGAGCTGTTCCTTCATGGCCTGCCGCCTTTGGCGGGCGCCTTGGCGGCGTCCGCGATCCGCACCGGGGCCGAGAGATCGAACTCCACGAAGCGCTCCGGCCCTGCCGCGGGACTTGCCCCGGTCGCGCCGCGCCGCGCCAGCGACTCATCGCGCGCCACCAGCTTGAGGTCCGTCACCTGGCGGCCGCGCATGACGTCCTCCGCGTTCAGCGACTTCAGGTACGCCGGCACGAGGTCGGGGTAGAGCACGCGGCCGCGAATCTTCAGTTCGTTGCCGCTGTCGCCCACGCTGAACCCCGTGAGCCACACGCCGCGCATCGGGTGACGCCCGAAGGCGGCGAAATACTGAGAGAAGCCATCGGTATTGCCGAGTTCTCCGCCCTGCAGCTTCGCGACCAGCGCACGTCGTTCCTTGACCTCAGCGTCCAGCCGCGCCACCTCCGCCTCGAGGAGCTTGCTGCGCCCCTGCCCGCCGAGCTGAACGAGCTGGTCGCGCTGACCGGTCAACTGGCGCGCATTCTCCGCAGCCGCCCGCTCCAGGCCCCGGGTCTGGAATACCGCGTAGGCATAGAGCGCCGCGATGCCGAGCGCGATCAATCCCAGTGCCTGCAGCATGGTGCGCGCGGAGAAGTACTTCTCCTTGCGCAGGAACAGCGGGTTGAACAGGTTGATCTGCTGGCTCATGCAGCCGGCTTCACAGCGCTTTGGCCTCGTGGCGCAGCGACGCGCCGATCAGGTGGAACAGGCGCCACTCCTCCTCCGGCTCGAGCTCTGCGCGCGCGCCGAACGCGATCGCGCTGGACAGGCGCACCCGTTCCACCGGCATGTCGAGGTTGGCCGCCAGGTACTCGAGCAGGCCCGAGTCCTGGGGACCGGGCGCCAGCATGAGCTTCGACACCGGCACATAGGCGAACTGCCGGTCGAAGTGATCGAAGGTGCGCTGCAGCTCCAGCAGCACACGTTGCAGGTGTTCCTCGCGCGCCGAACCGTCCCCGGCGAGCAACGCGCGCATGCCGGCCTCAATGCGGCGCGCGAGCACCAGCTCCTGACGGTAGTTGATGGTGAGCAAGCCCTGCTCCTCGCCCAGGTGCAGCAGCGCCAGCCCGAGTTCGTCGCGCTCGAAGAGGGCCGCGACGTTGCGCTGCGCTGTCTCCTCGATGTCGATGACGGTCAGCGGAATGTGCGCCGCCTCGAAACGCCCGATGCAGGACTTGACCACGTCGTTGCGCGCGGTGACCGCGTACATCGAGTGGCCGCGCTCGCCGCCGGCCGGATTGCGCGGCACTTCGAGCACGTCCACCGTGGCGTCGTCCACGTGGTAGTCGAGCAGGTCCTTGATGCGCCAGCGGATCGCGGTCTTCAGCTCGACGGCAGGCACGTTCGGTGCCTCGACCAGGAGCAATTGGTATTCGCCTGGGTCGAGGAGCGTCGAGCACTGATAGCGGTCAAGTCCCAGTTCCTTCGCCAACCGCTGCACGCCCTCGAAATCACCCGCCAGCACGCGCGTGCCGTAGCGGTCGACGACGGAAGCGCCGCCCGGCGCGTATTGGCCGTGCACGAAACTCAGTTCCGTCGGACGCAGGCTGACGACGAGCCAACCGGGCTCGCGCGTAGCGCGCGCGAATGGCCATTTCATCTCCGCGCCACCCCAGACCGCTTATTTGACTTCAAATTAGATCAATAAGCACTTGTTGTCAATGCATTTTCCATAATTCTATCCCATTCCCGATTGTCCGATTTTCGGGGTGCGCGGGTCATCGGGTCACCGTCAGCTGAAGTTGGCGGTTCACGTAGATGGGGCCGGGGGCGCCCGAACAGGGGGTGAGGTTGCAGCCAGTCGAGACAATGCGGAAGGTATTGACCGTCCCTCCGCCTTCGGTTTCCGGCCCAAAATCCTCGCAGGTCACCTCGGCCTGGAACCCCGCCAGCTGCGGTGTTCCGAACGCGATCACGACCGGTCCGGGCGCGCAGTTCAGGTCGCGCAGCACCCGGTAGGCGCCCCACTCCAGCCCGGCGCGCGCCGCCTGGTAGGCGCGGGCGCCCAGCTCGTCTTTGGTGCTCGACTCGACCTGCACGTTGGAGACGGTGACGAGGTAGGCGCCGATCGCCGCAAGCGAGACGATCAGGAACACCGCCAAAACGAGCGCAAAGCCGCGTGCGTTGCGGGGCAGCGCAGTCATGGCGTGTTGTTCACGTGAACCGCGTGGTACAGGCTCACGGTCTCGTTGGTGCCGTCGAAGCGCGCCCGCTCCAGCGTGAGACGCATGGTCAGCAGATTGAGCTGCGGCCCGACGTTGGTGTAGTCGAAGCCGCAGCCGCTGACGTGGTCGGCAATCGGCGCCGAGCTACCGCCGGCAAAACTGGTGGGCTGGGCAGGCGTGGTGGTGTAGTCCCAATGGCGACGTAGCGTACGCAGCGCGGGATCGCAGACGTAGCTCACCGGGCCGGAGACAACGAAGAAGCGTTTTCCCGGCGAGTCGTGCAGCGTGCGCACGAACGGCGAGGCCCTGGCGAAATCGACCCGATCGCGGTTCGCCTCGGTGGCGCGGTCCACCGCGGTGACCAGCGCCACATTGGTGGCGCCCGCCTCGTAGGCATCCTGCTGAGGGAACCCGGCGCCGAGGTTGTTCAGCACCAGCCGGTCGCTCCCCAGCGCGATCGTCGCCGCGTCGGCCACTTTGCCGATCGACTTGAAGCAGATGTCGTTCACTGTGTCGAAGCTGAGCTCGTCGTTGCCCGGCGTGCCGAGCGCCGCGTCCGTCGCCGGGCAGTCGTTGGCGGCGGCGCTGCCGCCGCCCTCGCCCCGGTAGCGTCCGGCGGTGCGCACCGCCAGGAATTCGAGGTATAGCGCGCCCCCGGAGCTGGCGACGCGCACGCTGTTGGGCAACGCGAGCTTGACGTCGCGCCCGATGCGCTGCAGCGCGTTGTCGGCGATGTCCGAGAGCTCGGCGCGCGTCGCCACGTCGGCGCTCTGGCGCAGCGGAGTGAGGAAGAAGGACACGGCCGTCACGATGATGGCGATAACGACAATCGTCACCACCAGCTCGATCAGCGTCACGCCGCGTTCAGGGCGCATTGGGTGCGTAACGCAAACGATAG
>Ga0137356_1000133_pt1 | contig 11914 bp, 8 predicted proteins | sample EasRivERMLT830_2_FD_102297 | JGI IMG/M metagenome (GOLD analysis project Ga0137356, IMG submission 102297) | Soil microbial communities from meander-bound floodplain in the East River, Colorado, USA - East River MetaG ERMLT830_2 | ecosystem: Environmental > Terrestrial > Soil > Floodplain ...
CGAGGCCACGCGCCGGCCCTTGACCACCGCGGCCGCCACGCGCAGGTCCTCGATGCGCGAGTTGGTGCACGAGCCGATGAATACCTTGTCGAGCTTGATGTCCGCGATGCGCGTGCCGGGCTTGAGGCCCATGTACGCGAGCGCGCGCTCCATGCCCTCGCGCTTCTGGCTGTCCTTTTCCCTGTCCGGGTCGGGCACCGTCTCGTCCACCGCCACCACCATCTCCGGCGACGTGCCCCAAGTCACGTTCGGCTTGATGGCGCGCGCATCCAGCGCCACCTCGCGGTCGAACTTCGCGTCGGCGTCGCTCTTCAGCGTGCGCCAGTAGAGGACCGCCTGATCCCACTCGGGGCCGGCGGGCGCGAATGGGCGTCCCTTGAGGTAGTCGATCGTCGCCTCGTCGACGGCGATCATGCCGGCGCGCGCGCCGGCTTCGATCGCCATGTTGCAGACGGTCATGCGCCCTTCCATCGACAGCGAGCGGATCGTGCTGCCGGCAAATTCGATGGCGTGCCCGTTGCCGCCGCTGGTGCCGATGCGGCCGATGATCGCGAGCACCACGTCCTTCGCGGTCACCCCGCGCGCAAGCGGACCGTCCACGGTCACGCGCATGTTCTTCATCTTCTTGGTCACCAGGCACTGCGTGGCGAGCACGTGCTCGACCTCCGAGGTGCCGATGCCGTGCGCCAGGCAGGCGAAGGCGCCGTGCGTGCTGGTGTGCGAATCGCCGCAGACCACGGTCATCCCGGGCAGCGTCGCGCCCTGCTCCGGCCCGATCACGTGCACGATGCCCTGGCGCTTGTCGAGGAACGGAAAGTACGCCTTTGCCCGGTGCTGGCGCATGTTGGCGTCGAGCGTCTCGATCTGCAGGCGCGCGAATGGATCACGCACGCCCGCCATGCCTTCTTCCCAATGGTCGGTCGGCGTATTGTGATCGGCAGTGGCGACCACGCTGCCCATGCGCCAGGGCTTGCGACCTGCGACTTTCAGGCCTTCAAAAGCCTGCGGGCTGGTCACTTCGTGCACCAGGTGACGGTCGATGTAGATCAGCGAGGTGCCGTCCTCCTCGGCGTGCACGAAGTGACTGTCCCAAAGCTTGTCGTAAAGCGTCTGTCCCATCGACGATCCCAAGCGACTGCCGCAGTGCGGAAAGCAAGAATTATGGCATAGCCGATGCGCGCGTCAGCGCGCCGGTCAGCGCCTGGCGCGGGCCGTTTCGTAGAGCGGCAGCACCTTCGTGGAGGACACCTTGAGGTCGGCAATGCGGGTCGCGTGCGACGGGTGCGTGGACAGGAACTCCGGAGGCTGGCCGCCGCCGAGCTTGCCCATTTTCTCCCACAGAGTGATGGCGCCGCGCGGGTCAAAGCCGGCGCGCGCGGCAAGCTCGACGCCGATGCGGTCCGCCTCGGTCTCATGCTCGCGCGAATTCGGCTTGTTGAGCGTCAAGTCGACCACCAATGCCGTCAGGTCCATGCCGCCCTGCGACACGCCGGCCACGGCGCCGAGGACACCGAGGAGCAAGCCCTGCCCCTGCGCCTGGGAGACGCGCTCGCGCCCGTGCTCGCGCAGCGCATGCGCGATCTCGTGGCCCATGACCGCCGCGAGTTCGTCGTCGGTCGGTTGCAGGCGCTCGATCAGTCCCGTGTACACGGCGATCTTCCCGCCGGGCATGCACCAAGCGTTGACCTCTTTGGACGAAATCACGTTCGTTTCCCATTTCCAGCCCGGGGCATCGGGCCGGAATGTGCCGGTCACCGGAATCAACCGCTGGGCGATGGCCCGCACGCGCGCGACCTGCGCGGCGTCACGATTGACCTGGCCCTTTTGCGCAGCACCGGTGACCACCTGCTGGTAGGCCTTTGCCGCGCTGGCGTTGACCTCCTCCGAAGACACCATCATGGATTGCTGCCGGTCGACGCCAACCGCGCCAGGCTTGGTGGTCTGCACCGTCTGGCATGCGGCCAGGGCGGACAGCGACGCCATCAGCAGGCACCGAAGGTTCATGTGCAAAGCCTACACGCGCACCCTCCAGATGACGAGTGCGGTAGCCAACACTGCGGCCAGCGAACTGAGCGAGAAACTCAGCTCCGGCCCGAGCGCGCCCCACGACCAGCCCGCGAGCAGCGTGCCGGCGCTGCCGCCCAGGCCGTAGGACACGCTCGAGTGCAACGTCTGCCCGCGCGCCGCGAGCGTGCCGGTGAACAGGCGGTGCACGATCGCGACGGAGGAGGCGTGGTAGGCGCCGAAGGTCGCCGCGTGCAGCAGTTGCGCGAGGGCGAGGAGCGCCGCCGACTGCACGCCCCAGCCGATGAGCGCGAAGCGCAGCGCCGCCAGCGCGCAACTCGCGGCGAGGACGGCGCGCAGGCTGCAGCGCCGCAGCAGCCGCGGCAGCACCAGGAACAGCGCGATTTCCGCCAGCACGCCGAGCGTCCACAGCACGCCGATGGCCGTCTTGCTGTAGCCCGCCGCCTCCAGATAGATCGAATAGAAGGCGTACAACGCACCGTGTGCCACGTTCATGCAGAGGCACGCGGCGAAGAAGGTGAGCACCTCGGGTCGCAGCAATACGGTGGCAAGACGCGCATCGCCCAGCCCGCCGGCAGCCGCGACACGGCCCGCAGGCACGAGGAACGACACGGCGAGCGTGAGCGCGGCGAGCAGGGCGACGACGCCGAGCAGCGACTGCGGCGGGTGCGCGTCCAGCCACGCGCCGGTGGCGAGCACGCCGGCGATGAATCCCACCGAGCCCCACAGCCGGATCGGGCCATAGCGCTCGGTGCGCGCGCCAAGCGAGCCCAGCGTCAGCGCCTCGACCAGGGGCAGCGCGCCCGCCGACAGCAGGCTCATCACCAGCATGATCACCACGGCTGCGGCGTATCCCTCGGTCACCTGCAGCAGAGCGAAGCCGGCCAGCACCGCGGCGGCCGAGAACACCACGATGCCGCGCGCCGCGCCGCAGCGGTCGGCAAGCCACCCCCAGAAGGCCGGCGCCGCCACGCGCGCGAGCTGCGGCATTGCCAGCACCACCGCGATCTGGCCCGCGCCGAAACCGCGCGCCGCGAGGTACAGGGCGAAGTACGGCACCAGCGCGCCCGCGTAGAGAAAGTAGGCGCAGAAATACGCGGACAGGCGTGCGGATGGCGGCATCGCGCCGCATCTTAACCAGGGAAGCTCCGCGCAAGCCGTCCGGGGCTTGCCATTTGCCAGCGCGCACTCGTGATATAAACGCGCGCCATGCCACGCCTGCATCCCGCGCGCGCCGCCTTCTATCTGCTGTTCACGCTGTCCGGGTTCGCCGGCCTGATCTACGAATCCATCTGGACGCATTACCTCAAGCTGTTTCTCGGGCATGCCGCTTACGCGCAGTCGCTGGTGCTGGTGGTGTTCATGGGCGGCATGGCCGCGGGCAGCGCGGTTTGCAGTCGCATCTCGGCGCGGCTGCGCAACCCCCTCGCCGGCTACGCGCTGGTCGAGGCGATCGTCGGCCTTTGCGCGATCGGGCTGCACGAGGTGTTCGTCGGCGTGACCGACTGGTCCTATGCCAGCCTGCTGCCTGGGCTGGGCTCCGAGCGGCTCGTGCTCGGCGCGAAGCTCGCCATCTCCTGCCTGCTGATCCTGCCGCAGTCGGTGCTGCTGGGCGCGACGTTTCCGCTGATGAGCGCAGGCCTGGTGCGCGCGCATCCGGCAGCCTCCGGCGAGTCGGTCTCGATGCTGTACTTCACCAACAGCCTCGGTGCGGCCGTCGGCGTGCTGGTGGGCGGATTCCTGCTCATCGACTGGGTCGGCCTGCCGGGGACTTTGCGCACCGCGGGCAGCATCAATCTGGCGCTGGCCGCGGTCGTGTGGCTGCTGGCGCGGCCGATGGCCGCGCCGGCGCTCGTCGCGCGCGCGGGCGGCGAGCCGCGCGTCGCGCTGTTGCTGCTCGCGGCGGCGTTCCTCACCGGCATGGCGTCCTTCATCTACGAGATCGGCTGGATCCGCATGCTGTCGCTGGTGCTCGGCGCGTCGACGCACTCCTTCGAGCTGATGCTCTCGACGTTCATCCTGGGACTCGCGCTGGGCGGCTACGCCGTGCGCCGGCGCGTGGACGCCGTGGCAAGCCCCGAGCGGCTGATCGGCTGGGTGCAGCTTGCCAAGGGCTTGCTTGCGCTGCTCACGCTGCTCGTCTACGACCGCAGCTTCGAGCTGATGGCGTTCCTGATGACGGGCCTCGCGCGCAACGAGGCGGGCTACGCGCTGTTCAACCTGTCCGGGCAGGCGATCGCCGCCCTGGTGATGCTGCCGGCGACCTTCTGCGCCGGCATGACCCTGCCCCTGCTCACCGGCGCACTGCTGCGGCGCTCCTCGGGCGAACGCGCGATCGGCCAGGTGTACGCGGCCAACACGCTCGGCGCGATTGCCGGCGTGATGCTGGCGGTGCACATCGGACTGCCGGGCCTCGGCCTGAAGGGCACCATCGTGGCGGGGAGCCTGGTCGATGCGGGGCTCGGCCTCGCCCTGCTGTACGTCTTCGCCGCGCAGCGCAGGGCCCTCGCGCTGGCGGCAGCCGTCAGCCTCGCCCTGTTCCTGCCGATCGGAGCCGCCTTCAAGCTCGACGTCAACAAGATGACCGCAGGGGTCTTCCGGCACGGCGACCTGGAGAGCTCGCGCGACGCCAAGATCCTGTACGAGAAGGACGGCAAGACCGCGACCGTGCACCTCGCGCAGTACGGCAGCGCCATCAGCATCCGCACCAACGGCAAGTCCGACGGCTCGATCAACATGACCGGCACGGAGGAAAGCGATCGCGGCTCCGACGAGATCACCATGGTGCTCACCGCGGCCGTGCCGCTCGCGCTCAAACCCGAGGCGAAGAGCGCCGCGGTGATCGGCATCGGCACCGGCCTCACCACCCACACGCTGCTGCAGAGCCTGGCACTCGAGCGCGTCGAGACCGTCGAGATCGAGGCGGCGATGGCCGAGGCCTCGCGCGGCTTCATGCCGCGCAACGGCGCGACGTTCCTCGACCCCCGCAGCCGCATCCTGATCGACGACGCCAAGACCTTTTTTTCCTCGCACAACCGGCGCTACGACATCCTCATCTCGGAGCCCTCCAATCCCTGGGTGAGCGGCGTCTCCAGCCTGTTCACGCGCGAGTTCTACCGGCGCATCCGCGCGCACCTCAATCCGGGCGGCATGCTGGTGCAGTGGTTCCAGCTCTATGAAATCGACGTGTCGCTGCTCGCCTCCGTGATGCGCGCGCTGGGAGAGGAGTTCCCGCACTACGTGGTTTACGCGCCCAGCGACCACGACGTGCTGATCATCGCGGGCGACGCCCCGCCGGGGGCGCCGCAGGCGCGCATCTTCGAGCAGCCCGGCGTGGCGAAGGAGCTCTGGACCGTGCACCTGCTGTCCATCGGCGACCTGGATGCGCGCTACCTTGGCAACCGGGCCACGCTGGAGCCGCTCTTTGCGAGCTACGGCATGCCCGCCAACTCGGACTACTACCCGGTGCTCGACCTGAACGCCGCGCGGCACCGCTTCACCGAGAGGAGCGCCACCGACGTGGTCGCCCTGCTCAACCTCGGCGTGCCGGTGCTCGAGCTGCTGGAGCCCGGCTTCGCGCGCCGCGCGGCCAACCCCCTGCACAAGGGTGCCTACTCCTTCGAGCGCATCGAGAATGCGCGCCAGGCGGCCTACGCGCGCGACTTCCTGCTGCGCCGGCCGCCGCCGCCGCAGGGTATCCCGACGCCACTGCAGAAGGACCTGGAAGTGGTGAAGCTGCGCCTGCTGGAATGCCGCGACCCGCGCGAGCTCGACGTGTGGCTGCACAGCCTGCTGCGCGTCGCCAAGCTGGTCAACCCGTCGCTGCCGCCCGACGAGGCGCGCGCACTTTGGGCCCGCGTCGCAGGCGCGGGATGTCTCGCGGCGCTGCATGAATTCCAGCGCCAGTGGGTTCGCCTGTTCCAGGCGGTGGGCACGCGCGACGCGCCCGCCATGGCGACGCTGGCGGCGGGCTTGCTGGAGACGACGCCCGAGCTGAGCGCCGACGGCCGGGAATTCCTGTTGCTGGCGGGATTGAGCGGCGCAGTCGCCGCCGGCCGCCACGAGCAGGCGCTCGCCCTGTGGGACCGGCATGTCGAGGAAATTCCCGGCGCCGCCGCGCAGCCCGCGTTCCGGCTGCTGCGTTGCCACGCCGGCTTCACCGCCGAGGCCGATTGCGCCGACGCGTTCCGCGCGTACGCAACGAATTGAATACCGGGCGGCGCGCCACCCGGCCGCTGGCCAGCACTGTCGCGAACTGGTAGCATCGTTTCGCCGGACAGCAACGCCGATCGAGCGGAAAACCGGGCCGGCGAGGATGCCAAGCGAGGCTGCAAACTTGGGCGTACGCACCGAAACTTCCCCGACCACGGCACAGGCGGCGTTCGAGCTGGAACTCGCGCGCGCCATCGCCGAAGTCACCAACCTCGAGCTGCCGCCCGAGCGCATCGATCCCGCGGCGCCGATCTTCGGCGAGGAAGGTTTGGGCCTGGATTCCATCGACCTGCTCGAGATCGCGCTGGTGATCTCGCAGCGCTACGGGTTCTCCCTGCGCTCCGACGACCCGGAGAACAAGCGCATCTTCGCATCGCTGCGCAATCTCGCCGCGCACATCGCACAGCACCGCACCAAGTAGTTGCATGACTTCGCCGGCGGCACCGTGGTGGATCCCCCGGGCTGCGCTGCTGCTCGCCTGCGCCTGGCCGCTTTCGCTGCACGGCGCAGTGGTGCTGGGCGCGCCGCACTGGGTGCCGCGGCTGACCGCGGGGGCGCTGATCATTGCCGCCCTGCTGTGGGCGCTCGCCGCGCGCGGCGCGCGGGCGGCGCTGTGCGCCCTTGGCATTGCGCTGCTCGCGGCATGGGCGGCGCGGGCGGCACCGTCACTGCTGCTTTATGCGCCCCCCATCGCGATCAATGCGGGACTGGCGGCCGTGTTTGCGGCGAGCCTGTGGCCGCCGCGCGAGCCCGTCATCGCCCGCTTTGCACGCATGGAGCACGCCGTGCTGCCGCACGAACTCTGCCTCTATACTCGCCGCTTGACCGCGGTGTGGGCGGCTCTGTTCGCCGCCATGGCGGGCGTCGCGCTGGCGCTGGCGCTGCGGGGATCGCTCGAGGCCTGGTCGACGTTCACGAATGTGGTCAGTTACCTGCTGGTCGCCGCGCTGTTCGCGGGCGAGTACGCCTATCGCCGCAGGCGCTTCCGGCATTACCGGCACGCCGGCTTGCGCGAGCTGGTGCGCAACGTGCGCGGCGCCGGCCTGTTCGCGCGTCGCTAGAAAGTCCAATGGCTGAATTCCGGCTCGCCGGGAGCTTCGCGCCCGATGCGCCGCTTGGCTGGCGCGGCGGCCTGCCAGTCGCGCTGCACCGGATGCTGCAGGCCGCGCACGCGCTTGCCGCGCACATGCCGCGGGGCGGCCACTGCATCAATCTCTGCGAAGACCGCCTCAACTTCATCGTCGGCTTCGCGGCAGCGCTCATCGCGCGCAGCACGACGGTGTTGCCGCACAACCGGGCACCGGGCGTGCTGGACGAACTGCGCCGCCTGTACGGCGGCGCGCAAACCGTCGCCGACCACGACGATGCCGAGCACGTGGGTGGCCTGCGCCTCGACGCGCGCGACTGGCCAGGCGCCGGCCTGCCGGCCGGGATGCCATCGATTTCCGCAACGCATTGCGCGGCCGTGCTCTTCACCTCCGGCAGCACCGGCGCGCCGCAGCCCCACGCCAAGACGTGGGGCTCGCTGGTGCGGGCAGCACGGGCGGCGCAGGCACGCCTGCAGATTGGCGCAGGCAATGTGCTGCTGGGCGCGGTACCGGCGCAACACATGTGGGGTTTCGAGATGACCGTGATGCTGCCGCTGCAGGCAGCCTGCTCGGTGGATGCGGGTTGCCCGTTGCTTCCGGCGGACATCGCCGCCGCGCTGGCGCGCCTGCCGGCGCCGCGCTGGCTGGTCGCAACCCCGCTGCACCTGCAGGCTTGCCTCGCATCGGGTCAGCCGATGCCGCCGCTGTCGGGCGTGCTCTGCGCGACCGCCACCTTGAGCGCCGAGTTGGCGCAGGCGGTGGAGCGGTCCTGGGGCGCGCCGCTATGGGAGATTTATGGCAGCACGGAAACCGGAGCGCTCGCGACGCGACGGCCGGCGCGGGAAGCGCCGTTCCGCGCCGTAGACGGCGTCAGCCTTGAGGAAAGCGCCGGAACGACACTGGCGCGAGGCGGACAGCTCGATGCGCCGGTGGTGCTAGGCGACTTCGTGGAACTGCAGGACCCGGTTTGCTTCGTGCTGCGCGGCCGCACTGCGGACCTCGTCAAGGTGGCGGGGAAGCGAGGCTCGCTCGCCGCGCTGAATAGCGAGCTCGCGCTCTTGCCCGGCGTGCGTGACGGCGTGTTCTGGCTGCGCGACGGACCGGGCGAGGCGCGCCTCGCCGCGTTCGCCGTCGCGCCCGGGATGAGCGCCGCGCAAGTGCTCGCCCAGCTGCGCAAGCGCGTGGACCCCGTGTTTCTTCCCCGGCCCTTGATCCTCGTGCCCTCGCTGCCGCGCAACCGTGCCGGCAAGCTCACGCGAGAGAGCCTGGGCGAATTGATTGCCCGGCACGGCCAGGCCAGCGCCCCGGCAGAGCGCTCGGCGCGGTGGCAGCGCGTGCCGCATACGCATCCGGCGCTGCCGCACCATTTCCCGGGTGATCCGATCGTCCCGGGCGTGTGGCTGCTGTCCCTGGTGGAGGATGCGGCGCGCGAGCGGTTCGGCGCGGCCCTGCGCCTGCGCGGCGTTCCCGATGCGCGTTTTCGCCGCATCCTGCGGCCAGGCGAGGCGTACCGCATCGAGCTCACCCGCGTCGCCCGCGACCGGCTCGAGTTCGTCGTGGAATCCGCGCGCGCGCGCATTGCGGACGGCACGCTGATCGTGCAAGAGGCGCCATGAGCGGCGCCTGGCTCGAGCAGCGCGAACGCGGCAGCCTGGCGGCCCTGCGCGCCATGACGTGGGTCGCGCGCTCGCTCGGCGACAGCGCGGCGCGCGCCCTGCTCGCCCCGATCTGCCTGTACTTCCTCGCCTTTGCGCCCAAGGCGCGCGCGGCCTCGCGCGAGTTCCTCTGCCGCGCGCTCGGTCGGCGCGCGGCGCTCGGCGACGTCTACCGCCATTTCCACACCTTTGCCAGCACGCTGCTCGACCGCGTGGCCCTGCTGAGCGGGAACCACGCCGACTTCGACGTGCGCCTGCACGGCGCGGGCGCCCTCGAGGCCGCGCTGGCCGCGCGGCGCGGGTGCCTGCTGCTCGGATCGCACCTGGGCAGCTTCGAGGTGCTGCGCGTGCTGGGCGAGGCGCGGCGCGGCGTCGTGGTCAACCTGGTGATGCACGAGGCCAACGCCCGCCTCGCCAGCCAGTGGTCGCGCGCCCTGGCGCCCGAACTCCAAGCGCGCATCATTGCGCCCGGCCAGCCCGACACGCTGCTGCGCGTGCGCGAGTGCCTCGAACGCGGCGAGGTCGTGGCGATGCTCGGCGATCGCGTGCTGCACGGCAGGCGCAGCATCGCCTGCGATTTCCTTGCGGGCCGCGCGCGGTTTCCCGCGGGGCCGCTGCTGGCGGCCGCGCTGCTCGGCGCCCCGGTGGTCACCTTCTTCTGCCTCTACCGCGCCCCGCGGCGCTACGACGTGCACTTTGCGCTGCTCGCCGAGCGCCTGCCGGCAGAGCGGCCCGCTCGCGACGCGGCCGTCGCGAGCGCGCTACAGGCCTTTGCCGCGCAACTGGAAGCGCATGCGCGCGCCGCGCCGAGGAACTGGTTCAACTTCTACGACTTCTGGCGGGACGGCTGACATGCGCCGCGTCTCCGTCGCGCTGTTGCTTGCCGCCTGCCACCTCCCCGGCGCCGCGCAGGAGGCGTTCGGCCTCCCTGCCTTGATGCAGGCGCTCGCGGCAGTGCCAGCGGCGGAGGCGCGCTTCACCGAAGTGCGGCGGATGCAGCTGCTGCGCACGCCGCTCGAGGTGCAGGGCACCTTGCGCTACATGCGGCCGGACAGGCTCGAGCGGCGCGTGCAATCCCCTTACGAGGAAACCATCCTCATCGAGGGCAACCGGGTGAGCGTCGACAACCCTGCGCGCGGCGAGCGCAGGAGCTACGCGCTCGCGTCGCTGCCCGCCGCGTACGCGCTGGTCGAGAGCCTGCGCGCCACGCTCGCGGGCGACCTCGCCGGCCTCGAGCGCCACTACCACGTCAAGCTCGCGGGCGGGCGCGACGCCTGGATCCTGAGCCTCACGCCGCGCGACGCCGGCGTGGCCGGCATGCTGACCGAGGTGCGGCTGCAGGGCTCGGCGGCGCACATCACGCGCATCGAGTTCGATGAAGCGGCAGGTGATCGCACCGTCATGACCCTCCGCAAGCTCAAGCCGTGACGCGCAGCGCGCGTGTGGCGCTGGCGCTCTGGATCGTCCTGCTGCTGGCTTGCGGGGGCTGGCTGCTGCGCCACCTCTCGGTGAGCGCCGACCTCAGCGGCTTCCTGCCGCCGGCGGCGACGCCCGCGCAGGAGGTCCTCGTGGAGCAGCTGCGCGCCGGTGTCGCCGCGCGGTTGATGCTCATCGGCATCGAAGGCGCCGACAGCGCCGCGCTCGCCGGCGCGAGCCGCCGGCTGGCGCAGCGCCTGGAGGCGAGCGGCGAGTTCGAAACCGTGGTCAACGGCGACCCGTCGCGGCACTCGCGCGAGGGCGAGCTGCTGTTCGCCCTGCGCTACGCGCTCAGCCCCGGCGTGCAGGCGCAGCGCTTCAGCCTGCAGGGCCTGCGCGCAGCTCTGCAGGAAGAGCTCGAGCTGCTCTCCTCGCCCCTCGGCCTGCTCACCCGGCGCAGCCTGCCGGCGGATCCGACGGGGGAATTCCGGCGCATCGCCACGCGGCTGGGCGGCGCGGCGGTACCGGCGCTCGGTCACGGCGTGTGGCAAAGCGCCGACGGCAAGCGCGCGCTGCTGGTCGCGCAGACGCGCGCGCCGGGCTTCGACCTCGATGCGCAGGCACGCGCCGCGGCGCTCGTGCACGCGCGCTTCGCCGAACTGGCGCCCGCCGGCGCCAGCGTGCGCCTAGCGGGGCCTGGGCTGGCGGCCGTGACCGCACGAGCCACGATAGAGGCCGACGCGCTGCGCGCGACGCTCGTCTCGCTCGTGGGCGTCTTGCTGGTGCTCGCTGCCGTCTACCGCTCGCCGTGGCCGGTGTTGCTGTCGGCGCTGCCAGCGGCCTCGGGCATGCTGGCCGGTGTAGCAGCGGTGAGCGTGCTTTTTGGCCCGGTGCACGGCATCACCCTCGCGTTCGGGGCGATCCTCGTCGGCGAAGCGGTCGATTACCCGACCTACCTGTACGCGCACGCGGCGCGCGGCGAGCCGCTCACGCGCACCGCCGCGCGCATCTGGCCGACACTGGCTCTCGCGATCCTCACGACCGCCTGCGGCGCGCTGGCGATGCTGCTGTCGAGCTTTCGCGGGCTGGCGCAGCTCGGCACGCTGCTGATCGTCGGCATCGGCGTCTCCGGATTGGTGGTCTGGCGGGTGCTGCCGGCGCTCACGCCGGCGCACGCGCTGCAGGCCAAAGTCCGCGGCTTGCCGTTCGGGGCGAGCCCGTTGCCGCGCTTGCGCGAGCGCGGTCCCTGGCTCGTGGCGCTCGCCGTGCTCGGCGCCGCGCTGGTGCTGGCCGCGCACCGCGACCGCCTGTGGGACGACGATCTGGCGAACCTCAGCCCCGTGCCGGCGGAGTTGAAGGCGCTCGACAGCGAGCTGCGCGGCCAGCTCGGCGCGCCGGACCTGCGCCACCTGCTGGCGGTGCGCGCTGCGACGCGCGAGGCCGCGCTGCAGGCGAGCGAGCGGCTCGCCCCGTTGCTCGAGCGCGCGGTCGCCGCAGGCTGGTTCGGCGCCTACGACA
>Ga0137356_1000134_pt1 | contig 11909 bp, 10 predicted proteins | sample EasRivERMLT830_2_FD_102297 | JGI IMG/M metagenome (GOLD analysis project Ga0137356, IMG submission 102297) | Soil microbial communities from meander-bound floodplain in the East River, Colorado, USA - East River MetaG ERMLT830_2 | ecosystem: Environmental > Terrestrial > Soil > Floodplain ...
ACCGTGCCGGCGACCACCGCGATCACCGCCAGCCGCCCCGGCACCTCGCGCACCAGGCGCTCGATGCCGTCGATCACCTTCACGGCGAGCCCGGTATGGAACAGCACCTCGCCCATCAGGATGAAGAGCGGAATCGGCGTCAGCGCGAAGCTCGTCACGGACTGCACGCTGTTGCGCGCGAGCTGCATCATGCCCGCGTCGCCGCCGAGGAAGATCGCGGCGCCGAGCAGGTTGATGGCGAGAAACGCAAAGGCGACCGGGAGGCCCAGGAACATCAGGGCGGTCGAGCCCCCCAGCATCAGCCAGGCTGCGGCCTGCCAGGACATGGGCGCTCGCGGGCTTTCCGGCTACGCCGCGGTGACCGCGTCCGTCCGCGGCGCGCGCTCGCCCTCGTACAGGCGGCGCATGCGGAACAGGACCTCGATCGCGAGCAGCGCGAAGGTCGCCGGCAGCGGCGCGAGCAGCCACCATTCCGGCACGGCGATCACCTTGACCACCATGGCGCCGATGGCCTGGCTGGAGAGCACTGCCTTGAAGCCGTACCAGGCGATGACGAGGCAGCAGGCAAGCGCGATCAGGTCCACCGCCCATTCGCAGGTCCACGCGAGCCGCGCGGGGAGCGCGCGCAGCAGCACGTCCACGCGGATGTGCAGCCCCTGGCGCAGCAGCCACGGCGCGGTGAGCACGGTGATCAGGTACAGGGCGTACTCGGTGACCTCGTTGGCCCAGGGCAGCCCGAGCATGCCCGGCACCAGGCGCACGTTGCGCAGCAGGACGTCCACGCAGATCGCCGCCATCATCAGGAACAGCACGGCGCAGCCGGCAAGCGCCAGCCCCGCCAGCAGGCGGCCATAGGCCTGCTCGAGCCGCCGCATCAGCGGCTGAACAGCTTCCGCATCTGCGGGCCGTACTGCGGGCTCGCCTTGATGAGGTTGGTCCACGCCACCTCATAGGCGCGGTCGTAGAACTGCTTCGAGGTCGCCGCATCGAAGGTGATGGTCTGGATGCCGGCCTGCGCCTGGCGCTTGATGTCGTCCTCGTTGACCTTCTTCCAGGACTCGTTGGCGGCCTCGTGGGCGATGACGTGGCGCATGAGGAAGTCCTTCTGCTGCGGCGACAGCGACTTCCACTTGTCCAGGTTCATCACCAGCGACACTTCGGCGCTGTAGAAGCCGGGATCGACGCGGAACTTGGTCTTCTCCTGCCAGTTGAAGTCGAAGATGCCGTTGATCGGCCAGCCGTAGCCGTCCACCACGCCGCGCTCGAGCGCCGTGTACACCTCGCCCGGCGCGGTCTGCACCACCGTCGCGCCCAGCGCCTGGAAGAAGTCGCGGTACACCGGCGTGATGCGGATCTTGAGGCCGGTGAGGTCCGGCTTGTCGATTTTCTTGGTGAGGTAGAGGTGGAACGGCGTGAAATCGATGACGCGGCCGAGGTACTGCATGTTGGCCTTCTCGTTCCACACCTTGTTGATCAGGTCCACCGCGCCGTTCCTGCGCAGCTCCGGCCCCGGGATCTGCGTGAGCTTGAGCGCATCGGCCTCGGGCATGATGTTGGTGTAGAACGCGCCGGTGGTCATGCCGATGTCCACCACCCCCGTGCGCACGGCGTTGCCGACCTCGAACGGCGGCATCGCCTTCGGCCCGCCGATGAAGTTGATCTGCAGCAGGCCTTTGCCCTCGGCATTGAGCTTATTCATCATCGGCTCGAGGTTCTTCACGTAGGTCGTGTTCTCGGCGAAGGCCGACACGAGGCGCAGGCTGACCTCCTGCGCGGCGGCGGCGCCGGCGGCGAGGCCGAGCGCGATGGACAGGACAGCGGTGACCGGTTTGTTCATGGGCTCCTCCTTGAGCGGGCGCCTATTCTACGACGCGGTGCCGGCCGCAATGACCGCCGGGTTGGCGGGCTGCGCGTGCAGGGTTTCGACCAGCGCGGCGCGGCGCTCGAGCACCGCGCGCTGGTTGATGTAGCCCTTGTCGGTGATCTCGCCCGCGTCGATGGAGGGGGGCTCCTCCAGCACCAGCGCGCGCGTCGGGTGCATCGAGCTGCCGCCTTCCGCGGCAAGCGTCTTCAATGCGCCGGCGATCTTCGCGCGCAGCGCCTGCGGCGCGAGGTCCTTCGCGGCGGGGCTGAGGAACACCAGCGCGCCGACCTCGTTGCGGTCGTGCCCGGTGATCACGGCGTCCTGGATCACGGGATTGCCCGCGGCGATCAGCTTGACGCGCACCGCGCCCACGTGCACCCAGGTGCCGGAGGTGAGCTTGAAGTCCTCCGCCACGCGGCCATCGAACACCAGGCCCTTCTCAGGGCGCGCCGGGTCGTCGAACTTCATCGCGTCGCCGATGCGGTAATAGCCTTCCTCGTCGAATGCCTCGCGCGTCAGGTCTTCGCGCCGGTAGTAGCCCGGCGTCACGTTCGGCCCGCGCACGCGCACTTCGAGCTTGTCGGCCGAGGGCACCAGCTTGAGCTCGCAGCCGGGGTTGGGCAGGCCGATCACACCGGCGCGTTCGATGAGGTAGTGCACCGCCGCAGCGGAGGGCGCGGTCTCAGTCGAACCCCAGGATGAAATCATCGCCAGCTCGCCGTTCTTCTCGGCGATGGCGAGCTTTTCCAGCCGCTCCCACAGGTTCTGCGGCAGCGCGGCCCCCGCGTAGAACACCATGTCGAGGTCGCGGAAGAAATTACGCCGCAGCGCGGCGTCCGCCTCCAGCATCGGCATCAGCAGGTCGAAGCCGCGCGGCACGTTGAAGTACAGGGTGGGCGAGATCTCGGCGAGGTTCTTCGCCGTGACCTCGATCAGGCCCGGCGCAGGCTTGCCGCCGTCCACGTAGAGCGAGCCGCCGTTGCGCAGCACCACGTTGAAGCAGAAGTTGCCGCCGAAGGTGTGGTTCCAGGGCAGCCAATCCACGATGGTCTGCACGCGGTCTTCCAGGAACGGCCAGACCTGCGCGAGCATCTGCTGGTTGGCGACCAGCATCCTCTGCGTGTTGATCACGCCCTTGGGCAGCCCGGTGGAGCCCGAGGTGAACAGGATCTTGGCGACGCTCTCCGGCCCTACGCGCGCAAAGGCCTCGTCGACGCGCGCGCCGGCGTCCTTCTCCAGGAGCGTCGCCATCGGCGTCGCCTCGGCGCCGACCGCGGCGAGCGCGGGCGCGAAGCGCGGCGAGTCGCCCGTCCACACCAGCCCGGGTTTCAGCAGCGCGAAGATCTGCTTGAGCTTGGCGAAATCCTTCGACATGAGCGAATACGCCGGCGAGATCGGCGCGACGGGAACGCCGGCGTGCATCGCGCCGAGCGCGAGCAGGCCGTGGTCCACGCTGTTGTCGGCGAGGATGGCGACGGGCTTGCCGGGTCCGAGGCCGCGCTCGAGCAGCGCCTGGCCGATCCTGCGCGCAGCCGCGAGCGCCTGCGCGTAGCTCACCCTGCGCCACGTCTCGCCGTCGCGTTCGGCGAGGAACACGCGTCCGGGCGCCTCGCGCGCCCACCTGACCAGCCATTCGCCCACGCTGCGCTCGTAGGCGCCGAGCGCCTGCGGCGAGCGCAGCACGAGGGTCCCGTCGGCGCGGCGCTCGACGTTCACAGTGGCCGGTGCGAAGCGCAGGCGCGAGTGCAGGTTCATGCTTTGCTTTCCTCCCTTGCCATTCTACGAGCCCGCGCGCGCGCCGAGGTAGGCCTCGACGACGCCCGGGTCGCTCAGCACCGCCTCAGGCGTGCCCTGTGCGAGCGGCACGCCGTAGTTCAGCGCGAAGATCCGATCCGCGAGGTCGGCCACCATCTGCATGTCGTGCTCGACCCAGACCATGGCGATGCCCAGCTCGTGCCGGATGCGCAGCACGAAGCGCGCGAGATCCTCGCGCTCCTCGCGATTGAGCCCTGCCGAGGGCTCATCGAGCAGCAGCACCGCGGGCTCCATGGCGAGGGCGCGCGCGAAGCCGACGAGCTTCTGCAGCCCGAAGGGCAGGGCGTCCACGGGACGGTGGCGGTGGCGCTCCAATTCCACGAACTCGAGCACTTCCTCCACTGCACGGCGGTGAGCGGACTCTGCCGCGCGCACGCGCGGCAGGAACAGGCCCTCGGCGAGCAGGCCGCCCTCGAAGCGCGCGTGCCGCGCAACCAGCAGGTTCTCCAAGACGCTCATGTGCGGGAATAGTTCGCCGTGCTGGAAGGTGCGCGCCACGCCGCGGCTGGCGATGCGGTGCGGCGCCTCGCGCGTGATGTCGTCTTTGCCCAGCAGCACGCGGCCTCGGCTCGGCCGGTAAATGCCGCAGATGCAATTCAGGATCGAGGTCTTGCCGGCGCCGTTGGGGCCGATCAGCGCGAGCAACTCGCCCTGCCGCGCCTCGAACGACACGCCCTCCAACACCTGGAGGCCGCCGAAGGCGAGCGACAGCGCCTCGACCCTGAGCAAAGCGGCCTCAGCCATACCACCGCCGGCTGCGCCGGTACTGCTTTACGTCGCGGTAGCTGCGGCGCTTCTCGCCGCCGCCGAGGTAGAACTCGCGCACGTCCTGGTGGGCGCGCAGCCGTTCCGGGCTGCCGTCCAGCACGATGCGGCCGCTCTCCATCACGTAGCCATGGTCGGCGATGTCCAGGGCTACCTGCGCGTTCTGCTCCACCAGCAGGATCGTGGTGCCGAGCTCGCGCCGGATCGCCTGCAGCCGCGCGGCGAGCTGCTGGACGACGAGCGGCGCGAGGCCCTGCGAGAGCTCATCCACCAGCAACAGCCGCGGATCGCAGGCGAGCGCCGAGCCGATCGCCAGCATCTGGCGCTCGCCGCCCGACAGATAGCCCGCCTCGCGGCGGCGCAGCGCGGCGAGCGCGGGGAACATCTCGTAGACCGTGGCGAGGCGCTGGCGCCGGTCGCTCCCCGGGCGCGGCACCACGGCCTCGAGGTTCTCGCGCACGCTCAGGTTCTCGAACACCTTGCTGCGCTCCGGCACCAGCGCAATGCCGCGCTCGGTGACGCGGTGCGGCGGCTGGTTCTCGATGCGCGCGCCGTCATAGTGGATCGCGCCTTGCGTGACGCGCGCGTCGTCCAGGCCGATGAAGCCGGAGATCGCGCGCAGCGTGGTGGTCTTGCCGGCGCCGTTGGTGCCGAGCAGCGCGACGATCGCGCCTTGCGCCACTTCCAGCGACACGCCCTGCACCGCGGTGATCACGCGGTGGTAGGCGACTTCCACGTTCTCGAGCTTGAGCAGCGTCATTTCGACAGCGGCCGCTGCTTGAACGGCCAGAGGAGGAACCAGTCCTGGACCCGGCGCCAGATGCCGACCAGGCCTTGCGGCTCGAGCACCAGGAACAGGATCATCACCAGGCCGAAGGCCGCGTAATTCACCGCGAACACCACCGAGGAGAGGCGGTCGGCGAAACCCAGCAACCGCATCGCTGCCTCGATGGCGTAGGGAAACACCGTGACGAACACTGTGCCGAGAACCGCGCCGAGGAGCGAGCCCATGCCGCCGATGATGATCATCGCCACATACTGGATGGTGAGGTAGAGCGAGAACGCCTCCACGGAGACAAAGCCGCGGTAGTAGGCGAACAGGCAGCCGGCGACCGCGGTGATGGCGGAGGAGACGACGAACGCGGCGAGCTTGGCGCGGCGTACGCTGATGCCGAGCGCCTCTGCCACCGCCTCGCGGCCGTGCACCGCACGCCAGGCACGCCCGGTGCGCGCGCGCAGGAGATTCAAGCTGAAGAGCAGGTTCGCCAAGGCAAAGGCAAGCAGCACGAAGTACCAGGCGCGCGCATCGCGCAGCACCCAGTCGCCGATGCGCGGCGGATCGATCACGATGCCGGTGGAAAAGCCGCGCCGCGTCTCGTACTCGGCGCCGGCGTGAATGACGATGAAGTGCAGCGCGAGCGTGGACACCGCGAGATAGAGCCCGCGCAGGCGCAGGCTGGGAAGGCCGAAGGCGATACCCAGGCCGGCGCCCACGAGCGCGGCCGCTGGCAGCGTGACCCAGAAAGGCGCGCCCAGTTCCTTGAAGAGGATGCCGCCTGTGAACGCACCCGCCGCGAGAAGTCCCGCATGGCCGAGCGAGATCTGTCCCGCGTAGCCGGTGAGCAGCATCAGCGCGACGGCGCCGATGGAGCCGAGCAGCACCTGGTTGGCGAGGTCCAGGGCGAGCGGGCCGGCGACGAAAGGATAGGCCGCGAGCGCCGCGGCAAAGCCAAGTGCGGCGGCCTGCTGCGTGCGCGTCTCCAGCAGCGCAGTGTCCTGCGCATAGCGCGTGCGGAAGTAGCCGCTGGCGCGCGGCAGGCTCATACGCGGTCCAGTTCCTCGCGCGAGCCGAACAGGCCCCAGGGCCGCAGCACGAGCATCGCGAGGAGAACCACGAAAGGCACCACGTCCGAGAGCAGGGGATCCACGTAGTAAATGAGGAGCACCTCGGCGCCGGCGACGATGAGCGAACCCACGAGCGCGCCCAGGAGGCTATCCAGGCCGCCCACCAGCGCGGCGGGGAATGCCTTCAGGCCGATCGTCACCAGCGTGCCTTCCAACCCTGCATCGCTGGCGAGCAGCATCCCGGCCATCCCGCCGGTGAAAGTGGCGAGCGACCAGGCGAGCGCGTAGATGCCGTGCAGCCGCACGCCGCGCTGCGCCGCAAGCAGCGGGTTCTGGCCCGCCGCGCGCATGCGCAGTCCCCAGCGCGTGCCGCGCAGGAAGGCGAAGAGCGACCCGTAGACGAGCGCCGTGCCGAGCACGAGCGCTGCGCCCACGGAGGAAATGCGCGCGCCTCCGCCCACGTTGAACGAGGCGTTGGTCCAGCCCAGGTCGCGCAGCGGGTACTGCGTCTGCGTGCCGAAGACGAGCACCATCAGCCCGCGCAGCAGGATGCCGAGCGCGATCGTCGCCAGCACCGCCGCCAGCACCGACTCGCCGGTCATGCGCCACATCAGCGCCGCGTATACCGCGGCGCCGACCGCGAGCGCGAGGGCTGCGGCAGCGCCCACCGCAATCAACGGGTGCCCGGAAAACAGCGACGCCGTGGCATACAGGCCGTAGGCGCCGAGCATCATCAGCTCCCCGTGCGCGAGAGACAGCACGCGGCTGACGCGGTAAATAAGGACGTAGCCGCAGCAGATCAGCGCATAGATCGACGCCAGGACCGCAATGTTGACGGCGAGCTGCAAAGGCGGGTGCCCGACGCCGGCTGCTAGCGCTTGACGTCGATCGGCTGCCAGTCCTGCACGCGCGCCACGCGGTTGGCGGCCGGATCCCAGCGCCAGACGCGGTAGTACTGCTGCGTGCGGAAGTGGTTGTCCTTCGTCCACTCGAGCGGCCCGCCGCGCAGGCCCTTGAGGTCCACCTTCAGCGTGTTCATCGCGGCAAGCAGCTTCTGCGGCGTCGGCGGCCAGGAGGTATTGCGCAGCGCGCTCTCCAGCACCAGGCCCGCGACGAATCCTTCAGTGAGATAGGACACGGGGTGCGAAAGGCCCGCGCGGTGCGCAACCGCGCGCATCTCGGCGTGCATCGGCAGGTTGTCCTCGAGGAAGGCGTTGGTGCCGATCACGTACAGGCCGCCGTCCTTCACGCGCGCCAGCTCCTCCTCGGCGTTGAGGTGCGCCCAGGTGATGTAGCGCCCATTCCATCCCAGCCGCCGCATCGCCTCGAAGGTGCGCACCTGCGACACCCAGGGCGCCCACGAGTACATCCAGTTCGGGTTGGCGTCCTTCAGCTTGGTGGCGAACGGCGTGTAGTCGGGCGTCGGCGGCGGCGTGATCTGCTTTTCCACCGGGGTCATGCCGAGTGTCCTCGATAGGCCCTCCGCGTAGTCGATCTCGCCGCGCGAGATCGGGATCGCCATGGCGGCGAAGCCGATGCGCACCGGCTCCTTCGATTGGGCCTTCACGAAGGCGAGCGCCGCCTGCGAGTCGAGGTTGGCGCCGAACGCGGTTGAGCAGAACTGCAGCGGGTCGGCCGGCGGGAAGGTGTCCTTCGGGCAGACCGCGCCGGCGTAGTAGAGCGGAATGCCGGCGCTCTTCGACTCGGCGACCATCGGCGCATAGGTGGAGGAGAGGCTCGTATTGAGCAGCATCAGCACCTTCTCCTGCGACACGAGTTGCTTGGCGTTTGCCGCGGCGCGCGAGGGCTGCGCCTGGTCATCCAGCACCACCAGGCGCACCGGCTTGCCGTTGATGCCGCCCTTCGCGTTCAGGTGCTCGAGATAGGCCTTTATCGCGTCGACGGTCGGCGCGTAGGTGCCGGCCACCGGCCCGGTCATCGCCGCGGAGACGCCGACGACGTAGGCGTCCTGCGCGCCAGCAGCGAGCGGCAGCGCGGCAAGCGCTGCAGCAACAAGTAGCTTTCTCCTCATGGCTTTCTCCTCCTCGTTTCAGGGTTTCAGGGTATTGCCGACACCTGCCGCGACGAGCCGCTCCTCACGGTCGTCGTACATGGATTCGACCAGCTCGCCGAAGCGCTCCAGCATCAGCGCGCGCTTCACCTTGCGCGTGGGCGTCACCGGCTCGCCTTCTTCTTCCGGGTCGAGCGCCTTGGGTAGCACACGGAACGCCTTGAGCTGCTCCACGCGCGCGAGCTGCGCATTGGCGCGCTCCACCTCGCCCGCCAGCAGCTTCGTCACCGCCGGGTGCTGCGCGAGGCCGGTGAACCCAGTGTAGGCGATGTTCTGGCTGCGCGCCCACTCCGCCACGGTGTCGAAGTCGATCTCGATCAGCACGGTGAGGTACTTGCGCGCGTGGCCGATCACCATCGCCTCCGCGACGTAGGGGCTCGCGCGCAGCAGGCCTTCGATCGTGGAGGGCGAGAGCGTCTTGCCGCCCGAGGTGACGATGAAGTCGCGCGCGCGGTCCACCAGCCTGAGATTGCCGTCCTGCAGCTCGCCGACGTCGCCCGTGTGCAGCCAGCCCTCGGCGTCGAGCACGGCACGCGTCGCCCCGGGATTCACCCAGTAGCCGTCGAAGACGTGCGGCCCGCGCACCAGGATCTCGTTGCCTTCGCCCAGACGCAACTCGATCCCGGCGGCGACGCTGCCCACGCTTCCCGGCCGCGCGAACGGGCCCTTCTGGCCTGCGATGATGGCGCCCGCTTCCTCGGTCTGGCCGTACATCTCGAGCGTGTTCACGCCCCAGATCTGCCAAAGCGCAGCGGTATCGGGCGGCAGAGCCGCGCCGCCGGAAACCATCAGCTCGACTTCATCCAGGCCAAGCTTGGAGAGCAGCGGCCGAAACACCAGCGCGCGCGCGAGCGCGTAAAAGAGAGAGAAGTGCGGGCCGCGCTCCCAGCGCGCGCGTGCGTGCCGCCGCCCGATGTCGAGCGCCGCCTCGTAGGCGAGGCGCTTGGCGCGCGAGCTCGCCGCAATGCCGATCAGCGCCTGCGAGGCGAACTTCTGCAGGTAGCGCGGCACTGTGAAGAGCACCGTGGGCGCCACCTCGAAGAGCGTCTGCGGCAAGTCCTCCATGTCCTCGCCGTAGTGCGGCACGAGGCGGGAGAGCAGGGGCAGCGTGATCGCCACGTCGCGCCCGAGGATGTGGCAGGGCGGCAGGTAGACGACGGTGCGCTGCTCGCGCGCAGCGAGCGCCGGGTAGTGCGCGAGCACGTTGCCCGCGGCCGCTACGTGCTTGGCGTGTCCCACCACCGCGCCCTTGGGCTGTCCCGTGGTGCCCGAGGTATAGACGATGAACGCCGGCGCGGCGGGATCGAGCGCGCGGGCGAGAGCCGCGAGATCCCCGGCGCCGGACTCGCCGCCCATTTTCAGCACGGCATCGAAGGACTTCAGCTTCGGATGCGCGTAATCGAACATCGCCGAATCGTCGATCACCAGGATCCAGCGCAGCGCCGGCAGCGCATCGGCGAGCGGCAGGATCTTGTCCACGTACTCCTGGTTCTCGGCGACGAAAACGGCGGCACCGCCGTCGCGCATCTGGTAGGCAAGCTCCTGCGCGGACGCGGTGGGATAGATGCCGTAGGTGATCGCGCCCGCGGCTTGCGCGCCGAGATCCGCGAGCGCCCATTCCTCGCTGGCATCGCCCATGATCGCGACGCGCTCACCGGGCGCCAGCCCCAGCGCGCGAAGCCCCAGCGCACTTTGCGCCACGCGCGCGGCGTAATCGCGCCAGCTGCGTTCCTCGTAGAGCCCCAAGTGCTTCGCGCGGTAGGCAATGCCATCCGGCTCGCGCTCGGCGCGCTCGGCAAGAAGCTGGAGGGCGCTGGTCATGCTAGTGCACCCGCCGTTTTGCCGGCGCGCCGTCCTCGCGGAAGGCGCGCAGCAGCAGGTCCACGCAGCTCTCCGCGAGGCGCTCGTGGGTCGCGCCTGGCTCACGGCCGTACCAGAGCGCGGCGGAATTGCCCAGGCCGAGGAGCGCGAGCGTCGCCATGCGCGCGTCCAGGTCCGCGCGGAACTCGCCGCTCGCGATGCCCTCGCCGATGACGCGCTCGATGATGCGCTCGTAGCGCCGTTCGATCGCACGAATGCGCTTGCGCGCAGGCTCCGGCAGGAAGCGCCGCTCGCGCAGGAAGGCGAGCGTGAAGTCCAGCCGCTCGCGCATCGGCGCGAGGTGCTGGATGACGAGCTGCGCCACCTTGTCCGCGGCGCTGCCCGGGCCGCGCTGGATCGCGAGCGCGCGCACGGCGTAATCCTCCACGCCGTCGGCGCACACGGCCTCGAGCGCCGCTTCCTTCGACTCGAAGTAGTAGTACAGGCTCGCCTGGCGGATGCCGAGCACGTCGGCGATGTCCTGGGTGGAGGCGCCGTGATAGCCGCGGGCGGCGAACACCTTGGCGGCCGCGGCGACCATCTCGTCGGCGCGGCGGCGACGCGGCGCGGCGGCCGGCGCCGATTTGCGCTCAGCGCGTGCCATGACCCGCGTGCGCGCGCCCGCGCAACAACGTCGTCGCGGCCGGCCTTGCTGGCTTGCGCATCGGACCCTCCTCCGTTGTCTATAGTACTATAGGTAAAGCACGGAGGAGGAGTCACCATGGCCATTGCCGCAAACGGGCGCCCGCCGTTTCGCGCCGACCACATCGGCAGCCTGTTGCGCCCGCGCAAACTGCGCGACGGATTCCGCGCGCATGCCGAAGGCAAGCTGGACGAGCGCGCTTTCCGCACCGTCCAGGACGAAGCGATCCGCGAGGTCGTGAAGCTGCAGGAGGACTGCGGCCTGCCGGTGGTGACCGACGGCGAGTTCCGGCGCATCTCCTACTGGGAGAAATTCGTGCGCCTGACGAAAGGCCTCGTCGTCAGGGACGCAGTGTTCAAGTTCCACGACGAGCACGGGCAAAGCCGCGACTTCACGGCCCCTTACGTGACGGCGAAGGTGGGCCGCACCGAGCCGATCACCCTGGACGAATACCGCTTCGTCGCGCCGCTGACCAAGGCGACGCCCAAGGTGACGATGCCGGCGCCCTCCACCATGCACTTCTACCGCTTCACGCAGTTCGGCGACCGCGGGATCTACACGAGCGCGCAGGAGTTCTTCGCCGACCTCGGCAAGGTCTACCAGGCCGAGATCGCCGACCTCGCGCGCGCGGGCTGCCGCTACGTGCAGCTCGACGAAGTGGCGCTCGCCGTACTCTGCGATCCCGCCGCGCAGGCGAAGGTGCGCGCCGCCGGCGGCAATCCGGACGAGCTGGTGGACCTCTACGTGGACGCGACCAACGAGGCGGTGAAGGGCAGGCCCGCCGGGATGATCGTCGGCGTGCACATGTGCCGCGGCAACTACAAGGGCATGTACCTCTCCGAGGGGGGCTACACCTCGATCGCCGAGCGCCTGTTCCAGCGCGCGCAGGTGAACCACTTCCTGCTCGAGTTCGACACGCCGCGCGCGGGCGATTTCACGCCGCTCGCCATGGTGCCGAGGACGAAGGGCGTGGTGCTCGGCCTGGTGAGCTCCAAGGCCCCGCAACTCGAGCCGATCGACAACCTGAAGCGCCGGGCTGCGGCGGC
>Ga0137356_1000140_pt1 | contig 11532 bp, 14 predicted proteins | sample EasRivERMLT830_2_FD_102297 | JGI IMG/M metagenome (GOLD analysis project Ga0137356, IMG submission 102297) | Soil microbial communities from meander-bound floodplain in the East River, Colorado, USA - East River MetaG ERMLT830_2 | ecosystem: Environmental > Terrestrial > Soil > Floodplain ...
CCGAAGACCGATCCGGAGCGCGAGAAAGCCCAGGCTCTTCAGGTGTTCCAATTAATCATGCAAAACCTTCAGACGATCATGCAAATCGGTCAAGTGCAAATGGATATTGGCGCGTTGATTAAGTGGATTCTTGAGAAGATCGCGCCGGTTGATGCGGCTCAATTCTTTCCTGCCCTGGCGCAACAAGGGCCGGCGTTACCTCAGCCTGGGGCGAATGGAACAGTGCCGGCGGCTGGGCTTGATCCGGCGTTGTTGCAAGCCAACCGTGGACAAGCGGCGGCTGCGCGGGCTGGACAACAAGGCGCGCAGGCGTCCGGGGGTACGAGCGTATGACTCTTGAATTCTTTTTTGTCGCTTTTATTGTTCTGTTCTTTGCTCTTGGATATCTGTTTGCACGGGGGAAATAGTCGTGCCGATTTACGCTTATCGATGTCCCAAGCACGGAATATTCGAAGTAATTATGCAGAGTTTCCGGGATTTTCAAGAAAAACTGCGATGCCCCCTTGAATCACGACGCGGAGCGTGTGCTAGGGTGTCTGAGTATGTTGTTTCTTTGTGTGTGATGAAACCGGATTCACACTGGCATTTTAATAAATATGTTCCGACGTTGGATCGGACGTTTCGAACTGAGAAGGAATATCGGCAATTCTTGAAGGCGACGGATCGACGCGAGGCGGAGCCCGGAGACAGTTTGCAAGTAACGCGAGCAGTCGCAAAGAAGGAAGAGAAATTAGACAAGGTTCGTCATGACAAGATTTGGAATTACGTTAAAGACTTGGACGTTTAAGGGAGTTCAACATGCAAGGGTACACTTTGGCGCGATTCAATGACAACGAGCAATTTCAGCCGCTCACGTTTGTAACGCAAACGATTGGCGCGGCCTCGGCTGCGCTGGCGGCGGTACACGCGGACGCACGCGGCGCGATTATCACAGGTGACGGTAGCGCGAACGCTGTCCGCTATCGGTTGGACGCAGGAACGCCCACAACCACAACCGGCAATCGGTTTGATGGCGTGGATTCCGTGGTGATTTGGTCACGCGCTGCGTTGCTGGCAATGAACCTCATTCGCGAGGATGCCGCCGACGTTGTAATCAGCGTTCAATTCTTCAAATAGAGGTTTAAGAATGGCAGAGACACTTGAAGCACTCGTTGAAACTGCGGTTAAGGATGCCGGCGTTGACGGCTTTGATTTGGAGTTGGATGCCGAAGGCGGGATTTCATTCGTTAAGGCGGACGCGGACGCCGGCGACAAAGGGGGCACCGATGGCAAAGGCAAAGAAGAAGGCGCGGCGGGTGGGGTATTAAAGACGGAAGTCAAGTCAGCGGATGCCGGCGGGACTCCGGTTACCGACGATGCGAAGACAGTTTCGATTGAGCAATACAAGGAATTGCAGGGACAGTTTACGAAGGTCTCGCAAGACTTCTCCGAAGTGAAGGGGATGGTAACTGTTCTTGCGACGCAGTTGCAGGAAGCTAAGAAGGGAAACCAAACAACCGAATCGGAGACGGACGAAACCGGCGCGGACTTGGAGTCCTTACTTGCGGATAAAACAGCGCTTGCGAAATTTATTTCCGGAATCGTTTCTGAGGCGGTTGAAACCAAACTCGGAAAAGACGCTCCGGAGGTAATGAATCGCAATCGCCTTGGGCTTGAATTAGAGAATACGCGGAGCGCACACACGGATTTCGATGCGTATGTTCCCGTAATTTCGGCCTTAGTTAATGAGTTCCCGGACGCGAGTTTTGAAAAACTCTATCAGACTGCAAAGAAATTGCAGCCTGTTACTCCCAAACCGGCGGCGGGCGAGTCTGTAACTAAGGAAATCAAGCCAGCGGCTACTACTGAAAAGGATGTTGACGCGCTGAAGGCGAAAGCCGACGCGCTGAAAACAGAATCCGGCGTGAACGGAACCTTATCAGATAAGAAAAAGGTCACGACTATCGCGGACGCCGTGAAGGCGGCCTTGGCGGAGCATGGTCTTTAAGCTCGTATGAATCACGAGGTACGAGTGCCGTATTGATTCAGGTTTGGATTCTATCTCTCGGAGGTTATCCCCATGGCTTCACCAAACACGACTTTCACAGAAATTGTTGCAAGCACTTTGAAGAATTATCGGTCTCAGCTCGCCGACAACGTAATGGAGCATCAAGCCCTTTTGTGGGAACTGAAGAGGCTCGGTTATTTCGTTGAGGAAGAGGGCGGCGAGACTCTTGTTGAGCCCTTGATGCACGGTGAGAACAGTACCGTTCGCAGCTACAGCGGCTACGATCTTATCGACACGACTCCACAGGAAGGAATTACGGCGGCTGAATTCGAGTGGAAGCAAATCGCTGGCTCCGTGTCTATTTCCGGTAAGCAAGAATTCCAGAACAGCGGATCGAAGACGAAAATCTTCTCTCTCTTGCAAGCCAAGATTAAACAGCTCGAATTGTCGATGCAGCTCGCTATCAACGAAATGCTTCACGGCGACGGAACCGGCAACAGTTCCAAGGATATTACCGGCCTGGGCCTGTTGATCGAAGACGGAACCGCTTGGAGTCAAGTCGGCGGAATCGACTCGAACGCCTATTCTTTCTGGAGAAATACTTGGACGGGTACGGTCGGTTCCTTTGCTGCAAACGGCGTCGATACTCTGCGTAACCTCGTCAATTCGGCCTCGCGCGGTAAGGACAAAATCAAGTTGCTTCTGACTACTCAGGCGATTTATGAGGCTTACGAGAAGACCATTCCCCAGGAATCAGTAACTCGGAACAACAAGCTTGCCGACGCTGGTTTCCAGAACATCGAATTTAAGGGAATTCCAATTGTCTTCGACGAGGACATGCCTAGCGGTGAAATCCTGGGAATCAACACGGAGTATCTGAAATTCCGCGTGGGACGCGGTAAGAACTTCGTCAACACGCCTTTCGTTGTGCCGGACAATCAGGATGCTCGATTGAGCAAAATGATTCTGTACGGCAACTTCACAATCAGCAACCGGAAGCGCCATTTCAGGGCTACCGGCGTAACAACTCCCTAACGCGGAGTAAAGGCAACGGGGCCGGCCTCAAGCGGCCCCAACATCTTACTTTGATTAGGGGGTTATTCCAATGTCTGCAAACACGAATCCATTTTCCGTCGGGGGTAAGCTGTTGGGCGTGAATCCGCTGAATGTGGATACAGCCCAGCAACATGAATTAGGTCTTGAACTGGACTTTAACGACGGCACTACGCGGCGCTATGTTCGTGCCGGTGCTGCGGTCGCACAGTACGACGCGTTGAAGATTGACTTTGCGGAGGGTATTAACGACTGGCAACCTACCGCCGCCGCTCTTGACGTAGTTAAGGGTGTGTGTCCGGTCTCCGGTGTCTCTGACAATAATTTCTTTTTTGCGATTGTGAACGGCCCGGCTAACGTCAAGGTTGCGGGAACGGTAGCGGCGGGTGCCCATCTTGCGGCGGTTGCTACCGCGGGAACCTTGGACGATATCGCCGATGCTGCTGATGCAGGTGCGCTGGCTGCGGGTGCTGGTGTGGGCGTTGTCGTTGTCACTGATGACAGTCCGTCAGCCGGTATTGCGCTTGTATTCCTGAGTTAGTTTGTATTTGTTGTTACCGGTTAATTGCAGTCTTTTGCCATTAACCGGTAACGATTCATTCCTTTCAATGAGGTTTTTCCAAATGGCAAAGCAGACAGCAAAAGTTGATGACGCTTTCGACGGTTTCAATTTGACTGAAGATAGCGCAAGTGGCCTTGTGATCGCAGCTCCAAAGGCGGAGCCGACTGTCAACAAGTTGCCTGTTGCGGAGAAGAGCGATGTTGTTCCTCAACGGATGTTCGGGATTCGTGCAACGCGAGTCGATAAGTTTTCGACGAAGCGGACACGGGTTTTGATGACGCCGGCGGTATGCCCTCGTTGTCGCCTCGATCTTGCCGACCTGAACAAGCTGGGGGCCTGGGACGAGTTAGACCATGAAACCAAGTTGCGCGTTACGGGAGCCGTTGCGGAGCATATCCGCAAGGTGCATGACATTTCTGAGGACGAAATTATTCCCGAAAACCAGTTGCCGACTAAGTGGCTGGGATCGAAAGCAGAGGTAAAACACGCATGACTCAAGACTTGAAAGTAATCCTTGAGAAGTCGAATCCGAATGCAGAACGTGGCGCGGTCGTTCGGCGCGTCGTGTCTGCGAAGGTCGCTATTCGCGAGTTGTTTCTTGATAAGGGCAATCAGGTGAAGGTGACGCATCTTGACGGATCGCCGTTTGAGTTGCCCAAGCCTAAGTTGCCAGAAAAGGCGAATCCAAAGAAGCCAGTCGTGCAAGTCGCCAAGAAAGACGAGAAAGAGAAGGAAGACGAAGGGGGCAAATAACATGGCAGCGGATACCTTGAAGTATTACAAGCGGGCGCACGGCTCCGGTGAACAACGAAATCGGGTAAGAGTTGGGGCCGATAACGACGTGAACACAACGAAGACCGAACAGCCGGAAGTGTTTCAGTTGACGGTGAACAAAGACATTTTGGACGGTCTTCACGCGGACACGATTACCGCTCTTCGTGCGGTGACTCTCGGAAATCTTGTGGATAAGGCTTACGGAGCAAGCTAATGCCGACGCTTCTTGCGCTAGCAAACAAATACACGCGGGAGTGGGGTGAACCGGTTTCTGATACCGAGACCTTGAATCAAGTAAAGGAATGGATTCAGGACGGTTACAAAGAAATCGCATCCGAACGGGATTGGGATTTTCTCCGGCGAACGGACACAATTGAAACCGTTGCGAGTACCCGCGTGTACTCTTTGAGTGCGTCAGCTTCCGAAGTTACCTCCGGGCGAATCGTTACTACGGATGATCCGGTTGAATACATTCCGAAGGAAGGGCTTGTAAAGCGGGGCCTTGATTTGGAACAGACGGGCGCTTATCCGACGTTCTTCTATAACGAGGGATACGACGAAGTAAACGGAGTGAATCAAATCGGTCTTTGGCCTATTCCGATCGGGATTGTCAGTATCGAGTTTGAGGAAAACCGGCGTGCGGAAGAGTTGTCGGATACCTCCATGATGCCGTTACCTTCAGAGCTGTTGACTGCTTTGAAATATTACGTCCGGGCGGAGCAAGCCCGCGATGACAAGGATTTTGAAGAGTACGACCGCGAATTGGCGCGCTTCTACAAGACAGTGAACAGCCGAAAGAAGCGCTTTAAGAATTCGCCGCCGGCGCATAGGCCGCGCTTGCGCGTGTCGGATGTTCCGGTGAGTTCGCGTATTCAGGAAGTTCGTTTTGACCCGAATCATTTCCATAATTCGTAATTGGGGTTTGCAATGGCGAGCAGGTTCAAACGATTTCTATATGGTCGTTTCGGAGGCGGTATCAATTCCTCTGTGCCAGCAAACGAAATTGCGGACGATGAATGCTCCGATATCCTCAACAAAGAATTTGACGCCGAAGACAATCTAATCACTCGCCGGGGCGTTACTAAGTATTGCTCCGCGATGCCAGTTACTTCAGACCGAATCACTTCCCTTTTCGATTTCCGCAAGGCGGACGGTTCTTCGTTTTTGATTGCGACGTGGGCGGCGGACATTCGATCAATCACGACTTCGGCGGCAACGTCAATCAAGGGCGCGCTTACTCTTCCAAGCGATACGCTTTGGAGTTGGGTGACGTTCAACGATCTCGCTATCGGCGCAAATGGGGCATCTTCGGGTGACGCCGTTATCAAGTGGACGGGTGCAGGTGATGCCGTTGCGCTCGCCGGCACTCCTCCGCGCATGAAGTTTTTGGAAGTCTGGAATAATCGCGTCTTTGGTGTCCAGGTCGCGAGTCCTAACACGGTCTCATGGTGCAAGCTGGGTGATGCGAATGATTGGACGCACGCTACCGCCGGTAGCCTTGAGGTAGGTTATAACGACGGCGATAACATCACAGGAATTAAGGCGCACAGAAAGGCTCTGTTCATTTTCAAGACGAAGCGCATTTATATTATCACGACCGGTACGCCAAACACCGATCCTGCTTTATGGCGCGTCGATTTGTTTACTAGCAACGCCGGCAGTATTGGCAACAATACTATTCAGCCTGTTCTTGACGACTTGTTTTTCCTTGGCGACTCCGGTGTTATGTCTTTGGGTGCTGTTCAGACGTTTGGTGATTTTGCGCAGGCAATGGCATCGAAGAAAATCAACGCACTTAAGTCATTTCCCCGGTCGGTCGCAAATCACTACTCGGTAGTAGACGCGGAGAATTCACAATATTGGGTTGCTATTCCTTCATCGACTTCCGGCACGGCAAATGGGCAAGTATTCGTATGCGACTATCGCCGCGCGGGGGAAGGCCGGCTTCGCTGGACACGATTTGACGGGCGCGTAACTGGCACGGCATATGCGCAAGTGTTCGCGAGCGGAAAGAAGCGTGTCTTTATCGGTAGTTCGGATAACGTGATTTATCGTAAGGACGCCATTGATGAAAACGGATACAGCGATGCGACGCAAGCGTACTCAAAAATTGTTCAGACAAAGGCTTACGATCAAGGTGACATTTTGCTAAGGAAGGAATTCAATCGCTGGGCGGCATCTGTTGAATTGTTGACGTGTCCGGTCGCGCTGACGGTGAAGTATCGTTTCGACGAAAAGGATTATCGCGCAACGTCGCAGGTCTTCAATTTCGCGTGTACTCAGGACGGACAAGGCGGCTTTTTTGGGGATGGATCGAGTAACACGCACGCAGCTTTGTGGGATGTTGCGTTGTGGGATGCGACAGACGACGGCGGCGTACCCGGACGCGGCCATTTGTTTGGTGGCGACGTGTCGGACGAGTCGTCAGCATTGCGGGATATTCAGCGAAAGATAAACAAAGAGAACGGCAAGCGCGGTCAGTCAATTCAATTCTACCTATTCAACGCGCAAAATGCCCAGGCGTTTTTGCTGAAGGACTTCGCACTGGACGCGGTTAGTATCGGCACGCACAAAGTAAATGACGTGAGGTAATAGGGAAATGTCGACAATTGCTAGGCTCTTCGACTTCACTCCGGGAACGATCATTCGTTCTTCGGAAGTGGATAGCGAATTCAATCAGATTGTTAATTTGCTGAATGGAACCACGACGAATATTCAAACGTTCCTTCAGCTTTCCGATGCAACATTGCCGACTCTGAAGGTCAATCAGACTGTTACGGGCGTTGCCTCAAGCATTATTTCGCTGCTCGCCGCCGGCGTTGAGAAAGTCAAGGTTGACGGAAATGGGCGTATTCATTCTCTTATTCCTCGTGTGAGTACTGATCCGGCTGCGTCTATTGCTACTCCATCAACCTCTGCTCCGTTTGTTGTGGCGTCCACGGCGCTCGTTTTGAATTTGAACGCGGATATGATTGACGGGCTGCATGCTTCCGATCTTCAGTCGATTTCCTCCGGAACGTTTTTAACGAATATCACGATCAGCAATACGGAACCTTATCTTCGATTTGAGGATACAACCAGCGGTGAGAATGACGTTGAATTTGTTTTGTTGAATGACGGAACCGACCAACAACTGACTTTACGGCGCGTCTCCGATCAACAGAAGATTCAGCGGTGGAATGTGGATCAAGGAACGGCGCAATTTCATAATGTCGCGGTGCTTAGGGCGGATGCTGGCGCGGACGTGGATATCTCCATAGCTGTTGGCGGGTCCGTTCCCGATCAACACTTGACTCCGAAGCTTTACGTTGACAATCGAAAGACCGTCTGGGGCGTAGGCGCGTATTTTAACGGTGTGATTCTTACGACCATGCGCGCCGGTCAATTCGGCGTTCCAAAGAATGCGCGGAGTTTCACAGCAACACATCTTCGAATTATTTATCAGCTCGGCACGTTGACAGGAAACACGGTTGTCGAAGTGCGACAGAATGGCGTGAGTATCGGAACGGGGACGTTGACGAATACGGCAACTGTTAACACTTGGTACATAAACGATATCGCTGATGTTGTTTTAGCAATTGATGATGTGATTTCGTTTCATTGCACTTCAGCCGGCGGACACGAAAACGTTACGGTGCAAATTGAAGGAACACAGAAAGTGAGTACAAATTAAGATGTCAAATGCGCGACAGTTTAACGGCACGAGTGATCGACTGGATACTGGCCTCAGTCAAACGAAGGGTATTAGCAACCGACTTACCGCGTATGCTTGGATTAATAAGCCGACTGAAAATGGTAGCACAATTATCGGGCTTATTAACGCCGCCGATGCTAATCAGCGATTAGATTTTTTTTGTGACTTGTCCTCGGTTGGCGGGTTTTTTCTTTCGTTGACGTTTCGCGGTGTGACCGGAGACGCGAATCCGCGAACGATGCAGACAGAGATTTTTGTAGACGGGCGTGACCTTCCTATTTTTGTAGCAGCAGTGAACGATCCGTTTAATGGCCGATTTCGATTTTTCTGGGGCTTTGATGTCGATTCAATCGTAGAAGTTCCCACGGGCGACTTTACTACCGGCATAACAGATATTGAGTTTTTGAATCCTACAGACGGATCAGTGCGTTTGAATATCGGCGCACTTGGCAGAGAGGGACTTTCCGCACAAAACTTTTTCAACGGCGTCATTGATTCGGTTGGGTTGGAGTTCGATCTAGCATTGACGCTTGCCGATTTGAAATTACGCGCCGCGTGTGGCACTAGCGCCGGATCGCATTATTGGCCGATTACGGGAGATGCCCCCGAAACGGGAATACTTGTAATTCACGGTACGACGGTTGTTCCGGGTATTTGCGGCGCGGGTGTTGTAGGAGTCCCCGCTAATGAAGGTCAGTTGCTTATCTGTATTTAATAGGGGGCGGTTATGTCGGCTGCAAGCACAGCAAACAACGAGTTTCTTTTGGCGGGGAATCAGCTTGGCTTGAACGCCGCTCAAAGCGGAAGCATTCGCGATCCGTTGAACGCAGCGGCGGGGCTTAAGCCGGTTATGACTCCGGAAGACGAAGCGAACCTTCGGGCGCAACTATTGAAGGAATACAGCGCAACGTCGGGCGCGAATCCGGGAACCATTAATCCTGATTTCCAAAACACGTTGAAGGCGATTCAGGGGCAGATTGCGGGACAGGGGAATTTAGCAACACTTGACCCAGCGGCACAACAGGCACTTGCCGCAATTACTCAGGGGAATCAATCTAAGTTTGACTTGAATCAAACGAATCTGAAACAGGATTTGCTTAACAACTTGTTCGGAGCCGGCACGGAACGGAGCACGATTGCTTTGGATCAAGGCGGACGCCTCGCATACGGACAGGGAGCCTTGCAGTCTCAATTATTGGCGGACGCCGCGCAAAGAGAACTTGGGCTCCGCTCCGACGTGTCTAACCGCAATCTCCAGAACTTACAGCTTCAGGCCGGCGTCACAGGTCAAGGGGCGGATATTGCGCTTGGCGAACAAGGTCTTCTTCAGCAAGGTCAGAATGCACGCGGCTCGTTGCTTCAAGCGCTCTTTGGGAATCAGCTTACTCGTGACGTTGGCAACGAGGAACTTGCAGCCGGCGAGCGTAACCGACTGCAACAGGATGTACAGTTCCGCGAAGGGAATTTGCTTAATCTCGCTGCGCAGCGTGCCGGCGTTCAGGCAACGCGAAAGTCTGGTTTCGGTGATTATGCGCCGGCGATTCTTGGCGGGGCTTTGTCGCTGGGTTCGTTCGCTCTCCCAGGCGGTGGTTCCTTGGGCGGCAAGCTGTTAAGCAAGATTCCGGGATTGGGAGGTAAGTAACATGACAGACGCGCAAAGGCGACAGCAAAAGAATCAGATTGCGCTTGATCGCTCGCGAGAGGTTCCGGGTTCGTTGGATCGCTTACGGCTGCTTCAGCAAATGCGGCTCGAAAGCGTTACCCCTCCGCCTGCTCTTGAGCTGGCAGACGGCGGAGCCAATCTCCGGGGAATGCTGTTAGACAACATCTTGCAGCAACAGGCGGCGGCGATGCCGGCGATTAATCCAGCCGTCGGCGCTGTACCGGGGCAACAGTCAGATATTGACGCGGCATTTAATCCGCTCATTAAGGAAGCCGGATCAGTCTCGGAGCCGAACGTTCCTATTGCCGAATCTATCTTCCCCGCCCTTGCGCAAGCGGTCTCCGTTGGCTTCGCTAAAGATCCAGCGGCGGCACTTCAGAATCAACTATTAAATCAGAAGATTGAAGCGCAGAACAAACAGGAACGGAAGGACAAGGCGAAGGATTCCGCGCTTAACCTCAAGGTTCAGGTTGCCGGCAAGAAACTGGACGTTTCACAGAAAGCCAAGGATCGTCTCGCGGATCAAGACGATGAAACGCGGCGTTATCTTACTCAGTTTGCCGGACAAGAGAAGCTTCAGAACTTGAAGCATACCCAGGAAAAAGAATTACATGAAATGAGTCAACGCGAGGAAGCGCAAAAGATTCGCGGTAATCAGTCATTTCAGGCCGCGTTGCAAGAGGCGACGCAAGGCGATAGGCGCGAAGCCGAAAGACTCTCCCAGCTTTGGGATATGGTCTCAGTTGGCATCCCTTACGACAAGGCGAACGCCGCAACGAAGCGAATCTATTTCGCCGACAAGAACGGTCAAGCGACGGTTGCCGATGGCGCGCTTGTCACTCAGGCACATAAGGCGTTGCAGAAAGAGAAAGAGAAATTGAGCGGACGACTCGACAAACAGGACAAGCTTGAACAGTTTCTATTCTCCGCATTCTCAACCGGTGTCCGGGAATATAACGACGCGAACGCACAGAAGTTTGACTTCGCCGGTCGGCCTGCAAATCCGGCTCCGAATCAAACGCTAGCAATCGCGAACGGCGTCAAGGTAATGAATGCAGCCAATGAGTACGTCAAGGCTGCGATGCAAGGCAAGGGCGGTGTCGTGACTCCAGTCTCTGACGATAACAACGCGCCGAAGGCGACGGCGGAACAGAAGCTTAAAGACGTTGCGGTTAACGACCCGGATCAGGTTGACCGGGCGAAAGGCGCGGCGGCTGTTGATCAAATGTTGGCAAGCGGTCAAACAGTTGAGGCTGTGCAGCAATTATTGGCGGTGCAAGGGATCGCGCCGGGAGTCCTCGCCGGTGCGTTGGCACGGCTGAAAGAGAAGGGCAATGGCAAGTAATCCTTTTATTCTCGCAAGTCAGAAGCAAGGCGCGGCTGCGTCGGAGAATCCGTTCGTGACTCTCTCTCAACCTACGAATCCATTCGTAGAAGTCTCTGACCCGAACACGTTCAAGATTACTGATATCCCCGGCGTCAAGGCGGTTGCGGACGCTGGACGTACGCTTACAGACGGCGTTCTTGACTTCGTGTCTCGCGGTCAATACGCCTCCGCCAAGTTCGCGGAAACCTTAGCGAAGAAAGGGGCCGGCGCTATCGGTGAGGCACTATGGAACGCCGGCGCGGAGGCTATCAGTCCCAAAGAGCGGCTTTCGTTTCGAGACCTTCAGAACCCGGAATTCAAGAAGAACAATCCGGTTGCCTCTGAATTAATTGGATTCATAGCAGACGTTGCGCTTGATCCTACAACCTACCTTTCGTTCGGTACAGGTCGTGCTATTAAGGCCGGCGGCAAG
>Ga0137356_1000143_pt1 | contig 11469 bp, 15 predicted proteins | sample EasRivERMLT830_2_FD_102297 | JGI IMG/M metagenome (GOLD analysis project Ga0137356, IMG submission 102297) | Soil microbial communities from meander-bound floodplain in the East River, Colorado, USA - East River MetaG ERMLT830_2 | ecosystem: Environmental > Terrestrial > Soil > Floodplain ...
GCGTACATGAAGTACCTGTCGGGTGATCCAGAGTACGAAATCGAGGAGGACATCGTCATCCCGCCTCCTCCTGTGGAAGCTGTTGAAACGCCTGGACCGGCTTCGACCCCGGCCGAGCCTGAGCCAGAGGATGGTGAGTAATGGCAGTCGGCATTGGCGCTGGTGGGTTCATGGGTTTGGCTTTCGAGACAACCTACGGTACCTACGCTGCCCCGACCAAGTACTTCCCGATCAAGTCGGAAGACTTCAAGTTCATGCAGGACACCTACTGGCGGCGAGTCATTCGAGCGAACGTTGTGACATGGCTCGGAGCTGCGGACGGATTCTCACACGTCGAAGGCGACATCGAGATGGAGTTGATGGAAGACGCTCTGCCGTACTTCCTGCACGCTTCTCGTAACACAGTCGCAAAGTCTGGTGCTGGTGCAGACAAGACGTACGTCACAACGCCTACTGCCATCGCTTCGTCCTCGTCACTCCCGAAGACGCTTTCGATCACCATCGTGCGAGCCGGAGTTACCTTCGGTTACGTTGGATGTGTGGTCGGCAAGATGAGCTTCTCGGCAGACGATACTGGTGTGCCGATGATGACGATGACTGTTATGGGCAGCGACGAAGCCTCTCAGTCCCTTCCGACTCCGACGTGGCTCGCAACGTCGACAGCATTCGGTGCTGGCATGTACAGTATCGAGATCCCGACTGCTACGCAGGTCTTCGATTGCAATGGCTTCACGTTCGAGGTCGATGATACTCCTGAGCCGCAGTTCCGACTGAACAATAGTCGCAAGGCACGATTCATCAAGTTCGGTGAACGTTCAACAACTCTTCAGACAACGCGAGACTTTGACGGTCGTGCAGAGTATGACTTGTTCAAGGCTCTCACGGCTACTAGTGTCACCTTGAGCTGCACGAAGTCGGCTACGAACAAGGTGACGTTCAAGATGCCGAATGCAATTCGAGAGACCTACGACGGACCGTCTCTCACAGGTCAAGGTGATCTGATTACAGCGGACGTCACCTTCAATGGTGTCTTTGATCTGGTCACCAGTAAGGACTATGAGATCACGGTCATTTGCCAGGAAGACATCACCTAGGAAGGGATTGCTCATGCCCCGAGCAACTGTAAATGCCAACGACACCGAACGCTACGACTTGAAGACGTGCGAAGGTGGCTTTGTGGTCCTACGACGACTCACGTACGGCGAGAAGCTGAAGCGACAGGAAATGTCCTTCGGTGCGGCCATGAAAGTAGATGGTGGCCGTAAGCGTCAGCAGTCGGCTGAGATGGTAATGGATATGGCTCAGACGGCTGCCACGGAGTTCGAGTTCAAGAACTGTATCGTGGAGCACAATTTGGAAGATGACAGCGGTGCGCTTCTGGACTTCAGAACCAACACTGCCCATATCCACTTGCTGGACCCCAGGATCGGTGAGGAAATTTCGGAGTACATCAATCAGATGAACAATGCTCCGGTTGACTTGGGAAACTAGCCAACGAGATCGTTCGACAGGTTCACGGACACAAAGCGTCGGATGATCTCGATTCCAAGATTGCAGAGCTGATTGGGATAGCAGCACTTAGTCTCGAGATGCACTGCACACCAAGTCAACTCCGCGCCGAAGACTGGCTGGAAGTAGAAGCAGTTCAATTACTTCTATCGGCAAGGGCAGAGAAAGCGAAGGAAGATGGCGCTAAGCGTGCGAGAGGTGCTCCTCGTCCTCCGCGCTAAGGATCAGGCTAGTCGTGTCATCGCCGATGTAGGTCGTTCCTTTGGTCGCGTAGGCGAAGAGGCTGACCTCTTCGCTCGACGTCAGATTCATGCTGGTCAGGCCCTGCTTGGCGTCGGTGTTGCTATGACAGCCGCCGGCGCAGCAGGCATTGCCTTCTATGCGTCACTCACCAAGGACGCTGTCGAGTACAATCGTCAGGCCGCTCTCACCTTGACTCAGGTTGATCAGGCTGGCGTGTCTCTTGAACAGATCAAGGACATCGCTCGACGAGTCGGTTCAGAGGTTGCTGCACCGTTTGATCAGATGCAGACAACTCTCTACGACATCTTCTCGTCGACAAATGCGTCACTCCCGCAGGCAGAGTTGCTGCTGCATTCGTTCTCGAAGTCTGCTGTAGCTGGTCAGGTCGATATCCAAGATGCTGCCCGAGCTACCATTGCCATCCTCAATGCCTTTGGCCGACCACTGGAAGACGTGACTGAAGTTGAAGACGTCATGTTCCAGTTGGTCAGGAAAGGTATTGGTACCTACGAGGAGTTCGCGACGACAATTGGTCGAGCGATTCCGTCGACAGTACGTGCTGGGCAGGAAATCGAAGACCTGGCCGGTATGCTTGCCTTCTTGACACGCAATGGCTTGAGTACTGCCATGGCAGCTGCTTCAGCTGGTCGAGCACTTGACAGCTACGCTCACCCAAAGGTTGTCGAACGTCTCGAGAAGATGGGTATCGACGTCAAGAACTCTGAGGGTGGGTTCCGTCGTATCGACCAGGTTGTCCAGGACCTCGCGAAGCATATGGGTCCGCTAACTGATCCACAGAGGTCATCCTTCCTACAGGACCTCTTCGAAGGTGCTGGTGGTACTATTCAGGCTCGGCGATTCTGGGACGTTGCGTTGCAGCAACCAGAGATGCTCAGTCAGTTCACAGCCTTCATGGACCAGGCAGCTGGTGCTGCTGACGAAGCCTATCAGATCATGTTCGATCAGCCTGCATCCAAGATGCAATTGTTGAAGAACAATTGGGAAATTCTGAAGACGCAAATTGGTGACGTTGTCATCCCCGTCTTCGAACGCCTGATCGAAGTGGCCTCAAAGATCTTGCAGTGGTTCACTGGCATGGACCCGAAGATGCGACGTCTGATCGTTTACGTGTCGCTGGCCATCTCAGTCTTCCTAGTCCTAACAGGTATACTCACTGGCCTAGTCGGTGTCATGTTGATCTTCGCCGGCGTACTGTCGTTGCTGTCGATTCCACTTGCACCCTTCATTGCAGCACTCGGCATTGCGATAGCGCTCATGGCAGCTCTCGTCGGGATCTTCTTGTACTTCTTCACCCAATCAGAGGAGTTTCGTGACTTCCTGTCTGGTCTGAAGGAAGACCTTGCTATCCTCTTCGACATCTTCAACGAAGAGGGTTGGAAGGCAGCTGTCAAGGCCTTGTGGGAGAAGTTGAAGGAAGACTTCAAGACAGGCATCGACACGATCTGGCAAGATATGCAAGCTGGTTGGGATCGTATCCTAGCTCAGGCTCCAGACACGTTGATGAAGATCATCGACGCCATCGCTACTTGGGTCGGAGAGAACCTCGAGACGGCAATTGGTTGGGGTGCAGACTTTGCCAGTAGTATGTGGGACGGCTTTGTCGACTTCATGATCAACTTGCCAGACAAACTAGCGACGTTCGTAGGCGCCATCGAAGACTGGGTCGCTGGACACATTGACGACTTCTTCGCCGTAGGTCTTCAGATCGGTGAGGAGATTGCAAGAGGCATAGCGAGTGGTATGCTTGACCTCTTCCACGGTGTGCCTCTACTTGGTTGGGCAGCTGACGACATCTCAGGCTGGCTCAACCTAGGGAATCAAGGCAGAGGCGGTCCGCCTGTGCCCGATTTGGGAGACAACGCAGAAGCTGTTTCAGGCATCATCAGAGGTTTCGGCGCTGGTCAGTTGGGAATGTACAATCCTGACATTGCTCCTGGCTATTCAGAGACAACCGTGACAGACGTTCACGACAACAACTTCTTCGTTGCTGATCTCCAGGACATGATCGATCAGCTTGCACGGGAAGCTAAACTCAACGCCAAGGCAACTGGCAACGCACAACCTAGTGGTGCGCCAGCACTAAACACACCATTCCGAGCTCCTAAGGCAACCGCTACTGCGGCCACATTGGGTGCAAAGAGTGGTGTCACAGCACCATTGAGAAGGAGTGGTGTGTCGTAATGGCGATCAGCTGTACAATCTCACGAACATTGTTGGCGTTGGGTGACCTCGAGCTTGTCGGTGCCAATGGCTACGAGATCATGTCAGACGGGATCGATCCAGGCGAAGTCATCCAAAGACAAGAGTGGGCCAAGTCACCCTTCGTACATGGTGGTGCGCTGATGTCCTCTGTAGATGACATCGCTACGGGAACTCTAGATGTCGAAGTCTTCGGTTCCAGTAGAGCAGACATTCAGACTAAGGTCACTACCTTGATAACTGCCTTCAAGCAGTTGTACTACGTGATCGACTTCGACCTCGATGGTACCTCCTGGTCATGGCTTGGCTACAGAGCCAATCGATCTATGGACGCTAACTTCCCCTTCTACCTAGGCAACCTCACTGTTTGCCACTTCCACTTCGCTCGTCAGCCGACGCCTCAGGCAGGACCGATCTAATGCCTACAAATGTTAACGTGTCAGCTATCACTGTCGGTATTACTGTTGGTACGCCGTCGATGGCTACAAGGGTGTATGTAGAACCAATTACGGTTGGAGTCACCGTTGGTGGTGTTTACATTCCACCCACAGCTGAGCCTGTACCTACAGGGCAAGCGATTGCACCCGTCTTGCTGTCGCAGCAGATCATGCCACACCAACGATCGTTGACGGTCGTCCCACTTAGGAGTTAGAATGGCTGTCACTCAATCAGGTGTCTTTGGTTTGACACTAAGAGATAATATGAACGGTACGATTGTTCTGAATCTCGACCTGAACAGTTCGCACAAGGCTGCGATGTTCACAAATAGCGTCACACCTAACTTCGACACTAACACGGCGTATGGTGTGTCCCCATACAATGCCAACGAAGTTAGCGGCACAGGCTACACAGCCGGTGGGAACGTTCTCACGACCACCACAATTGGTATCTCGTCGAGTCTTCTTGTTTGGGACGCTCCGGATATCGCCTGGGCTACGTCAACGATCACCAATGCCAGGTGCGCTCTGCTCTATGCCGATGCCCTAACTGGCAACAACGCAATCTGTCTGATCAACTTCACGGCGGACTTCAGTACCATCGCTGACACGTTCAACCTGATCTTCAGTGCTTCAGGTATTGTCATCTTCGATTACTCGTAAGGACAGTCATGCCCTGGACTCCAAGTAGTATTGTTGTACAAGAATGGGGACGCCTTCAAGTTGTCATTGGCGGCATTGACGTAACCTTCTATCGCAATGCTCCCTGTTCAGTGGCGAGTTGGAACTCTGCAGACCCTGGCTCTGATGGTGTCGCAGTTATCAACTTCCCACAGATCACAGGCTATGACGAGCCTGGCGTGTCTGTACCGTGGATGCGAGAGTGGGCCTCAATCGAAATCAATAAGGTTCAGACCACAGGTGAGTTCATGAAGATCCTGTGGGAAGGACTTGTAGAGAGTTGGACTTTCCATCAGGACGAAGGTTCAGCGCATACGACCTTTACGTGTCTTGGTGCACTCCATCAACTCGACCTGTACGTACGTGCACCTAGTCCGATCAAGGATCCCCAGACAATCGACTACGCTGTCTCTAAGCAGTGGTTCTTTGACAGCCGACCTCATCTTCGTACCAAGGAGATGATTGTCCGAAACGGTTGTGGGGTTCTCACGTGGCAGAGTGGTGCATGGCAGTCAGCCTTCGATTATGTACTTGAAGAACTTCAGAAGGCAGTCATCGACGACAACTCGTGGACCGTAATGATGGAACGTCCACGACAGCCAGTCTTCAAGATGCGAGACAAGACCACTATCAACTGGACAATCTCTTACGGTCAGGAAGGCTTCACTGCCGACATAAACCAGGAGTGGGAAGGTGCTGCAAACGTCATTTACGGAGAGTGCTCAGACACTCCCGATACAACTACACGGAACCTCTTCTGGGCCCAGAACACTTACGACATCCATCCAGGAGGGTCAGTTACCGTTGCTGCTGGTGGAGGGGGACCATTCTACAATCCATTCGCGGGTAGTGACTCTCTCCTACTTGAATTCGATGAGTCGACGGCTGAGTTCGGAGCAGACACCTTTGACCTCACAGAAGTTCGAGTCGAACGATTTGTAAACTTTGGCGAAGGCATTGATAAGAGTACAGCTCGAACTCTGGCCCAACAGATCATCGATCGCGACGCTGACATTGGGCACTACGGAACTATCGTCCTTCGAACAGACCCTGCAGAGGGTTCACGATTCGAAATTGAGGCCGGACAGAATATCCTAGTCAAGAACTATTATGGTTCAGGTGCGACTGGGATACTCTTCCACATCGCAGGCTGTCAAGTCAACTTCAGTAGTCTGTCAGTTACTCTTACTGTCGATACCAAGTTCCGAAGTCTTCCTTACGTCTATCAACTGTTGCAATCACAACTTGATGGACAAGATCCAGATCGTAAGAAGCGTTCGACACGTACGTCCGGTACAACTAAGGACGACAAGATTCCTTGGGACGACGACGCTGGCTCTGGGATCATTCCTTACGCCAGGAAGCTCGACGGTACCTCCACTGTGGCTGTTCCACCAAACACATGGGTGACGACTAAGATCCTGGCAGCTGAAGGGCCGATGAACATCATGAAGTCGGTCATCGTCGCTGACCTCCCGTTGCCATATCATGTGAGTGTGTACGACTGGGACGCTACCGCTTTCTTGACTGCCTTCGTTGACCCCTTCTTCCTTACCGACTGGAAGCCTACACCTAAGGGCTTCCTAATTGGTTGGGGCCTTCCGGATCAGCGTGCTGGCTACTGGCCTGGCCTTGAGTCTGACGGTGACCCACTAACAGGTATCATGAAGGACGAAGCCGACTGGACTTTCTCTCACAGTCGTAAGATCCCTGAAGGTGACGGAGACATCACTCACTCAGGCGACGTATCCTTCCTGTGGGTGTCGTTCTATCACGCCAACGTGGCTACGACAATTAACTTCCATGGGCACTTCATTCATGGCCGTGCAGCTGCCGCAGCGGATGTAGACCTATGATTGACTGTTTGATTCCTTGTCGTGATGGTGGTGACTACCATCTAGCTGCCCTGATACGTTCTCTAGAAGCCCAGTCCGTTGATGTGAATATCGATGTCGAGTTCGGAGAAGGGGCACCTCTCTACCAAGTACGCAACAGACTCTTGAAGAGAAACCGCGGTGAGTTTGTCTACTTCGTAGATGCCGACGACTGGCTTCCTAACAAACAGTCTCTCAAGAAGCTGTTGGAAGTCCTCGAGCACGACTTTGCTTGGGGTGACCTAGAAACATACGTCACCCCTCTTGACAAGACTATCCATATTGATCAGTCAACAATGTCGAAGTTGGCACTAGGCTCGTGGATGGCGAGACGTTCTTCGTTCCCTATGGACCCTTGGGCGCCCATGCCTAACAATCCTCACAGGAGTGATTGGGAGATGCCTTGGGAATGGGTAGGCAACTATGTACACTACCCGATCTTTACCTACCGCGTCGCATGGAGTCCTGACCAGCTAACTGCAGAGCCGAAACGCAATGGCTGACTGCTACAACCTAAGAGGAGTCATAGGTGGAGGACAACACGTCCACGGGATCTCAGACGACGGAGACTTCATCTACGTGCCAACTGGAACTGGGATTGACCGTTGGACCTTTCCTGGTTTCGTACAGACGAGTGATTGGCACACCAAGGCGGGCGGAGTTCAGTCACTAGCTGTTGATAATGGCGGACAGATCTTCTACAGAGCAATAACAGGAGGACATCTTTGGCGACTACAAGCAGACGCAACGGGCGATACCGACCTTGGAGCTATTACGGCCGAGAACTTGGTATACAGTCCTCACGAAGACGTTCTGTACGGAAATACGTTCAGCACAACCCTATACCGTGTCACACTAGCAGGTACCGAGTCGACACCTTTCACCGGTGGCACTACTCTCTTCCGGCCTACTATCCAACGTGGGGGGATTATATGGGTAGCGGATGGGTTTACTACACTGAGGAGATTTGACCCAGACGCTGCATTCGCTCAGACAACTAGAGCAGAGTCACTTGACTTCACTACACCAGCATGCCCTGGAAAGTCTGGAGTCAACGGTGGCACGTTCTTCTACTCAGAAGGGATTACAGAAACTGCCTTAACTTGTACAGGAAGTTTCGCTGGGCTATGGCCTACGTGGAACTCTGACTACTCATTGATCCTGATCGACGACGGAGGGTCAGGTGCAGCACAGGTGTTTAGTTTGAAGTGCGGTGCAAGGCCTCCACTACGTATCCGACAAAGAACAGACGACTTAACAACTGGAAGCCCCAGAATCAATCCGTCATATTCATTCTCTACAACAGCCCAAAGATCCATTCGCATACCAGGACCGAATAGTCACTTCTAGGAGTATCTTAAATGTCTCAGCGCGGGCACCATCGAGTTGACATTCGGCGGAAACATCCTGGCATGTACCACGCAGTCATGACGTTCGGTCTGATCGAGGTCGCGCTCGCCTTCAACTTCTGGCTGACCACTCCCGCGTTCGACCCGTACGACATTCCGAACGACATCATCGGAGTCGCCTTCTTCATACTTGGCGCGTCGCTGCTCCTGTTCCTGAACGTGCGCCGCGACCTCCGCAAGGTCCGGCTCACTCTGGCCGCGTCGATCGGGTTTACGTTCTTTTGGGCAGTCGCAAACACGCAACAGTTCTTCCAGGGGAACGCCTCGTTGCAACTGCCGATCCTGTACCTCGGTCTGTGCATCGCTCAGGTGTGGTGGCTGATCGAGGCGCCGGTCAATCCGATGACGGAACGCAAATGATCGCGGCATGGTCAGCGCTCATTGGCGCGATCGGCGGCATCCTCCTCGGCGTGCTCGGCTACCGCCGCTCCCGCCACGTTGACGCCGTGTCGGAGAAGTCCGGCGTTGCCACCGAAACGCGGGCCGGTACCGCTCAGGTGATCGACGGTCTGATGGCTCTGCTCGACCAGGTGCAGGAAGACAACCGAGACAATCGCGTCCAGTTCCGCGAGGTACGTGACGCCGTTCGCCAGGCCGCTGTCCGACTTGCCGAGGTGACCGCAGAACGTGACCTAGCCCGACTGGAGCGCGACGAGGCCCGACGCGAACTGGCGATCTTCCGGCAACGCTTCGGCGAGATCGAGAACGGGCCACCGAAGCCTACATCATAAGGAGGTGATATAATGGCACGTGAACAGCCATCATTTCTGCTTGACATGGCAGAGCGAGTGATCTGGACTTTCGTACAAGCATTCGCTGCAACGCTAGTGCTGTCGAGCCAGCTTGACATGAGTACGCTCAAGGCTGCAGGGCTAGCTGGAATAGCGGCAGTACTTGCAGTCATCAAGGCACTTGCTGCCTCACAGATTGGTCAGAAGGGTACGGCAGCTACTCTGCCTGACCCTGCACCAACAGTTCCTGCAGAGCCACCGCCAGCAGGCTAAGATCGAGAGCCGGAGTGTTTCGTGAGGGGCAGCGATCACTCCGGCTCTCTTGCTGCGTACACCCACTTGTTGTCCTTCATTTTAGTCGTCATGTAGTAGAAGAGATGACGCGTAGCGTCGTTGGCGTGAACCATCGCTGGTCGGTAGACGCCTATCCTCTTTAGCTTCCTGTCGGTAAACAAACTCATAGCAGCTGGCTGCTGCATTGCCCACGATGTCTCGTTCTCTCGCGCCTCGGCAGTTGCTCTGATGTAGAGCTTGCAGACGCCTATGTACTCACGGGAAATGAGTACTAGTGACACGCCCTTATCGAGCTCCCTACGCTGGTAGTTGAAGCGTTCACAGATCAGAATGTCTGGCTGAGCTGCCCACAAGTACCGATACAACTCCAGATGGTGTTCGTCAGGGCCAATTTGGAACTGTAGAAGGTCCTCTGTCACCGTATCGTACTCGGCTATTCCAGTCGTGCCACCTGGGTCGACCGCAATGATCTTCATGGTGTCTCTACTCCTGTCTTGCTACTGGGGCAAAGTGTCTCTCTTGAGGTCTCTCTGCGAGTCATCTCGCTACCGATTACCCTATTACTTCGCGCTTTGCCTAGCGTTAGACTCAAGATTAACACGGTTAGACTCGCATAGTCAATCGCTCACGATCTCGTGATTACAGAGAGGGCAAACTACTGGTGCCTCTCTTGTTAGGTCTAAATACTGTGCATACAGTTCTTCGATCTTAGACAACAGGTATGCCTTCTTCTTCTCCACAGAATACGAAGGTTCTCTTGTCTCGAAGACGTAGATGTTCTCTAGTCGAAGGTCGGTCCTGTCTTTGTTCTTGAACCCTGCTCTTTCAGTAGACCGAAGAGGTCGCCCAAGTTGCTCTTCGGCAAGGATGTTGTGGGTGAGTCTCCACCCTGATTCGGTCTTAGTGTAGTGGTAGTTGTTCTGGCTGATTCGAGTGTCACCTATGGCTGCAGGTGTACCTCTCATGCTTCCCTCCTCCAGTACTCTTTCAATAGTCGCATCACGTCTGCCGTATGATCGTAGTATCCATACGACCTACCTCCACACACTGGTGGGTGCCAAGGTAGTTTCATGTAGACTGCACACGACGCGATTCTGTTTCGATTTAGTTTCATGACATTGGGGAGTGCCTCCTTACGGAAGTCCTCCCAGTACAGATTGTTAGAGAGGGCCCTCGAAAGGACCCTCTCCAACGCATTTGGCTTATGCATTCCTCACCCAGCGCTCGGCCAAAGACCAAAGCACCAGTCCAGCAAGAGCCAAGACCGCACCGAACAGGATTGCTCGGAGGGGATTCACACCCGTCACTGGCAACTCCTCCTCCACAACAGGTGGGGCTAGAGTCGGAGTTGGCAACGTATCAACGACAGCATCCGCTGAAGGAGGCAACGTTGTAGCTGGGAGCGTCGTTACCACCCCTGTGGTGGTTGTACTTGCCTGGGCGGTGGTTGTCGTACCTTCTTGTAGACAACAGATGCCAACGTTACCTGTCGTAGTAGTTTGTTGGACTGTCGTCGCTGTGGTGGTGGTCTCTTCGACCTTGGTAGTCGTGGTTGTGCCTTGTGTTGTAGGTGGCGTGCACTGGGTGGTGGTTGTGTAGCCTCCAGTGTACTCCACTTCGCATACCGGCGGGACAGTGGCGTCTGCAATGGTCATCTGGCCAACGAAGGCCGCCAATGCAATACCACTACCTGCAAGGAAACGTTTCATACTGCTCCCCATGTTTGTCCGATCTTAACATCGACCGGGAATGGAACGTAATCGCTGAACACTTCAGCTGCCGTTTGTGACATCACCTCCTCCATCAGTTTGGCTACACCTTGAGAATCAGCCAGAGAACACTCAACCAGAATACTGTCGTGAACAGGAAGGCGAACAGATAGCCCATGGGACTGTCTAAGTTTAATGAACGAAGAGAGGCAGATATCAGACGCAATGCTTTGCGGGTAGAATGCATATGCTTCCTTCTCGACGTCACGTCGGTTCTCATTGGTGACCAAACAGAACCTCCTCCTCCGCCCGAAGGGGGTTTCCAGGTCCTCTGACTCGTGCAGGACTTTCTGCTTTACGCC
>Ga0137356_1000144_pt1 | contig 11450 bp, 7 predicted proteins | sample EasRivERMLT830_2_FD_102297 | JGI IMG/M metagenome (GOLD analysis project Ga0137356, IMG submission 102297) | Soil microbial communities from meander-bound floodplain in the East River, Colorado, USA - East River MetaG ERMLT830_2 | ecosystem: Environmental > Terrestrial > Soil > Floodplain ...
CCCGAACGGGCCGTGGCGTTCCACCGCAGGATCGACGCATACGAACTCGGACCCGTCGAACGCCTCCGTTTGCGCCAACTGCCACCGGAACGCCAATCCGGGCACACCCGATTGCTTCAACAACACGCTGTGCCACGGCGCCACCGGTCCCGGCACGGTGATTCACCCCGTGCCTTTCCCGGGGGCAACCCACACCTCGGCGGACCCGGCGAGCTTCGCCACGAGCTGTTCCGCGTGCCACGCGGTCACCGGCGTCTCGCCGGATTCCGCGGCGCCCCTCTGCACGGTGTGTCACCAGTCCGCCGCCGCGCTGCCCTTCGCGAACTGCACCTCGTGCCACGCGCGGCCGCCGTCGGGGACCGTTTACCCGGACGTCGCCGGTCGGCACGCCACGCACGACGCCTTGGCCTCCGTCACAGGGGTCTGCGGCACCTGCCACAACGGGCTGGACAACGGGAGCCTGGCGCACTACAACCGGGCGAACGCGCGGCCAGGGAAGGACGCCTTGCGGGTTCCACCGGGCGATGCGGCAATACTCGCCACATACAACGCCAAGGCCGGGGAGGCTTCGTTCGACAACGCCGCTCTCACCTGCGCCAACGTGAGCTGCCACGGCGCGGTGACGGCGCCTAGCTGGCAGACCGGGACGATCCCCGTCAACACGGACGCGGGGTGCCGGCAGTGCCACAAGATCGGTACGGCCGCGCAGACCCCCGAATACAACAGTCCGTTCTCGGGCCTCCACGCGAAACACTTGTCCACAACGGTGGGCGGCGCGATCCTTTGCACCGACTGCCATAACATGGCCAACGGAACGGCCGGGGCTCTGAACCATTACAGCTTCCTTAACACTCCCCAGATGGAAGGGCCGGCAAGTGACACCATGGCGCCGAACGGTTCGGCCGCCAATTACGTCGCCGCGAACCAGACGTGCGGGAACTTTACCTGCCACACGATCGTCCACGTCAACTTCTCCTGGGCAGGGGGCGCGAGCCACTCCGTTCCTTTCACGGGGGCGAACCACACTTCCGTGACGTCATCCAATTTCGCGGCCAACTGCGGGGCGTGCCATTCCGAGACGGGGCCGGCGGCGAAGCTCGGGCCGTCCTGCACGGAGTGCCATCAAGCCGGCTCGCCGCTCGCGGCCGCCGACTGCGCCTCCTGCCATGGGGTTCCGCCGTCCGGCGCGACGTATCCGGACGTGGCCGGCAAACACGCCGTCCACGGTGCGTTGCCCGGGGTAGGGGTATGCACCCCGTGTCACAACGGTCTGGATACCGGCACCCTGGAGCATTACAACCGGGCCAACGCGCGCGCCGGGAAAGACACGCTCCGCGTGCCGCCGGGGGACGTTGCATTCCTGGGGTACAATGCGAAGCCCCCCGCCCCCCCGGCGTCCTTCAACGCCGCGAGCCGGACCTGCTCGAACGTGATCTGCCACGGCGGGCAGGCGACGCCCGACTGGCAGACGCCGGAGGCCAACGCGATCGACGTCGTAAACGCCTGCACAAGCTGTCACGTCGCCGGCACGACCCAATACAACAGCTACTTCTCGGGAAGGCATGGCAGTCACATCACCGAATTCGGGCTCAGCGCGACGACGTGCAAACGGTGCCACGACGTGGCGAAGGTGAACGTGACCGGCCACTTCCAGAACCTGGCCACGCCTGAATTCGAGCAAGCGCCCCGGGAGACGATCCTCCTCGATGTCCAGTACATCGCCAACAGGTGCAGTACCACGGGAGAGCTCGCGGGATGTCACGCCGCAAATCCCAATAGGAATAGGACTTGGTTTTGATAGGACGCGCATGACCACGATCCCCGGCGGAAATCCCGCCCGGGATTTCTTGATTCCTCCGGCAAACCGGCTTCGACCGGATCGGCCGCCACTCGGGAGCGCTTCTTGACAGGGATCAGGCATCCACGTATCGTTTTCTGGGATGATACGACGTTTCCAATGGGGGCTTGACATGCGCGGACCCCATCCCCTGTCAACGGGCAGATCCTTTGTCGCGATCCTTTCCGCCGTCTGCTTCCTCGCCACGAGCCTGGGATCCGTAACCCGCGCGGTGGCGGCCGACGACGCTTTTGAACCGTGGCCGAAAAAGCCGGCCGAGCCCGTCGTGGCGCCGAAACCGGTCCCGGACGCGGACGGGGCGGCCAAGGCCTGGGAAATGTGGCCGATAAAGAAGACCGAGCCGGTTATCGAGCAGAAACCGATGACGGGCGCGGACGGAGCGGCCAAGGTCGGGGATGCAGCGGAGAAGAAAACGGCGTCGGGAAAATCCTCCGGAACGAGCTGGTGGATCGCCGCCGGGACCGCCGTGGTCATCGGGATCGGGATCGCAATCGCCGCCGGCGGAGGCGGAGGCGGCGGGTCGACGACAACAAACCCAGGCCACCAATGAGCGCAGGTAGCCCGCCCATCGGTTGAACCTCGTACCGTTTCCGCCGGCAAATGGCGTTCTCTGTACCGGGTTGATGTTCCATTCGCTTCCCGCGGCCCCGCTCGAGGAAAACGCAGCCCCCCTGCCTGTGCAGTTGTCCCTGCCCACGGAACCCGATTAGATACGAAAGGGGGGACCCGAAATTCTGGCTCCCCCCAATGATTCGATGCTGGAGCCTGTTGATGCCGACGGTTCCGTTCGCTATCTGCGCCGTCTCAACATCCCGTGTCCGCAAGGACGTGAGGATTCGACCCCCTCCTCCGGCACCACCTCTTCCCTAAGCCCTTTTCCAGCGGGCTTTAGCTTTCCTCTATCCAAAGCCCTCGGAAACGGTACGAAAAACGGGACGGAAGGAACTGCGTCATCATGCCTTCAAAGTACCTCCTCAGACGCAACCGACACAATTTCTTCAGGCTCCACATTCCTCTCGATCTTCGGAGGCGAAGCCGGTCACGGAACCAACCTCAACCCCTTTACAACAGAAATCGGACTTGACCGGTGTTGTGTAAATCGAATAGATTCCTGTTATGAGGGCTGGGGCCAACGGGAACAGGACCGGCGTGAAGTTCCGGCAGTGTCACCGGCAAGGACAAGAGGAGACATGACGTTCCCCATGCATCCGTTCCGGGAACTCCGGCATTCCGTGCTGCCGCTGTTCCTCCTGGTCGCCCTCGCAGGGATCGCCGGTTGCGGGTCCGACACATCCCCCGACGTCATGGTCAGCCCGCCGGGTTGGGTGGTGGCTCCTTCCGGCGGCCAGCATGCGACGTCCGCCACGCTGTCCTACATCGCCAACGGCGGAACCAGTTCCTGCGCCGAATGCCACGGTGCGGACCTCTCCGGCGGAACCTCGAATGTTTCCTGCTTCGGAAACCCCTCGGGCTGCCATCATGGTCCGGTCGCCGACTGGGTCGCTACCACTCCCGCGGCCCAGAGCCACGGCGTCGCCGCGAAAAATGCCCCGGGCAATTCCGGCTTCGCCTCCTGCCAGGTCTGCCACGGGGCGGACTTCCGGACCCCCCGAGGCGGCGCAAACAGAAGCTGCTACTCCTGCCACAGCCTGGCTCCGCACCCGGACAGGCCGTGGCGCTCCTCGACAGGATCGACGCACACGAACACGGACCCGTCGAACGCCCCCGTGTGCGCCAATTGCCACCGGAACGCCAATCCGGGCACGCCCGGTTGCTTCAACAACACGCTGTGCCACAGCGAGCCTGGAGCCGTCCCCCACCCCGTGGGGAGCGCGTGGGTGACGACGTCCCCCGCGGCCCAACCGCATGCAATCGACGCGAAGGCGACGGCGGGGGCGACCACCGGGTTTACCTACTGCCAGGTCTGCCACGGAACCGGGACGAACTTCGCGGGCGGCTCGTCGAATGTCTCCTGCTACCCGTGCCACAGTACGACCACGAGCTCCCCCCATGCGTCCCAGTGGCGCACCGGGGACACGTACGTCCACACGACCACGGCGGAGGGGAACGCCTCGGTATGCGGGTTCTGTCACCTGAACGGGGCAAACTCCCCGATCGCCCCGCCGAGCCCGCCCGCCCCTGCCGGGACGGCGCCCGGATGCTTCAACAGCACGCTGTGCCACGGCACGGCCACGGCACCGCATGGGGTCCCGTACAATAACCCGGATCATTTCGGCGTTACCGCCGCCACGTTCCCGGCGGGTTGCGCCGCATGCCACGACATCTCCGCGCCTCCGACAAAGCTCGGGCCCGTTTGCCAGACGTGCCACGCCGCGGCCTCGCCGCTTGCGGCTGCCGGCTGCACCTCCTGCCATGGGGATCCGCCGTCCGGCGCGACGTATCCGAACGTGGCCGGCAAGCACACCGTCCACGGTGCGCTGCCCGGGGTGGGGGTTTGCACCCCGTGTCACAACGGCCTGGATGCTGGTTCCCTGGAGCATTACGACCGGGCCAACGCGCGACCGGGCAAGGACGCTTTGCGGGTGCCCCCGGGCGATGTCGCCTTCCTGGGAACGTACAACGCCGAGTCCGGTCAGGCGGCCTTCAACCCCGCGACCCGGACCTGCTCGAACGTGATCTGCCACGGCGGGCAGGCGACGCCCGACTGGCAGACGCCGGAGGCCGACGCGATCGACGTCGTAAACGCTTGCACAAGCTGTCACATCTCCGGCACGACCCAATACAACAGCTACTTCTCGGGAAGGCACGACCTGCACATCAACTCAGACCGATTCGGGGGCGGACTCAGCGCGACGGAGATGTGTAAACTTTGCCACGACGCGGCGAAGGTGAACGTGACCGGCCACTTCCAGAACCTGGCCACGCCAGCTTTCGAGCAACCGCCCCGGGAGACGCTCCTCCCCGATGTCCTGTACAACGGCGACACCTGCAATCCGCGGTGTCACCGCAATGAGACGTGGTGACCCGGCAGGACTCGCATGATACGACGTTTCCAAAGGGGGCTTGACATGTGCAGACCCCTTTTTCGGACTACGGTCAAATCCGTCGTCGCGATCCTTAGCGCCGCCTGCCTTCTCGCCACGAGCCTGGGATCCGTTACCCGCGCTATCGCGGCCGACACTTGGGAAACGTGGCCGCCAAAGAAGACCGAGCCCGCCGTACCGTTGAAACCGGATACGGACGCGAACCAGGCGGTCAAGGCAGGGGAAGCGGAAGAGATGAAAACGACGAAGGGAAAATCCTCCGGAACGAACTGGTGGATCGCCGCTGGGGCCGCCGTGCTCATCGGGATCGGGATCGCAATCGCCGCCGGCGGAGGCGGAGACGGCGGATCGACGACGACGAACCCGGGCCACCAATGAGCGCTGGCAGCCCGCTTATCGATTGAACATCGTACCGTATCCGCCGGCAGATGGCGTTCTCCGGAACGGGTTGATGTTCCGTTCGCATCCCGCGGCCCCCGCTCGAGGAAACCGCAGCCCCCCTGCCTGCGCAGTACCGTACGCAGTTGACCCTGCCCACGGAACCCGATTGGATACGAAAGGGGGGAACCGATCTTCTGGTTCCCCCCAATGACTTCCTGCTGTTGCCTGTTTGTGCCTACGGTTCCGTTCGCTATCTGCGCCGTCTCAACATCCCGTGCCCGCAAGGACGTGAGGGTTCAAGTCCCTCCTCCGGCACCACCTCAAATCAAGCAAATGCGCTTGACGTGGTCCCTTCGCCAGGGCGTTACCTGCGACTTCGCCATGTAACTGAAGTTTGCGGTTTCGCTGGCCGATAAAAGATCACGGGCAATCAAGGGGGGAGGTGAGCGATGCGCCAAAGCAAACGGTTCCTCGTTGTCGCCGCGGTTTTCCTGTCTGCCGTTTCCATTTCCCTGGAGGCGCGGGCGGAGCGGAAAATCGGGATCCTGATGTTCAGCGATGAGGTCCGCTACAACGAGGCCATGGCCGGGATCACGGACAGGTTGAGGGAAGACGGTTATTCGGAGCCGGCCACAAGGATCACGGTCGGACATGCCGACGCGAACAAGGCAAGGGCGGCGGAGCTGGTGAAGCAATACTCGGCGGAAAAGATGGACCTGATCATCACGTTGGGCACCTCGATGACCGTTCCCGTCGCCAGGGAGATCAAGGACGTGCCGATCGTTTTCGGAGTGGTCTACGACCCGGTGGAGGCGGGGATCGCCAAGGACTGGATCAGTTCCGGCAACAACACCACGGGAGCGACCACGAGATTCCCCTTGGAGAAAACTATCAGCATTTTGAGGGAGTTCCGGAAGGTAGGGAGACTGGCCGTCCTCTACACGCCCGGCGAAAAGAACTCCGAGGCGCAGCTCAAGGATCTGCAGAAAATTCAACATCTCGATGGCATAAAGATCATCCCGGTTCCCCTGACGAAAAAGGAAGAGGTCGGCCAGATCCTGCCAGAAGTCTTGCGAACGTGCGATGCCCTGTATGTAACCGGCAGCAACCTCGTGAACAGCCAGATCTCCACGATCGTGGAGATGGCGACAAAGGCGAACGTCGTCACGGTCACCCATCTGGACGACCTGGTGGCGAAGGGGGTGCTTCTGGCCGTGTGCTCGGATTCCTATCAAAACGGCCGCATGGTGGGGGAAAAAGCGGTGCGGATCCTGAAAGGCGCCAAGCCCTCATCGATACCCATCGAATCCCCCAAGGAACAATACGTAATGATCAACATGAAGACCGCCAGCGCGGGACGCTTCCGTATCCCGGAGGAATTCATGAAAAAGGTTACCCGGAAAGTGCAGTAGCCTCCGTGGCCACCTGACCATGGATCGAGGCGCCATGCTGAAAGACAAATCCAACGGGAACATCCGGTTCCGGATGCTTTGCGCCATTTCGTTGGCCCTGATTATCAGCACCATCGTGTTAAGCGGCGTCATTGCATGGAACGAAGGAATGGCGCTTAAGAATTCCCAGACGGCCAACGCGCAAAGCCTCGCGTCGTTTATCGCAAAGCTCAGCAAGGACGCCCTGGTCATGAAGGATGGCATCCAGCTGGACGCCATCGTGAACGAAGCGACCAAGGAAGATATCGTCTACACGCTGGTCCTTGACGAGCAGGACCGCATCCTGACCTCCCAATTTGCCAGCATCAACTACCGGTCCCCGCGATTCACCGCGATCCTTTCCGGATTGCCGAAGGATATCGAGCTTCCGGACATCATCGGAGCGATAAAAAAGAAGGAATCCATCGGCGAAATCTCGGTCCCCGTCATGTTCGACTTCATGACCATCGGAAAGATCACCATCGGCATCTCGGACTACAGGATCCGACAGCAGATCGAAAAGTCCATCCTGTTCGTCATCGCCATCAACCTGGCCGTTGCGCTTGTGCTGGGAATCGTGCTGTTCATCGCTTCGAAGAAAATCGTGCTGGACCCCATCGCGGAGCTTGCCAGTGCGACATCCACCCTTGGAGGCGGGGATCTCTCCGTCCGCGTGAACGTGGAAACTTCGGGGGAGATCCGATCCCTGGTCGACAGCTTCAATCAGATGCTCGGAGACCTGGAGAAGGCGACCGTCTCCAAGGAACACATGGACAAGATCATCGACAGCATGATCGACACCCTCATCGTCGTCTCGGGGGACCGCAAGATCCTGCTGGCAAATTCCGCCGCCCTCGCCCTGTTGGGCTATGAAGAAAAAGAGCTCGCGTGCCAACCGTTCGAAATGGTCATGGAGGACGGCCCTGTAACATGCGAAAGGATCATGGATGAGATCCTTTCGAAAGGGTTCGTGGGCAATCTTGAAGCGGAGTACCGGACGAAGGACGGCCGCCGGATCTCCATGCTTTTTTCGGGCTCCACGATGCCAGGCAAGCACAACGTCACGGAGATCGTCTGCGTGGCGAAGGACATTACGAAGATCAAGGAGCTTGAAGAGGAGCTGCAGAAGCTGCGCAAGCTCGAATCCGTCGGCGTGCTCGCCGGAGGGATCGCACACGACTTCAACAATCTCCTCCAGGGGGTGTTCGGCTTCATATCGATGGCCGGGATCAGCATCGACGACAGGGGAAAGGCGCTCGCCGCTCTCGAGAAGGCGGAAAAGGCGCTCAACACGGCGGTCAGCCTGACAGGCCAGTTGCTGACGTTCTCCATGGGCGGCAAACCGGTAATGAAGAGGATCGCCCTCCCGTCGCTGATCGGGAATTCCGTGAATTTCGCCATGTGCGGATCCGGCTCCGACAGCAGAATCACCATCCCCACGGAGCTTTGGCAGGTGGAGGCCGACCCGGGACAGATCGGCCAGGTGATCCAGAACCTCGTGATCAACGCTCGCGAAGCGATGCCGGGGGGGGGGACCGTGGAGATCTCCGCCGGTAACGTGGACCTTTCCGCAGGCGACCATCCGTTGTTGCCGGAGGGCGAGAAATTCGTCCGGATCGCCGTCGGGGACTCCGGTACGGGAATCTCCGAGAAGCACCTGCCGAGGATTTTCGAGCCCTACTACACGACAAAACCGAAAGGGAGCGGCCTCGGCCTGGCGACGTCATTCTCGATCGTCAGGAACCACGGCGGCATGATCGACGTGAAGTCCGAAGCGGGCAAGGGCAGCACCTTCTCCATTTACCTTCCGGCGAGGGAGGACGGGGAAGCGTTGCCGGGGGAACCCCGCTCCGGTTCAGCCGCTCCCGGCCGGAAAGGAAGGATCCTCGTCATGGACGACGAGGAACTGGTGAGGGACGTTGCCATGGGATTGATAGACGCCCTCGGCCACGAGGTGGAGTGCGCGGAGAACGGGGAGGTCGCCATCGAAAAGTTCCGGCAGGCCAGGAGGTCCGGAACGCCGTACGACATCGTGATCCTCGACCTGACGATCCGGGGGGGCATGGGAGGAGAGGAAGCCATCGGCAAGCTTCGCGAGGTCGATCCGGACGTTACCGCGATCGTGTCCACCGGTTATTCCGACAACCCGGTGGTCTCGGAGTACCGGTCCTACGGCTTTACCACCTACCTGAACAAGCCGTACACGATCCATACCCTGAAGGAGAGCCTGGACTCCCTGCTGGGATGCGGAGAGGGTCAACGCGCCGTATAAGCGCCCCGCCCTCCCGAACCGGACACCGCTACTTTCCCGAGACCTCCGCGACGGCTTTCAGGATGTTGTCCGAGGTGATGTCCGAAATGCCGTACAAGGTCTTCGTCTTCCCGGTGCGCGAATCGAACACGGCCACGGCCGGGGTGCCCGGCACCTTGAACTTCTTCAGGAGGGTGCTGAAATACTGCATGCCGGCCATGACGTCCGCGTAATTCAACGGGACATACTTCACGCCGAGGGGGGAAACCGCCGCCTGGACATCCTCCGGCGTGGGTTCCTTCGTTTTCCGCGCAAGGGTCGCCATCGCTTCCCGGATCTCGAGATATTTCGCCTTCTCACGGACGATGAAGGACAGGTTGTAGGGAATGAAGTTGAAGGTTTCCGGGTGGACCGGGTAATCCACGAAAACCACCTTCGCCTGCCGCATGGCCTTCCGGGCGGCCTTGAGGATCTCCGGCTCGGCGGCGCGGCAGGCGGGGCAGAACCAGTCGGTGATGAGGTAGACCTCCGTGCTGCTTCCCTCCTCCCCGAAGGCGAGGGACGTCACCGGCAGGCCGGCCGCAAGCGCGTCGGGTTTCTTCAGGCCCGTCGCGGTCACTCCCATGCCGGCGAGGAACGCGAAAAGAATCAAAACCGTCTTGCCCGCGAGCCGTTTCATCGCGAGATCCCTTTCTCCGCCACGTAGTAGGATGGCAACCCCGGGCAATCGTTCCAGGGCGATCAGCACGCACGCCGTTGCGACCGAGAGGGCGATTCCGACGCACAGCGGGCACCACCTTCCAATAACATACTTCTGAATCCATACGAGAACGAATTCCGAGCCGAGTGCGCCGGAGAGCAGAACGGGGATCAGGAAACCGGAGAACCGGTTCCGGTTCCTTGTGAGAAACGCGAGGCCGCACAATGTGAAATACCCGACCCCGAGGAGGGAAAGCGGGACTCCGAAAATACGGTACAACTGCGTATCCTCGCAACCATCGGAGCAGATCCCGAGCCAGGACATGACGGAAAGAGCCCACGCCGCGGCGAACGGAACCGCGATCAAATACCTGCGGACCGATCTCCCCGGACCGGCCGCAGCGGTCGTTTCCATGCCGATCCCTTCCTCCTGCCGACCGAACGCTCCGGTCCGCAATTTCCGGGTCACTTGACCGAGATCAGCTCCACCTCGAAGATCAGCGTGGCGTTCGGGCCGATGTCGCGGCCCGCCCCCTTCTCGCCGTACGCAAGATTCGGGGGGATGAAGAGCTGCCACTTCGCCCCCTCCTTCATCAACTGGAGCGCCTCGGTCCATCCGGAGATCACTCCCGAGACCGGGAACGTCGCCGGCTCGCCGCGCTTGTAGGAGCTGTCGAACTCCGTCCCGTCGATCAGCGTCCCTTTGTAATGGGTCGTCACCGTGTCGGTGGCTTTCGGGCTCTTCCCCTTGCCGGGAGTGATCTCCTTGTACTGGAGCCCGCTCGGGAGGGATTTCACCCCCTCTTTCTTCGCGTTCTCCGCGAGGAACTTCTCCCCGTCCGCCTTGTTCTTCTCCGAGAGTTTCTGCATCGTCTCCGCCTTCTTCGCCATCAGCGTCTTCTGGAAGTCCTCTAGCGCCTGACGTGCCTGATCCTCGGTGAGGAGGGTTTTCCCCCCGCCGTAGCTGTCCTTCAACCCTTTCGCCAGCATGTCCGGGTCCACCTCGACGGATCCCCGCCGCAGGTTCCCCCCGATGTCCATCCCGATGCTGTAGCTGATCCTCTCCTTGTCCCCTTTCAGCTCCGGGACGTCCGCGGCGAATGCCGCCCCCGAAAGCGCGACCATGGTGCATATCGCCATCGCAAGCCGTCTTTTCATCCTCGCCGCTCCTTTCCGTCGAAAGCCCGGTCACTTGGTCCGTCCTGTAATATTACACGCCGTCCCGCCGAACCGAAAGCGGATTCCCCTGTGCCGGGGCGTCTTTCCGGATCGGGACGTTTGCGGTATAACTGTTTTTCGCGCGCATCGACTTTCCCCGCGCACCGAAGGGATCGCTGCCCGGGGAGGGAGGGAAGGGAGAGGGGATGCAGATCAGGGTGGCACAGGCGCCGGAAAACCGCAGAAGGCGGAAGCCGGGCAGCGGCGAGAAGCTCGGGTTCGGAAACATCTTCTCGGATCACATGTTCCTGATGGACTATTCCCAGGGAACGGGGTGGCGAGACGCCCGTATCGTCCCGTACGGACCGCTGTCGCTCGCCCCATCCGCCATGGTGCTGCACTACGGGCAGGAGATCTTCGAGGGGATGAAGGCCTACTACGCGCGGGACGGCGCCGTCTGCCTCTTCCGTCCCGATCGGAACGCGGTGCGACTGAACCGCTCGGCGGCGCGCATGTGTCTGCCGGAGATCCCGGTCGAGGACCATCTCGCCGCCCTCCGGGCCCTGGTGCGGCTCGACCGGGAGTGGATCCCGAGGGACGAGGGGGCATCCCTGTACATCCGTCCCACGATGATCGGGATCGAAGAGGGGCTCGGCGTCCGCCCGTCG
>Ga0137356_1000147_pt1 | contig 11421 bp, 11 predicted proteins | sample EasRivERMLT830_2_FD_102297 | JGI IMG/M metagenome (GOLD analysis project Ga0137356, IMG submission 102297) | Soil microbial communities from meander-bound floodplain in the East River, Colorado, USA - East River MetaG ERMLT830_2 | ecosystem: Environmental > Terrestrial > Soil > Floodplain ...
CCGCTCGCGCCCGACCAGCTGCCCGAGTCCATCACCTGCGCCATCCCCGTCAACGCGCCGGGGGTGACGCTGTGGTCGCGCAAGCCCTTCGAGCTGCACGCGCCCAACGAGTTCGACAACCCGCTCGCCTGGCGCTTCGACGAGTCCGATTCGATGGTGATGTGCGAGAACGTGAAGGTGCCCTGGGAGCGCGTGTTCGTGCACATGGACGCGATCCTCGCGCGCGACATCTACATCAAGACGCCGGGACATTGCTACGGCAACCACCAGTCGAACGTGCGCTTCCATTCCAAGATGCAGCTGCTGGTGGGCCTGGCCAGCAAGATCGCACAGGCTTCCGGCGCGCACGAGATCCCCGCGGTGCGCGAGGTGCTGGGTCGCCTGTGCGCGCAGGAGGCGACGCTCGGCGGCATGATCGCCGGGCAGATCCAGGACGCCGAGGACTGGCCCAAGGGCTGGAAGACCTTCAACCGGCGCTACATGTACGCGGCGCTCAACTGGTGCACCGAGAGCCACTCGCAGATCATCGAGACGCTGCGGGAGCTCTGCGGCGGCGGCATCTTCCAGATGCCCGCCGACGTCACGGTGATGCACGACGCGAAGCTCAAGGAGCAGTTCGAGACCTACTGGCAGACGCCACAGCTGCCGGCGCTGGAGCGCATGAAGCTCTACAAGCTCGCCTGGGACCTGATCGGCTCGGAGTTCGCCGGGCGCCACCTGCAGTACGAGAAGTTCTACGCCGGAGCGTCCTTCATCGTGCGCAACCACAACTATCGGGAAGCGCCATGGGACGACTACCACAAGGTGGTCGAGGACCTCATGGCGAGCTATGGCGTGCCCGAGGCGTCCAGCGTGCGCAAGGTGGCCTGATGGAGATCAATCACCTGGTGATCGCCGGCTGGACGGGGCGCGACGAGGCAGCGCTGCAGAAGCACGTCAAGGAGCTGGAGGAGATCGGCGTCAAGCCGCCGAAGACGACGCCGATCTTCTATCGCGTGGCGGCGAGCCTGTTCACCCACGCGACGGCGATCGAGGTGTCCGGACCGGACACCAGCGGCGAGGTCGAGTACGTGCTGCTGCAAAGGCCCGATGGCCTGTGGGTGACGGTCGGCTCGGACCACACCGACCGCAAGGCTGAGACGATCGGCGTGTCGCTCTCCAAGCAGCTCTGCGCCAAGGTGGCGTGCCCAGATGCTTGGTCCTATGCCGAGGTGCGGCCGCACTGGGACAAGCTGGTGCTGCGCGCCTGGGCGGACGGCGACCTCTACCAGGAAGGGCCGGTGACCGCGATGCGCTCGCCGGAGGATCTGACGCAGCGCTACGGCGGCCTCGTGCCGGGCGCGGCGATGTTTTGCGGCACGCTCGCCGCCAAGGGCGGCATCCGCCCGGCGACCGTCTTCCGCATGGAGCTCGAAGACCCGGTGCTCAAGCGCAAGCTCCAGCACGAATACCGCATCCACGTCCTTCCCGTGGAGGGCTGAACTACCGCACGACTTTGCGCATGCGTGCGATAGCACCGCGATCTTCGGATTGGGCCGCGTAGTAGACGTTGTTGAGAGTGTAATAGAAGCTGCAGCCCTTGCTCGCGCCGAATGCGATGGACACGGTCTGCGTACAGAGTTGCCCTCTTTCGTCGATGATCCACGTTCCGTTCATGCCTGGGGCAGCGTCAACAGGCAAGCCGTAGAAGCGTCCGTTGATCTTGCCGTCAATCATGAAAGTGTTGTCAAAGCTCAAGCGCGAGCCGCTTCTCAGTATGCCGCCACTGACCTGGGCTCCGGCGAGGAGCGCCTTGAGTTCGGAAGCGTCGAGGCGCTTGGCGCCTTTGTCGAGGAGTTCTCCGAGATTCGCGGGCTCCTGTGCAATGGCTATCGTGGCGCCAAAGAGCAGCAGCACTCCGCATGTTGCTGGCCGGATGTAGGTGAAGTCCATGTGTCCCCCTGGGATCGGTTGGCGGCGCACGCGAACTGCGTGCAACTCGCTGCCCATAGAGTCTATGAAGTGCGTGCTGCCGCGCTATCCCCAGAACTAGGCATTGCGTGCGTATTCATTGCGGCGCTGTCCCCAGAATTAGCGACTGAAGCGCGGCGCGCCTCCGTGCCGTCCCCAGTTTTGGGGACCAGAAGTCGGCATCAAAATTGGGGTCAGGGCCGAGTTTTTCTGGCCGAAAATAATTCGGCCCTGACCCCGATTTCAGTACCGCACCAGCACCCGGTACCTCAGCGTCGCGTTGCCCTCGGCCGGCACCGTGATTTTCCACTCCGCGGTGCCCGAGGCCGCCTTGGCGTGCTTGTGGCTCTGCTCGAGCATGGTCCAGTCGCCGGGCACCGGCTCGCGCACAATCACCGTCACCGCCTCCTTCTTGGCGTTCTTGAGGACGAGCTCGTACGCGCTTTCGTGGACGTAGCTCCAGGGGCTGTAGGTGTCGCGGCGCTTGAAGTCGGTCTGCTTCTTGTCGGCCGTCACGTCGAACGCTTCGCCCAGCTTCAGGCGCACGTTCTCGTTCCTCGGCGTGTGGTCGATGCCGTCCTCGCCGATGAACTGCGCGTTGCCGGCGCTGTCCTTCTTGTAGACGCGCACCACGCCTTTGGGCATCGGCATGCCCAGGCGCGCGGCCTCGCGGTTCTCGAACTGCACGAAGACACCCACCTTCATCTTCTGCCCGATGCCGCCGACGCTCGAGCGGTAGTAGTAGTCGTTGCCCTGCAGCACCAATTCCTTCGCCACCGGCACGCCGCTCGCGCCGAGCAGCGCCACCTGCTTGGTCTGCTTGTCGGCGATGGTGGTGGGTCGCTGCAGCGTGTAGAGGTGGTACTCGAAGAGCTGCTCCTGCGCCATCGAGCGCGGCGCCATCGCGGCCTCGGCGCGCATCACGCCGTTCTTCGCCGCGAGGCGCATCTCGTCGCGCACGCGGTTGACGTCGCCCGCCACGAGCTGCAGGCGGGCGTTGGGATAGGCGGTGCCGCTTGTGTTGGTGAGTGTCACCCAGCCGTTCAGGTCGAGGGCGCTGTCGGCGGCGTTCAGCTCGGCGACGTAGTCGGCCTTCCAGGCGAGCCCCCCGGAGAGGTAGGAAAGCTCGACCGTCTGCGCACCGGCGCGCGTGCTGGAGAGCTCGGTGACCAGCGTGGGCCGGTCGCGCAGGTTGGGCGGCACGCTGTCGAAGACGATGCGGCCCGGGAGCCCCGTCTCGATGCGATCGCCGATCTTCAGCACCACGCCGCTGTTGGCGGCGAGCACGGTCGCCTGCTCGATCGATTCCGCGCCGGTGGTGGGGTGGGTGCGCACGATGCGCACGTTGCGCCCCACATACTTCTCGAGGAGCTTGGCGGGCGTGAGCAGGTCGAAGTCGAAGTTCTGCTCGAGCAGGGCGAGCGAGCCGGGGTGGGTGAGGCTGCGCAGCTGCGCGGTTTCGGGGCGCATGCGCCCACTCACCTCGCGCAGGGCGAGCCGGTTCGCACCCATGTCCAGCGCGATCCGCCGGGTGTCCTTCACGAGGGCCAGGTTCTCGTTGTAGATGGTGACGGCGACTGACTGCTGGTCCGAGAGCGTGCTCGGCTTCTCGGCTACGGCGGCGTGGGCAGAGGAAAGCGCGCACAGCGCGGCGGCGAGGGCGGCCGGCAGGGGCTTGAGTTTCATGACGTGGTCCTTTCGTGGTTGGCGACCTCCCTGTAAACGAAGGACAATCGAAAAAGGGTTAACAGGGGGCGGCGATGACGGTTTCTCACGAAGGCGGGTGCGTGTGCGGCGCCGTGCGCTACCGGGTGAAGGCGCCGCCCCAGGCGGGGCTCGTCTGCCACTGCACGTGGTGCCAGCGGCGCAGCGGCAGCGCGTTCGCGTTCGTCGCGTACTTCAACGAGGCGGACGTGGAGTTCCTGCGCGGCCGCATGACCGCCTACGAGCACCGCTCCGACGAGACCGGACGCTGGCTGAAGATCGAGTTCTGCCCGGTGTGCGGCACGCCGGTCACGCACACCACCGAGCTGCGGCCGGGCCTGCGCGGCATCTCGGCGGGGACGCTCGACGACAAGGACTGGTTCCGCATCGACCGGCACATCTGGTCGCGCTCCTCGCGCCCCTGGATCACGATCCCCGAGGGCGTGGAGGTCTACGAAAAGGGCTCGGCCGGCGCTACGCCGATCCTGCGACCGTGACGCCGCGCACGTGGTGGCGCTCGATCAGCCGGGCCACGAGGCCGGATGTCCTGATGTCCTTCGCGAACTCGCGCAGGTAGGCAGCGCCCGCGGGCCGGCCCTTGGGGGTGCCGATTGCCTGCTGCACGGTGGTGAAGCGTCCCTCGAGGATGCGCGAGCCCGGAAGTTTCTCCCGGTCCTGCAGCAGGCGCGGCTTGAGGCCCGCGAGCACGTCGAGCTTCTCCTTCACGAAGAGCTGCCAGGAGCCCTCGATGCCTTCGGCGCGCACCAGCTCCGCTTGCTTGATGTTCCGCGCGAGCCAAAGGTCATAGGCGCTGCGGTTTGCCACCGCGATGCGCACGCCCTTGCGATCCACCTCGTCGACCGCCTGGATGGACGAGCCGGCGGGCACGAGATAGGTTGCCTCGATCTCGATATACGGCTCGGTGAAGTCGATCTCGCTCGCGCGCTGCGGCTCGGCGCCGATGAAGGCGGCGTCCCAGGCGCCAGACCTTGCGGCATCGGCTACCGAGCCCGCCGCCGGATACAGCACGAGCTCGACCGCGACGCCGAGGCGCCGCGCGAGCTCCTGCGCAAGATCCGGCACGATGCCCCCGACACCGTCGGCGGATTGCCTGCTGACGAGGAGGAAATTGCCGAGATTGACGCCGACGCGCAGCGTTCCTGAAGGCGCGAGCTGCTGCCTCGCGGCGGCCGGAGCAGCGTCCTGCGCCGGGTTCGCCATGTCGCGCTCAGCGGCCCGCGCGCAGTTGCGCGAGCGCCGGCTTCAGGTACTCGAGGAACGCCTCGGGGTTCTCCGTCATCGGGAAGTGGCCGAGTCCCTTCATCATCTGGAACTGCGCACCGGGGATCTTTTCGGCGGTGAGGCGCGACATCTCCGGCGTGCAGGAATAGTCGTATTCGCCGGTGAGCATGATGACGGGGCAGCGGCGCGTGTCGATGCTCGCCACGCGCTCGCGCGCGTCCCAATCGTGCGCGTAGAACTCGATGTCGCCGTGAAACACGCCGTAGCCGCCCTGGGAGTACTCCCACCAGATCTCGATCGCGCGCGCGCGCGGCGTGGTCGGCGACATGAGCCCGTAGATCCACTCGGGCACCACGAGCGTCTGGTTGTAGAGGGCGTGCTTGGCGAAGGGCACCTCGCGGCCGGTGATCTTGTCGCAGGCCTCGCAGGCGACGACGCCGCCGAGCTGGTCGGCGAAGCGATACGCCATCTCGAGGCAGATCTGCCCGCCCATGGAGGAGCCCATCAACACGGGACGCTTGAGGCCAAGGCCGCGGATGACGGCATCGATGCAAGCAATGTAGCGGTCGGTATTGAGGCGCCACTCGCCCGGCACGCCGCCCTGCGGCGGCAGGCTCTTGCCGTGCCAGGGCAGGTCGAAGGCGGTCATGCGCCAGTCGCGCAGCAAGGCCGCGTCGTTCATCAGGCGATGGAACTGCCGCGTGTCCGAACCTGCGGTGTGGAGGAACAGCAGGTCGCGCCCGGCGCCAGCCTGCTCGAAGTAGATGCGGTGCGGCCGCCCCTCGATCTCGATCGACGCATAGCGCCCGGCGATCGGTTCTACGGCGCCGGCGGCGCTCGCTGGCACCCGGCCCTCGGGACGCAGTGCGCCGGGATCGCGTCCGTTGGCCACCCAGCGCGCCAGCTCCATGGACCGTCGCACGAGGTGCGCGTGCTGCAGGAGCTTCTGCTCGTCGCCCGAGACGGAGAACTCGGGCACGCGGAACTTCATCGCCAGCACGTTGTGGCAGGGCGCGGGCGGCACGGGTTTCAGGAAGCGCGCCCAGATCTGCACAGGCGCGCGCAGGGTGAAGTCCGCTTGCGCGCCACCCGGCCGGATGCCGGTCAGCTTGCCGTCGGCGAACTCGACCAAGGCAGCGGTGCCGTCGGACTCCACACCGAAGCGCACGGTTGCCCGTCCACCCAGATTGTCGAGCTCCGCATCGTCGCGGCAGGCGCGCTCCCAGTCTTTGGCGAAGCCGGCGCCGGGAAAATTAGGCGGAAAATTGGGGTCAGACACCAAACTCGCTTGCGGGTCGAAATTGGGGTCTGACCCCAATTTTCCACGCCCCCTAGTAGAGGTCGAAGTATTCACGTTGCTCCCAGTCGCTGACTTCGAGGTTGGCGCGCGCGATCTCGGCTTCCTTGATGCGGCAATAGTAGTCGATGAACGTCTTGCCCAGGCCGTCGCAGAGAGCCTCGTCCCGCTTCAGCCATTCGAGCGCTTCTGCGAGCGTCCGCGGCAGGGGTTCCGCCTTCGCTTCGTAGGGCGTGTCCGCCGAGGGCGGGGGCGCGAGCTTGCGCGCCAGCCCGTCGAGACCCGAGTAGACCTGCGAAGCAAAGTAGAGATACGGATTCGCGGCCGGCTCGCCCGCGCGATTCTCGATGCGCGAGTCCGCATCGCCGGGCTTGCCCACCACGCGCAGCAACGCGCCGCGGTTTTCCTTGCCCCAGATGACGCGGTCGGGCGCGAGCGAGTAGGGACGGTAGCGCTTGTAGCCGTTCAGCGTGGGGGTGGAGAGGGCAGCAGCGCCTTTCGCGTGTTCGAGCAGGCCGGCCAGCCACTGCCGGCCGGTTTCGGAGAGGTCTTCCTTTGCCGAGGTGAACGCGTTCTTTCCGCCCTTGCGCAGCGATTGATGCAGGTGCCAGCCCGAGGACATGACGTTGGGCAGCTTCGGCCGGCACATGAAGGTGGCGTGATAGCCGTGGCGTCGCGCGCTTTGCTTGATGGCGCTTCTCATCAGCATCATCGCGTCGGCGGCGGCGAGCCCGGGCAACACGCCGAGGGTGAACTCGAACTGGCTCGGTCCGAACTCGACCTCGAAGGAGCGCAGCGGCAGCCCGAGCGCGTCGAGGTCCTTGCGCAGGAACTCGACGACCGGATCAATCTGGTCGTAGCGCTGCTCGGTGAGGTACTGGTAGCCGGTGGTGAGCAGTTCCACCGCCGGCGGCTCGCCCGGCTGGCCGGCGTCGGCGGGCTTGAGCATCGGATCGACGATGCGAAAGACGTGGAACTCGACTTCCAGCCCCGCCATGAATTCGTATCCGTGCTTTCCCAGTGGATCGAGCGCCTTCTTCAGCGCCGCACGCGTATCGAACGGCACCGGCCGGCCATCCTGGAACTGCAAGTCGCAAAGCAGCCAGCCGGTCTCGGGCGCCCACGGCAGCACGCGGAACGTGGCGGGATCCGGAATCATCAGCACGTCCGCCGCGCCCTGCATCTCCGGGAAGCCGACGCCGCCGCCCGGCGTGAACGCCGGAAACACGGTGCGGTGCGAGGTGTCCTTCAACAGGAGCGTGCTGGTGATCGTGACCCCGCGCTCGAACGCAGTCTTCGCTTCCGATGCGGCAAGCGTCTTGCCTCGGAGTACGCCATGCTGGTCGGCGAAGGAACAGCGCAGCGCCTTCAGGCCACGCCGCTCGATTTCCTTCAGGATCTCGGCGCCGCTTGCGCCGCTCACGCCGCCCGCCCCGCCCACGCGGCCTTGTTCCGGCGCGCCGCATCGGTCTCCCGCCAGTATTCGTCCACGCGGGCGGTGGGCCCGATGCCGTCGATTGCCGGCGGGCCGGTGAGCGCGCTCGCCTGCGCGTCGTCGACGACCATCAGCGGCTTCTCGCCCGCTTCGCTCTTGCGGATCGCATCCACGAGGATGCGGCGATAGAGCACGATGCCTTTGTCGGAGCTGCCGAGGTTCTCCTTGGTGCGGTCCTGGATCGGGCCCTGCGACTCGCAGGCGAACTGGTCGTGGATGTTGATATCGACGCCCATCCCCGTGAAGGTCCTGGTGCGCTGCTCTTCGGGGTTGAAGCCCCAGCCGTTCGCGCGCCCGAAGATCGGCTTGTAGTCCGGTGCGGGATAGGTCCGCAGGCGCTGGCTGCGCATCGTGTCCTTGTCCACTGGCGTGCCGAAGCTGGTGAAGATCGAGTACCAGTAGCACCCGGTGTCGTCCACCGGCACGTGGAACTGCGTGATGGTCATCTCCGCGTTCATCGGGATGACGAACGCCTGCGGGAAGAGCACGTTCGTCACGCGGATGTGCGTCTGCGCGTCGCTGAGCTTCCTCAGCGTCTGCAGGCGCATGCCGTACTCGGTGCGCTCGACGCGGATTTCGGGCAGGTCGTATTCGCGCAGTACCTTACTGATCGGCAGGCTCGAGTCGGCGGGCGTGCCGCGGAACTGCCGCCCGTAGTTCGCAGCGGGGTCCTCGTCCTCGAAGTACTTGTGCAGCCAGGAGGCGTGCGCCGGGTCGATGCCGACTTCCAGCGCCTGCAGCCAGTTGCAGTCCCAGTAGCCCTTGAAGGCGAAGGTGTAAGCCTCGGGGGCGATGAAGCAATCGAAGCGCGGGAAGGCGGGCGCCGCGCCCGCGCCGAGGTAGGCGAAGAGGATGCCGCTCTTCTCGATGACGGGGTAGGCAACCGTGCGGATCTGCTCGCACATGCGGCTGCCTTCCGGCTCGGCGGGCGTCTCCACGCATTTTCCCGCGGCATCGAACTTCCAACCGTGGAACGAGCAGCGCAGCCCATCCGCCTTGAGCCGCCCGTAGGCGAGGTCCGCGCCGCGGTGCGGGCAGTGGCGCTGAATCAGGCCGTAGCCCGCGCCCGCCTTGTACAGGACGAGGTCCTCGCCGAGCAGCCGCACCGCCTTGACCGGCCGTTCGCCTTGCAGCTCGTCCGCGAGCGCCACCGGCTGCCAGTAGCGGCGCAGGAGCCGCCCGCAGGGCGTGCCCGCGCCGATGCGCGTCATCAGGTCGTTCTGCTCTGCACTGATCACGGGCTAGATTCCAGGCACGGGCTAGATGCCGAGATAGCGTTGCTGCATGTCGCGATTCTCGCGCAGCTGCGCGGAACTTCCGCTCCACACCACGCGTCCCTTCTCCAGCACGTAGTGCCGGTCGGCGACGCGCGTCAGCGCGTTCACGTCCTTGTCGATGACCAGGATCGAGAGGCCCTCGGCCTTCAGCTGCTCGATGGAGCGGTAGATGTCCGTGCGCACCAGCGGCGCGAGGCCCTCGGTCGCCTCGTCGAGGATGAGGAGCCTCGGGTTGGTCATCAGCGCGCGGCCGATCGCCAGCATCTGCTGCTCGCCGCCCGAAAGCTGGTTGCCGTAGTGCTGCCGGCGCTCCAGCAGATTCGGGAACAGGCCGAATACCTTCTCCAGTGTCCATGGCGACGCCCGGCGGCTGCGATTGGCTGCAGTCGCGACGAGGTTCTCGTACACCGTGAGATTGGGAAACACCTGCCGGCCCTCGGGCACCAGGCCGAGGCCCGACTTCGCCACTCGGAAGGACGGCAGGCCCGAGATCTGCGTGCCGTCCATGTGCACGCTGCCGCCCCTGGGCTGCACGACGCCCATGATGGAGAGCACGGTCGTGGTCTTGCCCATGCCGTTGCGCCCCAGCAGGGTCACCACCTCGCCCTGAGCGATGTCGAGCGACACGCCGAACAACACCTGCGACACGCCGTAAGCGGTCTCGAGGCCCGCGACCTTGAGCATCAGGCCTCCTCGCCGAGGTAGGCGCGCTGCACTTCGGGATTGGCCCGCATCGCCTCCGGCGTACCGCTGGCGATGATGCGGCCGTAGACCAGCACCGAGACACGGTCGGCGAGCGTGAACACCGCGTCCATGTCGTGCTCGACCAGGATGATGGTGCGCTTGCCCTTGAGGCTCCGCAGGAACTGCACCATGCGCTGCGATTCCTCCAGCCCCATGCCGGCCACCGGCTCGTCCAGCAGCAGCAGGCGCGGTCGCGTGGCGAGCGCCATCGCCACCTCGAGCTGCCGCTGCTCGCCATGCGCGAGATTCGCGGCGAGCACGTCGGCGCGCGCGCCGAGGCCCACCTCCTCGAGGATGGCGCGCGCGGGGTCGCGCAGGAGCCGTTCCTCGCGCGCCGGCTTCCAGAAGCGGAAGCTGTGCCCGGCGTGCGCCTGCACCGCGAGTGCGACGTTGTCGAGCGCGCTGAAGTCGCGGTAGATGCTGGTGATCTGGAAGGAACGCGCGAAGCCCTTGTGCGCGCGTTGCGGCGCGGACAGGCGCGTGACGTCCTCGCCCGCGAAGCGGATCTGCCCCGAGTCGGGGCGCAGGTTGCCGCCGAGCTGGCTGATGAGCGTGGTCTTGCCCGCGCCGTTCGGGCCGATGATGGCGTGCGTCTCGCCTTCGTGCAGCTCGAGGCTCACGCCGTCGGTGGCGGCAAGGGCGCCGAAGGACTTGCGCAGCTCGCGCACTTCGAGGATCGCGTCAGCCATCCTTGCCGCCTCCGGGCAGCAGGCCCGCCAGACCGCGCCTGAAGAACAGCACGCTCAGGATCAGCAGCGGTCCGAGGATCACCTGCCAGTGCTGCGTCCAGCCCGCGAGCAGGTCCTCGACGATGAGCAGCGCGAAGGCGCCGAGCGCCGGCCCCGGCGCGGTGGCCATACCGCCCAGGATCACCATGAACATGATCTCGCCGGAGCGCGTCCAGTCCATGAAGGCGGGCGCAATGTAGGCGGTATGGTTGGCGAGCAGCGCGCCCGCCAGCCCGCACATCGCCCCGGCGATGACGAAGGCGGCGAGCTGGTAGGGGTAGGGCGAGAAGCCGATCGCGCGCGAGCGCGCTTCGTTGGATTTGGCGGCGCGGATCACCATGCCGAAGCGCGAGTTCACGAGCCGGTCCACCAGGGTGATGCACGCCAGCAGCAGGACTAGCACCAGGTAATAGAACGCCACCGGATCGCCGAGGTCGATCAGGCCGGAGAACTGGCTCTTCACTTTGAGGCGCATGCCGTCGTCGCCGCCGTACTCGTCCACCGAAATGCCGAGGTAGTACAGCATCTGCGTGAAGGCGAGAGTGATCATGATGAAATAGATGCCGCGCGTGCGCACCGAGATGGCGCCGATGGCGAGCGCCACAAGCGCAGAGGCGAGGATCGCCACCACCCACTGCAGCCAGCCGTTGTAGACGCCGTAGAACGCGAGAATGCCGACGGAGTAGCCGCCCACGCCGAGATAGGCAGCATGGCCGAAAGACACCAGTCCGCCGTAGCCGAGGATCAGGTTGAGGCTCACTGCCGCGATGGCGAAGATCATCACGCGGCGCAGCAGGTCGATGTAATACAGCTGCCCGAGCAGCGTCGCCAGCGGCGGCACGGCGAGCAGCAGCAGCACGCAGGCGCCGAGGATCAGCGTGCGCGCGCGCATCACCCGCTCTTCGCCGGGAACAGGCCCGCGGGACGCACTGCCAGCACCAGCGCCATGAGGAGGTAGATCAGCATCGAGGCGAGCGCCGGACC
>Ga0137356_1000148_pt1 | contig 11408 bp, 9 predicted proteins | sample EasRivERMLT830_2_FD_102297 | JGI IMG/M metagenome (GOLD analysis project Ga0137356, IMG submission 102297) | Soil microbial communities from meander-bound floodplain in the East River, Colorado, USA - East River MetaG ERMLT830_2 | ecosystem: Environmental > Terrestrial > Soil > Floodplain ...
GCCCGGCAAGGACGCGCTCGCGGTGGTCGCTTCGCTCGGCATCGAGGTCGCGCAATCCGAAGTGGCGCGAGCGCCGGAGTATGCGCACGGCGTACCCTATCCCGTGGCGGTGAAGATCCGCGTGCCCGGGGTCGAGCACAAGACCGAGGCCGGCGGCGTGATCCTCGGCGTGCGCGACCGCGAGGAGCTCGTGCAGAAGGCGCGCAACCTGCCAGGCGCTGAGGTGCTGGTGCAGAAGATGGAGAGCGGGCTCGCCGAGGCCATCGTAGGCTATCGGGAAGACCTGCTCGTAGGGCCCGTGGTTCTGGTGGGTGCGGGCGGCGTGCTCGCGGAGCTCTATCAGGACTACGCGCTGCGCGTCGCCCCCGTGAGCGTGATGGAGGCCGAGGAGATGATCGGCGAGGTGAAGGGGCTCACGGTACTGCGCGGCTATCGCAAGCTGCCCAGGGGCGACGTGCGCGCGCTGGCGCAGGCGGTGGCGGCGATGTCGCGCCTCGCGCTCGTGCCGGGGCGCCCCGTCGCGGAAGCCGAGTGCAACCCGGTCATCGTCAAGGCGCAGGGCGCGGTGGCGGTGGACGCGCTGCTGGTCATGAAGGAGTGAGCATGGATTTCCGTTTCACGCCGGAGCAGGAGCAGTTCAGGGACTCGGTGCGCCGCTTCGCGGAAAAGCACCTCGCCGCGGGGGCGCTGGCGCGCGCGCACGCGGCCGACTATCCCTGGGAGGTCGCAAAGCAGATGGCCGCGCAGGGGTTGCTGGGCATCACGGTCGCGGAGGCCGACGGCGGGCAGGGCGGCACGCTGATGGACGCGGTGATCGCGATCGAGACCGTCGCCTCGGTGTGCCCGAGAAGCGCCGATGTGGTGCAGGCGGGCAATTTCGGCGCGATCCGCGTGCTCGCCGAGTACGGCACGAAGGCGCAGAAGGAGAAATACCTGAAGCGCCTTCTGTCCGGCGAAGCGGTGATCTCGGTCGGCATGACCGAGCCCGAGGCGGGCTCCGCGGTCACCGATCTCGCGACGACGGCGAAGCCGGACGGCGACGGCTATCGCGTCAACGGCTCGAAGGTCTTCACCACCCACTCGGCCTACGCAGACGTTTATCTCGCCTACGTGCGCTTCGGCCCGGGCGTGGGCGGCATCGGCTCGGTGCTCATCGATACCAAGGCAGCGGGCGTGCGCTTCGGACAGCGCTCGAAGTTCATGTCGGGCGAGGACTGGGCGCAGGTGTACTTCGAGGATGTGCGCGTGCCTGCCGACATGGTGGTACTGAAGGAAGGCGGCTTCAAGAAGCAGATTGCGGGCTTCAACGTCGAGAGGATCGGCAACACCTCGCGCTCGCTCGCGCTCGGGCGCTACGCCTTCGAGCGCGCGAAGGAGTGGGCGCAGCAGAGAAAGCAGTTCGGGCGGCTTCTCTGCGAGTTCCAGGGCCTGCAGTGGAAGTTCGCCGAGATGAAGATGAAGCTCGACGCGGGCCAACTGCTGCTTTACCGCGCGGCGGCCAACGCCGATCGCGGCTTTCCGTCGGCCGAGGAGACTGCGATCGCCAAGGCCTTCTGCAACCAGGCCGGCTTCGACGTCGCCAACGACGCGATGCAGGTGATGGGGGGCCTGGGCTACAGCCAGGAGTCGCTCGTGGAGTACTGCGTGCGCCGCTGCCGCGGCTGGATGATCGCCGGCGGCTCGATCGAGATCCTCAAGAACCGCATCGCCGAGGAGATCTTCGGCCGCAGCTTTCCGCAGCGGCCGGGCGGCTGACCAGGCGCGCCTGGCAGCCGACTACCCATTTGCTGCGCGGGCCTGCTCCGGCCCCCGTGCGCCGCCAGGCGGCAAGACTGGAACGAGTCAATGCGAGATCGGGTCGGGGCGCAGCAACTGACGTCCGCGGCAACCGCTTGTTAGGCGTCGGTGCGCCCCTGGTGCCGTAGAACAACGTGCGTGGCCTTGTCCGAAGCTGCGAATTCAACGCACGCGTATCCCAGAGCCCGCAAGTCAACCCCTTCGAACAGCCGTTCTCCCCCACCGAGCAGGACCGGTGCGATCGCAACGTGCAGTTCATCTATGAGGCGCTCACGAAGATACTGCTGGACCGTACTCGGCCCACCGCCGATCCGCACGTCCAGTCCGCCGGCCGCCTCGCGTGCACGGTCGAGAGCCTCGCGAATGCCTCCCGTGATGAAGTGGAACGTCGTGTCGCCTTCCATCTCGATGGGTGGACGCGCATGATGGGTCAAGACGAAGACTGGAAAGTGATAGGGTGGATTGTCCCCCCACCAGCCTTTCCAGTTCATGTCCGGCCAGGGACCACGAACGGGTCCGAACATGTTCCTCCCAAGGATCCAAGCCCCAACATTCTGGAAGCCACGCGCGGCGAAGTCATCGTCAACCCCGGTCGTGCCGCCCTCCTTGCCGAACAAGGCGCGCTGGATCGTGCGTGTTGGGACTAGCCACTGGTGCAGATCCTCTCCGCCAACGCCGAGTGGATTGTCGATGCCTTGGTGCGGACCTGCTCCGTATCCGTCAAGCGAGATGGTGAAGCTCTCAACGCGTACTCGTGTCATCTTTATGCCTCGGTTTGGACGCCCAACGGCCGCGCTCACCGGCGGCAATGAAGCGCAGCGGAATTGCCGTCCGGTGCAGCGCCTTGTTGGGCGGCGCGTTACTTGTGGGACACATCGTTTGCACGGTCACGCTGACTATGCCTTGCGTACTGGATAGCGCAAGTGCGTAACGCCCACCCCCGGGATCACCGCCGGGTTGCCAAGGGCGGCTGGCGTGCCGGTGAGGTGGTCAAAGAACCGAACCCCGGAGCCAAGAAGTACCGCTGCGATGTCGACGCTGATTTCGTCGAGAAGGCCAGCATTCAGCAACTGCTGGATGGTGTCTGCGCCGTGGACCCCGACGGACTTCCCGCCGGCGGCGGCTTTGGCTTGCTTCACGGCGCTTTCGATGCCGTCTGTCACGAAGTGGACAGTCGAGTTGGGTCGCGGCCATCCGGCTGGGATGTGGTGGGTAAGGACGAATGCTGGTCCCCAAGCGTGATTTCCGTCCCAACCATGGGCGACGTCGAAAGTACGTCGACCAGTGAGCACGGCACCAAGTTCGGACCAGAGACCGCGAAGGTGCTCGGCGCTCGGCGTGGACACCTTGAATGTCATGGGATCCGCCCCTCCGGTGTGGAATTCGACATCTCCCGAGTTGAAGTACCAGTCGAACACTTCTGCCACGCCATCGTTGAGGTCGGCGACGTAGCCGTCGAGCGACATGGACATGATTGCGACAACTTTCGACATTGCGATGCTCCTTGCGAGGGGTGGAGACTGCGTTCAGGGGATCGCGGGCTGTCCTCCCGGATCGTCCGCCCAACTAGTGATTAGGCAGCAAAGCAAAGGGGGAAAAACCATCCATGCATAGATTGAACCGTCTAGCAATGGATAGCGCGATATGCCGGCACATATCTGCATTTGGATAGGTGCCACTACCCGCCCTCCACGATGCGATCCTCAATGCCCAGCCTCTTGCTGTCTCGAAGAGTGACTTCCCAGAGCCTCTGCGGGTGCCGCCAGATTGCTCCTAGCCGCTTCGCGCGTTCCCTCAATTCAGTCTCGTGGTACTTGATGCGCACGTACACCACGTCGTCGTCGTGCCGGCGAGGCCTGCGCGCGCGGGGCGGCGGAAGCTCGGCGGCGGCGCGGGGGGCCCTTCGCGTCGCTGGGGAGCGCGCCGCCGCCGGGCTGACTCGCCGGCACGCCGCGCAAGAACTGTCGCTAGTCCGCGCGCGCGCCGGAGACCTTGACGACCTCGGCCCAGCGCGCCACTTCCTCGCGCAGGAGATTGGTGAACTCCTCGGGCGTGTTGCCCACCGGCGCGGCGCCCTGCTCGATCAGGCGCTTGCGGGTGTCCGCATCGCGGGTCGCGCGCTGGATGCCGTCCGCGAGCTTCTGCACGATGTCGCGTGGCGTCGCCGCCGGCGCGAGCACGCCGTACCACACCGAGACCTCCACGCCGTCCACGCCCGCCTGCTTCATGGTCGGTACCTCGGGCAGCTGCGCATCACGCTGCGGCGCCGCGGTGGCGAGCGCGCGCAGCCTGCCGGACTTCAGGTGCCCCTGGATCGACGGGATGTTGGCGAAGGCGAGGTCCACCTCGCCCGCAATGAGAGCTGCCATCGAGGGCGCGGTGCCCTTGTAGGGAATGTGCACGATGAAGGTGCCGGTGCGCAGCTTGAAGAGCTCGGCCGCGAGGTGCTGCGTGGTGCCGACGCCCGCCGAGGAGTAGTTGAGCTTGCCGGGGCTGCTGCGCGCCAGCGCGATCAGCTCCTTCACGTCCTGCGCAGGCAGCTTCGCGTTCACCACCAGGACGTTCGGGCTTTCGGAGACCACCGACACCGGCGCGAAGTCGCGCAGCGTGTCGAAGGGCAGGTTGCGGAACAGCGACATGTTGATCGCCACCGCCGAGGTATTGATGAGCAGCGTGTGGCCGTCGGGCGCGGACTTGGCGACGAACTCGTTGGCGATATTGGTGCTGGCCCCGGGCTTGTTCTCGACGATCACCGGCTGCCCGAGGTATTCGGAGAGCTTGGGCGCGAGCAGGCGGGCGTTGATGTCCACGCCGCCGCCGGGTGGAAAGCCGACGACGAGGCGCACCGGGCGCGAGGGGTAGGGCTGCGCCAGCGCCGTCACGGCGGCGGCGAGCAGCGCGGCGAAGGCGACGAGGCGCGGCATCATGCGGCCTCCCAGTCTCGGGCTCTTGGCCCCGTTGCGGTGGCGGTCACTAGGCGTGGATGGGCTCGATCGCTTGCACGCCGGTCCACTCGCCCGCCTCGATCAGCGCCAGCGCCGTGTCGCGCAATTCGGCCGCCGCCGCAGCGGCGGCGGCGGACAGCCGCTCGGGCGCGAGCGAATAGATGTAATTGCGCCGGCTCATGCGCGCGCCGGTGATGGAGAGGGTGCGCCACTGCCTCCCGCGCGTCGCTTCGAGGTAGACCGCTGCCATCGGCTTGATGGTGGCGCCCATGCCGTCGTGGACGCAGTTCATCAGCAGAGACAGCGAGTCGATCTCGGCGACGATGCGCGCCGCGAGGCTCCTTTGCTCGAACTCCGCCGCAATGCGGCGGCGCAGGCCGTGGCTGCTGGTGGGCAGGATGAGCGGCAGCGCCGCGACCTCCTCGATCGCGATGCTGGTGCGCCGCGGCGCGACCAGCAGGCTCTTCTTGGGCAGGATGAGGAACAGCTCCTCGTCGAGCAGCGGCTCGACCGACAGGTCGAAGGCCAAGTCGCTCGCGAACAGCACCGCGAGGTCGAGCTGCCCGAGGCGCATCATCTGCCCGAGGTGGCCGCTCATGCCCTCGACCACGTTCAGCATGATGTTCGGATAGCGCTCGCGCACGCGGCGCACCAGCGGCAGGCCGAGCGCCGCCACCGTCGTTGCAGGCAGGCCGACCGATACCATGCCCTGCACGGCGCCCGACTCTTTGCGCGCGATCGACAGCGCCTGCTCGAGCTGGCGCAGCATGAAGCGCGCGTGGTGGTAGAGCGCGAGGCCGTTCTCGGTGGGCGCCACGCCGCGCGAGGTCCGGTTGAGCAGCGGCTTGCCCACCTCGTCTTCCAGCTTGCTTACCTGCTGGCTGAGCGCGGGCTGCGCGATGTACAGTTGCCGCGAAGCCTTGGACAGGCTCCCGCTCTCGACGATCTGGGTGAAATAGCGAAGCTGGCGCAGGTCCACCGGTCCTCCCCCTGGAGTGCCTCGGGCTATAACTCTAACTTATACCCAACCTCGGAAAACAGTATTTCTCCCCCGTGTGTCACCTTCCTAGACTGCGAGGCCATCCATGAGCACAGAACGCAAGCGCCGCACCACCGCCTTCGTCGAGCAGATGGCGCGCGTCGCGTGGCGCGAGTATCCCGGCCACTTCGGCGGCGCGCTGTCCAAGGCCCTCGTCGGACCGGAAAACTCCGGTTCGCAGCTCATGGATTTCCGCATCTCGCGCTACGCCCCCAACGCCTACGTGCAGGAGCACTCGCACAAGGTACAGGAGCAGGTGTATTACGTGCTCGAAGGCGAAGGCGTGCTCACCGTGGGCGAGGACAGGCACCTCATGCGGCCGCACGATTACGTGTACCTGCCGCCGGGCGTGCCGCACAGCTTCACCAACACCGGCACTGCCGGACTCGTGTTCCTCGTGATCACGACGCCGGCGGACGACGAACCGCTGTCCAAAGGAGGGAAGTGAACATGACTGATGGGAGAACTGCACGGAGAGACGTGCTCAAGGCCGGTGTCGCGGGCGCGCTGGCGCTCGGCTTTCCGGCGATCGTGAAGGCGCAATCGGGCGTGATCAAGATCGGGCACCTCACGCCGCTCACCGGCTTTCTCGGCGCGCTCGGCGAATACGCCGTGATGGGCATCAAGATGGCGACCGAGGAGATCAACGCGGCGGGCGGGGTGATGGGGCGCAAGCTCGACGTGATGTCGGAAGACTCGGTCAACCCCGCCACCGCCTCGACCAAGGCGCAGCGGATGCTCGAGCGCGACGGCGTCGAGTTCCTGATGGGCGAGATCAACTCGGCTTCCGCGCAGACCATCATGCAGGTGGCGGCGCGCAACAAGCGCCTGTTCCTGCAGATCGGCGCGCGCTCAGACGTGCTGCGCGGCAAGAACTGCAACCGCTACACCTTCCACGTGGACATCCCCGTCACCGTGATGGTGAACGCCGCCGGCCAGGCGCTGCTGCGCGACGGGCACATCAAGGGCAAGCGGATTTTCGCCCTCACGTCCGACTACCTCTTCGGCCACGACCTCGCCAAGGCGGCCAAGGCGTTCATTGCGGCGAACGGCGGCACGATCGTGGGCGACGAGCTCACGGCGACCGACACCACCGACTTCAGCCCGTTCCTGCTGAAGATCCGGCAGGCGAAGCCGGACCTCGTGGCGACGAACCTGGGCGGCAACCAGGTCACGAACTTCGTCAAGCAGTACGCCGAGTTCGGCCTGCCTTACCCGATCGCCGGCTTCAACCTGAACACCGCGGACGCCTGGGCGGCGGGCGAGGGCAACCTCGCCGGCATCTGGCCCACGGTCTGGCACCACGACCTCGATACCCCGGGCACCAAGGCCTTCGTCGCCGCGTTCCGCCAGAAATACGGCAAGCCGCCGGAGAACCACGCCTGGATCGAGTACGTGTCGCTGAAGATCATGGCGCAGGCGATGAACGCCACGAAGTCCGTCGATACCGAGAAGCTCATCAAGTACTTCGAGAGCCAGGCGGAGTTCGACCTGCTCAAGGCGAGGAAGGGCTTCTTCCGCTCCTGGGACCACCAGCTGATCCAGGAAGCCTTCCCGTTCACCGTCAAGCCCAAGGGCCAGGCGAAGGACAAGTGGGACATCCTCGCGTTCGGCGCCGCGGTGCCCGCGGCGTACCAGCCGCTGGAGAGCATCAACCCGTCCAAAGAACAGAACGCCTGCGTGTTCTGATCCCGTGGGCGGGATGTGGATCCCGCGTAGCGAGATGACGGGCGGAGTTCGCGCGGCGGCGCTTCTAGGGAAGGGCAGGGCCCCTTCCCCGCCCAGGGCGCCGCCACGTCCCGCTGCGCTGGCCTGAACTGACGATGCAGCTCCTCTTCCTCCTCGAGCAGGTGGTGAACGGCCTCGTGCTCGGGGGCTATTACCTCCTCATCGCGCTCGGCCTGTCGCTGATCTTCAGCGTCGGCGGGATCGTGAACCTGGCGCACGGCGCGTTCTACGCGCTCGGCGCCTACGGCGCGGTCGAGATCGCGAAGCACCTGGGCTTCGGCCCCGCGGTGGTGCTCTCGCCCATGGCGGTCGCGCTGCTGGGAATCCTCTTCGAGCGCTTCCTTCTGCGCCGCTTCTATACCGCGGACCCGATTCTCTCCCTGCTCGTCACGTTCGGGCTTGCGCTGGTGGCCGAGCAGGCGATCCGCATGATCTGGGGCGCGGCGCCGCTGCCCTTCGGCATGCCGCAGGCGTTCAAGGGCAATGTCACGCTGGGCGATTTCCTCTTCTCGCGCTACCGGCTCTTCCTCCTCGCCGTGGTGGCGCTGGTGCTCACCGGCATCTGGTTCCTGATCCACCGTACCTCGTTCGGGCGTGTGGTGCGCGCGGGCATCCAGCGGCCCGACATGGTGGCCGCGCTCGGCATCCGGCTGCAGCCTTACATGACCGCGATCGTGATGCTGGGCGTCGGCATGGCGGCGCTGGGCGGGGCGCTGTTCGCGCCCATCACCAACGTGCACCCGGCGATGGGCGCCGAGATCATCACGGTGGCCTTCGTGGTGGTGGTGATCGGCGGGCTGGGGAGCTTCTGGGGCGTGGTGCTGGCGGCGCTGCTCGTGGGCGTGGTGCGCGGCATCACCATCCACTTCGTGCCGGCGGCGGGCGAGGCGTCGATGTACATCCTGATGTTCCTCGTGCTGCTGTTGCGCCCGCGCGGGCTGCTCGGCGAGCGCATCGAGAAGTTCGAATGAGATGCGTCGAATGAGTCGCCACCGCACTCTGCTCGTCGGCGCGCTCGCGCTGGTGCTGCTGCCGGTGCTCGTGCGCGTGCTGGGCCTTGGCGTGAATACCGCCACGCAGATCGTGACGCTCGCCATCGCCGCGCTGGGCCTCAACCTGCTGGTGGGCTTCACCGGGCTCACCTCCTTCGGCCACAGCGCCTGGTTCGGCATCGGCGCCTACGCGGCGGCGATCTCGCAGAAACACTGGTTCGCCGGCCAGATCGGCCTGCCGATCGCCTTCTCCATCGCCTTCGTCGCGCTGCTGTCCTTCCTCGTGGGCCTGCTGATCCTGCGCCGGCGCGGCGTGTATTTCGCGCTGCTCACGCTCGCCTTCGTCGCGCTCACCTATACGATCGCCTTCCGCTGGACCGAGCTCACCGGCGGCGAGGACGGGCTGGGGGGCCTCGCGCGCGGCGGCTTCAAGGCGCTGCAATTCGACAACCATACGGTCTACTACGCCTTCGTCGCGTTCGTCGCCTTCGGCGTGCTCTACGGCCTGCTGCGCGTCACGCGCTCGCCCTTCGGCCACGTGCTGGTGGCAATCCGCGAGAACCAGCAGCGCGCCACCTTCCAGGGCTACGACGTCGACCGCTACCGCCTGGGCGCGTTCGTGCTCTCGGCGGTGGTGACGGCACTGGGCGGCGCGCTGCAGGCCTTCCTCAACTACCTCGTGTCGGCCGAGTCGGTGTCGGTCGCCTTCTCGGGTGAGTTGCTGGCGATGGTGGTGATCGGCGGCATGCACCAGCTGCTCGGGCCCGCTTTGGGCGTGCTGTTCTACGTCGCATTCCGCGAGGTGTTCTCCATGTGGACCGGCAACTGGCTGCTGTGGTTCGGCCTGGTGTTCGTCGGGTTCGTGCTGTTCTCGCCCGAGGGCCTCGCCGGCATCTGGGCGAAGATGCGGCGCCGGCTGCGCCCGCCGCCGGAGGAATCCGCGGCGATGAGCCGGCGCAGGATCTACGAGGGGCTGCCGCTGCCCGCATTCCTGCGGCCCGAGCTGCCCCAGGGCGCGGTGCTCGAGCTGGCCGCGGTGGACAAGCATTTCGGCGGCATCCGCGCCGTGAGCGGCGCGAGCCTCGCCGTGCGCGCCGGCGAGATCCACGCGCTGATCGGGCCCAACGGCGCAGGCAAGACCACGCTGTTCAACGTGGCGACGGGCATGTTCGCGCCGGACGGCGGCACGGTGCAGCTGCACGGCGCGCAGGTGCAGGGACAGGAGCCGCACCGCATCTGCCAGCAGGGCCTCGCGCGCTCGTTCCAGATCACGAACCTGTTCAAGGGCCTCACCATCTACGAGAACCTGCGCCTCGCGCTGCAGGCGCGGCACCCCGCCCGCTTCAACGCCTGGCGCGACGTGGACAGCTTTCCCGAGATCCACGCCGAGACCCGGGAGCTGACGAAGTTCCTGGGCCTCGAAGGCATCGAGGAGATCCAGGGCGGCGAGCTTTCCTACGGCGGCCAGCGCCTGGTGGACCTGGGCATCGCGCTCGGCGCCAAGCCGCGGGTGCTGCTGCTGGATGAGCCGCTCGCGGGCCTCGCAGCCGCCGAGCGCGAGCGCGTGTCGCGCCTGGTGAAGAACGTGGCCGCCGGCATCCCGGTGCTGATCGTGGAGCACGACATCGACCGCGTGCTCGGCTTCTCGCAGACGGTGACGGTGATGAACCAGGGCGAGGTGCTGATGAGCGGCACGCCGGAGCAGGTGCGTGGCGACCGGCGCGTGCAGGAGGTCTACACGGGGACGGGAACGCCGCCCAGGGTGACGAGCGCCGCGAGCGGCGCTGGCGGCCGCGGCGCCGCGGCGCCGAACGCGCCGCTGCTGCGCTTCGACAAGGTGAACACTTTCTACGGCAAGAGCCACATCCTCGCCGACGCGACGCTCGACGTGCGCGAGGGGGAGATCGTGGCGCTGCTCGGACGCAACGGCGCGGGCAAGACGACGCTGCTGAAGACCCTGAACGGCCTCGTGCCGACGGCCTCCGGGACGATCGAGTACGAGGGCCGCAGCATCGCCGGGCTGCCGGCGCACGAGATTGCGCGCATGGGCATCGGCTACGTGCCGCAGGGCAAGGGCCTGTTTGCCGGCATGACGGTGGCGGAGAACCTAGCCCTCGGCCGCCTCGCGCGCGCCGCCGACGGCAGCCACGGCGTGGCCTGGAGCGAGGAGCGGATCTTCGAGTACTTCCCGCGCCTGCAAGAACGCATGCACGTCGCGGCGGACTACCTCTCGGGCGGCGAGCAGCAGATGGCGGCCGTGGCGCGCGCCCTCTCGGGCAACGTGAAGCTGCTGCTGCTGGACGAGCCCTTCGAGGGCCTCGCGCCCTCGGTGGTGCAGGAACTGTTCCGCGTGTTCGACAAGCTGCGCGGGCAGGCCTCGATCGTCATCGTCGAGCACAACCTGGATCTCGTGCTGGCGCTCGCCGACCGGGTGTTCGCGCTCGAGCGTGGCGCCGTGTTCCACCAGGGGCCCGCCGAGCCCCTGCTCAAAGACCTCGATTACCGAAAGCGAATCCTATGGCTGTGACCAACCCCCCGGAACAGGAGAAGCTCCCCGTGCAATCGATGCTCTCGGACGGCCAGTGGATCGCCGGCAAGGGCGCAAGCCTCGCGGTGCTGGACAAGTACCGCCTCGCGCCGGGCGCCTTCGTGAGCACCGCGGACCGCGAGCAGGTGGCGCACGCGGTGGCGAGCGCGCATGCCGCGTTTCGCCGCGGTGCGCCGGGGCCCTTCGATCGCGGCGCGATCCTCGAGCGTGCCGCGCAGCTCATGGAACCGCGTACAAACGATTTCGTGCGCACCATGCAGATGGAAGCCGGCTTCACCGTGGCGGACGCCTCGGGCGAAGTGCGCCGCTGCATCCAGACGCTCAAGCTTTCCGCCGAGGAGGCGCGCAGGCTCGCCGGC
>Ga0137356_1000150_pt1 | contig 11343 bp, 10 predicted proteins | sample EasRivERMLT830_2_FD_102297 | JGI IMG/M metagenome (GOLD analysis project Ga0137356, IMG submission 102297) | Soil microbial communities from meander-bound floodplain in the East River, Colorado, USA - East River MetaG ERMLT830_2 | ecosystem: Environmental > Terrestrial > Soil > Floodplain ...
GAGTGGATCGCCAAGAACCCCGCGCCGAAGCAGCCGTGGGACGAGGAGAACCACCGCATCCCCGGCGGCACGCCGGCCAGCCCGCAGATCGCGCAGATGCTCACCATCGCGCCGGCGATGCTCATCGAGAAGACGCGCGGCCTGTATCCCGCGCCCGAGGCGATCATGGCCGCAGCGGTCGAGGGCGCGAGCGTGGACTTCGACACCGCGCTCAGGATCGAGTCGCGCTACCTCGTCAAGCTCGCCGTGGGCCCGGTGGCGAAGAATCTGATCACGCTCTTCTTCAACCGCACCGCAATCCGCTCGGGCGCCTCGCGGCCGAAGGACGTGCCCAAATGGAAGGCGCAGAAGGTCGGCATCCTCGGCGCCGGCATGATGGGCGGCGGCATCGCCTGGGCGAACGCGAGCCGCGGCGTCCCCTGCATCCTGAGGGACGTCACGCTCGAGCAGGCGCAAAAGGGCAAGGCCTACAGCGAGAAGCTCGCCGAGAAGCGCAACCGGCCGCAGGTCCCCAGCTTCATCAAGCCGACCGCCAGCGTGCAGGACCTCGAGGGCTGCGACCTCATCATCGAGGCGGTGTTCGAGAAGCGCGACCTGAAGGCGCAGGTGACGAAGGAAGCCGAGCCGATGCTCGCGCCGGGCGGCATCTTCGCTTCCAACACCTCCACCCTGCCGATCACCGGCCTCGCGCAGGCGTCCGCGAAGCCCGAGCACTTCATCGGACTGCATTTCTTCTCGCCGGTGGACAAGATGCAGCTCGTCGAGATCATCAAGGGCAGGAAGACTTCGCCCGAGACCCTTGCGCGCGCCTACGATTACGTGCAGCAGATCGGCAAGATTCCCATCGTGGTCAACGACTCGCGCGGCTTCTACACCAGCCGCACCTTCGGCACTTTCGTCGCCGAGGGCTGCAGCATGCTCATGGAAGGCATCCCCGCCGCGGTGATCGAGAACGCGGGGCGCCTCGCCGGCATGCCCGTGGGGCCGCTCGCCGTGATCGACGAGACCTCGATGTCGCTCTCGGTGCACGTGATGGAGCAGACCAGGGCCGACCTCGAGGCCGAGGGCAGGAAATACACGCCGCAGCCGGGCCAGGAAGTGATCGTGCGCATGGTGAAGGAATTCAAGCGCCCGGGCCGCGCGGGCGGGGGCGGCTTCTACGAGTATCCGAAGGAAGGCAGGAAGTTCCTGTGGCCGGAGCTTGCGAAGATCTTCGGCAGGAAGACCGCGAAATGGGACTTCGAGGAGCTGAAGGAGCGCATCCTCTACCGGCAGGCGATCGAGACGGCGCGCTGCCTCGAGGAGGGCGTGCTCGAGCACGTGCACGACGGCAACATCGGCTCGGTCTTCGGCATCGGCTTTCCCGCCTGGGCGGGCGGCGCGCTGCAGTACGTGAACCACATCGGCGTGAAGAAGTTCGTCAAGCGCGCCGACGAGTTCGCGAAGAAGGTCGGACCGCGCTTTGCGCCGCCGAAGCTCCTGCGCGACCTCGCCGCCAAGGGCAAGCCGCTCGCCTGATGAACGGCAGCGCCCCTCGCCGCGCGCTGAAGCCCGCGTTTCGCGCCGTCGCGAAAAGCCGGTCCCGCGCCTGATGTCGCTGCTGCCGATCCTGCAGCACCTGAAGCTCCCGGTGATCGCCGCGCCGATGTTCATCGCCGGCAACCCGAAGCTGGTCATCGAGCAGTGCAAGGCCGGCATCGTGGGGTCGTTTCCGGCGCTGAACGCGCGGCCGAAGGAAGCGCTGGACCAATGGCTCACCGAAATCGAGACGGCGCTCGCCGGCGTCCCCGGCGCTGCGGCTTACGCGGTGAACCAGATCGTGCACAAGTCGAACGACCGCCTCGCCCACGACGTCGAAGTGTGCGTGCGGCACAAGGTGCCGATCACCATCACCAGCCTGCGGGCGCCGACCGAGGTGGTGGCGGGGATCCACTCGTACGGCGGCATCGTGCTGCACGACGTGATCAGCGTGCGCCACGCGGAGAAGGCGCTCGAGGCGGGCGTGGACGGGCTGATCCTCGTCTGCGCGGGCGCGGGCGGCCACGCGGGCACGCTCTCGCCCTTCGCCCTCATCGGCGAGGTGCGGCGCTTCTTCGACGGGCCGATCGTGCTCTCGGGCGCGATCGCCACGGGCTACGCGATCCTGGCGGCGCTCGCGGCGGGCGCGGACCTCGCCTATATCGGCACGCGCTTCCTCGCCACGCCGGAGGCGAGCGTGCCCGACCGCTACAAGGAGGAGATCCTCAAGGCCTCCGCCTCCGACATCGTCTACACGGACCTTTTTTCCGGCGTGCACGGCAACTACCTCAGGCACAGCATCGTCGCCGCCGGCTTCGATCCGGCGAACCTGCCGAAGTCCGATCCCGGCAAGATGAACTTCGGCACCGGCAGCGGCGCCGAGAAGAAGGTCTGGCGCGACATCTGGAGCGCGGGGCAGGGCGTGGGCCAGATCGACAAGGTGATGCCGGTGCGCGAGGTGGTGGCGCAACTCGCCGAGGAGTACGCTGCGGCGCGCCGGCGCCTGGCGCTGTCGTGATCCTCGACATCCAGAAGAAGGGCGCGGCGGCCTGGCTGTGGCTGTCGCGCCCCGAGGTGCGCAACGCGCTCAATGACGAGCTGATCGCGGCGCTCGAGACGGCCCTCGACGTGCTGGAGGAGGACGCTGCCGCGCGCGTGCTCGTGCTCGCGGGGCGCGGGCCCGCCTTCTGCGCCGGGGGCGACCTTGCGCGCATGGAGAAGGCGGCGAAGATGACCAAGGCGCGCTCGCGGCGCGAGGCCAGCCGCTTCGCCAAGCTTCTGTACCGCCTGCACGCTTATCCGAAGCCCATCGTCGCGCGCGTGCACGGCCCGGCGTTCGCGGGCGGCATGGGCCTCGTGGCCGCATCCGATCTCGTCGTCGCTGCCGAGGAAGCCGAGTTCGCGCTGCCCGAGACGAGGATCGGTCTGGTGCCCGCGATGATCAGTCCGTATCTGGTGCGCGCCCTGGGCGCGCAGCAGGCGCGGCGCTACATCCTCACCGGGGAGCGCCTGAGCGCGCGCGAGGCGCACCGCATCGGCTTCGCGCACGAGTGCGTGCCGGCGGCGGAACTCGACGCCGCCGTGGAGAAAATTTGCGCGAGGCTTGCGCTGGCCGGCCCCGAGGCGCTCGCGCGTTCCAAGAAACTGCTGCAGCGCGTCGTGGGCGCCGCCATCACGCCGGAGCTCGCCAACGAAACCGCGGCCGTTCTCGCCGACGTGCGCGCCGGGAGCGAAGCGCGCGAAGGCATCCGCTCGTTTCTCGAAAAGCGCAAGCCCTCTTGGCAGTAGGGGGCATCACGCCGCCGCCGCACGGGCGAGGGGTGCGGCGGGCGCGCAGCGGACGTTCGCTGAGCGCGAGCCCGGCGCTTTCCGGCTGCGCTACCATCGGCATCCTTTCTGGAGGGAAGCCCTGCATGAACAAGCGCATCGTCCTGGCGAGTTACCCGGAAGGCTGGGTGTCCGAGGCCAATTTCCGCGCAGAGACTGCGCCCATGCCCAAGCCCGCGGCGGGCGAGGTGCTGGTGAAGAACCACTGGCTCTCGCTCGATCCCTACATGCGCGGCCGCATCAGCCAGCAGAAGAGCTATGTGAAGGGCGTCGAGATCGGCGAAGTGATGTCAGGCGAGACCGCGGGCGAGGTGGTCGAATCGAAGGACCCGAAATTCAAGCCCGGCGACAAGGTGACCGCGCCCTCGGGCTGGCAACTCTACTGGAGCGGCAAGGGCGACCTGCTCACCAAGGTGGACGCCTCCAAGGTGCCGCTTTCCTACTTCCTAGGTTGCCTCGGCATGCCGGGGCGCACCGCGTACTTCGGCATGAAGGAGATCTGCGCGCCGAAGCCGGGCGAGACCGTGGTGGTGTCGGCCGCGTCGGGCGCAGTGGGCAGCGTGGTGGGCCAGCTCGCCAAGGCCTGGGGCTGCCGCGCCGTGGGCATCGCGGGCGGCAAGGCGAAGTGCGATTACGTCGTGAAGGACCTGGGTTTCGACGCCTGCATCGACTACAAGGCCGGCAACCTGCTCGACAACCTCAAGGCGGCCTGCCCCAAGGGCGTGGACGCCTGCTTCGAGAACGTCGGCGGCGAGATCCTCGACACCGTGCTGCGTCTCATGAACCTGCGCGGGCGCATCACGGTCTGCGGCCTCATCTCGGACTACAACGCCAAGGAGCCCTACGGCGTGAAGATGTTCCGCTCGATCCTCGTCAACCGCCTGAAGGTGCAGGGCATGATCGTGTTCGACTGGGTGCAGCGCTACCCGGAAGCGAACCAGGCCTTGCTCGACCTGGTGGTGAGCGGCAAGCTCAAGACCCGGGAGTCGGTGGTGGAAGGACTCGAGAACGCGCCCAAGGGGCTGATCGGGCTCCTCAAGGGCGAAAACTTCGGCAAGCAACTCGTCAAACTCGCGTGAGGCTCCAATGATCGACCTGTATACCTGGCCTACGCCCAACGGGCACAAGATCCACATCATGCTGGAGGAGACCGGATTGCCCTACCGGGTGATCCCGGTCGATATCGGCGCGGGCGACCAGTTCAAGCCCGAGTTCCTCAAGATCTCGCCCAACAACAAGATGCCGGCGATGGTGGACACCGACGGCCCGGGCGGCAAGCCGATGGCGCTCGCCGAATCGGGCGCGATGCTGTTCTACCTCGCCTCGAAGACCGGCAGGTTCCTGCCCGAGGACATCCGCAAGCGCTGGCAGGTGATGCAGTGGGTGATGTTCCAGATGGGGCACATCGGCCCGATGCTCGGGCAGGCGCACCACTTCCTCGGTTACGCGCCGGAGAAGATCGAGTACGCCATGAACCGCTACAAGAACGAGGCCAACCGCCTGTACGGCGTGCTCGAGCGGCGTCTCGGCGAGTCGAAGTTCGTCGCCTGCGGCGAGTACACCATTGCCGACATGGCGACCATGCCGTGGCTGCGATTCCCCGAGCGCCAGGGCGTGGACATCGAGGCGTATCCGAACGTCAAGCGCTGGCGCGACGGCATCGCCGCGCGGCCCGCGGTGCAGCGCGCGCTGCAGGTGCTCGCCGACCGGCGCCGGCCCACCATGACGCCGGAGCAGAAGGAGAACCTGTTCGGAGCGAAGCAATATGCCAGGCGCTGAACTGAAGGGAAAGGTCGCCTGGATCACGGGCGGCGGCTCGGGGATCGGGCTTGCGGGCGCAAGGGAGCTCGCCAGGGCCGGCGCGCACGTGGTTATTTCCGGGCGCACCGCGCGCACCAACGACAGCGCGCTCGCGGAGCTGAAGAGAACCGGCAGCGCGGAGGCCACGCTGCTCGACGTCGGCGACCGCGAGGCGGTGGCGCGCACCGCCGCGGACATCGAGAAGCGCCATGGCCGCATCGACATCCTCGTCACCAGCGCCGGCACCAACATCGGCGGCGGCAAGCGCAATTTCGCCACCATGTCCGCGGCGGGCTGGGACGACGTGGTGCGCATCAACCTGAACGGCCTGTTCTATTGCTGCTACGCGGTGATTCCCGGCATGCGCGCGCGCAAGGACGGCGTCATCATCAACATCTCCTCCTGGGCCGGGCGCTACGCGAGCGTGCTCACCGGCCCGGCCTACAACGCCACCAAGCGCGCGGTGATCGCGCTCTCCGCGTCGATCAACATGGAGGAATGCATGCACGGCATCCGCGCCACCTCCCTCCTGCCGGGCGAGGTGGCCACGCCGATCCTGGAGAAGCGCCCGGTGCCGCCTTCGGCGGAAGAACGCGCGCGCATGGCGCAGGCCGAGGACTTCGGCAAGGCGATCTTCTTCATCGCGACGATGCCGGCCCGCACCTGCGTCAACGAGCTGGTCATGGCGCCGACGTGGAACCGCTTTTATCTCGGCGGGTTGGAAGCCAAGAAGTAAAATCGGGGTCAGAGCCCATTCAAGAAAAATCGGGCTCTGACCCCATACTGCTCCGCGTCACCCTGCCTTTCCTGGCGGGGTACCTGGTTTCCTACATCTACCGCCAGGTCAACGCGGTCATCGGGCCGGATATTGCGCGCGAGCTGGGGCTGTCGGCCGCGGGCCTGGGACTGCTCTCCGGCATCTACTTCTTCAGCTTCGCGCTCTTCCAGCTTCCACTCGGGGTCCTGCTGGATCGCTATGGCCCGCGCCGCGTCAATGCCACGCTGCTGCTGATCGCAGCGGCGGGCGGGGCCTGGTTCGCGCTCGGGCAGAGCGCCGCCGAGCTCACCGCGGCGCGCGCCCTCATTGGACTGGGCGTCTCGGGCTGCCTGATGGCGGCTTTTTCCGCGTTCGCCTTGTGGTATCCGGCCGAGCGCATCGCGACGATGAACGGCGTGGCCTTCGCGAGCGGCATGCTGGGCGCGCTGATCGCCACGGTCCCGCTGGAGATGCTGCTGCGCGTGCTGAACTGGCGCGAGGTATTCGTCGGCATCGTGGCGGTCACGGTGGCGGTGAGCCTGCTCATCTTCTTCGCGGTGCCGGAGCGCACGGCGGCGCGCCGCGGCGAAACGCTCGCCGAGCAGTGGCGCGGCTTCGCGCGCATCGCGCGCGACGCGGGATTCTGGCGCGCGGCGCTGTGCATCGGCGCGAGCCAGTCCGCGGCGGTGTCGCTCGCGACGCTCTGGGTGGCGACCTGGCTGCGCGACATCGGCGGCTACAGCCCTGCTGAGGTCGCGCGCGCGCTGCTCGCCTTCGCGATCGCGATGCTGGTCGGCTACATCGGTTTCGGGCGCGCGGCCGACGTTCTCGTGCGCCGCGGGCGCAGCACGCTGCCGCTGCTCGCGGGCGGCGTCGCCGCCGCCTCGCTCTCGCTCGGACTGATCGCCCTCGGCGTGCGCACCGGGGCGCTTGCGCTGTGGTGCTTATTCTTCGGCTGCGCGACCGCGGTGGTGCTGTCCTACTCGATCTTTTCCCGGCGCTATCCGAAGGAAATGGTCGGGCGCGTGAACACCGCGCTCAACACCTTCGTGTTCGTCGGCATGTTCAGCGGCCAGTGGGCGGTCGGCCTGCTGCTCAACCTGTGGCCGCAGACGGCGACCGGCTACGCGCCCGAAGCCTACGGTTGGGCGCTCGGCGCCCTGTGGATCGTGCAGTTCGCCGGCCTCGCCTGGCTGTGGTCCGGCCGGCGGCTGCTAACAGCCGCACCAGCGCCGTGAGGCCGCCGCAGGCGCCTGCGCTGCGAGGAAGCCGCAGCCGCGCCTACGCCGCGAGGTAGATGTCCTTGTAGCTCGTGTAAAACGAGGTGCACAACACCGGGCCGAGCACCAGCCAGCCCAGGCCCAGGGGAATCGCGGCGATCACGCCGAACACCATCATCACGACGCCATAGACGAGGAACGGCACGACGTTCCTCAGGCAGCCGGAGAAGCTCTCCTTCATCGCGTCCACCGCGCCCTTGTCGTGGAACAGGACGAGCGCCGGCGCGAACCAGACCGCCATGACCACCGGGAGCAGCAGCGCGAGCATGATCAGCAATGCGAGGATCACAGTGAGCGCCGCCGCCGGCGTCGCCGCCTCGCCGGCGGTGTCCATCATGGTGAATATGCTGGCGCCCGTGGCAAGCCCCACCCCAAGCGCGATGACCACCGCGGCGCCCAGGTAGATCGCCCCTACAGTCGCGAGCGGCGCAAGCTTCTCGCGGAAGCCTGCGAACAGGTGGCCGATCTCCAGCCCGCGTCCCTCGTCGACCGCTCGGCTGCCCGCGAGCACGCCCGCGGCGAACACGGGCGAGAGCACGAACGTGGCGAGCGAGCCGACGACCGGGATCATTGCCAGCACGAAGAAGATCACGAACGCCACCAGCACCAGCGCGATCCACATCCCGGCCTGCTTCTTGAAGAGCTCCCAGCCCGAGGCGATCCAGTCCCAGCCGCGCCCCGCCGCCACGCCTTGCCCGTCTGTCACATAGGTCGCCATGTCAGCCCCCCTTCTTCTCGTCGGCCTTCCTCACCTTGACCGTGCCGATGGCCTTCGCCACCAGCGAACCGTCGGCATTCATCGCCTCGCCCTCCACGAACGTGACGTTGCGGGCGTCCTTCAGCACGCGCGCCTCCGCGACCAGCTTGTCGCCCTTGCCGCCGCCGATGAAGGAAGTGGACAGGTCGATGGTGATCACGCCGGTGGAATCCGGGTGCAGCGTGCGCGCCGCGGTGCACAGCGCCACGTCGAGCAGCGACAGGATCACGCCGCCGTGCGCGGTGCCCAGGCTGTTGGTGAAATGCCGGGGCAGCGACATGGACAGCCGCGCCGTGCCCTCGCCGAGCGCCTCGGTGACCAGGCCCAGGTGCGCAACGAAGGGAATCCGCTGCTGATAGTCGCGCGTGAAATCGAGCTTTGCCCCGGCGCTCATATGACGACCGCCCCGCCGTCCACCACAATCGCCTGGCCGTTGATGTGACGCCCGGCCTCCGAGGCCAGTAGCACCGTGACGCCCTTCAGGTCCTCGTCGTTGCCCACGCGGTGCGTCGGCGTCGCGTCGATGATGAACTGCAGGTCGGAGCCGAGCGTGGACTTGGTCATCTTCGAGGGAAAGAACCCCGGGCAGATGGCATTCACGGTCATGCCGTGCTCGCCCCATTCCGCGGCGAGCTGGCGCGTGAGCCCCACCACGCCGTGCTTGGTGGCCACATAGGCCGCGGTGCGCACCAGGCGGGGGTCGTTCGCCTGCACGCCGTTCACCGAGGCGATGTTGATGATGCGGCCCCACTTGCCGGGGATCATGACTTTCTTCGCCAGGAGCTGCGACAGCAGGAACGTCCCCGTCAGGTTGAGGTTGACGAGCTTGTCCCAGGCGTCCAGCGGGTGATCCTCCGCCGGCGCGCCCCAGGTGGCGCCGGCGTTGTTCACCAGGATATCCACCTTGCCGAGCTTGGCGAGGATGCCCTCCACGAGCGGCGCGATCTGCTCGCGCTTGCCTACATCGCACACCCACGCGTGCGCTTCGAGGCCCTGCGCCTTCAGGCGCGCAACCGCCTCGTCGAGCTCGTCCTTCTTCCTCGCGGTGAGCGCGAGGCGCGCGCCCATTTCGCCGAGCGCCTCGGCCATCTGCAAGCCGAGCCCGCGCGAGCCGCCGGTGACGAGCGCCACGCGCCCCTGCAGGTCGAACAGCTGCTTGACGTTCATGGGGTCGGATGTTGTTATCGTGGCGGCTATGCTAGCACCGGACACCCGTGCGGCGTACACGCGAGCCGAGCTCGAGCGGCTGATCGCGCCGCGCTCGGTCGCCATCGTCGGCGCCTCGCCGCGCGCCGGCTCCTTCGGCATGCGCACGCTCGAGAACCTCGCGCGCTACCAGGGCGCGGTGTACCCGGTGAATGCCAAGTACGAGCGCATCGGCGAGCGCGCCTGCTACCCATCGCTGGCTGCGCTGCCGCAGCCGCCGGATTGCGTGGTGCTGGTGGTGCCGCGCGAAGGCGTGCAGGCGGCGCTCGAAGAGGCGGCGGCGGCGCGCGCGGGCAGCGTCATCGTCTACGCCTCCGGCTACGGCGAGATGGCGCGCGAGGACGCGGGGCGCGCGCAGCGGCGGCTCGCCGAGATCGCGCGCGCGGCGAAGATGCCGATGCTCGGGCCCAACTGCATGGGCATCGTCAACCATGCGCTCGGCGCGGGGCTGTCCTTCATCCCCGAGTACGCGCGCGCGCCGCGCGCGCAGGGCGGCATCGCCGTGGTGAGCCAGTCGGGCGCGCTCGGCTATTCGCTCGCGCAGGCCTGGGACCGCGGGCCGGGCATCCGCTACTTCTTCTCCGCGGGCAATTCGGCCGACGTGGACGTGGCCGACCTCGTCGCGGCGATGGCAGAGGATCCGGACTGCAAGGCGATTGCGTGCCTGTTCGAGGGCGCGGCGAGCGCGGCGCGCATGCTGCAGGCCGGCGCGCGCGCGCGCCGTGCGGGCAAGCCGGTGATCGTCTACAAGCTCGGCACGAGCGAGGATGGCGCGGCGGCGGCGCGCTCGCACACGGGCTCGCTCGCCGGCTCGGCGGTGGCCTGGCGGGCGCTCTTCGAGCGCGCGGGGTTCATCGCGGTCGAGGACTACGAGTCCCTCATCGAGTACGCGCGCTTCTTCGCCGCAGCCGGCAAGCCGCTCGCGCGCGGCGTGGCGGTGATTTCGGGCTCGGGCGGCGCGGGCGTGATGGCCGCCGACAAGGCGGCGCGCCACGGCGTGCCGATGCCTCAGCCTCTGGAGGCCACCGGCGCCGCGCTGCGCGCGCTGGTGCCGGAGTTCGGCGCGGCGCGCAATCCCTGTGATCCGACCGGCCAGGTGCTCAACAACCCCGAGTCGTTCGGCGCCTGCTGCCGCGCGTTGCTCGCCGATCCGCAGTACGGCGCGCTGGTGGTGCCGGGCACGGTGGCGGTGATGGAGACCGCAAAGGACCGCGTGCCGAAGATGTCGGCGCTCGCCCGCGAGCAGCCCAAGCCTGTGGCGCTGGTGTGGCTCTCGGAGTGGCTGCAGGGGCCGGGCTCGGGCGACTACGAGGCCGACGAGAAGATTCCGCTGTTCCGCTCGATGGAGCGTTGCTTTGCTGCGCTTGCCGCGTGGCAGGCGTTCGCGGACAGGCAGGACGAGCCCGCGCCGCGGCGCTCGCCGCCGGGTGCGGCGCAGGCGGCCCGAGCCCTGCTCGCGGCGGCTGGCGATACCCTTGCCGAGCGCGAAGCCAAGCGCGTGCTGGCGGCCTACGGCGTGCCCGTAGTCGATGAGCAGCTCGCGCGCAGTGCCGACGAGGCCGCGGCCGCCGCGCGCGCGCTTGGCTACCCGGTCGTGCTGAAGGCGGAAGCGCCGACTATCCTGCACAAGACGGAGCTCGACGTGGTGCGCCTGGGAATCGGCAACGAGGCCGAGCTGCGGCCCGCGTACGCGGAGATCGTCGCCGCTGCGCGCGGCCACGAGCTGCACGGCGTCCTGGTGCAGCCGATGATTCCCGGGGTGGAGGTCATCGTGGGCGCGCGCGTCGATCCCGACGTCGGTCCGGTGGTGGTGGTGGGTTCCGGCGGCGTGCTGGTGGAATTGATCCACGACACCGCGGCGGCGCTCGCGCCGGTGACGGTCAAGGAGGCGCGCGCCATGCTCGGGCGCCTGCGGGGCTACCGGCTGCTTACGGGGTTCCGCGGCAGCACGGCCGCCCACCTGGACGCGATCGCCGACGCGATCGCGCGCGTCTCCGAGCTGGCGGCGGACCTGGCCGACGAGATCTCGGAGCTGGACGTCAACCCGCTGCGCTGCGGGCCGCAGCGCGCGGTGGCGGTCGACGCGCTGATCACGAAGCGGGGAAAGCCATGAACGATGCGAGGGGCTTGGCGGTCACGGGCGCAAGCGCGAAGAGCCTGGAAACCTATGAGCGGGCGTTGCGCGCCCTCAACATCTA
>Ga0137356_1000152_pt1 | contig 11299 bp, 9 predicted proteins | sample EasRivERMLT830_2_FD_102297 | JGI IMG/M metagenome (GOLD analysis project Ga0137356, IMG submission 102297) | Soil microbial communities from meander-bound floodplain in the East River, Colorado, USA - East River MetaG ERMLT830_2 | ecosystem: Environmental > Terrestrial > Soil > Floodplain ...
GGCCTCCTCGCGCTCCAGGCCGATGGCGTCGGCGATGAGGCGCGAGTAGCGCGCCATGCGCACCAGGTGATAGCCGGTTTCCTCGTCGCGGAACTCGCCGGCGCGCGCCAGGCGCATCAGCGTTTCCTTCTCGCGGTCGCGCACCTCGCGCGTCGCCTCCTCGACCATGCTCTCGAGGAGGCGCCGCTTGTCTTCCAGCGCGAGCTGCTGCCGGCGCAGCGTGAGAAGGTTCCTGCAGCGCGCCATGCACTCACGCGCGTCCACCGGCTTGATGAGGAAATCCGTGACCCCCGCGTCCAGCGCGTCGTAGCGCACCTTGCGGTCGTCATGCGCGGTGACCATCATGATCGGCACGTGCTCGTAGCCGGGAAGCGCGCGCAGGCGCTTGGCGAACTCGATGCCGTTCATCTCCGGCATCATGTAGTCGATCAGCACCAGGTCGGCGACGTGGCGCGTGGCCCACACCACCGCGTCGACCGGGCGGCCGAAGCCCTCCACCATGACCCGGTCGTCCAGCGAGCGCACGACCTGCTCGAGGATGGCGCGGCCGGTCGACTGGTCGTCGACCACCATCACGGTATTGCGCGCTGCCGGCAGCACGAGAAGCTGCGCCTTCGCCATGCACTCCCCAGGGAAAACGGACGCGGCTAGCCTACCCCGCACTGTTCTCTCTGTCCAGTTTGCAGGGTGGACAAGAAGGCAAGAAAACGTGATGGCAGAAGGGTTTGGTGCCGGAAGAGAGACTCGAACTCTCATGACCTCGCGGTCGGCGGATTTTGAGTCCGCTGCGTCTACCGATTCCGCCATTCCGGCGCGGGGGAGTCGAATTATAGGCCCCTATAATCTCGCGCCATGCGCGTCGCGGAGTTCGACTACGACCTGCCCGAGGCGCTGATCGCGCAGCGCCCCGCGCTGCGGCGCACGGCGAGCCGGCTGCTGCGCCTGGACGCGGCGAGCGGGCGGCTCGAGGACCTCGCCTTCGCTGATCTGCCTTCGCTGGTGGGCAAACGCGATGCGGTGGTGCTCAACGACACCCGCGTAATCAAGGCGCGGCTCACCGGCGCCAAGTCGAGCGGCGGCAGGATCGAGCTCTTTGTCGAGCGCATCACCGGGCCGCGCGAGGCGCTCGCGCTGATCCGCTCCAGCCATGCGCCGCGCGCTGGCGGCACGCTGGTGGTGGGCGACCACGCGCGCGTAGAGGTCCTTGCGCGCGAAGCGGACCTGTACCGGGTGCGCTTCCAGGAGGACGTGCAGGCGGTGCTGGAGCGCTGCGGCGCGGTGCCCCTGCCGCCCTACATCCATCACACGCCGGACGCCGCCGACGCCGAGCGCTACCAGACCGTGTACGCCGAGCGCCCCGGTGCGGTCGCCGCGCCCACCGCGGGCCTGCACTTCGACCGCCCCATGCTCGAGCGCCTGGAGCAGCGCGGCGCGCGCCTGGCGCGCGTCACGCTGCACGTCGGCGCCGGCACGTTCCAGCCCGTGCGCGCCGAGCAAGTGGGGATGCACCGCATGCACAGCGAGGCCTACGACGTGCCGCGCGAGACGATGGATGCGATCGCAGGCCGGCGCGTGCTGGCGGTGGGCACCACCGCGCTGCGCGCGCTGGAGAGCGCCGCGCTCACCGGCCAGCTGCGCGGCGAGACGAGCCTCTTCGTGCATCCCGGCTTCCAGTTCCTGCTGGTGGACCGGCTGCTCACCAACTTCCACTTGCCGCGCTCGAGCCTGCTGATGCTGGTGGCGGGCTTCGCGGGACTGGAGAACATCCGCCACGCCTACGCGCATGCCATCCGCGAGCGCTACCGCTTCCTTTCCTACGGCGACGCCATGCTGATCGAAAGGGCCGCGTGAAGTTCACCATGACGCACCGCGACGGCTCTGCTCGCCGCGGGCTGCTCGAGCTCGAGCACGGCGTGGTGGACACGCCCGCCTTCATGCCGGTGGGCACCTACGGCACGGTGAAAGCCATGTCGCCCGCGGAGCTGCGCGAGGTCGGCGCGCAGATCGTGCTCGGCAACACCTTCCACTTGTGGCTGCGTCCCGGCGTCGACGTGATCGCGAAGCACGGGGGTTTGCACCGCTTCATGGGCTGGGATGGCCCGATCCTCACCGACTCCGGCGGCTTCCAGGTGTTCAGCCTCGGCGCCCTGCGCAAGATCACCGAGGAGGGCGTGAAGTTCGCCTCGCCGATCAACGGCGACCGGCTGCTGCTCACGCCCGAGGAATCGATGCGCGTGCAGCGCGCGCTCGATTCCGACATTGCCATGATCTTCGACGACTGCACGCCGTACCCGGCCATGCACAAGCAGGCGGACAAGTCGATGCGCCTCAGCCTGCGCTGGGCCGAGCGTTCGCGGCGCGCCTTCGAGGGCAGCCGCAACGCGCTCTTCGGCATCGTCCAGGGCGGCGTGTACGAGGACCTGCGCGAGGCGTCTCTGGCGGGGCTCGCCGCCATCGGCTTCGACGGCTACGCCATCGGCGGCCTCGCGGTGGGTGAGCCCCGGGAGGACCGCGAGCGCATCCTCGCGCACACCGCGCCGCGGCTGCCCGCGGGGCAGCCGCGCTACCTGATGGGCATGGGCACGCCCGAGGACCTGATCGACGGCGTGCTCGCCGGCGTCGACATGTTCGACTGCGTGCTGCCCACGCGAAACGCGCGCAACGGTTGGCTCTTCACGCGCCACGGCGATGTCAAGATCCGCAACGCGCGCTGGCGCGACGACCCCGCGCCGCTCGACCCCCGGTGCGGCTGCTACGCCTGCCGCCACTTCAGCCTCGCCTACCTGCATCACCTGCAGCGCGCCAACGAGATCCTGGGGGCACGCCTGAACACGATCCACAACCTGCACTACTACCAGGAGCTGATGCGGAACCTGCGCGCGGCGATCGAGGCGGGGAGCCTCGCCGCCACTGCCGCGCGGCTGCGGGAGGCGCGCCGCCGGCTGCTATAATTCGCGCCCTTTCCAGTGGAGTCCGCAGTGATGATTTCCAACGCGTACGCACAGGCCGCGGCGGGCGGCGATGCCGGGTTCATGGGCCTGCTGCCCATCGTCCTGATGTTCGTGCTCCTGTACTTCCTGATGATCCGGCCGCAGATGAAGCGCGCCAAGGAGCACAAGCAGATGGTCGAGGCACTGCAGAAGGGCGACGAGGTGGTGGCCGCCGGCGGCGTGCTCGGCCGCATCAGCGAGATGGGCGAGGCCTACGTCACCCTCGAGATCGCGCCCAATACCGCGATCAGCGTGCAGCGGGCCGCGGTGCAGACGCTGCTGCCCAAGGGCACCATCAAGTCCCTCAAGTAGGGTGAATCGGTTCCCGGCCTGGAAATACACGCTGGTCGCGCTTTGCGTGGCCATCGCAGCGCTTTACACGCTGCCGAACTTCTTCGGCGAGTCCCCTGCCGTCCAGGTTTCCAGCGCGCGCGCCGCGCTGCGCGTGGACGCGGCATTGGTCTCCCGGGTGGAAAGCGCGCTCGCCAAGGCCTCCATCCCGCACACCGGCGCCCTGATGGACGCCAACAGCGCGCGCTTCCGCTTCGCGGACACCGATACCCAGCTCAAGGCGAAGGACGCGATCGACAAGGCGATCAACGCCGATCCCGCCAATCCGTCCTACGTGGTGGCGCTCAACCTGCTGTCCGCGTCGCCCCGCTGGCTCACCGCGATCGGCGCGCTGCCGATGTACCTGGGACTCGACCTGCGCGGCGGCGTGCACTTCCTGCTGCAGGTCGACATGCAGGCGGCGCTCATCAAGCGCCTGGAGAGCCTCACCGGCGATATCCGCTCACTCCTGCGCGAAAAGAACATCCGCCACGGCGGCGTGGCGCGCGAGGCCCAGAGCCTGCGCGTGCGCTTCCGCGACGCCGAGACGCGCAGCAAGGGGCGCGAGGTGGTCGCCGTGGGCGCCACCGACCTGCTGCTCGCCGAGCGCGAGGAAGGCGCGGATTTCCTGCTGGTGGGCACGCTCAGGCCCGAAGCGGCCAAGCGCACCCAGGAGTTCGCGCTCAAGCAGAACATCACCACGCTGCATAACCGGATCAACGAGCTGGGAGTCGCCGAGCCGGTGATCCAGCAGCAGGGCGCCGATCGCATCGTCGTGCAGCTGCCCGGCGTGCAGGACACCGCCAAGGCGAAGGACATCCTCGGGCGCACCGCCACCCTCGAGATCCGCATGGTGGACGAGGAAAAGATGACGCCCGACCTGCTCGCGGCGGCGGCGCGCGGCGAGGTGCCCTTCGGCACCGAGTACTACGTCGAGCGCAACGGCGCGCCGCTGCTGGTGAAGAAGCAGGTGGTGCTGACCGGCGACCGGCTCACCGATGCGCAGCCAGGCTTCGACAACCAGACCAACGAGCCCGCGGTGCACCTGACGCTGGACGGCGCAGGCGCGCGCATCTTCAAGGAAGTGACGCGCGAGAACGTCAACAAGCGCATGGCGATCCTGCTCATCGAGAAGGGCAAGGGCGAGGTGGTGACGGCCCCCGTGATCCGCACCGAGATCGGCGGCGGGCGTGTGCAGATCTCGGGCCGCATGAGCACCGTCGAGGCGCAGGACGTGGCGCTGCTGCTGCGCGCCGGGTCCTTGGCCGCGCCGATGGACATCATCGAAGAGCGCACCGTCGGCCCGAGCCTCGGCCGCGACAACATCGAGAAGGGCTTCAATTCGACCAAGTGGGGCTTCATCGCCATCGTGGTGTTCATGTCCGTGTACTACGTGGTCTTCGGCCTGATCTCCTCGGTGGCCCTGGGCGTCAACCTGCTGTTCCTGGTGGCGCTGCTCTCGCTGCTGCAGGCGACGCTCACCCTGCCCGGCATCGCCGCCATCGCGCTGACGCTCGGCATGGCGATCGACGCCAACGTGCTGATCAACGAGCGCATCCGCGAGGAACTGCGCGGCGGTGCCACCCCGCAGGCGGCCATCGCCGCGGGCTACGAGCGCGCCTGGGGCACCATTCTGGATTCCAACATCACCACGCTGATCGCGGGCCTGGCGCTGCTCATCTTCGGCTCGGGCCCGGTGCGCGGCTTCGCGGTGGTGCACTGCCTGGGCATCCTCACCTCGATCTTCTCCTCGGTGGTGGTGTCGCGCGCCATCGTCAACGCGGTGTACGGCCATCGCCGCAAGGTCGAGCGGCTGCACATCGGCAACACCGCGTGGAAGTGAACGAGCGCTAGCCGAGGGCCACCCCGATGGAATTCTTCAAGATCCGGCGTGTCATCCCGTTCATGCGCTACGCGCTGGTGTTCAACGTGATCTCGCTGGTCACGTTCCTGCTGGCGGTGTTCTTCCTGGCCACCAAGGGCCTCAATTTCTCCATCGAGTTCACCGGCGGCACGCTGCTCGAAGTCGGCTACCAGGAATCGACCGACGTCGACCGCGTGCGCCAGGCGCTGGAGAAGGCGGGCTTCAAGGCCGAGGTGCAGAATTTCGGCTCCTCGCGCGACGTACTGATCCGCATGCACCCGGAGAAGGGCCGCACCAGCGCCGATACGTCGCAAAAGGTGATGACGCTGCTGAAGGCCGAGGGCAAGCCGGTCGAGCTGCGCCGCGTCGAGTTCGTCGGGCCGCAGGTGGGCGAGGAGCTCGCCGAGTACGGCGCGCTCGCGCTGCTGGTGACCGCGGTGGGCATCGTGCTCTACCTTTGGATGCGCTTCGAGTGGCGCTTCGGCCTCTCGGCGATCATCGCCAACCTGCACGACGTGGTGATCATCCTGGGCTGCTTCGCCTTCTTCCAATGGGAGTTCTCGCTGCCCGTGCTCGCCGCGGTGCTGGCGGTGCTCGGCTATTCGGTGAACGAGTCGGTGGTGGTGTTCGACCGGGTGCGCGAGAACCTGCGCAAGATGCGGAAGGCGAGCGTGCCCGAGGTGATCGACAGCGCCATCACCGCCGTAATCTCGCGCACCATCATCACCCACGGCAGCACGCAGGCGATGGTCACCACCATGCTGATCTTCGGCGGCGCGGCGCTGCACTACTTCGCGCTGGCGCTCACCATCGGCATCCTCTTCGGCATCTATTCGTCGGTGCTCGTCGCGAGCCCGCTCGTCATGTGGCTCGGCGTCGACCGCGCCCAGTTCGTCAAGCCGATCAAGACGGAGAAGGACCGCAACGAAGGCGCCGTGGTCTAGGGGTCAGACCCCAATTTCGACTCACAAGCGAAATTGGGGTCTGACCCCGGTTTTGGCCAGCGCTCACTTCAGGATCTGGACGAGGTTGGAGTAGTCGTCGGTCCAGGTGCGCAGGCTCTCGCGGTCCTCGGCGGCTTCCGCGCCGGCTTCCTCGATCTCCTTCGCCTGCAGCGCACGCGCATCGCGCGACACCAGCACCCAGTCGCTCTGCGTGCGCGAGTCGTCGCCACCGGTCTCGAAGACCACCACGGCGTGCGCCTGGTTCTCCGCGGCCAGCCGCGCCACCACCGGCACCAGCTCGAGGAAGCGGTTGGAGACGTGGAAGGCGACGATGCCATCGGGCTTTATGTGCCGCAGGTACAGGCCGAGCGCCTCCCGGGTGATGAGGTGCACCGGAATGGCGTCGCTCGAAAACGCATCCACTGCGAGGATGTCGAACTCCTGGGGTGGCTCGCGCTCGAGCGACAGGCGCGCATCGCCCAGCACCATCTCGAGCTCCGCCTCGCTGTCCTCGAGGTAGTTAAACGCCTGCGTGGCGAGGTCGGCCACGCGCGGATTGATCTCGTAGAAGCGGTAGCGGTCGCCCTTGCGGCCGTAGGCGGCGAGCGTGCCCGTGCCCAGCCCGATCACGCCCACGTGGATTCCCGCCGGGCGCTCGCGCCGCGCGAGCAGCGCCGCGCCGATGCCGGAGCCGTGCTGGTAATAGGTGGTGGCCATGCCGCGGTACTCGGGGTGCAGGTACTGCTCGCCGTGCATGATCACGCCGTGCAGAAGCCGCCGCACATGGCTGGTCTCTCCCGGCACGCCATACTCCTTCACGCGCATCACGCCGTAGAAATTGCGCGCGGCCAGCCGCACGTCCTCCTGGAAGCGCAGGCCGTCGAAGATCGCGGCCCCTGTAACGCCCACCAGCACCGCGAGGCTCATGTTGCGCGCCACCGGGTGCAGCGTGGCGCAGCGCAGCGCGGCGAGGAACGCCACCGCGATCATCGACAGGCCGAGCTCGTAGTAGCCGTTGAAGGCGAGCGGCGCCACCACCGCCACCAGCAGCCCGCCGAGTGCGCCCCCGGCGGCCACCGTCAGGTAGAACGCGGTCAGGTGGCGCGGGGCGGGCCTCAGGCGATACAGCTCGCCGTGGCAGAAGAGGCAGGTGACGAACAGCCCCGAGAGGAACATGCCGAGCTGCACCATCAGGTCGAACTGGTAGTTGGTGTCCACCAGCAGCCACGCCATGCCCATCAGCCACGCCAGGCAGAAGCTCCAGAAATATTCCGAGCGGTACAGACCGCCTTCGAAGGCGAGGATGAAGGTCACGAGGTAGAGCGTGAGCGGCGCGATCCACAGCAGCGGAATCGCCGCGACGTTCTGCGTCAGGTGGTTGGTGACCGCGAGCAGCATCGCCGAGCCCGCGGCCGACAGTGCGAGCCAGTGCAGGACGTCGCGGCGCGCGGGCGGTGGCGCATCGGCGATTGCCGCGGGTGCCGCGCTGCGCTTGCCGCCGCCCCGCCACGCAAGCACCGCGCAGGCCAGGGCGAACAGCGCGAAGAGCCATGACCATCCCGACACCTGCTCGCCGTTCGTGAGCCAGGGCTCCACGAGCAGCGGATAGGCGATGAGCGCCGCAAGGGAAGCGACGTTCGAGAGGGCGAACAGCCGGTAGGGGTTCGCCCCGGGGCGCTCGCGCGCGAACCACGCCTGCACCAGTGGACTGGTAGCCGAGAGCAGCAGGTAGGGCAGCCCCACCGCCACCGCGAGCAGCAGCAGGATCGCGCTGATCGGCTCGTGGTCGCCCTGCGGCTTCCATGCCTCCGAGGGCGAGATCGGCAGCGTGGCCGCGGCGGCGGCGAGCAGCGCGATATGCAGGATCGCCTGGTGGCGCGGGGCGAGCTTTGCGTCGGACCAATGCGCGTAGGCATAGCCCGCGAGCAGCAGCAACTGGAAGAACAGCATGCAAGTGGTCCAGACCGCCGCGCCACCGCCGAACCACGGCAGGATCAGGCGCGCGATGAGCGGCTGCACCAGGAACAGCAGGAACGACGACAACGCGATGACCGCGGCGTGCAGCATCCCGCTCAGCAACCCCAGCGAACGGTCAAATGCGCTTCGCCAGCGCGGACGCCAGGCCGATGTAGGAGGCCGGCGTCAGGGCCAGCAGGCGCCGCTTCGCGTCCGCGGGGATCGGCAGCGAGCGGATGAAGGCGGCGAGCTGGCTGCGGTCGAGCCGCTTGCCGCGCGTGAGCGCCTTCAGCTTCTCGTAGGCATCCGGCACGCCGTGCTTGCGCATCACCTGCTGCACGGGCTCGGCGAGCACTTCCCAGTTGGCCTCGAGGTCCGCCGCCATGCGCGCGGGATCCGCCTCGAGCTTGCCCAGGCCGCGCAAGCAGGCATTCCAGGCGAGCAGCGTGTGGCCGAGCGCGCTGCCGGCGTTGCGCAGCGCGGTGGAGTCCGACAGGTCGCGCTGCCAGCGCGACACCGGGAGCTTGTCCGCGAGATGCCGAAGGATCGCATTGGCCACGCCGACGTTGCCCTCGGAATTCTCGAAATCGATCGGGTTGACCTTGTGCGGCATGGTCGAGGAGCCGACCTCGCCTGCCTTGGGCTTCTGGCGGAAGTAGCCGAGCGAGATATAGCCCCAGAGGTCGCGGTCGAGGTCGAGAAACACCGTGTTCGCGCGCGCGTAGGCGTCGAACAGCTCCGCGATGGCGTCGTGCGGCTCGATCTGCGTGGTGTACGGGTTGAACTCCAGGCCCAGGCGCTCGACGAAGCGCCGGCAGAACGCCTCCCAGGGAAAGCCGGGGTAGGAGACGGCGTGCGCGTTGTAGTTGCCCACCGCGCCGTTGACCTTGCCGAGGATCGACACGCGCTCGATGGCGTCGCGCGCGCGCCTGAGGCGCGCGGTGAAGTTCGCCATCTCCTTGCCAAGCGTGGTCGGCGAAGCGGGCTGGCCGTGCGTACGAGAAAGCATCGGCCGCGAAGCGTGCCGGCGCGCGAGCGCGCGCAGCGCCTCGATCACCGCGTCCAGGCGCGGCAGCATCACGCGGTCGCGCGAGTGCGCGAGCATCAGCGCGTAAGAGAGGTTGTTGATGTCTTCCGACGTGCAGGCAAAGTGGATGAACTCCAGCGAGCGCTGCACCTGCGCGTTCTTGGCGAGCTTGCCCTTCAGCCAGTACTCGATCGCCTTGACGTCGTGGTTGGTCTCGGCCTCGATGTTCTTGATGTGCGTGGCGTCCTTCTCGGTGAAACCGGCCACCAGGCGGTCGAGCGCGGCCGTGGTGACGCGCGAAAAGGGCTTCAGCTCGCGGATGCGGCGCTCGGCGGCGAGGGCCTTGAGCCACTCGAGCTCCACCAGCACGCGGTGGCGGATGAGGGCGGCTTCGCTGAAGTACGGTCTGAGCGGGTCGGCCGATTTTTCGTACCGGCCGTCGAGCGGAGAGATCGCGCCAAGCGGCGAAGGCATAGGCCCTATTATAGATGTGCATGCCGCACAGCCCCCTGGATGCCCTTGCCATCGAAGCGCGCGCGTGCCGGGTCTGCGCAGCGCAGTTGCCGCTGGGCCCCAGGCCCGTGTTCCTGGTGGGCGCGGGCGCGCAGCTGATGATCGTCGGACAGGCGCCGGGGCGCCGCGTGCACGAGACCGGCATCCCCTGGAACGACCCTTCGGGCGACCAGCTGCGCGAGTGGCTGCAGATGGACCGCGCGCGCTTCTACGACACCTCGCGCATCGCGATCGTGCCCACGGGCCTTTGCTATCCGGGGACGGGCAAACGCGGCGACCTGCCGCCGCGCCCGGAGTGCGCGCCGCTCTGGCATCCGCGCTTTCGAGCCGCCCTGCGGCACATCCGGCTGACGCTGCTCGTGGGCATGCACGCCCAGGCCTACTACCTCGGCGGCCGGCGCAGGAAGACGATGGCTCAGACGGTTCACGCCTGGCGCGAGTACCTGCCCGAGTTCTTTCCGCTCCCGCACCCGAGCCCGCGCAACCGGCTGTGGATGAAGAACAACCCGTGGTTTGCCCGGACCGTCGTTCCTGCGCTGCGCCGGCAGGTGCGGCGCGCGATGGTCGGGCCGTAGGTTAGAATTCGCGCCCGCCATGAAGCTCCTCGCCTCGCCCGCCAGCCCCTACACGCGCAAGGTGCGCATCGTCCTCGCCGAGAAGCGCATCGAATGCGAGATCGAAAGAGTCGACGTGCAGCCGGTCGAGAACCCGGTCAACACGCACAATCCGCTGGGCAAGATCCCAACGCTGGTGCTCGACGACGGCACGGCGCTCTACGACTCGCGCGTCATCGTCGAATTCCTCGACAACGCCTCGCCCATCGCGCGGCTGATTCCCGAGGACAACCGCGAGCGCGTCGCGGTGCGGCGTTGGGAAGCGCTCGCAGACGGCGTGACAGACGCGGGGATCCTCATCCGCTACGAATCGCTGCGTCCTGAGAATGAACGTAGCCCGGCATGGACCGCCAAGCAGGCGGCGCGCATGCGCCGCGGGCTCGTGCAGATGCAATCCGACCTCGGCGACAAGAACTGGTGCGTGGGCGACCGCTACACGCTCGCCGACATCGCGCTCGGCTGCTGCCTGGGCTGGCTCGGCTTCAGGAAGCCCGCCGGCATCAAGTGGCGCACCGAATACCCGGGCCTCGCCAAGCACTACGACAAGCTGATGGAACGCCCGGCCTTCGCGGAGACGGTTCCCAGCGCCTGAAAACCGGGGTCAGGCGATGACGGCGCCGCCCAGGCAGACCTCGGCGTCGTAGAGCACGACGGATTGACCTGGCGTCACGGCGCGCTGGGGTTCGCGGAAGTCCACCTTGATCTGGCTGTCGTCGATGCGCGCGAGCGTGCAGGCCGAATCGGCCTGTCGGTAGCGGGTCTTCGCGGCGTGCGTCGTGCCCGCCGCGGGCTTCTCGAGTACCCAGCTGGCCGCCAGCGCCTCGAGCGAAGAGCGCATGAGCAGCGGGTGGTCGTGCCCCTGCACCACCACCAGCTCGTTCGTCCCCATGCGCTTCTCGGCGACGTACCAGGGCTCGCCCGCCCCGTCCCTGGTGCCGCCGAGGCCGATGCCCTTGCGCTGGCCGATGGTGTAGAACGCAAGGCCGATGTGCTCGCCCACGCACCTGCCTTGCGGCGTCACCATCGGTCCCGGGGTCCTAGGCAGGTAGCGGTTGAGGAAC